>JAEEGL010767678.1_pt1 | contig 12563 bp, 5 predicted proteins | sample 9134231 | NCBI WGS metagenome assembly JAEEGL01 (sample SAMN16246548, study PRJNA631951) | gut metagenome | biome: gut microbiome; feature: rumen; material: fiber-attached | host: Bos | place: Iran: Karaj | collected 2018-10
GTAGGTCTTCCTTCCGACGATGATATGGGTAACTCCGAGGTCGGTCACAATGCACTCGGCTGCGGACAGATCTATTCACAGGGTGCAAAGCTTGTTAACGAATCCATCGAAAGCGGCAAGATGTTCGAGTCCGATTCGTGGAAGGAAGCTCTTGCAAACGTTAAAAACAATGATTCCGTACTTCATTTCCTCGGACTTCTCTCCGACGGAAACGTGCACTCCAATATTTCGCATCTTCTTACCATGTTGGGTAAAGCTAAGGCAGACGGTGCCAAGGAAGTACGCGTTCACATCCTTCTCGACGGACGTGACGTTCCCGCAACAAGCGCTCTTCAGTATGTAAAGCAGCTTGAGGACTGCCTTGCGGAGCTTTCCGATGACAGCTTCCATGCCATCATCGCTTCCGGCGGCGGAAGAATGAAGGTCACCATGGACAGATACCAGGCTAACTGGGGAATGGTAGAGCTCGGATGGAACACCCATGTCAAGGGCGAAGGACGTCAGTTCGACAATGCTGCCGAAGCTATCGAGACATATAGAAAAGAGCTGGATGTCATCGATCAGGATCTTCCCGCATTTGTTATCGCAAAGGACGGAAAGGCAGTGGGCCCCGTAACCGAGAAGGACAGCGTTATCCTCTTTAATTTCCGCGGAGACCGTGCTCTTGAGATCTCCATGGCATTTGACTATGAAGATTTCAATTACTTCAACAGAGGACCCAAGCTTGGATGCTACTATGCAGGAATGCTTGAGTATGACGGAGATCTTCACATCCCTACCCACTACCTTGTTAATCCCCCCGAGATCAAGAACACTCTTTCAGAGCTTCTTGTGGGCGCGGGACTCAGCCAGTATGCGGTTTCTGAGACTCAGAAGTACGGACATGTAACTTATTTCTGGAACGGAAACAGAAGCTCCAAATTCAGCGAAGAGCTTGAGACCTTCAAGGAGATCCCTTCGGACAATGTTTCATTTGATGAGCGTCCCTGGATGAAGTCCGCAGAGATCACCGATGATGTCATCGAAGCGATCAAGTCTGAGAAATATGATTTCATCAGATGCAACTTCCCTAACGGAGACATGGTAGGACATACCGGAAACTTCGATGCGACCGTTACCGGCGTTGAAGCGGTAGACCTCGGACTGTCAAGACTTATCAAGGTATGCGACGAGTACAACGTAACTCTTCTTGTAACCGCAGACCACGGTAATGCCGACGAGATGCTTGAGAAGAACAAGAAGGGTGAGATCCAGGTTCGTACCGCACACTCGCTCAATCCCGTTCCTTTCATCATCTATGATAAGAAGAATACCTACACCATCAAGGAAGGTGAGTACGGACTTGCCAATGTTGCGGCTACCGTAGCATCCATCCTTAACCTTAAGGCTCCCGAGTGCTGGGAAGCATCAATGATCTGATAACAGATTTTCCCATACCGCGGAAAGAAATTCTTTCCGCGGTATTTTTATGTGGAAAATATTACGCATCCACGGATGTAGTATAATGTTATCTGCAGGAGGAAGGTCCGTGAGCAAACTGAGACTGTTGACCGGTCCGTCGGGATCGGGAAAGAGCACATCGATATATAAGGAAGTACTTGAAAGAGCCGGCAGGGAGAAGGATCGCAATTTCTTTTTTATCGTTCCCGATCAGGCGGCGATGAGCACCCAGAAGGCACTTGTCGGTCTCAGCCCCGACAGGGGTATTCTTAACATAGACGTTCTGGGATTCGGAAGATTATCGCACAGGATACTTGAAGAAACGGGTCAGGAGGAGATACCGGTACTTGATGATACGGGTATGAGCCTTGTGATCCAAAAGGTTGCATCCTCTGCCGCGGGAAACCTTCCGGTTCTCGGAAACAGGCTCGATTCCGCCGGGATGATCGCTGAGGTCAAGAGTGCGATATCCGAGTTCATGCAGTACGGCATCACTCCCGGCAATATGGACGAACTTACGGACTGCTGTCTGGGAAGAGGTGCTCTCAGGGGAAAGCTCAAGGATCTTTCGATCATATACAGCCTGTTTGAAGAGTATATTGAAGGCCATTACATAACAAGGGAAGAGAAGCTCGACATACTCTGCGGGGCGATTCCCTCGTCTTCCCTACTGCCCGATTCTGTGATAGTTCTGGATGGATTTACGGGCTTTACACCTGTTCAGATGAGAGTCATAGAAAGCCTGATGGGCAGATGCTCCGAGATGATAGTTACGCTTGAATGCTCCGAGGGCGAGGATGTGTGTACGCCTGCGGGGGAGGAGGAACTCTTTTTCCTTTCACATAAAACGGCGTGCTCGATTTTGAAGCTCGCGAAGGAGAAGGGGATGGAGATCCCCGGTCCTGAAAGCTGCATGCGGATGCTGCCGGATCACGACATCGCGCTTTTGGAGAAGAATCTGTTCAGGAAAAAGAGAACACCGTCAGCCGGTGATTTCTCGGGCTCTGTGCATATTACGGAGATGACGGATCCCGGCAAAGAGGTCCGCTACATCGGAGTCAAGCTGAGGGAGCTTCTTGCAAAAAAGGCTTATCAGTACAGGGATATTGCCGTTGTGTGCGGCGATATAGAAGGATATGCCCCTTATTTTTCAAGTGAGTTTACAAGACTCGGAATTCCTTTTTTCCTTGATAACGTAAACGGGCTTTCGCTTGATCCTCTTGCGGAAACGGTTCAGGCATACCTCGATATTCTCTCTGAGGATTATGCACCGGGCTCGGTGACGAGACTGCTAAAGGCAGGTCTTACAGGCATAGACTCTGAGGAGACGGATCTTCTCGACAATTATATCAGGCAGACCGGTGTCAGGGGCTTTAATGCGTGGCACAGGGAATTTACCAAGACCGTCAGGTCCAGAAGCAAAGACAGCGAATATCTCGGCAGGATCAATTCGATAAGGCGCAAAGTGGTCGCGCTCTTTACCGTATTTGAAGAAGACGGCAAGAGGGTGCAGGGCAGGGATACCGCAGCCGGATACACGAAGCGCTTGTATGAAGCACTTATGAATATGGATGCGCCCGGGAAGATGCGTGTGCTCAAAAGGCGTTTTGAAGAGCAGGGAGACGCCGTAAGGGCCGGAGAATATAAGAGCGTATGGAAGCAGTTCGTGGATCTATTCGACAAGATTTATCTGCTCCTCGGAGATGATGAGGTCAGCTTTGATAACTTCGCCGGAATAGTCGGAGCCGGGATCGGCGAGATGAGAGTTCCGGGCATCCCCGTTAATGTTGACAGGGTTTTAATAGGCGATATCGAAAGGTCAAGGCTTGAAGGTGTGAAGGTTCTCTTTTTCGCGGGTGTAAATGACGGTAATATTCCTGCGGACACTTCGGGAAAGGGAATGATATCCGATCTCGACAGGGAATTTTTGTATGAGCAGGGAATAGAGCTTTCTCCCACACCGAGGCAGAAGATGTATATACAGAGACAGTATCTGTATATGAATATCTGCAAGCCTTCGGATGAACTGTATATTTCATATGTTAGAGTAAGGTCCGACGGCAAGTCTGTAAGGCCTTCATATCTCATTCCCGTTATAAAGAGGATACTTCCGTATACATCGGATGTTTACAGACCTGAAGACAGGCCTGTGAATGAGCGTGTCAGCACGGGAGAGGATGCGCTGTCCGAGCTGTCGGTGATGATGAGGGAATATGCGGATTCGCAGGGAGCGTCTTCGGATAAGGCAAGCACCTTTGCGCTTTATTCGGCCATAGGTGAAATGGGCGGAGTAAGGCAGAAACTGACTGAGGCGGTATATAAGAGATATCTGGATAATCCTCTTTCGAAGGAGGCAGTTAATGCACTGTATCCCCGTGAACTCAAGGGAAGCGTAAGCTCGCTTGAAACTTATGCGGGATGTCCGTACAGATATTTTCTCAGATTCGGTCTTAACATTGATCAGGGTGATTCCTACGAGATACAGTCCTTCGACAGGGGCTTGCTTGTTCACGATATCATAAGGAGATTCACGGAAAGGCTTCATAAGGACGGCTCCGACTGGAAAAGCTTTACCGATGAATATGCTTCGCATATGATACCTGAGCTTGCCACGGAGGCTGCATCCGCTTACAGCGGATCGCTTTACTACGACAATAAAAGGAATGAATACAATATTCTCAGGCTCTCCAGACTCGTGATCAATTCCGCATGCTTTCTCAGGGACCAGCTTGCTGCGGGCGATTTTGATCTTGCGGGAAGCGAGAAGCCGTTTGTGATGGATCTTCCTCTGGACGGAGGCAGGACTCTTCATATGACCGGGATCGTAGACAGGATTGATATTGCGGAAGGAGAAAACGGAAAGTATATCCAGATTATGGATTTCAAATCCGGCGGCAAGGATATCGACATCACAAAGCTTATGGACGGAAGGCAGATACAGCTTCCCCTCTATATGTACAGTGAGAAGGAGCAGATGAAAGCAATTCCCGCTTCGCTTCTGTATTTCCAGATACAGGATCCGATGTATGATCTTGAAAGCATCGGGGATATGGAAAAAGCGGATGACGAGCTTCGCAGGAAGATGAGACCTAAGGGAGAGATGCTTGAAGATGCGGAGGCACTTTCCCTTCTCGACAGATCGCTCAAGGGACTTGCTCCGCAATCATCCTCCGAATATTTCTATGTAGGTACCAGGAAGGACGGTGCATTTACCGCCGCAAGCAGGGTGCTCAGCAAGAGTGCAATGGATATGATGCTTAACGAAGCGGTGAGCGTGGCAAAGTCTGAGGGTAAGGAGATCCTGGACGGTAAGATCTCCGTTTCGCCTTACAGCGGAACCTGCAAATACTGTCCGTATAAAAGCGCATGCGGTTTGGACAGGAAGATCCCCGGATATAAATTCCGTACCGATTCCAAACTGAAGAGAGCCGATGCGATCGCCGCACTGTGTGCTGAACAAAGCGGGGAAGGATCCGGCACGAAAACTGAAGAAGGAGGCGAGGATAATGGCCTTTAAACCTACAGGCGAACAGGAACGGATCATTAATGCCAGAAATACCAGCCTTCTTGTGAGCGCGGCTGCGGGAAGCGGAAAGACCGCGGTTCTTGTCGAGAGGATTGTTTCGCTTGTCTGTGATAAGGATGATCCTGTGGACATAGACCGCATTCTTGTCGTCACCTTCACCCAGGCAGCGGCTGCGGAAATGAAGGAAAGAGTGCTCAGGAGGATCGGCGAGATACTCGAAGAGGATCCTGAAAATGAGCATCTGCTGAAACAGCAGACACTTGTTCACAGAGCGCTCATCACGACAATCGATTCGTTCTGCCTTGATGTGATAAGGAATCATTTCCAGGACATAGGAATCGAGCCCGATTTCAGGGTTGTCGACGACGGAGAAGCGGAGCTTATCCGTGCGGATGTCCTCGGGAGGGTTCTTGAAAGGGCCTATGAAAGGAAGGACTCCGCGTTCATAAAGTGTGTGGAAGCGTTCTGCCCCGGCAATGATGACAAGGCGCTTGAAGATATCATAATGGGACTTTTCAGAACCTCGGAAAGCTTCCCCTGGCCTGAGGAATACCTTCTTGCAAGAAAGCATGACCACGATATCGAAAGGCCCGAGGATCTTAACGGCACGGAGATTGAATCCGAAGTGATGCATTCTTCATACGGCTTCATAGTGTATGCGCTCTGGTATATCGAATCGGCATTAAGGGTATGTGATGCCAATCCGATCATGGATAATTATGCCGAAACTTTTGCCCTCGACAGGGATTTCTTCGAAGCGCTTGAAACCTGTGTTTCGCTCGGAACCCTGACCGATATGTATAACCTGATGAGCAATCTGAGGAGTAAGAAGACGACTCTCAAGAGGCTCAGGAAGCCTGCGAATGAAGAGGAAACCCTTGCGAAGGAGGAACTTTCCGAACTTGCCAAGGGACTGCGTGAAGAGGCCTGGAAGCAGCTTGAAAAGCTCTACAAGAATTATTTTTCATTTCCCGTGGATGAACAGGTCCGCTTCATAAAGGAATGCAGCGATCCCGTCAATGCGTTGATCGATCTTGTTATCGATTTCAGATGCGAATATGCAGCGGAAAAGAAAAAGAGACATTCCGTCGACTTTTCTGATCTGTCGCATTTCGCACTTGATATCCTGACCACACACTCGGTTAAGAATGGTATGACCGACATACAGCCTACGGATGCCGCAACCGAGTACAGGAACAGATTTGCACAGGTGATGTGTGACGAATACCAGGATTCGAATCTGATCCAGGAAGTGATTCTGACAGCTGTGTCAGCTGAAAATATCGGCAGGTATGACAGATTTACAGTAGGTGATGTTAAGCAGAGCATATACAGCTTCAGGCAGGCAAGGCCGGATCTGTTTTTGAAGAAGCAGTTTGAATACGATCCTATCCCTCCGAAGATGGAGATAGATCTTACCGGTAATTTCAGAAGCCGCAGAGAAGTCATCGATTCGGTCAACAGGATATTCGAACGTATCATGCATGCGGAAAACGGTGGCATCGAATATGACGAAAATGCCGCGCTGAAGGCTATGGCTGAATTTCCTGAAACCGACGGCTGCAGAACGGAACTTGTCATCTATGATAACAAGATGGTCGAAAAGTCCGCGGATGCAATGGCGGACAGCTATAACTATGCTGACGGTGAAGGAAGCGAGTATGCCGCCGCGGCGGAAGATTTTTTTGACGATGCATCGGATAAGAGCGAGCTTGAAGCCAGGATCATCGGAACCCGAATAAGAGAGCTGATGCAGGGCATGAAGGTATCGGACGGAAACAGGGATAACCCGAAGCTCAGGGATATATCATACAAGGATATCGTGATTCTCTGCAGAAGCGTAAGCTCCGTGACCGAAACCTACCGCAAGGTATTTGCGGATATGGGAATACCTCTTTATGCGGAAGGAAAGAACGGATATTTCAAGACAGCGGAGGTGAGCCTGCTCCTTCAGTATCTGCGCGTTCTCAGCAATCCTCTCGATGATGTGCCTCTTTATGCCGTGATGCATTCGATGCTCGGAGGCTTTGATGAAAATGAGATCGTTCTGATCAGGTCCGGACGCAGGAACATCCCTTTGTATGAGGCTCTCATGCAGGCGACCGGAAGAAGCATTGATGCGGATACGGGTTATGTGCTTCCCGCTTCCCTTAAGGATAAGCTTTCGGATTTCCTTGACCGTCTGGATGCATACCGTGATATGAGTTCTTACCTTACTGTAAGGCAGCTGCTTGACCGCGTAACTGCAGATCACCACTACATTGAGATGTGTTCGGCTCTTCCGGGCGGCCAGTCCAGGACGGGAAATGTCCGTATGCTTCTTGTCATGGCATCAAATTACGAAAGATCCAGTTATCTCGGACTGAATGACTTCATCAGATACATTGATAATATGGAGAAGTTCGAGGTGGATTCCGGTGAGGTGGGTTCCGCTTCCGAAAGCGCCGATGTCGTAAGACTTATGACGATCCATAAATCCAAGGGACTCGAATTTCCCGTTGTCATTCTTGCGGGCACCGGAAAGGGATTCAATTTCAAGGATGCGTATAAACCGCTTCTTGCCGATAACATGCTCGGACTGGCATGCAGATATGCGGATACGGACAGAAGACTCAGGATGAGGACTCTTCGCTACAGTGCCGTTTCCGACAAGAAGAGAAGGGATGTCATCGCGGAAGAGATGAGACTTCTCTATGTTGCCATGACCAGGGCTAAGGAGAAACTCATCATGGTCGGAGGGCTTAAGGATGCGGAAGACACTCTTGCCGAATGCTTCGAATATCCCATGCATGCTCTTCCCTTCGGAAATTTCCAGAGTTCGGAGAAATATCTAGATCTGATACTTCCCGTCATCGGATGTGATGAGGTTAAGGATGTCATCGACATAAGGACCGTCAGCGTAGAAAACATAATGGAGGCAGGACGCAGGGAGGAAGAAAGCCAGGCATCGGGCGTGACGGAATTTGCACTTGTTTCGGGCGGCGACATGACCCTGGTCGATGCGGAAACGCTTATTATTCTCGAGAAGAAATTCTCCTATGAATATCCGTATAAATATCTTGAGAACCTCTATGCCAAAACCACGGTATCCGAACTCAAGATGGCGGCAATGGCCGAAAAGGATGAAGGCGCATATGACCTCATGGAGCACGGTGAGGATGAGACTGCGGTTCCTGTTTTTGCGGGAGGCAGCACAAGTACGCTTTATGACGATCCGGATGAAGTGATTCCGGAGAATAAAGCGGAAGGCGGAAAGAAGCTTGTCATATCCGGAACAGAGCGCGGTAATGCATACCACAGATGCATGCAGCTTTTGTCCTGGGACAGGATCCTCGGACCTGTTACCGGAACCTGCCACGCATCATATGATGAATACCTGAATGCTTTGTCGGACAATGAATCTTCGGTAAAGGGATCCATCGAAAAATTCTGGGCCGAAGAGCTTAACGCAGGTCATATTTCGGAAAAGACATACATGGCGGTTTCTGCATTTAAGATCATGGCATTTCTAAGGACCGAACTGTCATACAGAATGTGGATCGCTGAAAACGCAGGCCTTCTTAAAAGAGAGCAGCCTTTCGTATACGGCATTCCCGCATCGAGACTCCTTGATCCCGGGCATAAGAATACCGGCTCCGAAGCACTTGATGAAGAGACTCTGATGATCCAGGGTATTATCGATGCTTATTTTGTCGAAGACGGAAAGATCGTTCTGCTCGATTACAAGACCGACGCAGTCTCCTCCATGGAAGAACTCTGGAAGAGGTATGAGACTCAGATGGATTATTACAGGGAGGCGCTCGAAGGTCTTACACACATGAAGGTTTTTGAGAGAAGACTTTACTCATTCAAGCTTGGATGCGACAAAGATTACGGAATCTAAATTAATTGCCGCTCCGCACGGGGCGGCATTTTTCTCGCATATGTGATTTCGGTTTAATCCCTGAAGCAATCCTTTCTTATGCCTATGATTATCCGCATTTATTGAGAATAAGCGGGCTTTATGATATATATTAGAAATGCGCTTATCAGAGGGAAAAAAAGAAAAAACGATACTTAGAAGGCTCCTGACATATGTCGGGCGCTTTTTTGTGTGGCTTTTTGTAACTCTTTTGATACTTCTCGGCGGTCTGTACGAGATGCTGTTTTTGGTCAACAGGGGACCTTCGGATCATGTGCGGGACCTGTTCGTTGCATCGGTGATGGAATCCAGTGCGGGAGGAATACTAGCGCAGATCTATCTGAGTGATGAGGAGATCGCAGGGATCCGTGAAAGGAACCGGACTGTTGAGACGAATGAGATAACCGACGCTTCACTGGTGACCGTTACCGCATCTCCCGGAGGCGACGCGGCGGGATACGAGGGTGAAAATCCGGTGGATACCGCAGCCGAAAACGAATACGGATTTATTTATGACGATCCCGACGGAGACGGTATCGAGATACATGAAGTTCACGGTGAGACGTATTCCGGAATGATGATGATCGTTTACGATCCTTCGAGGGTCGTTGTTTCCGCAATACCTGAATTTTCCCACGGCTACAGGGGATGGACTCTTCAGCAGCACGTCGAAAATAACGGCGCCGTTGCGGGAATAAACGGCGGAAAGTATGAAGACGAGAGCGGACTCGGAAGCGGTTCATGGCCGGAGGGAATAGTTATTTCAAGAGGTGAGCTCAGGTGCGGAAGTCCCGGTGCGACATACGGTGTTTACGGATTCAATGAGGACAATATCCTGATCTGCGGAAAGATGACGGCGTCCTATGCGCAGTCGATCGGTATCCGCGACGCGGTCACTTTTGGTCCCGCACTTATCGTAAACGGAAAGTCAGCCCGGTGTTCGGGTGTGGGCGGCGGACTCAATCCCAGGACTGCAATAGGCCAGCGTCCCGACGGAGCGGTTCTTCTGCTTGTCATAGAAGGAAGGAAGACTTCATCGCTCGGTGCATCCATGGCCGACCTTATAGATGTAATGCTGGATTTCGGAGCCGTCAACGCCGCAAATCTCGACGGCGGAATGTCATCCTCGATGTTCTATGGCGGTGAGAAGATAGTGGACAACTGCACCATACGCGATACGAGAAGTATCCCAACGGCGTTTGTCGTCCTTCCACAGGATCATGACTGATGGCTGATATCAGAGAAAAAAAAGAAAAGAAGGAAAGAACGACCGGAATAGAATTCAACTATTTCCGTATCTTCATGCTGCTGTGGATACTTATGCTGCTTCTTGTGGTATGGGATTTCAACAGACAGTTTTATTCCTTTCTGGAAAATACCGAAGCAAAATACAGGGCGTCCCTTCCCGAATCTGTCACTGAAGAGATTGTAAATATCTTCAGGGACGGAGATGTCAATTATATCTGTGAACTGATGACCGGCAGATGTCCCCTCAATGGTTACGAGACCGATAAAGATCTCAGGGAATATATGCGTACCCTGATCGGAAACGGAAGGATAAGCACGGTTCCCGTTCAGGAAGAAACAAGTGATGACAGACAGGTCTACTACATAGAATCCGGTGATCTGAGGGTAGCCAGAGCCGAATATTCGAAGGAGCCCGAAAGAACGCGACGGGATATTCCGGTATGGGATCTTGTTTCACTGGAGGTATACGCCGAACCTGCGATAAGTATCGGCATAAGTGCACCGGAAAATGTAAGACTGTTCATAAACGGAAAGGAGCTGTCTGCAGGTGCCGTACGCGTCAAACAGGATCCGTCTCCCGCACAGAAATACTATGAAGGCTTCACCACGCTTCCCGTGATGACTGATGTGAATATCGGAGGATTTTATCTGACGCCGGAGATCACCGCGGAAAACGAAGACGGAAGTCCGATTCCGGTCATTGCCGATCCTGAAAACGGAGTGTACAGTGTAGGATATCCGGAAGACTGCGAAGGCAGGGAAGAGATGGAAAGCATCGCATGTGAAGCTGTATCCGCATATGCCGAGTTCATCTCGGGAGATCTTGCCGAAGGAGCGCTCAGACGGTATTTTACGAAGGATAATATATATCTTTACTATATGCAGCATGCGGAGCTCAAGTGGTTCACGCGCCATCTGAAGTCCGAGATACATTCCGCTGATGTGCAGGAATTTATAGCATATAATGAAGATGCATTCTACTGCGAGGTTCTGGTCGAACAGCATCTTACGATGCAGTGGGGCCCAAGGGAGCCCGAGGTCATTATGACTGACGGAAAGTTTTATTTCGTAAGACAGGACGGTGAGTGGAAAGTAGCTGCGATCGCGTTCTGATCCGGACCGTAAGTGAAAGGAAAAGCTATGGTGATATGTCCAAATTGCGGTGCAAAAAATGAAGAAGGTGAGATCCTCTGCGGTGAATGCGGCGCCAGGCTGAAAGGACCCGCAAAGACACCAAAACCGGTTGTTCCTGCGGAACCCATGAAGTTCGTTGAGGTTTCCGCTCCGGAAAGAAAACCTGGTACGGTGGATCCCGTTGTGACTCCCGATCGCAAATCTGTCACATCCGTTTCCGAAACTCCTGAAGCGGGTAAAACCGTTCCTGCCACGGAAACTCTGAAATGCGCCGATGCCGTGACCGGACAGGAGAAGAAGCGCATACCTTCAGGTGTTATCATTGCGGTACTGCTGATTCTGGGAGTGTTCCTTGCCGCAGATATTCCGAAGGTGGTTTTCGTGCGTACGAACATACCGACGGGCATCATACTGAAAAGTTTTTCCGGACTGGTTGAAATATATAACAAAGACGGAAGTGAAGTGAAAGCCGGATACGGTGTGGAGATCAGGGATGGCGGAGGAGTAAAGACAGATAAATATGGCGGTGCGACGTTTTCGCTGGGTGAAGACAGGACGCTTCAAATCCTCGCAAACTGCGAGTTCGAAGCTTATAAGTCGGAGGATAAAGAGCGGGAAGACCTGCGGGTTGTTCTGAAACATTGCGCCATGTTCTTTGATATAGACGCTCCATACTCCGGGACCGAAACCATGGAATTGGAAGCGGGCGCAGTGACCGTTAACGTAAGCAAAGCATCGGGATATATTTTCTTCGACGGCAAAAGAGAAGTCATTATCTGGGTAATGGACGGAGAAATCGACATATGTCTGGCCGATCCCGACTCCGGAGAAAGCATCAGGGAAACCCTGACTCCCGGTGACCGTGCTTCGTGCACTTTCGGTGAAGATGGTATGAACCTGACGACCGAAAGACCATCCGCGGACGAACTTCCTATCGCAATGGTCAGGGAAATAGCAGAAAGACCCTATCTGATGGACAGTGTTTCACCGGATTCCGGATGGGACATGGATCATCTCATCGAACTGGCGGAGAAATACAAGGCCGAAGATAATCAGCTTAACTATGTATATATTCCCTGGATGTTCATGGAAGATACAGGCGCCGAAAGTGACTGATATCAGCGAAAAACCCGCATTTTGCGGGTTTTTCTTATTTTTCGCAAAATATGGTCTGCCGAGAACAACTTTTGAGTTTATTGTTTGAACCTTATGTGATAAAATCGTTTTCGTAGGTCACTTTTGAAGGGGTAAAATGTATCAGGAGGTACAAGATGATTAATAGTCCCAAGGTTAAAGTAGGAATTGTGGCTGTAA
>JAEEGL011237309.1_pt1 | contig 12563 bp, 10 predicted proteins | sample 9134231 | NCBI WGS metagenome assembly JAEEGL01 (sample SAMN16246548, study PRJNA631951) | gut metagenome | biome: gut microbiome; feature: rumen; material: fiber-attached | host: Bos | place: Iran: Karaj | collected 2018-10
CTTGGTAAGTACCACCCCCACGGCGACTCGTCGGTTTACTATGCTATGGTCCGTCTTGCCCAGGAGTGGGCAATGCGTTACCCGCTGGTCGACGGCCAGGGTAACTTCGGCTCGGTCGACGGTGACAGCCCCGCTGCCATGCGTTATACCGAGGTGCGTCTCGACAAAATGGGCGAGAGCATGATGGAAGACATGGACAAGGATACCGTCGACTTCGTGCCCAACTTCGACAACACGCTGGAAGAGCCCTCGGTATTGCCCACCCGCATTCCCAACCTGCTGGTCAACGGCGCTACGGGTATCGCCGTAGGTATGGCGACCAACATGGCTCCCCACAATCTGGGCGAGTGCATCGACGCCTGCATGGCCCTGCTCGAGGACCCCGAGATGCAAGTGAGCGACCTGATGAACTATATCAAGGCTCCTGACTTCCCGACGGGTGGCATCATCTACGGCTATCAGGGCGTGAAGGACGCCTTCGAGACAGGACGCGGACGCATCGTCGTTCGCGCCAAGGCCGAAATCGAGACCGAGCACAACCACGAGCGCATTGTGGTGAACGAGATCCCCTATAATGTCAACAAGAAAGACCTCATCGAGAACATCGCCCGTCTGGTCGAGGAGAAGAAGATTGAGGGCATCAGCGACATCAACGACGAGAGCGACCGCCACGGTATGCGCATCGTCATCGACGTGAAGAAGGACTTCAACCCCAACGTGCTGCTCAACAAGTTGTACAAGATGACCGAGTTGCAGTCGTCCTTCAGTGTCAACAACGTGTGCCTGGTCAACGGCCGTCCCATGCTGCTCAACCTCAAGGAACTGCTGCATTACTTCCTGGAGCACCGTCATGAGGTGGTTATTCGCCGCACGCAGTATGAACTGAAGAAGGCCAAGGAGCGTGCCCATATCCTGGAAGGACTCATCATTGCCAGCGACAATATCGACGAGGTCATCGCCATCATCAAGAGCAGCGACTCGACCGAGCACGCCATCCAGCGCCTGTGTGAGCGCTTCAGCCTTACCGAAATCCAGGCCCGTGCCATCGTCGAGATGCGCCTGCGTCAACTCACCGGTTTGGAACAGGAGAAACTCCACAAGGAGTTGGCCGAGGTGCGCGAGACCATCGAACACCTGCAGGCAATCCTCGACGATCCCGCCGAGTGCCGCAAGGTCATTGAGCAGGAACTGCTCGAGGTGAAAGAAAAATTCGGCGACGAGCGCCGCACCCAAATCGTTTATTCCAGCGAGGAGATGAACGCTGAGGACTTCTACAGCGACGATCCCATGATCATCACCATCTCCCACTTCGGTTATATCAAGCGCACCCCGCTCAAGGAATACCGTGCCCAGGCACGTGGTGGCGTGGGAGCCAAGGGCAGTGACACGCGCGATGAGGACTTCATCGAGTATGTCTACGAAGCCACCAACCACAACTATATGCTGTTCTTCACGGCCACGGGCCGTTGTTTCTGGCTGCGTGTGTTCGAGATTCCCGAGGGCACCAAGAACAGCAAGGGACGTGCTATCCAGAACCTGCTCAACCTGGATGCCGAGAACCGCATCATGGCATTTGTCCGTGCAACGGCTCTTACCGATCCCGAGTATAATCAGTCACATTATATTGTATTTGCCACTAAGAACGGTATCGTTAAGCGTACGAGCCTGAGTGCATACTCTCGTCCTCGTGCCAATGGCGTCAGGGCACTCAATATTGCCGAGGACGACCAACTCGTGGGCGCCATTCTCACCGAGGGTGACAGCGAAGTGATTCTGGCCAATAGCAAGGGCTATGCCATCCGCTTCCCCGAAACCAAGGTGCGCGCTATGGGACGTACCGCTACCGGTGTCAAGGGCATGACCTTGAGCGAAGGTGATGAAGTCATCGGCATGATCTGCATGCGTGCCGGTACCCGTGACGACGTACTCGTCGTTTCAGAGCAGGGTATGGGTAAGCGCAGCGCTCTCGATGACTACCGCGTGACCAACCGTGGCGGTAAAGGTGTTAAAACTATTAACATTACCCCCAAGACTGGCAAGCTAATTGCAATTAAGAATGTGAACGATGATAACGACCTTGTCATCATCAACAAGAGTGGCATCGCCATCAGGCTACGGGTTAGCTCTCTTCGCATTGTCGGTCGCGCCACTCAGGGTGTAAGGCTGATCAACCTGGAAAAGAAAAACGACGAGATAGCAAGCGTTTGCAAGGTGGATACCGAGCCCGAGTCGACTGATGAGGAAAGCGTTCGCGAAGCTTTCAACCAGGAGGTGGTTGAAGACCAAAACATCCAAAATGACCAGGATGTACCGAGTGAAGATAATGAACAACAAAACGATAACGAACAAACATTATAAACCAACTTAATTGTTAACAAAAATGAAAAAGATGATTCTTTTCGCCGCTGCCATCATGATGGCGTTCGGCGCATCGGCTCAGATGAGCCTCGTGAAAGACCTCGCCAAGAAGGCTGGTTCGGGCAACCCTCAAGATCTGATGGAGGTGCTTCAGAACATTGAGCCTGCTTTCACCAACCCTGAGAGTGCCAACGACGTGCTCACTTGGGTCACCGCAGGTAAGGCCGCTTTTGCTCTGTATGATGAGCTCTACAAGTTGAAACTCATGCAGCAGCCCGTTGACGACACTATGATGAACCAGGTGCTCAGTGGTGCTTATGAGTATTACATGAAGGCTCTGCCTCTGGACAGTATCGTCGAGATGGACAAGAAAACCGGTATGCCCAAGCTGAACAGTGACGGCACCAAGAAGGTGAAGACCAAATACAGCAAGGACATCATCGGTGCGCTCACCTCACACATGGGTGACATTGCCAATGCCGGTAACGTTTATCTGCAGAACAGCGATTGGAACAATGCTGCTGACGCTTTTGGCAACTATGCCGATCTTGCTGTATCAGATTTCGCTGTTAAGAATGGCGTTGCTGCTCCCGATAGCACGCTGGCTCAGGTGCGTTTCTTCCAGGCTTACTCACAGTACCAGGTTCAGAAGTTTGCCGAGGCTTACGACAACTTCACCAAGGCCCGCAAGCTGGGTTACACCGACAATAACATCGTGGACTTCCAGACTTCTTCACTGGCCAACATGGTACAGGGCATGCTTGACAAGAATGAGTATGACAAGGCCAACAACTTTATCGACAACGCTCTGAAGGGTGATCCCATGAACGGTACCCTCCATGACATCAAGGGCTTCACTGTTGAGCTGATGAATGGTGTTGATGCTGCTTTGCCCTTCTATCGCAAGGCAACCGAGGTTGATCCCGACTATGCTAACGGATTCTTTGATGTTGGTCGTTGCCTCTATCTGCAGGCCCAGAAGATTATCGATGATAATCCCAATGCCACCAACAAGGAACTCGTTCCCAAGATCAAACCGATCTATGATGAGGCTATTCCTTTCTTGCAGAAGGCTGCTGCCCTTAACCCCGATGACACCAAGGCTAAGAACGTCCTTGATGATATCCTCTACAAATTTGAGGTGATGGGCGTGAAGTAATACGGTATTAATCATAACTATTAGGCGGTGGGGCATTGCTTCACCGCCTGTTTGTTGGGAAGAGAATGGTAAGAATTTGCAGGGGATGTGAAAAAAGAGTAATTTTGCAGCGGTTTAAATAGGAGAGACTATTGTGAAAAAGAACATAATATTATTAACTGCGGCATTAATAGCGTCATTGACTGTATCTGGTCAGCATCTGCTTGTTGACCAGACCAAAAAGATGATCAGTGGACTCACGATGACCGTGGACAGTTATGAGAAAGCGTTCAACAAGTTGAAGCCCGCGTTGACCAACGACGAGACGCGCAACCGTGCCGAGACTTGGGCACTTGCCAACCGCATCAAGGTTGAACAGTATGACAAGTACATGGATAACCGCCGTGTGGGCAAGAAAATGGATGTCAAAGCAATGGGGCATACGCTCATCGACGCCTATGACTACAGCCTGATTGCTCTCAAACTCGATACCATTCGCGTCTTGGACAAGAAGGGGAATCCCGCCATTGACAAGAAAACCCGCAAGCAGCAAGTCAAGACCAAGTACAGCAAGGAAGTCGTGAACCGCCTGGTAGAGCATCATGATGACTACCGCCTCGTGGGCAGCGAGTTATATAATGTGAAGGATTGGGATGGCGCATACAAGGCTTGGGACTATTATTGCCAGATGGCTGCCCGTACCGATGACCCTCGCTGGATCAAGCCTGACAGCCTTGTGGCCGAAGCGCGTTACTATCAAGGCATCGCCTCTTGGCAGAAAGGTGATACCATCGATGCTGTTCGGTTGTTCAGTGTCGCCCGCCATTCGGGATATAACCACAAGGAGGCATATGATTATGCACTCGTCTGCCTCAGCGACATGGGTAATGATGACGCGGTGGTGAAACTTGCATGGGATGCTTTTCTTAAATTTGGTGTCTCTGATCCCCAGTATATACGTATCCTCATCAACGACTTCGTCAGCCGTGAGGATTATACAGGAGCCAACGACTTGATTGACGACGCGATGGCAGCTAATCCCGATGATGATGAACTGTATAACCTTAAGGGGCTGGTTATCGAAAGCTACCAGAACATCTATGATGCTTTTCCTTACTACCAGCGTTGCATCGAGCTCAACGACAGCAATGCCAATGGTCTGTTCAACGCGGGACGGTTCTTCTACAACAAGGCAATGGAAACCCGCCAGAACAGCCACCTCTATGGCAAGAAATTAGCCGATCTTGTCAACCCCATCTATCGTGAGGCCCTGCCTTATTTCGAGAAATCTTACGCCATCAACCCCCGCAACACAGAACTTGTAAATGCCTTGCGCGACATCTACTATAAACTGGGTGAAGCCGACAAACTACAATCCATAGAATCCGCCCAATAATACATTTATTAAAAAAACAACTAGCCCTATGTTTGACTCAGAAGTGCAAACATAGGGCTAGTCTTATTGTATTCTGTGTAATCTGAAAACCGAATGAGGGAAATTACGGCTTGCGGACGATACCGCGTTTGCTGGATCTCACGAAGTCGATAATGATATCACGCTCGGGGCTTGCCGGCAGTTTTTCGGCCTCGGCCAGCGACTGGGTGACATTCAGCCCTGAATCGTAGATGGTGCGATAAACGTCGGCAATGGCGTCAATCTGCTCGCTGGTGTATCCACGACGATGCAGGCCCACCTTGTTCACGCCTTCATAGGCGATGGGGTAGCGTGCAGCCATACAATAGGGCGGGATGTCCTTGTTGACAAGTGCTCCACCTTGAATCATGACGTGGCAACCGATCAAGGTGAATTGATGCACGAGTGCTCCACCACCAATAATTGCCCAATCACCGGCTTCAACCTCACCGGCAAGTTGCGAAGCATTTGACATGATGACGTTGTCACCTACGATGCAGTCATGAGCCACATGGCAGTAAGCCATAATCAGGCAGTTGTTACCCACGACGGTTTTGCCCTTGGAAGCAGTGCCACGGTGAATGGTGACAAACTCTCGGATAACCGTGTTGTCTCCGATAATGGCCAGCGTGTCCTCGCCTTGGAACTTGAGGTCCTGGGGAATGTCGCCGACAACAGCATTGGAGTGAATGTGGCAGTTCTTGCCGATGCGTGCGCCACTGCGCACGACTGCGCCACTGTCTATGATGGTGCCGTCACCAATCTCTACGTTGGCATCAATAGTCACAAAAGGACCTATTTTTACGTCTTTCCCGATTTTTGCGTCAGGGTGAACTACGGCATACTGATGAATGTTCATTATTGTGTTTTGATTATAGTGTTATTCGGGATTCTTTACGATTTGTGCCATGAACTCGGCCTCGGTGACAATCTTCTCGCCCACAAAGGCGTAACCCTTCATGATGGCGGTACCGCGGCGGATGGGCGTCATCAGCGACAGGTGGAAGATGAGCGTGTCGCCAGGGACAACCTTGTGACGGAACTTGACGTTATCAATCTTGAGGAAGTAGGTAGAGTAATTCTCGGGATCATCCACACTGCTCAGCACGAGGATGCCACCCACCTGAGCCATCGCCTCGACTTGCAGAACACCAGGCATGATGGGCTCGTTAGGGAAATGGCCCTGGAAGAATGGTTCGTTGGCAGTTACGTTCTTGATGCCCACGATGTGCTTCTTGCCCTTCTCGATGATCTTGTCAACGAGGAGCATGGGATAGCGGTGAGGCAGCATGGCGCGAATCTGGTTGATATCGTAGAGCGGTTCCTTGTTCGGGTCATAGATAGGGGCCTGAACATTCTGGTAACGCAACTCCTGACGTATCTTCTTGGACAACTGGGTGTTGATGGTGTGGCCGGGGCGAGTGGCAACAATACGTCCCTTCAAGGGGCGGCCAATCAGTGCCAGGTCTCCCATGACGTCAAGCAATTTGTGACGGGCAGGTTCGTTCTTGAATGCCAAGGGCTTGTTGTTCAGGTAACCCAATTCATTGGCTGGCTTATGAGGCACTTTCATCACATCAGCCATGTGGTCCAGATCATCCTGCTTCATGGGTGAATCATAGATAACAATGGCGTTATCCAAGTCTCCGCCCTTAATGAGGCCAAGTTGGATGAGTGGCAATACTTCGCGCACGAAGACAAAGGTGCGGCTGGCAGCAATCTGATTCTTGAACTGTCGGATGTCAGTCAACGATGCAAACTGGTTGCCAAGCACTGGTGAGTCAAACTCAATCATGCAGTCAATCGACAAATCATCGTCGGGGAGGACGATAAGCGATGAGCCTGTTTCCTTGTCAACGACCTTGATGCGCTGTTTCACAACATAGAATTCCTTCTCGGCTTCCTGCTCAACGATGCCGGCTTTCTCAATCTCCTCACACCAGATGATGGCGCTACCGTCAAGAATTGGCACCTCGCCACAATTCACTTCAATCAAGCAGTTGTCAATGCCCGCAGCATACAGGGCGGCAAGCGCATGCTCGATAGTGCTCACGCGCACTTCCTTGTTGCTCTTGCTGGCAATCACCGTGCCGCGCGTTGTCTCGATAACGTGCTCGGCGAGGGCTTGAATCGTGGGCTCTCCTTCCAAATCAATGCGCTTGAACACATAACCTGTGTTCACCTCAGCAGGTTTGAAAGTTGCCGTCGACAGCTGTCCTGTGTGAAGTCCTTTGCCCGTCACCGTGAAGGCATTCTTCAATGTTGTCTGTTTCATTATCTCGTTTGTCTTTACTTCGTTCTTGATAACCTACCTAAAGCCTAAAACCTAAAATCTAAAGCCTACTGAACCTTCTTCTTCAGGTCCTTGATGTCACTGTACATCTCTCCTAAGCGTTTCAGATAGACCGTCTGGCGGGCAAACTCCATCGCAGGTTGTACGGGAGCGCCTAACCACTTGCCATTACTGCCGATGCTGTTGTCAACGCCTGTCTGGGCACCGATGCCGTTCTTGTCACCGACGGTGATGTGCCCAGCAAAACCGACTTGTCCACCGATCATGTTGTATTTACCGATCTTGGTCGAACCGGCGACACCCACCTGGGCAGCCATGACGGTGCTTTCGCCCACCTCAACGTTATGGGCAATCTGGATCAGGTTATCGAGCTTAGCGCCTCTCTTGACCACGGTAGCACCCATGGTGGCTCGGTCAATCGTCGTGTTTGCGCCGACTTCCACGTCATCCTCGAGGATGACAATGCCCACCTGGGAAATCTTCTCATAGGTGCCGTCCTCCTTGGGAGCGAACCCGAAGCCGTCACCACCGATGATGGCACCACCCTGCACAATGCAGCGGTTGCCGATGCGGCAGCCGTGGTAAATTTTCACACCAGGATACAGGATAACGTTGTCACCGAGGGTCACGCCATCACCCACATACACCTGAGAATAAATCTTGACGTTCTTGCCGATGGTGACACCGTCGCCAATATAAGCAAAAGCACCCACATACACGTCATCGGGCAGGGTAGTGCCTTGACCTACGTGGACGGGCTGCTCCACACCGCGTTTTTCGGGACGCTGGCTGTTGACAAAGTTCAGCAGGTCTGCGAGCGTCTTATAGGGATCATCTACACGAATCATTGTCGCCTTTACCTCTTGCTCGGCCACAAAATCCTTGCTCACAAGCACGGCAGATGCTTGGGTCGTGTAAATAAAATGCGTGTATTTGGGATTGGCCAGGAATGTCAAGCATCCAGGCGTAGCCTCTTCGATTTTAGCATAGTTATTGATGACGGTTGTGGGGTCGCCATCAACCGTACCGTTTACCATCGCTGCAAGTTGTTGTGCAGTAATCTCCATGATGTAGCTATATATTGACTAAACTGTTATTTCAAAATCGGCTGCAAAGGTACGAAAAATCAAGCAATAAGCCAAATTTAATTTGCACTGCGGGTGAGCAGTTCGGCAATCTTGGCCTCAATGACGGGAGCCTCTTGATAACCCATGATGGATTGATACTCGCCTTTAGGCGTGACAAACAGCAGCATAGGAATAGCTTCGACATTAAATTCTTGAGCCAATTCGGGCTCCTTGTCAACGTCAATGCGCTGAAAGATGACATCGCCCTTGTGTTTCTGCTCCAACTCATCCAAAATGGGCGCAAGCTCTTTGCAGGGGCCGCACCAGGTAGCGAAAAAATCAATAACCATAGGCTTGGAGCTCATGATAGTGGTTTGCTTGATCCACTCGGTTTGACCCTCGTCTTCGGAATTGGCGACGGGCATCTCACTCTTTACTGCCTCGTCACCAGCAGCGGCCTCATTGGCGTTCTGTTCACTCTTGCTGTTGCATGATACCAGCACTACCAGTGCTGCCATATAAATGAATAATTTCTTCATCGTCTTGAATAATACTTTATTTTGTACTGTAATTAGCTAACAAGTTTTCCTTTACCGACGCGGGTGATCTCGGGTTCGCCATTGGTGCAGTCCACAATGGTAGAGGGCAGCAACTGGCCACGGCCGGAGTCGATCACGATATCGACCTGGGACTCGAAGGCTTCGGCCATCAAGCCGGGTTCGCAACGGTAATCCTCATCATCACCGGGAACCGATGTCGTCAGGATGGGACCTCCCAAAGTGCGTACGATGGCCAACGCTACCTCGTTATCGGGAATACGGATACCTACTGTGCGGCGGCCCTTGAATGCCTTGGGCAGCTTGGATAGGGCAGGGAAGATAAAGGTGAACGGGCCAGGCAAGTTTGACTTCATCATGCGGAATTGTGTGTTGTCAAACTTAGCGTACTGTGCCACCTGCGAAATGTCGTCACAGATGATAGACAGATTGGTCTTGGCCGACTTCATCAGTTTGATTGCGCAAATGCGCTCGATGGCCTGATTGTTAAGCGCGTCACAGCCAAGCGCATAGACGGTGTCCGTCGGATAGATGATGAGACCGCCGTCCTTGAGCGTTCTGACCACCTGGTCAATGTGACGTTGATTGATGTTGTTTTCTAATATTTCGAGAATTTCCATATTCAGTTATTGTTAATATTAATACTCGATTGAACTCCTATTGCCCAAAATCTACAACCTCGGTTTCCACATGGGTGGCACAGGCATATTTCTTCAAGAGGTCAGCCATCCAGTCCACGGCTTCTCTGATGGGCATTTCGGGAGCAAAGGCATTGATGTTGATTTGTGCCGTTACCGTATCCTCGGTGAACTTAGTCCGCTCCTCGTCACTCGTCGGGGTGGCAATGGGACCAGAGACATCACGGTAGACGGGCATCCCTTCAATGTTGAGAGGACCTCGCCCGATGCCATTAAACACGTCATCATGCCTGCCTACACTCATCGTCAACGTATCACCCACAATACGGTCGCCGTCTATGCCGCTGATGGCATAGCCGCTCTTGATAGACACTAGATTGACCACGTCGATGAGTGTTGTCAGACGGTAGATGCCTAACCCGCGAATGAGTCGGCGGCACAGGGCCTCACTGGACACGCGGTAGCGGCTCGGGTCTTTCCCTAAAAACTTGTACAGGTGACGTGTGCCGGCAATGGCGGGTCGCTGGTTGATTTCCAGCAGTTCGTAGCGTTGACGGATTTCCTCAGCAGCAGCCTCGATTTCGGCCCATAGTTCATCGCTTGTCGGTCCGTTGACGACCGTCGCGCGGATGAGTCCGATACAGCATTTCGGGCAAGCCTCGAGTATCCTCGGGTCTATTTTGACGTTAATCATTGCTATCTATCTAAAAAATCGCTGCAAAGATACAACTTTATATCCAAAAAAGTCCCTATCTTTGCCGCATGAAGAAGTTTTTTTTGATGATTGCGGTGTTGATGATATCTTTTTCCGCCGCCCATGCACATGAAATGAATGACGAGATAGCGAAACGCATCGACCAAGTATTCGGTGCAGTGTATAATAATGCAGATGAACCTGGTGCAGCTGTGCTTATTATGCAAGGCAAGGATATCATCTACAGCAAGTGCTTTGGCTTGGCCGATATGGAGACCAAGGAACCTGTAACGCTGGAGACGAATTTCTGTATCGCTTCGGTATCCAAGCAGTTCTCGGCTGTAGCATTGTTGCAGTTGGCCGAAGAAGGCAAACTCTCGCTGAACGATCCGTTGTCCAAGTTCTTCCCTGAATTCCAGGCTCCATTCTTCAAGGAAATCACCTTGCATCACATCTTGAGCCACACCTCAGGTATTCCTGACGCACGTCCTCGCGATGACCGTAACTTTGTACTGTATTCAACCGATGTCAATTCGGTTCAATATATGCGTACACTCGACCATCTCAATTTCCAGCCAGGCTCAAAATATGAGTATATCAATCCAACCTTCCAACTGATTTACCAGATTGTTGAGCGGGTTTCAGGCGTCCCCTTCGAAACCTATATGCAAAATAACATTTTCGGTAGGATTGGAATGCGGACTTGCCAATATTTTGAGCCTAACCGCAAGATTGCCAATATGGCTCATGGTTACGAGCGTAATAGTGACGGCACTTGGCGTGAGTATGACTACGGCGAGGAAAGTTTCTTTGCCACCAAGGCTGATGGCGCCCTCTACTGCTCGATTAGCGATTTCGTTCGTTGGGAGCACGCATTGCGTGATAACCGCGTGTGGATTGCTTCCAGTAAACGTCAGGCCTATACGCCTTGGATTAGGATTCCTGCCGACGCTGAATATGGCTACCAGCCTTATACGGGCTATGGCTATGGCTTCTTCATCCAGGATTACCCTGGTCAGCCCACCCATGTCTATCATCTGGGGGACAACGGCGGCTTCACTATCTATGCTGGCAAAATCCCCGAGCGTGACCTGATTTTCCTTTTCTTCTCAACACGTCCCGACATCGAACGCCTGAATATCGTCAATCAGGTCTATCATATCCTTGGCTTTGACTTCTGACCCAGAACTGTGTCATAAGAGGAGGCCTCTGGGTTTTTAATCGGCCTAGTGGCGGTGAAATTTGTATGATTTCTCGCGCAAAGCGCGATTCAATTAGCTGCAGATGAATTATGACACATCCTTGTGGGTGATCTGCGAGGTTGTTTCATGGCTTCATAACCCCGTTCCACACCGTGTTGCGCAACGTGCCGACTTCATCGTCACAGCGGTACTCCCAGTACATTGCGCCGCGCATTCCTGTCTCGTGGATGAACTTGCATTTCCAGGCAAGTGACTCTTCGTCATCATAGGTGCAGACACATTCTCCTTCGTCATTGACCAGATAGGGCGCCTTGGCAATGTCATCCCACTTGCGCGTTACGTCGGTGCGTTTTTTAAGGGCTCCATAGGATGTGTCACCAAATCCTTTGACCGAACGGCCATAAAATGGCACGCCCAGCACCAGTTTGTTGGCAGGCATCCCTGCGTCAAGATGCGCTTGCAAGGCTTCTTGGGCAGTCACGCGGCCCGACATCTCGCTCCGGTATAGTGCTGCATGGTGATAGGGTGGGTTACCCACGTCATACATCATAATATTCACCAGGTCAACGTAGGGCTCAATAGCCTTAAAATCAACAAAACGGGCATCGGCTATAGTGGCACACGACAGCAGGTAATCCTTGCCTAGAGCCTTGCGCAATTCGCGCATCAGCAGGGTGAAGTTATCAATGTCGGCGGGCGAGGATGAGATTCCCGCCTCGCTGCTGCTGGGATATTCCCAGTCCATGTCAATGCCGTCAAGGCCATATTCTTTGACAATACGCTTGCAATCTTTGGCAAACGCCTTGCGCCGCCTCTCGGTTGATGCCATCTCGCTGAAGCCGCCAGCCGTCCAACCGCCGATGCTCAGCACAATATAGATATCGTTATTATTCTTCAGCTCGACCAGTTGCCGCAACCGCTCTGGATGCTGGATGGTAACCCCGTCATAAGTCTTGTTCACGTTCCCGAACGCGTAGTTGATATGGGTAAGCACCGAGCAGTCAGGCAACTCCATGGTTTCGTTCCATCCCGTCACATAGGCAGCCACAACGGGCCCGTTGTCCTTATGCTGGCCAGCCCACGTCGTCAACGCCACCGCTAACAGGCAAGTCAAGGTCAATATCCTCCTCATCATAATCATTTTCTTCATTAGTTCGTTCCCAAAATTACAAAAATTTCCTAATACCACCAGTCGTCTCTAC
>JAEEGL011784750.1_pt1 | contig 12563 bp, 9 predicted proteins | sample 9134231 | NCBI WGS metagenome assembly JAEEGL01 (sample SAMN16246548, study PRJNA631951) | gut metagenome | biome: gut microbiome; feature: rumen; material: fiber-attached | host: Bos | place: Iran: Karaj | collected 2018-10
CCCTGCATTCCGCGGAGCATACCTCTGATGGACGGCCCGGGACCTTCGCCGCAGAACCAGTCTCCGCCGGCGCCAAGGGTACCGGTGCGGAGAAGTTCGCCGTTAGGAAGTACCCACTCGGTAGCGAGCATGTTCTCGGAAGCAACTCCCATGAAGCAGGAGGACGGTCCGAATGCTACCCAGGAAGCGGTACCGGCAAGAGTGGAGGAAGAGCATCCTACACCTGCCATGTTTACGTTGAAGCCTCTCTTCATGGCCTCGACCTGTACTACAGCGCCGATGGCGTAGGGCTCAACTACAACGTACTGATCTCTTTCGTGGAACTCCATCTTCTTCATGCGCTTCATGTCGATCTGGAGGGAGTCGTCGTCGCCGATGTAACCCATTACGGACCAGAACGTGGTAGCGGCCTTGAAGGGGATGTTGTATTTGTTGCAGATCTTAACGATAGCCTGAACTTCCTCGGTGCAGCCCGGCATGATTACCGCGCCCGGCATCGGGGACTTGACGTCGTAAGGTCCGAAGTGAGCGGAGGACTGGGAGTTGATGACTCTGTAGGATTCGCGCATCGCGATGTCCTGGGAGACATTATTCTTTCCGACTACCTGCTCTAATTCTCTGTAAGCGTCCTGATTGAATGCCATTGTATTACCTCCTTACAGTGCGCGGGCTACGAGGTCGATAATGTCGATGACTTCGATCTTCTTACCGTTCTCGTCCACTGCGTTCTTGAAGTTGGCCTCGCACCACGGGCAGGCGGTAACGAGAGCATCGGCGCCGGTAGAATTGGCTTCGGTAACGCGCTCGTTTGCCGTGGCCTGAGACATTTCCGGATTGGTGATCTGGACGTTGGCTCCTGCGCCGCAGCAGAGCGAGTACTCGCGGATACGTTCCATCTCTACCAGAGTAACGCCGGGGATGGCCTTTATGACATCGCGCGGTGCGTCATAGATTCCGTAGACGCCCATTCTGCGAGGTCTTCTGGGCTCCCAGGTAACTACCTGGTTCATGATCTTCTTTTCCTCGCCGTCCCAGGGAGTGTAGGGCTCGCCCTGACGTCCGAGGTGGCACGGATCGTGATAGGTGACTACCATGTCGAGGTTCTTCTTGAACTTGATCTTCTTTTCCTTGATGAGCTTGTCGAGATACTCTGTGATGTGCAGAACTTCTACGTTCATTCCGCGCTTCGCATAGAGGGTCTTGAAAGCGTGATAGCAGTCGGAGCAGGGGGTGACGATGGTCTTAACGCCCTTGGCCTCGAAAGCCTTGATGTTGGCGTCGGCTCTTTCGCCGAACTCATCGAAGAAGCCCATCTGATATGCTCTGCCTGCGCAGCACATATCAAGGTCGCCCATGTATCCGAGCTTAACGCCGGCAGCGATGAGGGTCTCCGCAGCCTTCTTTGCGTAAGCCTGGAGGTCCTTGTCATAGCTGTACTTGCAGCCGGGGAAGAATACGACTTCCGCATCCTTAGCCCACTTGATGCCCTTGGCCCAGGCGTTTCTCTTTGCCTTCTTTTCGCCGGCAATGAGGGTCTGTTCCTTCTTGAGGGATTCGATCATAGCCTTCTGCTCGGGAGTAGCGAAGCCCTTCTTGATGGCTTCGTTCTTGAGCTCTACGCAGTAGTCCAGACCTTCCAGGTTGAACCTGGTGATCTTGCAGGTAACGTCGCATGCGCCGCAGGCGGTGCAGGACTGAACGGCGTTGAGCCATTCCGGAGAAGTCTTGAAGTTATAGTCGCCGGTCATGTAGGCCTGTCCGACCATCCACTTACCGCGCAGGGAGTACATGTGCCACTGATAGTAAAGGTTAGTGGGGCAGTTCTCGCCGAAACGCTGGGACTGGATCTTATCGAACGGGATCCACTTGCAGCCGAGACAGTTGGAGCAGCGCTCCATCATCGGTATGAAATCTTTTAATGCCATGTTCTTGTCTCCCCTTTCTTAAATCGTTAACTTGCCGGGGTTGAGAACGCCCTTGGGATCGAAGATGCCCTTGAGTTTCTTAAGGGTCTCATTGCCCATGGCATCCTTGTTGAGCTGGATGCGTGCCCACGGTCCGTAGGGTCTGGTGTAGTAAGCGCCGGCCTGAGCCAGTTCCACGCTTGCTCTGTCGAAGAGCTCCTTAACGATCTTGGTCTCCTTAGCGGATGCGGGATCGTACGGAAGCGTGAAGCATACGTGATATGCGCTGCCGTAGTGGACAGGCTGTACGTATACGCCGATGTCGGAGACAGGATAGCCGACCTTGGTGGCTATGGCGTTCATCTTGTCGATGAACATAGCGGTGTCGTCGATCTTGCTCATGAAGAAGATCTCCTGGAACGCGCCCTTGTAGGTCTCTTTCCAGTACTTCTTTGCCGGGGAAGGAGTGATGGCCTTCTTGTAGAAAGCGGTTGCGCTTACGCTGCCGACGGAATTGACAGGAACGAGTCCTCTCTTCTGTGCGAATTCCTTGATGTCAGCTTCCTGCTGCTCGCACTTCTCCTGCGGGAGAACGTCTCTGCCGCCTACGCCCACGAATACGACCCAAGCCGGGAGCTCTTTCTTAAGAGCTTCGATCTCTGCCGGGGTACCTCCCATGAGGTTGGCGATCTGAGCCTTGTTCATGATGAACATCTCGTCGGAGAAACGAACGTGTACTACGTCCCATACGAAGTCGAGAAGTTCTTTCTCGGTCTCAGCGGTAACGAAGAAGCACTTGTGAGCCTGATGAGCAAGCTCGCAGCGTACGGACGCCCATGTTACGATGCCCATGGTGCCCTGAGACTGGGTGAGCATGCGGTAGAAGTCGAGCATCATCGGTCCGAGCGGGCTGACCTGCCACTTCTCCTGCTTCCACTGCTGTTCGAGGGATCCTACCGGACCGCCGTTGGCAGCGTCGCCTGTGTACATGCGGTTGCCGTCGCCCCAGGTAACTTCCACGCAGCGGAACGGCTCGGTGTACGAGAATCCGTGCATTGCGTTAAGTCTGGGCTCGATGTCCATTACGTCTGCAAGAACGGACTTGGTATCTCTGGGAGCCAGGGTGTATGCGAAGTGCATGCCCTTCTTTGCAAGCGCCTTCTGGAACTGACCGTAAGTTACGCCGGGCTCGATGACTGCCATTCTGTGCAGCTTGTTGATGCTGAGGATCTTGTTCATTCCGGACAGGTCTACGATGACTGCGCCGGGAACGGACGGAACGGTGGCGCCTCTGTAGTGAGGTGCACCGGAGCTGACAGGTATGAGGGGGAACTCCTTCTCGTTAGCGAGATTTACGAGAGCCTCCACCTGGTCAGCATTCTTCGCCTTAACGACGAAGATCGGAGCAATTGCTTTAGCAAAGCTCTTGTCGCTTGCGAAAGCGGCAAGGTCTGCTTCCTTGTCGGAAACATTAGCAGCGCCAAAGATCTTCTCCAGTTCAGCCTTGAGTTTAACCACGCGATTACCTCCTTTGGAATGCTGGATAAATAGATTTATAAAACAAACGACCTTCGTTTATTCCCGTAAAAAAACGAACTATAACGCCTTGAGCGCCAAGTCCGTGTACTTGATTATCTGGTCCTCCAGATCGTATGAGCCTTCCAGTACGCACCAGCTGTAGCAGCAGCCGCGGGCTACCGTAAACAGATAGTCCACTGCTTCGTCCGCGGAAAGATCCGTAACAAGCTCCTTGCTTTCGATGCCTGCAGCTATGATGTCCGACAGAACTTTCTGCATGGGTCTCTTCTTGGCGAACCAGAGGTTCTCCGGGTTGAAGAGCACTCTCAGAAGGTCTATGCCTGTCTCAACGTTAAGACGGGCGTAGCAGCGGAAGAAATCCACTATGCGCTCTTTTGCGTTGCTGCCGCTCACCTTTACGGCAACGGTGTCGGAGAAATAGTCGTCGGCTTTTTTGTAGATGTCCAGGAACAGATCTGTCTTGGAAGGGAAATAGCTGTAAAAGGTGCCTACGGATATATCGGCCGTGGAGCAGATGTCGCGGACGGTGGTGTTCTGGTAACCGTTCTTCTTCATGAGCTCCAGGGAAACGTTAAGAACATGCTCTCTGGTCTTCTGCGCTTTTTTGCTAAGCAGCGGGCTGTTCAAAAGGCACCTCCTAAGTGTGTTTCAGCATAAAAAGTATAACACGTTCAGTTTTAAAAATAAAGTGAATCATTAGCAAAAATGTCAAAAAAGCGAACGTTTTTTTGGCAAAAAAATAACATTAGTGGGGGCCGGTAAACGACCCCCAATCTATAGTGGTTGGCATCAGAAAGTAAGCGTATCGATAGTCGGAAGAAGTTCTCCGAAACGCTTCTTGCAGAAATCTATGAAGGCCCTGCCTTCCTCGTTGTCCAGACCTACCCTGCGTATGCATCTGCGCATCAGACGCGTGTTGCCCACGAGTTCGGCCTTGTCTTCCACGGACTTGAGCACTTCCTCGTCCTCCGTGCCGAGGTAGAGCGACAGCATCTTCTTCCAGAGGATGCAGGAAGTCTCGTAAGGAATGCCCAGGAAGCGCTGCACCGCGCTGTGATCCACGGAGCTGAAGCCCTTGTACGCGTTGCGCATGCAGGCAAGCTCGAATATGGGATGCCCGTAGCAGAGAGTGTCCATGTCTATGAGTATGCTCTCGCCGTTCTGGAGCATTACGTTCTTAAGGTGGTAGTCTCCGTGCAGCATGTGCTCATCGTCCGGGACGGCCTTTATGAGAGCGCAGAGCTTCTTCCACTGGTCGTCCGGAAGGTAGTCCTTAAGGTATTCCGCCCAGCCCATCGCCACGGCTTTCATGTCCGGCATGGTCTCCGGATCCACCTTGGTGGAGTGTATGATCTTAAGAAGATCAACGGACATTGCGGCTATCTCGTCCACGGTCTTCTTGCCTTCTGTCAGCAGCTTGGCGAAGCTGTCCGCGTTGAGCATCTCGAATACGGAACCGTATCCGCCGCCTTCTATCCTTACAACGTCGTAGGGTATGGCAGTAGGAACGCCCAGCACGAAAGCCGTTCTGGCAAGTTCTCTTTCCCTGCGGATCTCTCCTATGGAGTCCGGGTCCAGGTAGACTTTTACTATGGTATCCGGATCTATGCGGTAGACTTTGCCGTTGGCGCCCTGCCCTATCACCTCGCAGCCTTCCACGGAGATCATCCTGTAAGCTTTCTGAACGCTCATCATCTCCGTAAAGCCTGTCATGTCCAGTATGTCGTAGACCTCCGGAGAAACGTTTGTAAGGCTCGTGTCCGCAATGGCTTTCTTAAGGCGGAGTATCACCCTCAGGCCGGCGCTGGATACGTAGTTAAGGCTGCTGCAGTCCACGGTGACCTTGCTGAAATCTCCCGTGCCTCTGGCCGCCGTTACGGCGCTCTCCACATCGGCTGCGTTTGCGGAATCTATGTGTCCGGAGAGCTCTATTACCAGTGTTTCTCCGTCTGCCCTGTACTTAACGTTTTCCATCATTCCACCCCCTGGAAGCGTTTCTTTATGGTGAGTATGTTCTGGCCGTCTTCGTAGCTGTATTTTACGTCGTCCATGGTCTGCCTTACGATGAATATCCCCAGCCCGCCTATGTCCCGGTCGTCCGCGGAAAGAGTCGTGTCCGGGCTGTCTGCAGACAGTGGATCGAAAGGCTTTCCTCTGTCTACGAACGTTATGACAGCGGCCTTCGGATCGTCTTCCAGTCCGAACCTTACCGTAGCCAGGCCGGTGGCCGGCTCGTAGGCGTACGACGAAATGTTGGCGAAGATCTCGTCTACCGCAACGTCTATCTGCGCGATGGTCTTGCGCGGACAGCCCGCCGCCTTTAGTTCCGCGTTTAAGAACTCCGTCACCCTGTCGGTGTTCGCGGGAACCGCGGTAAGAGTCATTTCCTTAAGTTCCTTATCCATGGTAGTCTCCGCATTCTTTCCGAAATACCGGAAGCAAAGCATAGTTATATCGTCGAACTGATCGGCCGTTCCTACGAACGTGGCTATCGCGTCGTCCACAGCCTTAAGCACGCCCTGCGGCGAGCGGTCCCTGGCTTTGTTTATTACCTTCAGCGTGCGCTCCGTGCCGAACAGGTCGCTGCTCAGATTGGTGGATTCCACCACTCCGTCCGTGTAGACGAACAGCCTGGAACCGGGCTCCATCTGCAGTTCGTATTCTTTGTATTTCATGCCCGGCATGCCGCCGATGACGAATCCGTGCTTGTCCTTATAGAGCGTAAACTCTCCGTCCGGTCCGGCGATCATCGGGTATTCGTGGCCCGCGTTGGCGGCTGTCATGATACCGGTATTAAGGTCTATTATTCCCAGCCATACCGTAACGAAGAGCTCCTCGCGGTTGTTGCTGCAGATCTGTTCGTTTACAGCCTCCAGCACCGCAGCCGGACTGTAGCCCGCCTTGCAGTAGTTCTTTATTAGTATCTTGGACGCCATCATGAACAGCGCCGCGGGGACGCCCTTGCCGGATACGTCCGCTATCACCAGCGCCAGATGGTCGTCGTCCGTAAAGAAGAAGTCGTAGAAGTCTCCGCCCACTTCCTTGGCAGGATCCATGGACGCGTAGATGTCGAACTCCCTGCGGTCCGGGAAGGCCGGGAAGACGTTGGGCAGCATGTCCGCCTGTATGCGGGTGGCCAGCGAAAGCTCCAGTCCTATCCTTTCCTTCTCCGCCGTGGCTTTGGTAAGGTTTTCTTCGAACTCGGACAGGTCGCGTTCCATGTCCGCCATTATGTAGCTCAGATTCTCTATCTCGTCGCCGGTACGTATGTTGAGCATCGCGAAGTGATCCGTTACCTGCGCGCCGCTCTTCTTGTCCGCGACGTACTGGCCTGCCGCCGCGGCGATGTCGTTTATCGGGTCCACGAGTTTTTTCTTCATGTGCCTTGTGAACAGCAGCGCCATCAGCATCATTACGACCACTATCGCGACCACGTACTGCAGCACGAACTTGCCCATGCCCACGGCAACTTCGTCCAGAGTTACGTCCGCGAGCACGAAGCAGACGATGTCTCCGCTGATGTTCCTTACGGGCACGCCGCTGGTGCATATCCAGCCGTAGCGTGACGTTCTGGAAATGTGGTAGAGCTCGCCGGTGCCGTCCCAGTTAAGGAATTTGGCCACCTCTTTTGCTTCCACAGGCTCCCAGTCGCCGGCGCAGGCACCGGTCTCATCGGTGCTGTCCGGATCGGCTATTATTACAAGGGCGTTGTCCTCTTCCGAGTACATGCCCAGATACACGTCGTTAACGTCCGCCGACTGCGCGAACTCTCCGAGTATGGATCTTATGGTATCCATGCCGGCGGCTTTGTTTATCATGGAAAAACGCGCCCTGTACTGCTCCGTTCCCACCTGTGCCTTTTCCTCGGGAGTAAGCTCGTTGTAGGTGGTCATCACCCTTTTGGCGGCCGTCTCCACGGAGGCTATCTTGTCCAGCATGTTGTCCGCCGTCTTGGCTATGTTGAAGGACCCGCTTATGTATTTGCTTGTAAGCGCAACGGTGTAGAGCCCCAGCCCTATGGCAAAGGCGACGAGCCCCAGGATGAGCGACCCGATTATGACAAGCCGGAACACTTTACCGGACAGCGAATAATGCTTCCGTTCCAGAACCCCCATTTCCCTAACGCTTTTTTCCGGCATAGATCTACCTCTCATCCGCCGCCTGCGTCCGCGCGGCGGTCATATTACAACAGTTTGATTTTATCATATTTTTAACGCAAGCGATAGTATTTAGTCTGCACGAGCGGCAGCCGGTCCCCCCGGCATCTGCGGATCGTTTTTCCACGATTTCTTCACTTCCGCTTGCCTAAGTTTTTACCTCTCCGGCTTATTATGATGACGCAGGATGGTCCGGTCGGACCGTCCGCAGAAGGAGAATACAAGCATGAAACGAAGGAAAAAAACGATACTGTTGCTGTACAGCATACTGCTGGCGGCATTTTCCGTTTATTTCCTGCTCGATACTTTCGTAATAGAACGGGTATATTCCACGGAGGTTCCCGCGGTCCAAAGCGAAGAGACCGTGAGCACCTGGGCACAAAACGAAGGCTCCGCAACCGATCCTGCAGCACAGGACTCCGGCGTCACAGACACAGCACAAGAAACAAGCAGCGCCCCGGAAGCCTCAGCCCCGCAGTCCGGCTCAACGGAGATCACCGGATCCGACGAGGTCTTTACCACCGCTGCCGCGCCGGCAGTTACCCCGGTAATAACGGAAGACTCGTACTACGACGGAAACATCAGCATCAAGATAACGGAATACAGACAGAACGACACTACAATCTACGCGGCGGACATTCAGCTAAGCTCCGCCGAATATCTTAAGACCGCCCTGGCCAAGGGCGTCTACGGAAGGAACGTAACGGCAAAGACATCCGCGACGGCTGCCCAAAACGCCGCGATACTCGCGATCAACGGAGACTACTACGGCTCGCAGGAACGCGGCTACGTGATACGCGGAGGGGTTCTCTACCGCAGCACAGCAGTGTCCGGAAGACAGGACCTTGTGATCTACGAAGACGGATCCATGGAAGTGATATACGAGACCGACGTCAGCGCGGAAGAACTGCTGGCCAAAGGCGCCCGCGACGTGCTGTCGTTCGGACCCGAACTGCTGAAAGACGGCGAGATAGCGGTAAACAGCAGCTACGAGGTGGCAAAGGCCACCAGGAGCAACCCGCGCACCGCGATAGGCATGATAGACGAGCTTCACTACGTGTTCCTGGTCTCGGACGGAAGGACGAGCGAAAGCGCAGGGCTGTCCGTATACGAACTGGCGGAGTTCATGCAGTCGCTTGGTGTCAAGACCGCGTACAATCTGGACGGCGGCGGCTCCTCCACGATGTACTTCAACGGCCAGGTCATAAACGACCCTGTCGGAGGCGGCAGAGGCCAGTCGGAAAGGAGCGTGAGCGACATTGTTTACATCGGTTACTAATAATAAAGAGTTTAGCTCAATCGGCGCAGGAAACGCAGACCGGGCTGCTGCGAAAACCGGGAGGCGTTCCAATGCTGCCGGGCGCATTGCTTTAAACTATCTGGCGGCATCCGTGATCTGCGCCGCTATAGGTCTTATCTACGAGCTGTTCAGCCACGGAGTGTGGTCCACGTACATGACGCTGGGATGGGTGTTCCCGCTTGTCTTGGGTGCGCTTCCGAACCTCATCATCCGGCTGACCGGAGCCAGAGAGCCCGGCGTCGCCGCGGAGAACGTCTACGCCTGCGGTATCGCGACGTTTACCGCCGGCTGCATGCTTAAGGGCGTCCTGGAGATATTCGGGACCACCAGCCACTTGCTGAAAGTATACCCGATCGCGGGGACCGTTCTGACAGCCGCAGGAGCGCTAATATACCTGCTCGGAAAGAAAAAAGCGGAGGTCTGAACCTCCGCTTTTATATTGCTTTTGGCCACGGTGCGTTACGCCTGCAATCTGTATATCGCGATCGTTTATGCCTGCGCGCCTTTTATTATGTCCACGGCAAGCGTGCCGTTCTTCAGATCCACGCGGAGCATGTCTCCCATGGATAGGTCGTTCTCCAGCATGGTGCGGGCGATGAGCGTCTCCACCTCGTCCTGGATGAACCGCTTCATGGGCCTTGCGCCGAAGAGCGGGTCGTAGCTGCTGTCGATTATGAACTGCTTTGCCTCCTCCGACACTTCCACTGACAGCGACCTGTCCGCAAGCCTCTTGGAAAGGCCCGCCAGCTGCAGGTCCGCTATCTTGGACACGTCGTCCTTGGTGAGCGGCTTGTACATCACTATCTCGTCCAGACGGTTGAGGAACTCAGGCCTGAAGCTGGTCCTCAGCAGCGCGGTCACCTGATCCGAAGCCTCCTTGCTTATGCTGCCGTCCGGGCTGATGCCGTCCAGCAGGAACTGGGAACCCAGGTTGCTGGTAAGGATTATTATCGTGTTCTTGAAGTCCACGGTGCGGCCCTGAGAGTCCGTAATGCGGCCGTCGTCCAGCACCTGAAGCAGCACGTTGAAGACCTCCGGATGGGCCTTTTCTACCTCATCGAACAGCACCACGCAGTAAGGCCTTCTGCGGACTGCCTCGGTAAGCTGGCCGCCCTCGTCGTAGCCTACGTATCCCGGAGGAGCTCCTATAAGCCTGGACACCGAGAACTTCTCCATGTACTCGGACATGTCTATCCTGACGATGTTCTTTTCGTCGTCGAACAGGGCTTCCGCAAGGGCCTTCGCAAGCTCCGTCTTGCCCACGCCGGTGGGTCCCAGGAAGAGGAAGGAACCTATCGGGCGATTGGGGTCCGCGATGCCCGCTCTGGAGCGCAGAATGGCCTCTGAGACGGACTTTACGGCCTCGTCCTGTCCAATTACCCGTTTATGCAGAATGTCCGCCAAATGGAGCAGTTTTTCGCGTTCTCCCTCCATTAGCTTGGACACAGGGATCCCGGTCCAGCGGGCAACGATCTCCGCTATCTCCTCTTCGTCCACGGTGTCGCGCAGCAGCCGGCCTTCGCCGGACTTGTTCTCCGCGGCCTTCTGAAGCTCCGCCAGCTTCTTTTCCAGTTCCGGCAGAGTGGAGTACTGAAGCTTGGAAGCGGTCTCGTAATCGTAGCGCCTCTGCGCCTCTTCTATGCGGCCGGTGACGCGCTCTATCTCCGCCTTTGCTTCCTTTATCCTTTCCACGGCGCCCTTCTCGTCGTCCCAGCGGGCGCGCATCTCCTCGAACTTTCCGCGCAGGTCGTTAAGCTCTTCCACCAGCTTTTCGCAACGCTCCTTGGACAGAGAATCCTTCTCCTTTTTAAGAGCCATCTCCTCTATCTCCAGCTGCATTATCTTGCGGCGCAGAGCGTCCATCTCGGACGGCATGGAATCCATCTCCGTGCGTATGGAGGCGCAAGCCTCGTCCACCAGATCTATTGCCTTATCCGGCAGGAAACGGTCGCTTATGTAGCGGTCCGAAAGCGTGGCGGCAGCCACAAGAGCGCTGTCATGTATCGTTACGCCGTGGTAGATCTCGTAGCGTTCCTTAAGACCACGAAGTATGGAAATGGTATCTTCAACGGTAGGCTCGCCTACGAGCACCGGCTGGAACCTGCGCTCCAGCGCAGCGTCCTTTTCTATGTAGTTTCTGTACTCGTTGAGCGTGGTGGCGCCTATGCAGTGCAGCTCTCCCCTTGCCAGCATAGGCTTAAGGATGTTGCCTGCGTCCATGGCGCCGTCGGCCTTGCCCGCGCCAACGATCAGGTGCAGCTCATCGATGAAAAGTATTATCTTTCCTTCGCTTTCCTTAACTTCCGCCAGTACGGATTTGAGCCTTTCCTCGAACTCGCCGCGGAACATTGCGCCCGCGATAAGAGAGCCCATGTCCAGCGAGTACACGGTCTTGTTCTTAAGGCCTTCAGGCACGTCTCCTCTAAGGATCCTCTGCGCCAGGCCCTCCACTATGGCGGTCTTTCCTACGCCCGGCTCGCCTATCAGCACCGGGTTGTTCTTAGTCTTTCTGGACAGGATGCGGATGACGTTGCGTATCTCCTCGTCCCGGCCTATGACCGGGTCCAGCTTCTGCTCCCTGGCCCGTTCCACCAGGTCGAAACCGTACTTTTCCAGAGGCTTTCTGTTATCCTGATCCTGCTGGTACATATTGTTCATGTTCATGTTATCACCTCGTTTAAGGTTATTATTTTCTGCTGTTTATATGTTCTGGGTCCCGGGCGATGCAGTTGTATGCAGGACTGTCGGGGAACCCGGTTCTTAACGACTGACGAGCTTAAAGGCGAAGGCAGAGTTTAGAACCGCTGGGAGGGCCCCCGCCAAGACGGGAGGCGTGTCCGGCGTATAACTGCGTCGCCCGGAAGCTCTTGAAACGTCAGATCAGATATTTGTTGTTCCTGAAATACGACAGATACTGCATCTCCAGATCTCTGTCCGTAAGCATCCCGGCAAGGTAGCGCTTCATTATCCTGTCGAACGCGGTAACGTACTCCGACAGCGCCTTGCCCAGATCCTCCTCCGTGTATTTCGCCCCGCGGGGGATGGATATGGTCCTTACGAACCTGGACGGGGACAGCTCGTACCTGATGGCTCCCGGCAGGAAGTATCCCGCGGCGTAGTTGTCCTCCAGCTCCTTCCAGAGCACGAAGAACCTTGCCATGTTGTTGAGCAGCGACGCGGACTGGCTGCGGAAGTTTACCGCAAGCTCTCCTATCGCCGCGTCCTGGGCCGTCCTGTAGAGCTGGACTACGTAGCGCACCGTGGGACGGTATTTGTATTCCAGGCTGCTCTTGACTGACATGCTCAGCTGGTTGGGCGTTACCATCGGCACCAGCTCCGAACTGCGGTCCAGCAGCTCTTCCATGCGGCGGAATATGCTGTCTATCTGCTTTTCCGGCGTGCTTACCGACACGTATTCCGCAAGGATCTGGTTTACCAGATTGGAGCGGTTGGTGCCCTGGCGCAGCGCCAGTTTGTCTATCTCGCTCACGACCTCGTCCATAAGCATGAGACTGTACAGACTTTTATTCATGATGATCACCTTTCTTAAAAACCACGGGACAGACCCGAGGGCTGTCCCGCTTATCTATAACGACTGACGCATCCGCGCCCTCTCTTACTATTGCGAATTAAGTATAGCACTTTTGCAAAACTTGTCAAGCG
>JAEEGL011864164.1_pt1 | contig 12563 bp, 11 predicted proteins | sample 9134231 | NCBI WGS metagenome assembly JAEEGL01 (sample SAMN16246548, study PRJNA631951) | gut metagenome | biome: gut microbiome; feature: rumen; material: fiber-attached | host: Bos | place: Iran: Karaj | collected 2018-10
CTCTGCCCCCGGGCGGAGGGGATGCGCACCAGGGCGCTGCGGTTGGAGGCGGACCAGGCCACGTAGCAGGGGGCCTCATACCCGGGCACCAGGCGCTTGTAGGAGTTCACCAGGGGATTCAGCACGGCGCACATGCCCCGGATATGCTCCAGCTGCCCCGCGATGAAGTGCAGGGCTTCCCGGGAGAGCTGCTTGGGCCCATCCGGGTCGAAAAACACGTTCTTCCCGTCCTTGAACAGGGACATGTTCACGTGCATGCCGGAGCCCGCAATGCCGTAAATGGGCTTGGGCATGAAGGTGGCGTGCAGGCCGTTCTTCTGGGCCAGGGTCTTCACCGTGAGCTTGAAGGTCATGATATTGTCCGCCGCCCGGAGGGCCTCGGCATACTTGAAGTCGATCTCGTGCTGGCCGGCGGCGCATTCATGGTGGGAGGCCTCGATCTCAAAGCCCATTTTCTCCAGGGCCATGCAGATCTCCTGCCGGGTGCTCTCCCCATGGTCGATGGGGCCCAGGTCGAAGTACCCCGCCTCGTCCCCGGTGCGGGTGGTGGGCTTCCCGTCCGCATCCGTCTCAAAGAAGAAGAACTCGCACTCCGGCCCCACGTTGAAGGTGTAGCCCAAATCCGCCGCCCGCTTCAGGACGCGCTTGAGAACGCCCCGGGGGTCCCCGAAGAAGGGGGTGCCGTCCGGGTTGTACACGTCGCAGATGAGCCGGGCCACCTTGCCGTTGGCGGTGATCCAGGGGAGAACGGTAAAGGTATCCAGGTCGGGGTACAGGTACTGGTCCGACTCATGGATGCGGGTGAAGCCCTCGATGGAGCTGCCGTCGATGGCAATCTGGTTCGCCAGGGCCTTTTCCAGCTGGCTCCGGGAGATGGCCACGTTTTTCAGCTGGCCGAAAATATCCGTAAACTGCATGCGGATGAACTCCACATTTTCTTTCTCCACCAGCTTTATGATGTCTTCCTTCGTATAGCTCATGGCAAAGCCTCCCAACCCATCGTATCAGTGTATTATATCCGCAGTTTCCGGGCCTTGTCAACACACAACATTTCCGGTATACTGGGTTTCAGACGTTCCGCCCGCGGGAAAGGAGTGCCCATGCCCAAGCCCGGCGCCAAGCGCGTTTTGCTGTATGTTTTCTCCCTGGTCGTACTGGCCCTGGGGATCACCCTGAATACCAAGACCCAGCTGGGGGTCTCCTGCATCGTCTCGGTGCCCTACTGCGTATCCCAGCTCCTGGCCCTGCCCCTGGGGCTCACCACCTTTGTGTACTACCTGCTGCTCATCGGTCTGCAGAAGCTCCTGCTGAGGGGGGACTTCCACCCCCTCCAGTACCTGCAGATCATCGCCAGCCTGCTCACCAGCCTGTTCATCCAGGGCTGGGATATGCTCCTGCCCCTTTTCTCCCCCCTGTGGCTGCGCATCGCCGCCCTGGTGCTGGGCATCGTCATCACCGCCCTGGGGGCCAGCCTCTCCCTGGCCCTGGACATCGTCCCCAACCCGGCGGACGGCCTGGCCCACGCCGTGGGAAAAACGCTGAACCGGGACGTGGGACTGGGCAAGAACCTCATCGACCTGGCGAGCATCGCCATCTCCCTGGCCCTGGGCCTTCTCTTCGCCGGGGGCGTGCTGGGCATCGGCCCGGGCACCATCTGCGCCATGCTCCTCACCGGCCGGGTGATGGCGGTGGTCCATCCCCATTCCCTGAAGCTGTCAAAAAGCCTGGAAACGCCCCCAAAGGCTTGACAAGGGCCCTTCTCTTGATTATGATTGCCTAGGCTGAATCCATGTAAAGGAGGCGCAGAAGACTTGCGCGTCACCGTACCCGACGTTTTCACCTTCCTCCGCATCCTCTGCGCCCTGGTGCTGCTGTTCCTCACGCCCCTGGGCATCCCCTTCCTGGCGGTCTACGCCCTCAGCGGCCTCAGCGACCTGCTGGACGGGTTTCTCGCCCGGAAGCTGAACCAGGCCAGCCCCATGGGGGCCAAGCTGGACAGCATCGCCGACCTGTTCCTGTACATCACCGTGCTGGTGCGCCTCATCCCCGCCCTGAAAGCCCGCCTTCCGGGCTGGTTCTGGTATATCGTGGCCTTCTGCCTGCTCCTGCGCTTCTGCTGCTACGTGTTCGCGGCCATGAAGTTCCACCGCTTTGCCTCGGAGCACACCTACCTGAACAAGGCCACCAGCTTTCTGGTGTTCACTGTTCCCTTCCTGCTGAAGCTCCCCGGCTTCGTCTGGTTCGCCGGGGTGATCTGCCTGGTGGCCACCCTTGCCTCCGCCCAGGAGCTGGTGATCCATTGGCGCGCCCCCCTGCCGGAGGGGGAAAAAAGGGACGAATAGGAAGCTTCTGCCGAAATCTGAGAATTTTGTGGCGAAATTCTCCAAAAAAAGTCGTCCAGAGTCCTTGCAATTCCCGCGCAATAGTGGCATTATAAAGGCAGGAATGGGCTTCGGCCCCTGCACTACGCCGTGTTTTCCGCCCGGGAGACCGGGCGGTGGACCCAGGCCCCGATCGGGGTACTATCAACGATATGGGAGAGATTAGACATGACCAAGACTGAACTCATCGAGAAGATCGCTGCGGAATCCGGCCTCACCAAGAAGGCCGCCGGCCAGGCCTTCGGTGCCACTGTGGCCGCCATCACCGACTCTCTGGCCAAGGGCGAGAAGGTCACTATCCCCGGCTTCGGCACCTTCGAGGTCCGTGACCGCGCCGCCCGCACCGGCAAGAACCCCCGCACCGGCAAGCCCGTGAAGATCGCTGCCTGCAAGGTTCCCGCCTTCAAGGCCGGCAAGGGCCTGAAGGAAGCCGTCGCCGCCATCAAGGCGAAGAAGAAATAAGTTTCACCGCAATCGTTTTACGGAGCCGCTGCTTTTGCAGCGGCTCCGTTTTTATCCGCAAATCTCCAGCCGGTCCGGTCCCACGGCGCAGGGCAGGTGCAGCACCTGCACCCCCGCTTTCTCCGCCGCCGCCAGGGCTTCGGCGAAGGCCGGGTCCGTCTCCCGGTTGGGCAGGACCTGCCGCACCCCGGGCAGGGCGATGACGAAGGCCAGGATGCAGTCCCACCCCGCGCTCCTGGCGGCGGCCAGCTCCCGCAGGTGCTTCGCGCCCCGGAGGGTGGGGGCGTCCGGGAACCAGCCCAGGCCCTCCCGCTCCAGGGTACAGCCCTTCACCTCCAGGAGGATGCGCCTCTCCCCCTGCTCCAGGCAGAAGTCCACCCGGGAGTCCCCGTAGGGGTATTCCGGGCGGATCCGGGTGAGGCCGGGGATGCCCCCCGCCTCCAGCCACTCCCGCACCACCCGGTTGGGGGCCTGACTGTCGATATTCACCCAGCCCAGGCCGGGCTTCCACACCGTCACCAAATCCCAGGCGGTTTTTCGGGCGCTCCCCTCCCCCGCCGCCAGGATCACCCTGGCGCCGGGAAGCAGCAGCTCCCGGCAGCGGCCGGTATTCTTCACGTGCACCGTCTCCGGTCTCCCCTCCAGCTCCACCTCCGCCACAAAGCGGTTGGGGCGGGCCAGGAACACCGCCTCCCGGGTATGGGGATAGATCATGGTTTCCTCCATACGCATGCCGGCTGCCCATCCGGGCAGCCGGCAGACTTTTTCTTTCCTCAGCCGTTATTCAGGGCGCAGAGCTCCTCCAGCATCTTGGGCAGCTCGGTTTCCATATTCTCGTCGCTGAACTGGCAGGTGCCCACGGCCTTGTGGCCGCCGCCCCCATACTTGAGCATGAGATTCCCCACGTCCACGTCGGAGGTGCGGTTCAGCACGCTGTACCCCACGGCGGCGGAGCAGCCCTGGCCCCCCTTGCCGCTGACGATCCAGGCGGAGATGTTCTGCTCAGGATACATGCTGTAGATCATGAACCGGTTGCCGGTGTAGATGGGGTCCACCCCCCGCAGGTCGGAGATAATGACCTTCCCCACGGTTTTGGTGTGGGCCTTGACCATCTCCTTGAACTTCTCCGTCTGCTCATTGTAGACCTCGATGCGCTCCTGGATATCCGGCATGGCCAGGATCTCCGCCGTGGTCATGGTGCGGCAGGCCACCAGGAGCTTCTCCATGAGCTGGTAGTTGGAAATGGTGAAGTTGCGCCACCGGCCCAGGCCGGTGCGGGGGTCCATGAGGAAGCCGATGAGCACCCAGCCCTGGGGGTTCTGCACGTCGTCTATGCTCAATGCGCCGGAATCCACCTTATCCACCGCCGACATCAGGTCCCCGAACTGGGGGAAACGCTTCTCCCCGCCGTAATACTCATAGATGATCCGGGCGCAGGAGGGGGCCACCCGGCTCTCCCCCTTGAACTTGCCCTGGAGCTGCAGCCGCTCATGCTCGCTGGAGTGATGGTCGAACCACATGCCGCAGCCGGGAACGTAGGGGACGTTGGCCAGGCAGTCGTTCTCGTTCACCTCCACCAGGCCGTCCTGCAGATCCTTGGGGTGGGCGAATTTCCAGCTATCGATGATACCCGCCTCCAGCAGCAGGGCGCCGCAGGCCAGGCCGTCGAAATCCGAACGGGTGATGAGTCTCATGTGTATAACATCCTTTCCCCGGCGGTTTGCCCGCCGCTGTTTTCTGTCTTCTATTGTAATCCACTTCCGGGAAAAAGTAAATGCCTTTTCGCCCCCCATCTTGCGGAATAACCCTTTCCAAAAAGCACTATATGTGGTATAGTATCTTGATTAGTGCAACATCCTGTTGGGAGGAGTCTTCCATGAAACGCTTTCTCGCGTTTTTTCTGATCCTGTGTCTGCTTCTCTCCTGCCCCGTGCTGGCCGAGGGCGAGCCGGAGGAGGGGGCGGAGCCTGCTCCCGGTGAGACGGAGACCGTTCCCGGGGAGGAGGAAGGGCAGGAGGAACCGGAGCAGGGGGAAGACCCTTCGGAGGAGCCCGCTGAGGAACCGGAGGAGGAGCCGGAAGACGGCTACGTGCCCGGGCAGTTCACCGACGTGGCGGAGGATGCCTGGTACGGCATCCAGGGCCAGGGGGTCATCCGCCGGGTCTGGGCGCTGGGCCTGATGGTGGGCATGGGGGACGGTACCTTCCAGCCGGAGGGGCTCCTGCGCCTCAGCGAGGCGGTGAAGCTGGCTGCCGTGCTCCACAGCCGGGCCGCCGGGGACGGGGCGGAGTTCGCGCCCGCGGAGCCCTGGTATCAGCCCTATGTGGACTATGGGGAGGCCGTGGGCTTCCTGCAGCCCGGAGAATTTGAGGACCTGACGGCCTACGCCACCCGGGGGCAGATGGCCCACATCCTGGCCGCTGCCCTTTCAGAGGAAAGCCTCCCCCACATCAACGCGATTTTCGCCGTGCCGGATGTAATCAGCCAGGACATGGAGCCCGTGGAATACGCCCAGGACATTCTGCGCCTCTACCGGGCCGGGGTCCTGCTGGGGGACGCAGAGACCCACACCTTCCGCCCCGGGGACAGCATCACCCGGGCGGAGACTGCGGCGGCGGTGGTGCGCCTGGCCCTGCCGGAGGAGCGGCAGCGGCTGGAGCTGCTCTCCCTCACCGGCGCGGCGGGGGACATCCCGGAGGCCTTCCTGGTGAAGGATACCGGGGAGCGCCTGACCCTGGGCTACCACCCCTGGGAGGAATTCCAGGCCTTCGTGGGGGAGGAGGAGGCCAAGCTGGCGGCGGAGCTCTTCGTCTCCCTGGACTGTGACGAGAGCCAGGGCTACCCCATTTTCGGGGAGGAGGGCAGCCTGATCCTGGCGGAGTACCCGGATTACAATCTGATATTCCTGATTCCGGACCGGGATCCCCAGGGAGTATACGTTTTCACCATGGATGTCACGGGGGACCCCCTGGAGGACGGCAGAGGCATCCGCACGGGAATGCCCCTGCGGGAGCTGCTGGCGGCCTTCCCGGACCCGGAGCTCACCCGGGAGGAGGGCAGCGCGGACCTGGTTTGGTTCTCCTGCGTGCTGGAGGAGCCCCGGGTGGCATACCGCTACGCCGTGGGGTGGGACGGCCGGGTGAGCCGGTTCTCCCAGACTACGGAATAAATCAGACCGAAGCGGGGCGGAGAGACCGCCCCGTTTTTCATGAGGGCATAGGCATGAGGACAAAGCAGATCACCCTGGGCATCCTGGCCCACGTGGACGCGGGGAAAACCACCCTGGCGGAGGCCATTCTGTACACCACCGGCAGGCTGCGGCAGCCGGGGCGGGTGGACCACGGGAACACGGCCATGGATACGGACGCCCTGGAGCGGAGCCGGGGCATCACCATCTTTCTGAGCGGAGCCCGGTTCCAACTGGGGGACTGGACCGTCAGCCTCCTGGACACCCCCGGCCACGTGGACTTCTCCAGCGAGACGGAGCGGGTGCTCCAGGTCCTGGACGGGGCCATTCTGGTGATCTCCGGCCTGGATGGGGTCCAGGCCCACACCCGCACCCTGTGGCGGCTTTTGGAGCACTACCGGGTGCCCGTGTATATTTTCGTCACGAAGATGGATTTCGCCCGCCGGAGCCGGGAGGACCTGCTGCGGGAGCTGGGGCGGGAGCTGAGCCCCGCCTGCCTGGAGTACGGCTCCCCCGCCCTGCTGGAGCAGGTGGCCATGGGGAGCGAGGAAACCCTGGAGCGGTATCTGAATGACGGCACCTTGCCCGACGTCGCCGTGGCGGAGGCCGCCCTGGCCCGGCAGGTCTTTCCCTGCTGGTTCGGCTCCGGCCTGAAGCTGGAGGGGGTGGAGGACTTCCTCCGGGAGCTGGAGGCCTGCCTCCTGCCCCGGGACTGGCCGGAGCCCTTCGGGGCCCGGGTGTTCAAAATCGGCCATGACCCCCAGGGAAACCGTCTCACCTGGCTGAAGCTCACCGGGGGACGGCTGCGGGTGAAGGACAGCATCCGGGTGGGGGACACGGCGGAGAAGGTGGACCAGATCCGCCTGTACACCGGGGAGAAGTTCACCCCCGTTGAGGAGGTCCTCCCCGGGGGCATCTGCGCCGTCACGGGCCTCAGCCGAACCTTCCAGGGCCAGGGCCTGGGGACGGAACGGCTGGGCTCCTCCCCAGCCCTGGAGCCCGTGATGCGCTACCGCATCCGCCTTCCCCAGGGGGAAGACCCCACGGTGATGCTGCGGAAGCTGCGGCTCCTGGAGGAGGAAGACCCCCAGCTCCGCCTGGGCTTTGACCCCGCCCTGGGGGAGCTGCGGGTGAGCCTCATGGGAGAGGTGCAGGCGGAGATCCTGAAAAGCCTCATTGAAGCCCGCTTTGGGGTGCAGGTGGAGCTGGACCAGGGCCGGGTGCTGTACAAGGAGACCATCGCCGGAACGGTGGAGGGGGTTGGGCACTATGAGCCCCTGCGCCACTACGCGGAGGTGCATCTGCTCCTGGAGCCCCTGCCCCGGGGCAGCGGCCTGCAATTCGCCTCTGCGTGCAGCGAGGACGCCCTGGATAGGAACTGGCAGCGGCTGATTCTCACCCATTTGGGGGAAAAGACCCATTTGGGGGTGCTCACCGGCTCCCCCATTACGGATATGCGCATCACCCTGGCGGCAGGCCGGGCCCATCTGAAGCACACGGAGGGGGGCGACTTCCGCCAGGCCACCTACCGGGCGGTGCGCCAGGGCCTGATGCAGGCCAAGACCGTCTTGCTGGAGCCCTGGTACGCCTTCTGCCTGGAGCTGCCCCCGGAGCAGCTGGGCCGGGCCATCTATGACATCCGCTCCCGTCACGGCACCCTGGAGCCCCCGGAGGAGGCCGGGGAGTTCGCCCTGCTCCGGGGCAGGGCCCCCGCCGTCTGCCTGGAGGGCTGCGCCGCCCAGGTGGCGGCCTATACGGGGGGCCGGGGCCGCCTCAGCCTGGAGCAGGACGGATACGACCTGTGCCACGACCCGGAGACGGTGGCGGCGGAGGCGGGCTACGACCCGGAGCGGGACCTGGAAAACACGCCGGACTCCGTATTCTGTGCCCACGGGGGCGGGTTCACCGTGAAATGGGACAGGGTGAAGGACTACATGCACCTGGAGTCCTGTCTCCGGGAGCCCCGGCCCGTGGTGCCCCGGCTGAACCGCCAGAACCTCCAGATCGATGAGAAGGAGCTGGAGGCCATCCTGCTCCGGGAGTTCGGCCCCATCCGGCGGCCCCAGTATCGCCGGCCTCCCTCCGCCGGGGAGCGGGCGCCGGAGACCGTGGAAATTTTGCCGAAAAAGCTCTGGTACATTGTGGACGGGTACAACGTGATCTTCGCCTGGGAGGACCTGCGGGCCCTGGCGGAGCGGGAGCTGGAGGATGCCCGGGACAGGCTCATCCGGCTGCTGGTGAACTTCGCCGCCTTCACCCGGTACGAGGTGGTGCTGGTGTTCGACGGCTACCGGGTCCCGGGAAACCGGGGGGAGAAGCAGGAGATCCACGGCATCCGGGTGGTGTACACGGAGGAAAACGAGACGGGGGACGCCTACATCGAGCGTCTGGTGCAGGAGATCGGGAAGAACGAGCAGGTGCGGGTGGTCACCTCCGACGGCCTCATCCGCCTGGCCGCCGCCCGCTCCGGGGTGCTGCGCATGAACGCCCGGGACTTCGAGGAGGAGGTCAGCCGGGTGAGCAAGGAGCTGGGGGACCTGCTGAAAAAACAGACCGCCGCCCCCAGCCGTGTGGGGGAGGCGGCAAAGATCACAGCCCTGCCGGATCAGTCCGACCGGAAGGCATAGTAGGCGTTCACCAGGCTCCGGTAGCCCAGGGCCTTCAGGTCGGCGTAGCGCACGTTGTATCGGGCCTTGGTGCTTTTCCCGCTCACCAGGCGGCGGAGGCAGTCCTGGGCGTAATGGTCGATGGCGGCCAGGCTCCGGTCGGTATTGATTGCGGAGAAGAACCAATAGGCCCAGGTGAGCTCGTTGTCCCCGGCGCTCTCCAGGAGCTTCCGGTTGAACACCCGGATGAAGGCGGCGGCAGCCCGCTCCCCCTCCGCCCCGGTGCGGTCCGCCCAGCGCAGGAGCGCCCGGGTCTTCCGGCGCATCTTCCCCTTGAGCTTCTCCACCGTGGCGGGGGCGATGTCCACCCTGTCCCCCTGACAGAAAAAGCCCAGACAGGTCCAGCCCTCACCGGGAGCGGTGAGGGCTTCCTTATCCGGGTTCAGGGTCAGGCCCCGGTCCTCCAGGAAGGCGCGGAAATACGCCCTGTGGGCCTCCGTCTCCCCCAGGGTCGGGGCGAAAAGCAGCACGTCGTCGGAATACCGGATGTAGGGGATATTCCGGAAATGTTCATCCAAATCCATGAGGCAGAGGTTCGCGTAAAAGGCGGAAAGGGGCGTTCCCGCCATGATGCCCTTCCGCTCCTCCCGAATCCCCTCCGGGGTGAGCACCCGGGGCTCCGCCAGAAGGCGGCGGAGAAAGGCGTACAAGGGGCGATCCTCCCCCACCGCCTTCTCCAGGATGGGCAGGAAGCGCTCCAGGGGGATGGAGTTGAAGTAGTCGTGGATATCCGCCTTATAGGCGTACATCTCCCCCAGGCCCGGGGTGCTCCGCAGGGCGCGGATGGCGTCCTTGGCGCTGCGGCCCGGGCGGAAGGAGTAAAGGCCGGGGGCAAAGAGGTTGTCGTACCGCCGCAGCAGCAGCCAGGTCAGGAGCTTCAGCACGGTGTTCTCCCTTTGGGGGTAGGTGTACACCGTGCGTTTTTTTCCGGTGCTCAGCTTGCTGAGCACGGTTTTTTTCGGCAGGGGGAAGGGATCTCCCCGCCGGATGGCGGCACACACCGGGAGATAGGCCTCCCCGTCGATGAACCGGCGCAGCTCCGCCGTAAAGGATTTCACGCAGGCCAGGGAGGCTTTATAGGCATAGAAGGCCTCCCAGGTCTCCCGTTCCGCCAGTCTGTCCAGCAGGCTTTCCACGCCCTCACCTCCACGCCCCGAAGGGGATTTTCCCGTAAAAAAGCAGAAAGAGAAGGAATTAAATCCGGGAAATTCCCGGATTGACCGGGCCGTACACGGATCGGCTGCCTGCGAAGCCGTGATCGGGATCCGTGCCGGGTCCTCCACAGGCGCAAAGCGTTCTCTTTCTGCTTTTTATTCGATTGTTCAGCGCAAGGCGTTCCGGGTGCGCTGGGTCACGTAGGCCCGGGTGTTCCACCAGCCGTCATGGTTATGGTAGAAGCGCAGATAGGGAATTGCGGCGGCGGCACATTCCTTCCGCAGCTTTTTGGTCTCGCTGCTCTCCGGCAGGACCTCCACCACCAGGGCCTTTCCCCCCGCAGGGGACCAGAAGGTGAATATCGTGGCCCTCCTTTTGGTGGACTGCTCCTGGGTCACCCGGTACTCCGGGAAGTCCTCCCGGAACACGTGGGAAAAATAGGCCGCATAATCCCCGGGGTAATTGTACTGGTTCTCCTCCTGGGGCATCACAGGTCCCCAGGAAAACCCGGAGGGGCCTTCCTCCGCCTGCGCCGCAGGCTGGGGGCGGGATACGGGAATACTACCGCTGCCGGCGGGTCTGGACTGAACGGCGCCGTTCACCGCGCTTCTCACCGCGCTGTTCACGGCGGTTTTCACCGTCTGCTCCAGCTTTTTATCCACCGCCGCGCCGAGGAGCTTGGACAGCAAGCCCATGTTACGACCTCCTTTACGGGGTTCCGGTGTTTACTTCTTCTCTTCCTTATCCATGTCCATGGTGCGCTTGGCATAGTAGGTGGGATTCATGGACACGGAGAAATGCAGGATGGGTCTGCGCAGCTCCAGGATGGACAGGGGCAGATGCTTCATCCCCGCGGGCATGAAGATGATGGAGCTCTTGGTGAGCCGGTGCAGCTCGCCGTTGATGCCGATCTCAATGACACCCCCCAGGTCGTACTTGTCGTTGGGGTCGGAGCCCAGGAAGCCCACCAGCTCGTCGAAATCGTGGACATGCTCCTCATGGTAGGGCAGAGGCCGGAAATCCGGCGCGTGGACGTACCAGGTGGTGTTCATCTGGAATGCGCCGGGCACCACATGGCTGTCCATATACAGCAGGCGGTCGCCCCACTTCTTGTAGACCTCGTTGAAGGGGTTGCTGCCGGTGAACATGGAGGTGAGCTCCTGCACGATCTGGCCGCCGTACTGGCCCTCGGTATTCATCACGTAGCTTTCCATGGCAATGCTTCCTTTCCTCAGATTATCTCGTTTCGCCCCTTTTCAGGGCGTATTTCCGCAGCAGGTCGTCTGTATTCTCCTCCAGGCGGGTGCGAAAATCCGCCCCCAGCTTCTTCTCCGCCGCCGCAAGGCCATCCCGGAGGTTGGGCCGCCTGTTTTGGGGATCGTGGCAGTCCGACATCAGCAGCTGTGCCCGGCCGGACTGGAGGTATTTCAGGGCGGTGCCCCGGGTGGAGAAGCGCAGGAGCATCTCCGCGCTGAGTTGGGTGGGCAGGCCCAGGGAAAGGAGCTCCCGAAGCCGCTCCGGCTTCTGGCTGTGCCAGTACCGGTCGATATGGGCGATCACCGGGGTGAGGCCGGTGGCGTTCATCAAATCCATGAGCTGGGCAAAGAGCCCGTCATACCAGGGGGTCATGGGCAGCTCCAGCAGGAAGGCGTCCGTCCCCATATAGCACAGCTCCCGAAGGCGGCTGCAATCCAGCAGATTGGGCACCCAGGCCACCTCGGCCCCCAGCACCAGGCGGGGCAGCTTTCCCCGTTCCTCCTCAGGCAGGGCGGCGATGGCCTCCTCCAGCCGGTCCATGGCCGCGGCCCTGCGCTCCAGGAAATGGCCGGAGTTCTCCCGCTCCCGGTAATAATGAGGCGTAAGAACCACGGTGTCCACCCCCTGGGCGGCCTCCGTCCGGAGCAGCTCCAGGCTCATTTCCGGTGAACGGGAGCCGTCGTCCATCCCCGGCAGGATATGGGTGTGCAGGTCGGTCATGTACCCTGTTCCCCGGTCTGTTGGGAGGAATCCTGCTCTGTGGTGTGGCTGCGGTAGCCGTAACCGTAACCGTAGCCGTATTTTCCATAGCCGTAACGCTTATAGCCGTAACGCTTATACCCGTAGCGCTTATAGCCGTAGCCGCTGCCCTCGCTGCTGGCGCCGTTGAGGACGAAGCCCAGGATTTTGGCGTTGGCATATTCCAGCTGATCCACTGCGTGGAGGACGCCGCCCCGGTCCGCATGGCCTGCCCGGACCACAAACAGGACTCCGTCCGTCTGGTTTGCCAGGACGGCGGCATCCGTCACCATATTGATGGGGGGAGAGTCCAGAACGATATACTCATAGACGTTCCGCAGCTCCGTCAGGAGCTTCTGCATCCGCTTGGAGCCCAGGAGCTCGGAGGGGTTTGGGGGGATATTCCCGGCCAGGATCACCTTCAGTCCCGTATCCTGGAAGGGCAGGACCGCCTGGGACAGGAGCTTCGGCTCCATGAGCACGTTGGAGAGGCCTGCCTGGGAATTGAGCTGCAGGAGCCGGGCCAGCTTGGGCTTGCGCAGGTCACAGTCAATGAGCAGGGTGCGCTTATCCGCCGCCACGAAGGACAGGGCCAGGTTCGTCGCGGTGATACTCTTACCCTCGCTCTGGTTGGAGCTGGTGACGGTAATGATCTTGCTGTCGGATTCTCCGGTGAGGGAGAACATGACATTGGTACGGAGGGTTTTATAGGCTTCC
>JAEEGL012474052.1_pt1 | contig 12563 bp, 8 predicted proteins | sample 9134231 | NCBI WGS metagenome assembly JAEEGL01 (sample SAMN16246548, study PRJNA631951) | gut metagenome | biome: gut microbiome; feature: rumen; material: fiber-attached | host: Bos | place: Iran: Karaj | collected 2018-10
AAACTATCACGAGGACGATTCGCAAGATTTCGTCATACTTTTGCAGGCTGGCGCAAGTGCGGGCGAACTGTTTGAGCGCGCAAAGCGCGCGAGTTTTCGCGGAGCACTTGCAAATAAGCCGCCTGCGAAAGTATAGAAATCGCCGCGTGTCCTAGTGATAGTTTTTTACGGCCTCTTTATTCCGTGTGAATATTGACTTTTTTGGTATTTTGAGATATGATGTGTATAAGAATGTGCTTTTTAGGGGGTCATTATGATTTCTAACCAGATATTATTGAATACTATAGAGAATTACAAGGCTATAACAAGGGTTGAGTACTGCATAGTTGATGCTGATGCAAGATTACTTGTATCTACCTATAAGGAGGCAGATGCTTATGTATCTGGTGCTTTCAATACCCTTATTAACTTTGCTAATTCCGAAGCGGATAGTCAGGTTATACAGGGAAATCATTTTTTCAAGATATATGATGATACACATCTTGAGTATATACTGATCATCAAGAGCGCCAACGATGACGCTTATATGGTCGGTAAGATGGCGGTATTGCATATTCAGAGTCTTATAATGGCCTATAAGGAGCGTTATGATAAGGATAACTTTATCAAGAATCTTATTCTTGATAATCTTCTGAGAGTTGATATATATACAAGGGCTAAGAAGTTAAGAATCGATACAGAGGCTAAGAGAGTAGTATTTCTCATAGAGACGAAGTCTGATAAGGATGCGGTTATGGAGACTATCTCTTCGATATTTGCATCTAGAAACAAGGATTTTATCACTTCTGTAGATGATCGCAATATCATCATAGTTCGTGAGCTGAAGGCTGATGAGGCTAATGAGAGTATTGAGAAGCTCGCTTTTTCTGTGCTTGATACTATCAGCACAGAAGTTATGTCAAGTGTCAGAGTTTCTTATGGTAATCCTGTTTCTGATATCAGAGAGGTATCGAGATCCTACAAGGAGGCTAAGCTTGCTCTCGATGTCGGTAAGATCTTCTATGCTGAGAAGATGGTACTTGGTTATTCTAACCTTGGAATCGGCCGTCTTATATATCAGCTTCCTGTTCAGTTGTGTCAGATGTTCATAGATGAGATCTTCAAGGGTATGTCCTATGAGGATTTTGATGATGAGCTTCTTGGCACTATCAATATGTTTTTCGAGAACAATCTCAATGTATCAGAGACTGCAAGGCATCTTTTCATCCATCGTAACACTTTGGTTTACAGACTTGATAAGATCCAGAAGAACACAGGTCTTGACTTGAGATCTTTTGATGATGCCATAACATTTAAGATATCTCTCATGGTTATGAGATATATGAATTATATGAATAGCAAAGATGGGGATAATTTTAGGAAGTAACATATGATAGTTTTTGAAAATGTTGTGAAGGAATACGACAATGACGACGAGAAGGTTGCTGGTCTTAAGGGCGTATCTTTCAATGTAGATAAAGGTGAATTTGTATTTATAGTCGGTAATTCGGGATCGGGTAAGTCTACGATCCTAAAGCTTTTGCTTAGGGAGATTAAGCCAACAAGTGGCGATATATATATTAACGGTACTCATCTTAACAAGGTGAGCCGTACGAAGCTTCCGTATATAAGACGTAATATGGGCGTGGTGTTCCAGAACTTCCGTCTTCTTCCAGATCGCAACGTATATGACAATGTTGCTTTTGCGCAGAAGGTTATAGAAGCACCTGAGGATAAGATCAAGTCTAAGGTATTTGCCATGCTTTCTATGGTTGGTCTCATAGATAAGGTTGATTCTTTTCCGAGTGAATTAAGCGGTGGCGAGCAGCAGAGAGTTGCTATAGCAAGAGCTTTGGTTAATGATCCGATGCTTCTTTTGTGCGATGAGCCTACAGGTAATCTTGATCCTGAGAATTCATGGGAGGTTATGAAGGTTCTTGAGGAGGCTAACAGCAGAGGTACTACTATCCTTATGGTTACGCATAATCATGATATAGTTAAGGCTATGCATAAGCGCGTGATCACCATGAGCGGGGGCTTGGTCCTCGAGGATGAGAAAAGAGGTATAGGTCTGTATGAAGTTTAATTCCTGGTGTTATAATATAGTTCAGGGTATTAAGAACATCTCAAGAAACAGGATGTTTTCTCTTGCCTCTATAACAACTATGACTGCTTGTTTGTTTTTGTTTGGAATATTCTATTCTCTGTCGATTAATATTAATTCTATAGTTGATCAGACTGAGCAGTCTATGTGTATTACGGTTTTCTTCAAGAATGATCTTCCTGAGATCACTAAGATGGATATCGGTCGTAAGATATCGGCTAGAAGCGAAGTTTTAAGGGTTGATTATATATCTGCCGATGAGGCATGGGATAACTGGAAGGAAAAGCATTTTAAGGGCTATGAGAGTCTTGTTGAGGGATTTAAGGATGAGAATCCTCTCGCGAATTCCTCTTCATATCAGGTATATCTTAAGGATATCTCTAAGCAGAGTGATGTGGTCAACTATCTTAAGACGATAGATGGTATAAGAACTGTTAACAGTCCTTCTACCGCAGCAGAGCATCTGGCTCAGATATCTGTGATAGTTACGTGGATATCACTTATTATCATAGGAATCCTTTTGTTTGTAGCTATATTCCTTATCAGCAACACTATATCTATGGGTGTTACGATCAGAAAGGAAGAGATAGCTATCATGAAGTATATCGGTGCTACGGATATATTTGTAAGGGCTCCTTTCCTTGTGGAAGGCGTGATCATAGGCACACTTGGTTCACTTATTCCGCTTGTTATAGTTTATTATGTATATGATTCGGTACTTGCATATATGGTCGAGAAGAATAATCTTGTCCTTGGCAATATCCAACTTGTGAGTATAGGTGAAGTATTCACAGTGCTCATACCGGTGGTGATAATCATAGGTGTAGGTATCGGTTTCCTGGGAAGCTACTTTACTCTCAGAAAACAGCTGGTTCTTATAGAGAGGGAAAACAATAAAAAATATTGAGGTGCAGTGTATGAGAAAACGTGTAGTGCGATTTGGCGTGGTGCTTGCTATGTCTGTGGCATTGAGTTACGGAATATCGCTTAACAAGCCTACTCTCAATGCAAAGGCTGATGTTACTGAGGCTGACATCAACGAAGCTAAGACCAAAAGCGAGAATGTAAAAAAAGAGATAGAGGATACTAAGCAAAAGCTTGCTGAATTAAAAAGCAAAGCAAGTGATATGCAGACTGTTGTCGATGAAATCGATAAGCAGATAGGTATCATAAGTAACGAGATCTACAATCTTGATCAGGCTTTGCTTGTTAAGGAAGGCGAGATATCGACTACAGAAGCTAAGCTTCTTCAGGCTAAGGAAGATGAAGCTAAGCAGTATGCTGATATGAAGCTTCGTATTCAGTATATGTATGAGACTGGTCAGACTACTTATCTTGAGGCACTTTTGACTTCATCTGATATTGGTGAACTTCTTAATCAGACCGAATATATAAAGAATATCGCTGATTATGATAAGAAGATGATGGATAAGCTGGTTGCTACTAAGAATCTCATAGCTGATACTGATGCCAGACTGAAGCAAGAAAAAGAAGATCTCGAACTTCTTAGGGCAACTCAGGAAGAGTCCAAGGCTGCAGCTGAGGCTTTGCTTGCTGCTAAGCAGGAGGAGCTTGATAAGATCAATTCCGATGCAGCGCAGATGGCTTCACTGAACGCGCGACTTGAGAAGGAACAGGCTGAGGCTGATCGTCTCATAGATGAACTTATAGCAAAGAAGGCTGCTGAAGAAGAGGCGAAAAGAAAGGCTGAAGAAGCGAGACGTCTTGCGGAAGGTGGCAGTTCTTCGACTAGTACAGACTATGATATAGCACTTACTAATCTTCGTTGGCCTTTGCCTTCTAGCTGTAACAAGATAACAGAGCTTTTCGGACCTAGAATCCATCCGGTTACAAAGGTGGCGAGTTATCATTATGCTGTAGATGTGTCTGCTTCTACAGGAACACCTATATATGCGGCAGAAGATGGCGAAGTACTCATCGCTGAGAGGCATTGGTCTTATGGTAACTATGTTCTTCTGTATCATGATTCACATGTTTCTACTCTCTATGCTCACGGTTCAAAGATTCTTGTGAGCCCAGGGCAGCATGTGAATAAGGGCGATGTTATCATGCTTGTAGGAAGTACCGGACAGAGTACAGGTCCGCATCTTCACTATGAGATAAGAGTTGATGGTACAAGAGTTGATCCTCTTAAGTACTATGATACTTCGAATTTCTTGTATTATTTGGATTGATTTCAGTCGCGGTGCGAGACTTGATAGGATATAGAATATGGATGAGGAACTTAATAGGACAATAGAAGAAGGTAAGAGACTTAAAAGCTGGTTTTCCGGCTTTATGCTAGGACTTCTTGGCTGTTTTGTTATATGCTGTCTGGTAGTTTTCCCGATGGTATTAAAATCGAATAAAGAGCTTAGAAAGCAGCTTGAGGATGATACTCCTAAGTATGTAACGGGGCTTGAGTTTGAGCTTGACACGAATAAGTTAAATCAGATGTATGAGATCATCAAGAATTATTATCTTGAGGATTATACGGATGAACAGATTGTAGAAGGCATATATAAGGGTATGATGGAATCTCTTGGAGATCCATATACTGTTTACTACAACAAAGAAGACTTTGATTCCTTTATGGAGTCTGGAAGTGGTCAGTACTGTGGTATAGGTGTGGTTGTTTCGCAGAATATAACTGATTATACCATAACTGTTTCACAGATATTTGAAAAGTCTCCTGCTGCTGAGATCGGTATGCAGGTTGGCGATATCATAACTAAGGTTGCAGGTAAGGAAATCGGAGAGAGAGAATTATCTATAGTTGTTAAGGACATAAGAGGTGAGGCTGGTACTAAGGCTTTGCTTGAGGTATATCGTCCTTCTGATGGCAAGACATATGTCTTCGAACCAGAAAGAAGAGTTATAGAGACACCTAGTGCTACCGGAAAGATGTTAGAAGATGGTATAGGTCTTGTGACTATAACAAGTTTTGAAGAAACCACTGCTAAGCAGTATAAGGCTGCTATGGAGGAGCTTAAGGCACAAGGCATGAAGGCAGTTATTATAGATCTTCGTAACAACGGCGGCGGTCTGTTGAGCTCTGTATGCGACATACTTGATCAGATTCTTCCGAAGGGTGTAGTAGTATCTATGCAGGAGAAGAACGGTAAAGTAACTGCGTATGAGTGCGATGGCCTTCATGAGCTGGATATACCTATGGTAGTTCTTATCAATGGTTTTTCGGCTAGTGCATCTGAGATATTTGCTGGTGCTGTATCAGATTATGAGAAGGCTACTCTTATCGGAACTAAGACTTACGGAAAGGGCATAGTTCAGACTATTAGACAGCTCAATGGCGGAGATGGCGTTAAGATAACCATATCTAAGTACTTCACCCCTAAGGGCAGAGATATTCATAAGGTTGGTATCGAGCCTGACATAGAAGTGACAGATGTGAGTCAGCAGCTTGAGAAAGCTAAAGAAGTCATAAAAGAAAAGATGAATTAAGAGAGTATATGCCCTAACGCTATTTTACGCGTCATAGGGCATTATACTTCTATGGAGGTTGTGATGGAATTCAGGTTACATTCCGATTATGAACCTACGGGCGATCAGCCTGCGGCTATAGATGAGCTTGTTGCTGGATTTAAGGCTGGTAATCAGTTTGAGACTCTTCTTGGAGTCACCGGGTCTGGCAAAACATTTACCATGGCCAACATCATAGAAAAACTCAATAAGCCGACTTTGATCATAAGTCACAACAAAACTCTTGCGGGGCAGCTCTATAGCGAGATGAAGGAATTCTTTCCGGAAAATGCTGTGGAGTACTTTGTCTCTTATTATGATTATTATCAGCCTGAGGCTTACGTTCCTTCTACGGATACCTATATCGAGAAGGATTCGTCAATCAATGATGAGATAGATAAGCTAAGACACTCTGCAACAGCGGCTCTTTCAGAGCGTTCTGACGTTATCATAGTTGCGAGTGTTTCGTGCATATACGGACTTGGTGCGCCGATAGACTATAAGAAGATGGTATTGTCTCTGCGACCTGGGATGGTTAAGGATCGTGATGAAGTGATAAAGAAGCTCATAGAGATTCAGTATGAGCGCAATGATATGGATTTTCACAGAGGAACTTTCAGAGTGAGGGGGGATACGATTGACGTATTTCCTGCAGATCAGGATGTGTACTGTGTGAGAATCGAGTTCTTTGGAGATGAGATAGATCGCTTGTGTGAGATGGATGCGCTTACCGGAGAGGTTAAGAGTACACTTGAGCATGTTGCAATATTTCCTGCATCTCACTATGTGGTTGAACATGAGCAGATGCTTCGCGCGACTGAAGCAATCAAAGCGGAACTAGCTGAGCAAGTAGCTTACTTCAAGGAGCGCGATCGTCTCATAGAGGCCCAGAGGATAACAGAAAGAACGAATTATGATGTGGAGATGATGCTTGAAACCGGCTTTTGTTCGGGAATAGAGAATTACTCGAGACACCTCTCGGGGCTTGAAAAAGGGCAGCCGCCATATACGCTTATGGACTACTTCCCAGATGATTTCCTGATCATAGTCGATGAGTCGCATATCACCATACCGCAGATAGGCGGTATGTATAATGGTGATCAGGCACGTAAGAGCACTCTTGTGGACTTTGGCTTTAGACTTCCGTCTGCGAAGGACAACAGACCTCTTAACTTCACAGAATTCGAGAATAAGATCGATCAGCTTCTCTTCGTGTCGGCAACTCCTGGTGAGTATGAGGAAGAGCATGAACTTCTACGGGCTAGTCAGCTCATAAGACCGACAGGTCTTCTTGATCCTGAGATTACTGTTAAGCCGATAGCTGGTCAGATAGATGACCTCACAAGCGAGGTCATGAAGGAGGTAGACAAGAAACATAAGGTTCTTGTGACGACCCTTACAAAGCGTATGGCAGAAGACCTGACTGAATTCATGAAGAACAGTGGTATAAGAGTGAGATATCTTCACTCGGATATAGATACGCTTGAGAGAGCGCAGATCATAAGAGATATGCGTATGGATGTATTTGACGTACTAGTAGGTATTAATCTTCTTCGTGAGGGACTAGATATACCGGAGATTACGCTTGTTGCTATACTTGATGCTGATAAGGAGGGCTTCCTTAGGTCTAAGACTTCTCTTATACAGACCATAGGTCGTGCTGCTCGTAACAGTGAGGGCCGTGTAATCATGTATGCCGACAATATGACTGATTCTATGCGTTATGCGATAGATGAGACAAACCGTCGTCGTGCGATACAGGATGCTTATAACAAGGAGCATGGTATAACACCGACCACTATTAAGAAGGCGGTAAGAGATCTTATAAGTATATCTAAGAAGGCAGAGAAGAAGACCAAAGGCATAGAGAAGGATATAGAATCCATGAGTAAAAAAGAACTTGAACGCAGGGCTTTAGAGGTTGAAAAGAGCATGAAGAAGGCAGCACTTGACCTTGACTTTGAGTCTGCGGCTGTGCTTCGAGATGAGATGATCAGAATCAAACAGAAGATATTGGAGATGTGATGGATTACAGTAAGTATATAAAGATCAGGGGAGCATATGTGCATAATCTCAAGGGTGTTGATCTTGAGATTCCAAGAGATAAGTTCATAGTATTCACGGGATTGTCAGGATCTGGCAAGTCTTCGTTAGCATTTGACACTATATATGCAGAGGGACAGAGAAGATATATGGAGTCTCTGTCTTCATATGCCCGTATGTTCTTAGGACAGATGGAGAAGCCTGATGTAGAATTCATAGAGGGGCTTTCACCAGCTATATCGATAGATCAGAAATCGACTAACAGAAACCCGAGATCTACTGTCGGAACAGTTACGGAGATATATGATTATCTGAGACTTCTGTATGCGAGGATAGGTATACCGCACTGTCCGAATTGCGGCAAAGAGATATCAGCACAGACTGTAGATCAGATGGTTGACAGTGTTATGAAGCTCGAAGAGGGTACTAAGTTCCAGGTGCTTGCGCCAGTTGTAAGAGGCAAGAAGGGCGAGCATGCGAAGGTGATAGAGAGTGCCAGAAGAAGCGGATATACAAGGGTTATAATCGATGAGAATATGTATGAGCTCACTGAGGACATCAAGCTTGATAAGAACAAGAAGCACAACATAAGCATAATCATAGACCGTCTTGTTGCAAGAGCTGGTATAGAGGGAAGGCTTGCAGAGGCGATGGAGAGTTCTCTGAAGATTGCCGAAGGGCTTGTTGTAGTAGATGTGATTGGAGGGGATTCGATAAGCTTCTCTGACAGCCTCTCATGCCCTGATTGTGGAATAAGTGTAGATGCGATAGAGCCTAGAAGTTTTTCTTTTAATAATCCTTTTGGTGCATGCCCTGAGTGTGCGGGCCTTGGTTATAAGATGGAGTTTTCGCCTGAACTGATAGTTCCAGATGAGAGTCTGTCCATAACAGAAGGTGCGATAGCTGCCATGGGATGGCAGTCATCATCCAGTGAAGGAAGCTTCTCTTATGCGATACTTTCTGCACTCGCGAAGGAATTCAAGTTCTCTCTTGATACACCGTGGGGAGAGTATCCTGATAACATCAAGGAGCTTCTTATGTATGGCAGGAATACTAGAACCGTGTCAGTACACTATAAGGGTCAGCGTGGAGTCGGTGATTATGACATAACTTTCGAGGGTATAGTTAAGAATCTTGAGCGGCGCTACAGAGAGACCGCGAGTGAGACTATCAAGGCTGAGTATGAAGAGTTCATGTCTATAACGCCTTGTGCGGCGTGTCATGGTATGAGGCTTAAGCCTTCTTCGCTTGCGGTTACTGTTGATGATAAGAACATCCATGAGCTGACAGGGATGTCTGTGCGGGATATATTAACCTATCTGCAGAACATAAAGCTTAGCGATAGACAGCATATGATAGGTGATCAGATACTCAAGGAGATCAAGGCGAGGGTAACTTTCCTCAACGAGGTAGGACTTGATTATATCTGCCTGTCGCGTGGAACGGCATCGCTGTCTGGCGGCGAGGCACAACGTATCAGACTCGCTACCCAGATAGGTTCGGGGCTTGTGGGCGTCTTATACATACTCGATGAGCCTAGTATAGGCCTTCATCAGCGCGATAACGACAAGCTTCTTGCGACGCTGAATCGTCTTAAGAATCTAGGCAACACGCTCATAGTTGTTGAGCATGACGAAGACACTATAAGAAATGCAGACTACATAGTCGACGTCGGACCAGGAGCCGGAGAGCACGGCGGTGAGATAGTTGCCTGCGGCACCGTGGAGGATATCATAAGGAGCAAGACTTCTATAACCGGTATGTACCTAAGTGGCAAGAGGTCCATAGAAGTGCCGAAGATAAGGCGAGAACCGACCGGCTATATCACAATCAAGGGTGCAAGAGAGCATAATCTTAAGAACATAGACGTAGAGATTCCTCTTGGCATCATGACCTGTGTAACTGGCGTGTCAGGCTCAGGAAAGAGTTCTCTGATCAACGAGATACTCTATAAGCACTTGGCAAAGACGCTTAATCGCGCAAGAATCATAGCTGGTGACCATGATGATATAACAGGAACTGAGAAGCTCGATAAGATCATCAACATAGATCAGTCGCCTATTGGCCGTACACCGAGGTCTAATCCAGCCACATACACAGGAGTGTTCGACCTCATAAGAGACCTCTTTGCGAATACCACAGATGCAAAACAGCGTGGTTATCAGAAGGGAAGGTTCAGTTTCAACATCAAGGGCGGCCGCTGTGAGGCCTGCTCAGGTGATGGAATAATCAAGATAGAGATGCACTTTTTGCCTGATGTGTACACGCCGTGTGAGGTCTGCCACGGAACAAGATATAACCGCGAGACTCTCGAGGTTCGCTATAAGGGAAAGAACATCCATGAAGTCCTTAATATGACTGTAGAAGAAGCATTTGCCTTCTTTGAAAATGTTCCTGCCATAAGGACAAGACTTGGCGCACTCCTAGACGTCGGCCTTGGCTACATAAGACTTGGTCAGCCATCGACGCAGCTCTCAGGCGGAGAAGCGCAGAGAATAAAGCTTGCGACAGAACTTGGAAGAAGAGCTACAGGTAAGACCATATATGTATTCGATGAGCCAACGACAGGACTTCACTTCGACGATGTGAATAAGCTTGTGTCGATCCTTCGGAGGCTGTCAGACAGCGGCAACACAGTTGTTGTTATCGAGCACAATCTCGATGTGATAAAGTGTGCTGACTACATCATAGATATGGGACCTGAAGGCGGCGACAGAGGCGGAACGGTCATCGCAACAGGCACGCCTGAGGAGATTGCGAAGGTAAAGAAATCCTACACAGGCAAATATGTTGCAAGATACTTATGATTCTGATATAATGGGAAAAGGCAGTTATCTCAGTCGGAGAAGCCCCCTTCCTCTTAGCAAAGTGTAGGGGTTATAACAAACTTAACTTAGTCGGGGTCCAATCTCCGACTGAGATAACTGCTCCGCGAGGATGCGCACGGATTCGGAAAGGAAATTTGTCTGCTTACGCAGACCGAATCCGGCGCGCAAGTCTCGCGGTGCGAGACTTTAAATGCCAACATATGAAACGGAGAGATTCTATGGAAAAAGAATTGGTTTTGGTTATTGACTTCGGAGGGCAGTACAATCAGCTTGTAGCCCGAAGGGTCAGAGAGTGCAATGTATATTGCGAGATATATTCATATAAGACCGATCTTGCTAAGATTAAGGAGATGAATCCTAAGGGAATTATCTTAACGGGTGGTCCTAACAGCTGTTATGAGCCGGATTCTCCTACAGCTACGCCTGAGCTTTTCTCACTTGGCGTACCAGTGCTCGGTCTTTGCTATGGCGCACAGCTCATGCATCATGTCCTCGGCGGCAAGGTAGAGAGAGCGGCAGCCCGTGAGTATGGCAAGACAGAAGTGCATGTAGACAGAAGTTCGAAGATCTTTTCGGATGTAAGCGAAGATACCATCTGCTGGATGAGTCACTTTGACTATATATCCAAGCTTGCACCGGGCTTTAAGGTAACAGCGACAACTGCAAACTGCCCTGTTGCAGCAGCAGAAGACACAGCACGTGGTCTTTACTCTATACAGTTCCATCCTGAGGTGCTTCATACCAAGGAAGGGACGAAGATGCTCTATAACTTTGTCCGCAACATATGCGCCTGCAGCGGCAGCTGGAAGATGGATGCATTTGTAGAGAATACTGTTAAGGACTTAAGAGAGAAGATAGGTGATGGCAAGGTGCTTCTCGCACTTTCTGGTGGAGTTGATTCATCAGTTGCAGCAGGTCTCCTCTCACGCGCAATCGGAAAGCAGCTTACATGCGTATTCGTAGACCATGGTCTTCTTAGGAAGAACGAGGGAGATGAAGTAGAGCAGGTATTCGGCAACGGCGGACAGTTCGATCTTAACTTCATCCGTGTGAATGCGCAGGATAGATATTACTCTAAGCTTGCAGGTGTTACAGAGCCTGAGAGAAAGCGTAAGATAATAGGCGAAGAATTCATAAGAGTATTCGAAGAAGAAGCTAAGAAGATAGGCGCAGTAGACTTCCTTGCGCAGGGTACTATCTACCCTGACGTAGTAGAGAGTGGACTTGGCGGCGAATCAGCAGTTATCAAGTCTCACCACAATGTAGGCGGCCTTCCTGACTTCGTGGACTTCAAGGAAATCGTTGAGCCACTTCGTAACCTCTTTAAGGACGAAGTAAGAAAAGCAGGACTTGAACTTGGAATCCCTGAGAAGCTTGTCTTCAGACAACCATTCCCTGGCCCTGGTCTTGGCATAAGAATTATAGGTGAAGTAACAGCAGAGAAGGTTAAGATAGTTCAGGATGCTGATGCAATCTACCGCGAAGAAGTAGATAAGGCAGCAGAGGACTACAAGAAGGAGCATGGTGAGCTTCCATCATGGATGCCAAACCAGTACTTCGCAGCACTCACCAACATGCGTTCGGTCGGCGTTATGGGTGATGAGAGAACCTACGACTATGCAGTTGCCCTTCGAGGTGTCAACACCATCGATTTCATGACAGCAGAGAGCGCTGCCATACCATTTGAGGTGCTTCAGACAGTTATGAGCCGTATCATTAACGAGGTCAGAGGCGTGAACAGAGTATTCTATGATCTCACGAGCAAACCACCTGGAACTATAGAGCTTGAGTAGACCCAAGTGGTTTAGAGGTCGGTATAACAAATCAAGTATTTTCAAGGCTTGAAATCATGTTAAGAAAACATGATTTCAGGCCTTTTTTGTGTCGTGATACCTTTTTGATACTGTATTGTACTACCTAAAAATGCATCTTGCCGCAAAAAATGGTAATAAGTGATTGATTTTTGAGCTAGAAAGAGCTATAATATTACCAGAAAATGCGGAATTAGCAAAAAGAGGTAATAGAATGATAATAAAAAGAGATGGTTATTTAAATAAACTGGTTGAACGACAGAATAACGGAATGGTAAAGGTTATTACTGGAATCAGGCGATGTGGTAAATCATTCCT
>JAEEGL012509986.1_pt1 | contig 12563 bp, 11 predicted proteins | sample 9134231 | NCBI WGS metagenome assembly JAEEGL01 (sample SAMN16246548, study PRJNA631951) | gut metagenome | biome: gut microbiome; feature: rumen; material: fiber-attached | host: Bos | place: Iran: Karaj | collected 2018-10
CTGACCACATGCTCGATAGTAACCTTCACCAGCGATAGCAGAGGCCTGCTCGTGATGATTACAAATATATTTCAATCCTTTGGTATGACCAATAGAATCGTTAAGGTGCATAGCACCACCACCTGTTACTAAGAAACAATGCTTAATTCCATACTTCTCTACAAGATGCTGGAAAATAAAATCAGAAACTTTAATCATATCAGTAGCTATAATAAGTTATTAGAGTTCACAAAGAAATTTATCTGTTCTATGCAAAGCTGATAAACATCTTCATGCAGATAACGTTTATACCAATCAGCTGTTAACTGACAACACATATCAATATTTGTACGCGGTTCCCAGCCTAATTTAAACTTTGCTTTACTAATATCAAGCATCAATAGATTTGCCTCATGGAGAGCATTAGGATCTGACACATCTTTCAGTTCGCCTTTGCCATAGTATTTTGTCAGCATCGTAGCCACATCCCATACAGGAGTAATACTCTCTGTTCGAGGACCAAAGTTCCAACCTTCGCAATACTTTGTAGGCTCTTTTAACATCTTACTCGCTAAAAGCAAATATCCTGACAAAGGCTCTAATACATGCTGCCATGGACGGATAGCCTTTGGAGAGCGGATTTCAATAGGCTTATCATCTTCCAAAGCACGAATACAATCAGGAACGATACGATCTTTAGCCCAATCGCCACCACCGACAACATTACCTGCACGAACACTTGCAATAGCTACATGGTGTTTTCCATAATCAGCAGGATTAAAGAAGCTTCTACGCCAAGAATTGATAGCAATCTCAGCAGCACCCTTTGATGAAGAATAGGGATCATAGCCGCCCATTGGTTCATTTTCACGATACCCCCAGATTTGCTCTCTGTTCTCATAGCACTTATCAGTAGTTATCATAACAACAACTTTCACAGAATCTGTTACTCGGGCAGCCTCCATGATATTGATAGAGCCCATCACATTGGTTTCATAAGTCTCTACAGGAATTTCGTAACTGAGCCGCACTAAAGGCTGAGCGGCTAAATGAAAGACAATCTCAGGTTGATATTCTGCAAATATTTCCTTCATTTTTCGACCATCACGAATATCGGCACGAATATCAGTCTTTATCTTATCTCCGATTTTAGAAAGAACAAAATTATCTTTCTCTGAATATGGATCCAGACCTACGCCAACAACTTCTGCCCCCATTTCATGAAGCCAGATACTAAGCCAAGAACCCTTAAAACCTGTATGGCCTGTAACTAATACTCTTTTATTCTTAAATGATTCATTAAAAATATCCATTCATTATTTCCTCCTAATCTTTGAATAAACTACATCCTTTAGCAAATATGTCAAGAAAGAATCTTTCATAATCCATAATAGCAATAGGTATACAATAGTCCCAATGATACATTGTACAATAATAGTCAGCACATTATTCCAATCAATATTTGGGATTTGCATTATTACTAAAGCCATAAGTAAACCTGCAATGAAGCGTTTCCATACTTTATTTAATATCTGACTAAGTTTTAAAAAGCCATTACAATTAGATACATATAAACAAGCTATAAAAAACTCTGCCACTAAAGTACCAATAGCAGCTCCCACACTTCCGAAACGAGGTATGAGTATCAGATTACATATTAGGTTCAAAAAAGCACCTGCAACAATATACCTAGCACTTTTAGCACGTAGCCCTGATGGATTGTAATATTGCGAACCTATACAATCACCCACTCCAGAAAACAAGATAACTGGTATTATTAATTGCATCAAAAAAACTACAGGTTCATACCCAGCTCCAAAAAATAAAGGAACAAAAGTGTTTGCGATGCCAATTACTCCCATGCAAACACCTATACCAATAAACATAATAGTATCTATAGACCTATCAATTCGTTCTTTCATTTCAGAGAATCTGCCCAATGAGAACAAATAAGACTGACGAGACATCATTACACCATTTAACGCTCCAAAAGTCACAGCTTTAGCCATAAAGGCAACTTTCGTGGCTTGCTCATAATAACCATTTTCGTTGGCACTATCCGTTATAACTCCAATTAAGGTTTTATCTAAAACACTATAAATAGAAGATGCAATAGTTGGCACAAAATAAATAAGAGTTTCATGGAAATGTTTCAAAATATTACTTCTCACAATTTTGGGCTTTTTTATCCGTCCCTTTAAATATAGCCACATAGTCAATACTCCTAACATATTAGTAAATGCCATCAGGAATATATTAAGTACCAAGTCATTCTTCTCTCGTATAAAGACAAACATCAAAAGAATGCCCAATATCTTAACAAAAAAATTTCTGAACACAACATATTTAAACTCCTCAATTCCTGCAAAAAACCATGAAATGTCAAGTATGACAGTTATTAAATTAAGAGTCAAAATTATATAAATCAGCCTATATTGAGCATTCTGCCATATAAATATCCCCCAGGCAATCATCACAACGCTCGTCGACAATACCGTCAGCAATTCTATTTCCCAGAATAATTGACTTCGTTTTTCAACATCATCTCTAACCTTTGCTATCTCTACTGTACCATAACTCATAGTTCCCATGGATGCAAATAACACAAACATAGACACTACAGAAATGGTATAGCTAGTAATTCCGACACCATCTGGCTCCAATACACGAGATATATAAGGAGTAGTAATAAAAGGTGTTATCAGCGTTAAAATCTGATAGGCTAAACTCAAAGAGATATTTTTTTTAATACTAGGCTCTAACATAAAGAATAGACTACTTTAAAAAAAAAGTATATGGTTTATCAACATCATATATAACATCCCCATGCTCACTTCCCCCCATAACAGGCTTTTCCCATTCTCCAAAAGCTCTTTTTAAAATTTTATCTGACATAAATGGTATTTTTATACTTATGAATTCGAAAGGAACAGTTATGCTGTTTTCAAACCATTCTAAATTATATAAAATAGCATCACGTCCAGAATACGAAACTGCACCAATTGTTTTTGATTTGCCAAAATATCTACCAGAGGCCATCTGAAGATAACAATAAAAGAAATTCTTTGGAAGAAAATAAATGCAAAATAGACGTATGATCCTTTTCAAAAAAGCTTTCAGCCCATTTCCAAAAATATGATTCCTATATACAAAACAAGAATAATTATACGCCCTCATCCTTAGCCTATCAATCTTCTTTATGAATAAATCCTGTTTAATTATATCATCAGGTACATTGTCATACGGAAAAATATCAATAAAAATGCCCTGATTAAAACCAAACTTCTCAGAATATTGACTGTTCAAGATCCCTGTTGTTGTACTATTCCTTAGTTTAGCATGTAAATATATTGAGCCAGGATCCGTAAGCTCTGTTTGGAAGAAATATGGATAATTAAACACATATGGAGCAATCTTACACAACTGATTATAATCTCTCCGATTCATCATTAAATCGATGTCATCATCCCATGGAATATAACCTTTATGCCTTACTGCCCCTAATAACGTTCCACCTTCAGGATAAATAGTCAAACCATATTTATCACAAACGCTAAACAATTCGCATACTAAATCCAATTGAACTGCCCATATTTTTTTCTTTTCACTAGAAATAACATATCCATCTCTGACTTCCTCTTTCAAAAAGTCTGATGGGATATTTATCTTTAGATTAACCATGCAAATATTTTTTAACAATATTATCTATCAATAAGGATGCAACTATTTCAGCTTCTTCTAATTTTACCTTTTTCGGAATCAAAACACTGAATCTTTCATTGACTTTCTGTATCAATTCATCAGTATAAACTAAACAACCATCCTCAACATTTTCAATACCATCGCAATAAATTGAATTCCGATTAACCTGTTCCATTTCTTCCATAGCATATCCAGGATAGAAATAACCTTTAACATCTTTCTGTGTAGCATCGATGATATAAGGATAACCGCCAATATGCCCTTCAACACCAGGAGTATGAATTTTAATGGTTTTCTTCTCGCGAATAGCACTCAGGATACTATATATGATGTCAAAGTTACTGGAAGCATTCATCATGTTGCGCTTTTGATCGGTAGGCATCGGTATACCGCAAGCCTTATAGACATCTTCATGATTCATATCCAACTCTTTGCCGTGATATTTGATACTAAGCAAAAGTTTAACTCCTTCAGTATGACCTTCCTTGCTAATCACAACATCGTGAAAGTGGCTTGCCACAAGAGTAATATCAATATCATTTAAGTTATCAACTCCATACTTCTCAGCCACAAAGAACTTCATACGGGGAATTAAGTGGTTCAGATTACCACTACCAAAGTCAAAGTAAGACATACCCGCGCTCTTCAACCAAGGAATAACAGCATCGGAGTATGAAGTATTGATGCTAATAGCATTGCATCCTGCCTTACCGTATGCCTCCATAATATTCTTGCCCAGCAAAACAGACATTGGGCTCCAAATACCGTAAGCACGGAGGTTAGACCAAGAAATAGTTCCGTACTTCAGGCCAGCATACAAACGACTACTATTCACAATAAAATCAGGCTGAATCTTCCTTAATACAGATTCAATACTATTCACATCCTTGAAATCGCAGCCGCCTTCTATCACAATCTCACTTCGCATCTGCCTACGTATAGTAGCTGCAGTCTTGATGATATTAACATCCTGCTGCATCTTTTCTGCATTGCGACCTACAACCACCAGTCTGAGTTGTGGATCTGCTAAAGATACAAGATAGTCAAGCAGATAACATCCAACACTTCCCAAGCCCAAAATGGCAATGGTAATCTTTTCATTATTATCTATCTTCGCTTTCAGAAGATTAAGTTTTTCATTTAATGTTTTCATAATAACTAATTAGTTAAACTATAAACCACCAAAATTAATATAGGATACCTGAGCATGGCCTTCACGTTGATCTTCAGGAGGTAACTTCATATAATCCCCATATTTCCACGTCAAAAAGCCATCATAGTCAAGAGGCCCATATACTTTCAACCCATCGAAAGTATATTCAGTTCTCTCTTCAATCCACCTTTTTGTCATTCCATATCTGTCATTTAAAGGTTTCTTGGTATATTCACGCCCTGGCGGTATAAACAATAACAAACGGACTCTGTTTGGAGAATCATTCCGACTTCTGTCTGTGTACAGTTTTAGTGCCTTATATACGCTATCTATTGATATATGAGACAGAAGACGAAACCATTGTTTTTTTAACCCCAAAGAATTCATCTTACCAACTTCAGACCATAAGATCTTTCTACAACAATAACAATAGAAATTCTGGAAAAGCTGACCTATTAGACTATTAGGAATATCATCATAGGGCATTATATCAATAAATACTCCTGTTTTACATTTCAAATGTTCTTGTCCTACTCTCACATGTTGTGTGCCAACACGTCTTAGTTTCGCATACCCCCAACGATAATAAGGGTCTGTTGTATTATCTTGAAAAAAGCACAAATCCGGATCCAAATCTTTCATTGCCTCCTTCTTGAATCGCTCATAGTCCTCACGTAACATACACACATCAGCATCATCATCCCATGGTATAAAACCGCCATGTCGAATAGCTCCCAACATAGTACCATCAGTTATTACATAAGGAATATTATGCAACCTACAAACCCGATCAAATTCTTTCAAAAGTTCCAATTCTATAAGTTGCATCTTACGGAATTCATCTTTGGAAAGCTCTATTCTGTTACTCATTTTTTTAAGTTCTTCATTACTTCCTGATAATCGGCAACTGTATTACAGTTGTACCAATCCTTGACACGAATAATATTCAATCTATTTCCTTTTATATTACCGAAATATTTTTGAATAATCACAAGATTTGTCCCCTCTTCTTCTTCAGAGGTTAAAAAATGACAAATCTCTCTTACCCGTGCAGGATTCAGAAACTTCCACATCTGTCCAGAGTTAAAGATTGCAGTAAAAGGCTCATGAATCTCAAGACAAGAGTGGTTGGTATCATAAAGGTAATGAGGATAGTTATGAGCATCAAAGTAAAGTGCCACAGCCTTGTTAGAAAGGATGGGGTCATTATTCACTGAGATAACATCCTTATCGGAGTTGATAATCTGCTCAACACTATCGGCATCAAAGAACAAGTCTCCCTCAATAAAGGTAATCTCATCTGCATTTTCAGAGATCACTTCAATACCTTTCAAAAGGCTATAGCCAGAACCATAATCAGAATAGTGGTCGTTATAAACCAGTTTCATTTTATGGTTCACATCCTTCATTTCTGTACGGATGAAGCGCTCCAAGTCATCATACTTGTAACCGCCAACTACAACTATCTCGTCCACCAAGTCAAAAGCCTTATGAACTTGCAAACTAATCAGGGAGTTAGCCGGTGTATCCTCGTAATAGAGACACTTCAAAACATCCTCTTTAGTATCCTTATTGAAGCGGCTGGACATTCCGGCCACTGTGATGATGAGACTTTTCATTACTTTTCAATTGATGCTACACACATATCCAGACCCTTATCAAGCGTAATGATAGGTGTCCAGTCCGTGCGGGTACGAATCTTTTCAGTATTCAGAATTCTACGCTCAGGGTCAGAACTGCGATAACCGTTGAAAATGATCTCAGGTTTAGGTAGTCCCATCTTCTCTGCAATTTTGTAGGTAAGGTCAATGATAGTGATTTCCTCATCGGTGGCCACATTGTAGACAGTGCCGTCCAGAGCCTTGCCTGAATTAATAAGAGCCATTACGGAACGGCAGCTATCAATGTTATGCAGGAAAGCACGACGGTTCTTTTTGGAATTCTCCAACAAGGTAACAAAACCTTTCTCGAGCAGCTCATTAATGATGTGCGGAATGATATGCTTAGCAAAACGCTCGTGTTTGCTATATACATTGGCAAAACGTATAGAACAGCCCTTAATCTTGCCCTTATCCACGGCATCCTTCATAAAGAACTCCGTCATCAGTTTGCCGCAGGCATAGCTGGTGCGCTGGCTGTGTTCAGCTGTTGACATCATCAGATAATCGCTTTCACGAACACCACCATTCTCATTCCAGGACTGCATAGAATACACCTCACTGGTAGAGCAGTTGATGTAGGTATCAGCCTTAACACGTACAGCCTGTTCCAAGAATGACTTCATAGAAATCACATTAGTCTCCCAAGTGTGCTCCACCTCATAGAAATGCTCAGTATGAACAACTGCAGCACAGTTGATATACACGGTTCTGTCATATGAACCCTTCTCGCGCAAAACCTGATCTTCGATAGCCTGCATCTGGTCAGCGTTATTGATATCGTATTCATAGAACACGAATCCGGGATTGTCAAGATACTCTTTAACAGTATCTATTGAACTTGCGAAGAAGTTATCAAAGCCAATGATACGGCTATTCTTCTCTGCCTCTAATATTTGTCTCACAAGCTCGCTACCGGTCATTCCGGATGCGCCACTTAAAACATATAGACTTTTCATATTCCTAATGTTAATCTATATTTATAAAACTTATCTACACTATCACTGAATAGTTTTTGCTCTTCTTTTACATCATACCAAACGCAACGATGCTCGTAATTGCCTGTCTCAACGTCCAATATGCCATACTGAGCGTATGGGTTGTGATTACGAGGCTGCCCTACGGAGCCTGGATTGATAAATATTGTTCGCTTCTTATTACGGTATTCAGCACTATCACTATCAAAGAAATGCTCTACATAATGAGGCACGTGCGAATGTCCGCTGATTACAAAATCATACTTAGCATAGCGTTCATCATTCATCTTATCAATCCCAAACTTGCCCCAATATGGATCATCCAGATTGCCATGCATAAAAAATATGCGTTTACCACATATCTCTTTTTCTTCCATACCCTGATGATTCATACATCTATCAAGATATTCTCTTGAGCCCTCTCTCAGTATGGTGTTGGTGTAATTCAGGACCGACCTACCTCTATCAGTTGCGAACCTGTCAAGGCTCCCTCCAAATATAGAATACTCGTGATTGCCCCAAAGGTTCACCAACAATGGCTTGGGTAACTGCTTCGCGATCTCTATGGCTTCATTAGGTCTGGGGCCATAATTCACAAAGTCACCTAGTAATGCAAAGGAATTAACCTCTCCGATGCTCTCAATATCTTTGAGAACAGCTTGAAGAGCGGTTACGTTGGCATGAATGTCAGATAGCAGGACTAAACGCATCATTTACTTTTGGAGAAATGCCATCAGGGCCTCTTTGTTCTGGATAGGAGTTGTAGTCGGGCGACCCAAATCTTTACGGTTACCTTTCTTCACACAAACTTGCAAGAGTACGGGCCCGCCTAAAGTTGAAAGTTGAGAGTTGAGAGTTGAGAGTTCTTTTTCTAACTCTTCTTTACTGCTCACACTAATTGTTGCTTTATAGCCAACAGCCTTTGCTACAGCAGGCAGATCAATCTTCAAACCAACGGTAGGCTGACCACCAACAGAGTCGTGTGCACCATTGTTGAACACAACATGTACATAGTTCTTAGGAGTCTTGTTAGCCACAATAGCCATACTACCCATGTGCATGATAGAAGCGCCATCGCCATCGAAGCACCACACCTTACGGTCTTGTTTGGCCAAAGCAATGCCAAGAGCTATCTGAGAAGCATGACCCATAGAACCTACAGTCAAGAAATCTCTCTCATGCCCTTCATCCTTTGAGGTGCGATACTCAAAGAGCTCGCGCGAAATCATACCTGTGGTTGACACAATACAATCTTTCGCATCCAAAGCGGCAGCCACAGTCTGAATCGCCTCCTCACGAGACATTGTCAGATCGTTCTTCTCAATATTCTGTAATGCATAAGCATCAAAGGTATCTTTTTCAATTACTAAGGCATAGCACTGCTTGGTAGCCTGCATATAGGCAACAGCCTTCTTAATCTGTGCCTCAGCCTTGTCCTCCTCCTTACTCAGCACCGTATAATCAATACCCATCACATTGAGCAGTCCGGTTGTCACCTTTCCTTGCTTCACATGCTGGGGTTCATCATGTATACCTGGTTTGCCACGCCATCCAATCACCAACAGTACAGGAATGTTATAAACATCCGGATCTGTCAGAGATGCAAGCGGATTGATAATATTGCCTTCACCGGAATTCTGCATATAGACAACCGGGATCTGACCGGTAGCCAGATAATGACCTGCTGCAAGGCCCATGGCACCACCTTCGTTGGCATCGATGATATTGGGAGCGGCATCTGCATGGTCTGTGATATAAGCACACAGATTCTTCAGCAGAGAATCAGGCACTCCAGCATAGAAATCAATACCATAGCTGGCTAACGTATCATAGAAGAACTTTGGAGATATCATATTTATATCTTTTTACTCTTTAACTTTTACTTTTTCTTTGTTCCAGGAATAAGATTCAGAATTTGCTTGATAGGCATACAGAACTCGTCAGATGCCTCAAGGCTACGAGAGGTCTCGAGAATGCGCTCAGCACACTTCACCATGGCTGGATAAGCACTGCGTAGCATGTGGTTTGCATAAATAACCACGTTGATCCCCCACTCTGCCAACTCTTCTTCGGTGAACTGATTATATGTAGTTGGAACTGCCACAATAGGTGTATGAGGATCTTTCTCGCGGAAACGCAGGCAGAACTCCTTGATATCATCACCACTCTTGTCCTTAGAGTGAATCATCACGCCATCGGCTCCTGCTGCCACATAAGCATGGCATCGCTCTAAAGCATCGTCAACAGGCTTGCCGGCAATCAGAGATTCGCAACGCGAGATAATCATGAAGTCGCGTGTGATCTGAGCATCCTTACCAGCCTTAATCTTATTACAGAAACCCTCGATGGTATCCTGCGTCTGGATGGCATCTGTGCCAAAGAGTGAATTTTGCTTCAAACCTACCTTATCCTCGATGATAACAGCAGAGATGCCCAAACGCTCAAGTGTACGAACTGTAAACACGAAATGTTCTACTTTTCCACCAGTATCGCCATCATAAATAACCGGCTTTGTCGTTACCTCCAATGTATCGTTCAAATCATGCAGACGGGTTGTCAGGTCAACAGCCTCAATATCAGGTTTACCCTTAGAAGTCGAATCTGTCAACGAGCTTGCCCACATACCATCGAACTCACGATGTTGACCACTAACCTCAACTGAGGTGTGTTCAGCAATCAAACCTGTCAATCCGTTATGGGATTCGAGGATGCGTACGATAGGCTTAGCAGAGATTAATCTACGAAGTGATGCCAAACGAGCCTGAGGAGTCACACCCAGAGAATCGATTTCGTCTTTAAGACTGGATGATGAAATACCTTTTGTATAAGGGATTTCGATAACTTCGCCACCAAGAGATTCCATTACCTTATATACTTCATCTCGAATATACTTTTGAGGACCATATTGCCAATCATCTCCATGAATAATAAAGTCTGGTTTATACTTTAGAAGATTTGGAACATAGCTCCATTCGTCCTGTGGAACAATCGAAGATACACCTTTTATGTTCTCAATGACATTCTTTCTCTGTTCATAAGTCAAATAAGGTAAACGCGAATGTGTAGCAATTGCCTTATCTGTAAACAAGCCTATCATAACTTCACCATATTTGGCGCCTTCGTTAATAATATTAATCAAACCAGGATGCATGATATCACCAATCATGCCTAAATAAACCGTTTTTACCATATTTACAATTATCCAAATTTAACGTGCATTGGGTATTTCTCTACTCCACTTTTTCCAAGGAGCCATATTTTCTCGAAGCAGTTTTTCAAGCATATCACGCTCACGAACATTATCCATGCACTGCCAGAAACCTTCGTGAATATAAGACATTAACTGCCCCTCTTTAACAAGAGTTTCCATTGGTTTCTTTTCAAGCACAGTTGTATCATCATCCAAATAATTGAAAACCTCTGGCTGTAGAACCATGTAACCAGCATTTATAGGAGCTCCGTCTGCTAAATTCTTTTCACGGAAAGATTTAACAGCATTATCTCCTCCGATATTAAGCACTCCCTTATCTTGTGCAATCTTAACAGCAGTCAATGTAGCTAATTTTCCATGACTTTTATGGAACTCTAATAACTTATTTATATCTACATCACATACTCCATCACCATAAGTCATAAAGAAAGGTTCGTTGCCGACATATTTCTGTATACGTTTAATACGGCCACCAGTCATCGTATTATAACCTGTATCTACCACTGTTACTTTCCATGATTCACAATTGCTCTCGTGAATGGTCATTTCGTTTTTTCCATCACGATAATCAAAAGTCACATCACTCTGATGCAAAAAATAGTTAGCAAACCACTCTTTAATATACTCTTGTTTATAACCTGCACAGATAATAAACTCGTTATGACCATAGAAAGAATACTCTTTCATTATATGCCAAAGAATTGGCATGCCACCAATCTCTATCATTGGCTTAGGTTTAAAAGCCGATTCTTCAGAAATGCGAGTTCCAAAGCCACCTGCCAAAAGAACAACTTTCATAATTACTGTTTTGTTGCAACAAAATCCTTAATTGCCTGAATCATATACTGGAGCTTCTCTGGTGTCATACCAGGATAAAGCCCCAGCCAGAAAGAATTGCACATAATAGAATCTGTAACAGGAAGTGAGCCACCTACAACACGAAAGTCTTCACCTTCTACATACTGTTCAAAAGCAGGATGTCTCAACAAGTTACCAGCAAACAAGTTACGAGTCTGAACCTTGTGATCCTCGAGATACTTAGTAAGTTCATTACGTGTATAACCTGCATCTTCTTTAACAGTGATAAAGAAGCCGAACCAGCTTGGTTTACTATTTTTCTGTGGTTCAGGAAGCAATAAACCTTTTACGTCTTTTAATCCATTATACATGGTTTCAAAGTTCTCTCTTCTACGTTTTACTATGAAATCAAGTTTATCCAACTGTGCGCATCCAATTGCGGCCTGAAGATCAGTTGCCTTCAAATTGTAGCCAAGATGAGAGTAAACATACTTATGATCATAGCCTTGTGGAAGTTGGCCAAACTGACCTGTAAATCGGCATCCGCAAGTATTATCGACCCCACCTACGCACCAACAATCACGTCCCCAATCACGATAAGAGTTAACATACTTATGAAGTTCAGGATTATTAGTATAAACAGCACCACCTTCGCCCATTGTCATGTGGTGTGGAGGATAGAACGAACTTGTACCAATATCACCGATAGTTCCAGTCTTTTTCCATTCACCATCGATAAAATATTCTGAGCCTAATGCATCGCAGTTATCCTCTACTAACCATAAATTATGTTTTTTGCAGAAATCTACAACAACCTGAAGATTAAATGGATTACCAAGGCTATGGGCAATCATTACAGCCTTAGTTTTAGCACTATAAGCAGCTTCTAACTGAGTGGTATCAATATTACTTTCCTCAATACTCATGTCAACAAATACAGGAATAGCTCCATACTGTACAACGCAAGCCACAGTTGTTGGAAAACCTGCTGCAACAGTAATTACCTCATCGCCTCGCTTAATCTGACGATTTCCCAACTCAGGAGCTGTTAGAGCTGAGAATGCCAAAAGATTGGCAGAAGACCC
>JAEEGL013399452.1_pt1 | contig 12563 bp, 14 predicted proteins | sample 9134231 | NCBI WGS metagenome assembly JAEEGL01 (sample SAMN16246548, study PRJNA631951) | gut metagenome | biome: gut microbiome; feature: rumen; material: fiber-attached | host: Bos | place: Iran: Karaj | collected 2018-10
CCATCGACATTATTTGCTAAAACGGTCGAAGCTCCGGCGTCGTTCTGGAAAGCGGTCGAGCTTGCGCCACCGGCTCCGACATTATTCGCGCATAGTGAATAAGTAGCGCTCGACATCATGCGGATATAACGGAGGCATGCACCACGGAATACATTGCCGATCGCAATACTGTTTTTAGCATTGATCCCGACGCAAGTATTTTGAGATGATACGCCGCCCTCATAATGGATAAAGTTATTATTGAACATAACGGCGCCGCCTCCGGCCGATCCTTCGAAAGCGTCTTGATTCTTGATGAGACAATTAACAACTTTGATCGATCCATTATCGGATCCGGATAATTTGACGGCTACTTTATTAAGTGTGTCTCCGCTTCCAATGTTATTAACGAAAGTCGCGCCATTTACTGAAACGCCGTTACAATTTGTCAAGAATACGCCCGATCTCGGATTTGTCGCATTACAGTTAAACCAACCGCCGATTATATTGAAGTTACCATGTCGCGCGAAGTTGTAAACCTGGACGCCGTAATAAGTCTCGCAAACAAGATCGATGATATTAATATCGCCGGTCTGATTTGTTAGCGTATTAACACCATTAAAACGAACGGCAACGGTCGCATTGCCTCCGACGTCGAAATAGATGATATTCTGATCGGATATGTTTCCGCGCTCGGCGTTAAATCCGTAACTATCGGCGAATAATGAAGCAGCGTCGCCGCTGGCGCTAAAAGAGCATGCGATGTATGCATTTGAAACGGAACGATCACCGACATCAAAGCCGTGAGAGTTGGCTACATTTGCGGAAATGTCCACTTTTAAAAATGTTGAATTGCTGCATCCGGAAAGATATACGCCATATTTGAAATATCTGATACGAACATTCGCACAATATACCATGCCGCAATTTATAAATGTAAGTCCATTATGTGCGCTTGCCGAATCGCCGGGCTTAAACAAATATATATCAGATATTAAAATCCCGTACAGATAGCCGTCATAACCGGGAACGCTCGGATCGCCCTCATATTTTATAAGGTCGATATCACTATTTGTCATTATGATCGAACTATAATTACCCTCGCCCAGGATCGAAACGCCTCCGAGACCGTGGCCCGGTATGTAATTAAATGTTAGAGTGCTCGATATGAGATATTTGCCGGCCGGGAAGAATAAGCACGCGCCGTTTGTATATGTCTCCGCAACTGCTTTTGCTGCATTAATTGCGGCCGTGTCATCGGTCACGCCATCGCCTACGGCTCCATAATCTTTTACATTAATATATACGGTCGCTTTGAGCGCGGATATCTGGCTTTCAACTGAATTGATCGCATTTACGATGCTTGTTTTGTCGGTTGTGGTAAGATCCACAAGCTCTCCGACGCGATCCGATAAAGCGATAAGATCCGCGGAGTTTGTATCGGCATGCGCGTCGACTTCATTGATCGCATTAACTATGCTTGAATTATCGGTTGTGGTAAGATCCGCGAGATCTCCGACGTCTCCGTCGACTTCATTGATCGCATTTACGATGCTTGTTTTATCGGTTGTGGTAAGATCATCAAGATCACCGACGCGGCCATCCAGCGCCACGAGATCACCATCCACGCGCGCGATCTCCGTAAAGCATGAAAGCACGATATCTTCCACGGTTGCTTTTTTAATTGTGACATCCGGCACAAGTCCACCGTTTATGGTGATCGCGGTCAATGCATAATATAACAGACTTTCGTCATTATCATTAATAAACATCCAGTCGCCGGCCGAATAGTTACGCGTCGCGGTGTATGTCTCTTCATAATGCTCCGAGATCTGATCGCGCAAATTGTCGATATCTCCGATAATCGGCGCGATGTCAAAGATCGGCTGCCAATAGTTAGGATTTGAGATCGATACCCCGGACGGAACGGCGTCTTTTGACAAATATGCAACCGTGCCATCAAGTACGACGGTGTTTTTTTCATACTGGCTCGTGATGTTCCACTCGATCGGATCCGCATATTTGATCGTCTTGTTTTCCACCTCATCGGTCAACCATTTAACATGTCGGATCAACCATCCCAGGTCGCTCGAATAGGTCCGAGTGTACGGAAATTCGAAAAAGCTCATTGTTTATACCTCCTTAATATATACATATCATCATGTCTGATTCAAACTGCGACGCTATCCAGTCATAAACATTAAAGCGCTCCAATAGATCGAGCTCCTCGTTTATGAGTTTTTCGTTTGATGTAACGCCAACATTCCCGTGTAAATGCTGGATAAAATGCTCTTTATCATTATGATCATTATCCAAAACATGTCCATAAGTTGTCGTTGTATCATCATCCACGCGGTCGTTTTTGCCGTAAATCGTCGTGAGATCGCCGCTATCCTGCGTTTTATTATCCGGTTGATATCCGGACGAATTAAAAGCGGATATTGTATTTTCGGTGCCTCTCGTCGTGTTCTCGCGGTCCATTCCGGATGTCTGATCAACTATGTCTTTATTTACGGTATCTTTGCCGCTTTCGGTGTTCTTATAACCTCCGGTTGTGTCTTTCGTCCACTCGTCGTATCGGTCCACGTTCTCGATCGGTGAATACTTCGCTTTGAGTATGTTCACTAAATGTTCAAACTCCCACGATCTCGCATTAAACCAAACGCGGCACGCTTCGCGGAATGTATCGGGATCATTATAAACCGGAGTAAGAAGCCCGCAGCGCATCATGATATATGATTTAACGGTTTCGGAGCTTATCGGATCCGGAGTGATAACACCATCCAGCGGGGACGCCAAATTATTCAGACTGCAATAGTCTATCAGATTTTGAAGATTCATTTTTATCACCTCCGAAGTCGCGGACGACGAATTTTATATCAAGATCAAATAATTCGTTGGCCCGTTTCACTCCCTTATTTACATTATCAATCCAATGCTGAATATTTGCAATGACCTCTTGATCGTTCGCATTTACTTCATCATCCGTTAAGCGCTCGCGCTTGTCGAGATTTGCGTTATTAATGCCAATCTCGGTCAAAAACTCATCGACGATCTTCCGCTTTAATATCTGGACGTCCTCGGCTACAAAGTTTTGTTTAGCGGGGATCGTAAAAAACGATTCTTCATTTATCCCGTCTTTTATAAATGACGCCGGCTTGCCGCAGCTTATATCGTCATAAAGTGCTTTGAACGTCTCGGCCTGTGCTTTCGATGTCGCGCCAAATATAAACGTGGCTTTTGTGTTCATCAAATTAACAGAGATAGCACTATCACACATTGCAAGCATTACCGAGTAGCGGTTTAATAATGGATAAACTCCGGTGTAACTTGCCTGCAACTGGATGAGCGCGCATGATACATCGATCACGCGGTCAAAGTTTCCGAGTACGGGATTCGCGATCACCGCAGTCGTCGGATGATTAAAAACATTTATTCCGGTAAGTCCGCAGCGAAGGGGCAAGATCCCCGCCTCGGTTTCCGTAATGCAAAAATAACCATCCAGGAAAAGCGCCTCGAGCATATAATCATGATCCCAGTCGTCCGGGATATTCTCAAACGCAAAGCGCCCGAAAAGTTTTTTCAATAGATATTCTTTATAATATATGGCCGCCGTATTAAGTACACCGTCGACGTCTTTCGGCTTTCGTCCGAAAAAGTCCCGGAGTAGATCTTCATATGGTACAGACTGCCATATTTGCGATTTACTCAATGTAAACACCTCCATCCAATAGATTATTGATCTCATCGCGCTCCGTGTCCGTCATGGATCCGGAAACGCTGGCCGCGCGCGTCTGAACGTAACCGGAAATGGATCCCAGAGACCGAACACAATTTGTCGGTGTTCCGATGGACGCGCTAACGCTTCCGGGATCTTCCACGGTATCATGATATATTGTATAACATACCACTTTTGCACGATCCGCGAGACCTATCGCAGCGCCTCCCGCATTTGCTCCGATGCATGTCGGTTGAGCTTCGAGCGCGTTGGCGATCCCTATTATCCCCGATGTAGCAAGCGCAACGCCGGTCGCGGGGTTTCCGGTAAGTAAAGAACCGACGGCCGCAGCTCCGGAGATGAGTGCCGTGCTCGCGGTTGTGGGGTTAATGTTGGCGGCTCCGATCGCATATGGTGCAGCAATGTTTGTGTTATACTGCGCAATAACTTGTTTTGTATCTTCGACGGATACCGTAAAAATCGCATCGCCTGATAGCACATCTACCTCAACATGAACATATAAATATGACGCTCCTATAACGTCGGATGGCGATATGTTAACAAGTCCGATAAATGGCAAATACAAAAAGATTTCATGATAAGGCGCATTGCGTCTCCAGTCGGTAGCCTGCCACGGGATCGTAACACTCGCACCATCGCCGATCGTTCTATCTACGATCTTATTACCGGATACATTTGTCGTATATTTTCCGAGTTTTATTTGAGTTGACGTCCCGGGAATATTGCTTTTTGTAAACGGTAACATATACGCATTCTTGATCGAATCGCTCGCCTTACCGGTCGCAAGTAGTTGTTTCATGCCTAAAAATGAAAAATCGGCCAAATATGTTAACGCCTGTTCAACAGTTGCAAACGGATTGCCCTGCGGCGGCGGGGTAGCCTGAAAAGCGTCATTATTAAACCAGTTATCGAAAGCGTTTAGCAAACTATCGGCCTCGGCTTGTGTTAATGCATACGCGGCGCAACTATCCTCGCCAACTACATTTATGATTACTGCACATGTCGACGGCGACACGGATCCGAACGAATCGAACGCGCCTTGATTAACCTTAACGGTTTTTTTCGTTTCAATTCCCAGGCGCCGATCCGCAAGCTCGGTGTTGTTATGAGTGTGATATAAAACATAAGCACTCGTATTGCGGATATTGCTCGCATATGTCGCGAGCACGTCAACATGTCCGGAGATCTCCCATAGATCTTGCCGGATCGAACGGATCCCGGTTATAAAATAATACCGGCCCTCATAATTCATCATGGAATAACTCGGAGTGCCGGAAAATTGCATCGTAAAAACGGGATCGATGAGATCGGCCCCGCCTTTTAACTCGACATCATGCGCCGATCCCCCGGAGGGGACCGACGTTGAATTATGTCTTTTAGCGTAAGTGTAAAATGTGGCCTGCGCCATTTTAACACCTCCTATTAGTTGAGAGTGAAGATCATTCCCGATTCAGAGAGATCTATGAAACGAAGCTGCTTCTCATGCCAATACTGATTATAGTAGAGACCGGCGGCGTTGATCGGGCTCGTTGCGATCTCTTCATCGATCTTGTAAACGCCCATTGCATCGCGATCATAAAGAAGTGCTACAACGTTATTAACAGTTGTTGCCTGGCTATCGGATGGACGTGTGATATTTACCTCATAAGGCGTCTGCGCAGCCTGCCAGAAGTTGATTGTCTGATATCCGTCCGGGATCTCCACAAACTGATCGTGAAATGCTGCATACTGCACATTAGTCTCCATTCTACGCTGGAACTCGGATATAACTTTCATGCGGACATCCTGGCGAGGTGTAAATGTAACCATGGATCCGTCATTATAAAGCTCGCTCGCATCCTGGATCATATCAACAAGGTTGTTCATGCGCATGATCGCATATCTCAAAAACTCCTCATTGTGGATCGCGGTTTGTGCGGTGAGAGGCGTGCCGGGATTGTACTCGGTGTTGTAATCGGTTACAAGCGGGATCTCTCTTGATGTTTTATACTCGGCGATCGCAGTCGCAAGAGTTACGCGGCCGAGGTTTTCGAGTGATATCTCGATCGCGTTCCTGACTTCTCCAAAGATAATGCCGATGAAAGATCCCATATTTTCAGCGGACAAAAATGCTTCTTTTAAGTGTACGCGCTGGATCGTGATGTGGAACTGATAAGGTGTACGAGTTACAAAAAGCTTCTGATCGACGGACGGCTTCGCGATCTTGTAATGATCGACGGTATTGCCATCGATGAGATCATAGCTCTCGTCGGCCTCGGCTTCGGGCATATTGACTTTGATCTTCTGTAAGATTGCGCCATATTCAAAGTCGTTAAGCACCATATCGCCCAGCTTGTTCCGGTATTCTCTAAAGCGGAGAATCGTGCGGCCGATACGCTGCGCGAGTGTTGATAAAAATGCCTCGGTGTTTGTACTGGATGAGAGTACGGTGTTACCGAGTGAGATCAAACTTGATGTATCGGTAACGACTAAAGCACTATGTCCGAACGCTTCCGCGTTGACGGTGTTGACAAGTCCGTAAATCTGTTCAGTTGTCATTTGTTTACCTCCTATTTAAACATATCGTGTAATATATCTTCCGCACTTTGCGCAGTCGCTCCGGACCGGTCGACGGTCCGCGCAAGTGTGAAATTCATTTCTTTTGTTTTCTTCATTTCGGCCTTTACTTCTTTAAGCTCATCGCGCAGTTTTTCGTTTTCTTCCTTGAACGAATTGCGCTCTGCCTCCATGTCGTCATATAATACGCCGGCATCATCCATCGCCTGGAAGATATTGCGGCGCTCGGTTTCATCCTCTATCGATAAAAAATCGTCATATGTCATTTTCATACCTCCAAAGGATAACGGCCGGCGCCGGTGGCTAACCATCCCCACCCGTCAAGGCGCAGCCCGGGGATATATGCTCCGGCCGTCATCTTAAATATACAATAGTTATAAAATTAAATCAAGAATTGATGATTTAATTATAAAATCAGAATACTCCAGTTTTCCGGCGCTCGCTGCATCCATGAGCTTCCGGCCATACGATCGCAGGAAAGCAGTTAAATTATCACGGCTCGAAAATGTTTGAACATTAAGCGCCTGCGTGCTGCACGCATATAGTTTCCCGGATGATTTATGTTTATATATGTAAATATCATCTATGCATACTATCGGCGTGTATTCATTTAGCGGCCTTTTCCGGATCCCGTAAAAAGAATCAAACGCGAACTTGTTATCGAGCGCCTCCGCTGCGATCTTCGTCCCGTTTATGAGCTCATAATTTGCCGTGTTTTTCTTCGCATCCGACACGCTGGATTCAGGGAGCGCCAAATATAGTCCCGGCTTCCTGAACTCGCGTTGACCGGTTGTTATCATTTTTTCAATAGTCGGTATGATGTTATAACCGGCCAGGATCGGATTGTCGAGCTTTTGCGCGTTCGATAATAAAATGCATTTCAAAGGATCCTCGCCCATAATCTCGCGGTTACGGTTAACGGTCTCGTAAAAGTTGGCAAACGCCTCGAATTGTCTAAATGATAATTTCCGGCGCTCGATAAACTCATCGAATATAACATACTTTACGTCGGAGAGATCCACGCCTCGCATGTTCTCAAAAGTCGAAAGCGCCACGGCATAACCGATGATCGGATCATCTTCCGCATCCCCGTTCCGGATGATTGCATGAGATTTTTCTTTATTAAAATATATATGTCTATCGTGGTCCGTGTTCCATCGTTTGAACGGATTGCCGAACGCGCTCGCGCTCTCCTGCAACTGAATGTCTGTATTTCGCATATAGATAAACGGCTCGCCGGTACTTATCAAAAAATCGAGCGTGGAATAAGTTTTCCCTATCCCACGCCCGCCGATGATAATATTTATAGCCGTTAATTTATGCGAATAGTCCGAGATCTTATAATAATCAATCGACATCTATCCAGCGGATCCCGTGGCAAAGTTTTTCCTTTTTGCCGATCGTTTTGGTGTAAGTCTCGATGATAAAAGCGACTTTGCCGGCCTTGATCGCTTCGACATCTTCCGGCGTTCTCATGATCTCCTCGACCTCCTCGGTCATATGCTGCGGGAGATTTACAAAATATTCATCGCATATAGCGACCGGCGCGGGACCGTATTCCGATTTGCGGTTAATATAGAGGCCCTGGATAACATACTCTTGATCGGCGCCGTGGAGATCATAAAGCTCTTTTAATGTCTTATATTCAAATCCCTCGGTGTCGCAATTAAAAACTGATCCTTTGTTATGACGTGCTGCAAAACTCATTTTATTTTTCCTCCTTGCGTTTGGCGTGTTGTGCGAATGTCGCATCGTCCATTTCAAAAACTTGTTTGTAAGTGTCAACTATTTTAAGGCCCCGGCGCTGGATCGTTACGGGATCGTATCTCCCAAATATTTCGCTCCGCGTCTTAAGTATTGGATCCTCGACAATAGTTACCAAAATTGTGCGCTGCATGTGTTCACCTCCTATCTCTGCGCCTTGACGATATTTCGTATAAAATATCTTACATCAAATATAATATAAATCGTCGCAGTTGGCAAGAGCTTTTTCGAGTAAGTCTAAATATTCATCCGTGACGCCGATAGTATAAGAGTTATTTACAAGCGCCACGTTGGATCCCGTGAGCATTTTGCAGCCGTTGACTGTTATATAATGAAGTCCGTCATCGTTATAATATGCCGTCAAGTGTCCGCTATCGGTTATCTTTGCCCCGATCTTGAACGCATCCACGCCGTTTTTTGTGAAGTAAGCGGCGCCGACTTTCTTCGATACTCCTGCGATTGTGGAAAAGATTTTCCCGTTTTGTTTATAAACATATTTTTTCGCGCCGAGTGTTTTGAACTCTTCATAATTTCCTTTTTTCGTTTCATGATCCCATAACCCCAAACAAACTACATTGCCGGAGGCGTCCTCCGCATATGCTCCGGCCCGGAGCGCCTCGGCTTCGATCTCTTTATTTTTTCTTTCAAAGTCTCCCAGGTGATCCCCGATAAACTTTATACTATCTGTATCGCAGTAAATCGAATCGGATCCGACTTGCCACAACATGTCCCGGAGCTGCTTACGGGCCCAACATGTCACCCATACACCATGCTGGTAACTCAAGAAAGAATTACGCGACCGGTAATATTTATCTACCATCGCGCCCAGATCCACCGGCTCGGATATAAACTCACCATCATCGGTATATATCGTTTTAGGATGGTCCATGCGCTGCGCCATCATGCCGTAAAGCGCATTGACTTTATTTTTACTTTTAATATATTCATATCGGCGGGCCGGATTGTCCGCGAGTAATGTTTTAGCTCGATAATAGTCCATTATAACGCTTTTATATTCATCCGAAAGCGGCGCGTATTTACTGGCATATATCTCATTGAACGCGATATCATCAAATATATACTCGGCCCTGATAATATCGAGATCGATATCCGTTATGACTGCATCCAGCGCGCCGGCGAATAACACACGGCCATTATCGATTATCTTATCCGGAGTGATCGCCCGGCACTTCGCGAGCGCGATATATGGCATCCCGCAGGATCCAACGTATTTTATATTCCTGAACCTTATATGTATAAGACAAGCAAAACCGGACATATCGCGATTGATAAACGTTGCGGGCCGGACCGGAAAAAACGCGGATCCGGGAAAAGGTTTTAACATCATTTGCGTCGGATAACTTGATCGGATGTCTTCGCCCTCCGCGTCATGTATTATCTGATCAACAAAGTGAATGTTGGCATGAGTATCGCCGCCGCGAAAAGCCTCCCGGCATAGTCCGTAAAGCTCCGGAGATAACCGGTTATTTAAGAACGTTTTACGATTGTTTTTATTCGTCGCCATCGCCCGCCGCGCGTCGCGTCTGACGTATCCGGTCGAAGTCATCGGCATACCGGCGAGTGTGTCGTCCTGCATCCTGGCCTCGATGCATTCGCACAAACCCCGCACGTCATTATAGCAGTATGATAACTCATAATCGCTCATATACGTTGCGGCCGTTCTAATCTTGCCGTAGTCGTAATCATCGCCCGATAATTTATAATGCTTTACACCCGGCTCATTTTCGCAAAACTTTTGCAATGTCATGTTTGATAAAGCATAACTATCGCGGAACTCTATGCCGCCGTCAACAAGCACGCGAAGCGGCGCCCGGATATCCTTATAAAAACCATCGACGATATTGACGAAACGCCGGAAAAATTGGAACTCGAATGAGAGATTATGGCACCATACCACAAGGCGCCGTTTATTATCGAGATCCATGCGGCGCTTTAATTCCGATAACAGATATAAAAACTCGTTCCATGTTCGTCCGAAGCACACCTGATCATTTATACAGAATTGCCAATGATACATAAAAGCATATGGACGCGGCTCCGGGCATATGTTACCGGCCTCATCCTTTTTATAGATGTTTGTCGTCTCGATATCGAACGCACACGGGATCTCCAAATATATTATATTTTTCTTCCGGGATTCTTTGCACTCCAAATTGAAGCGCATTAAAGACAATTCCTTGACCGTATAGACGGACTCAACCACGGGCCCGTCTATCGTCTCGACTTTTAATTGCTGCATTTATAGCCACCCTTTTATAAACTTCTTCTAACTGTTTTCAGATCATGCCACTCGCCGCCACGATAATATTTGTCCGCGCTTATCCAGTTATCCCAGATCTCGACGAGATCCGTGTCGGCTCCGCGCTCATAGTCCTTAAAAGCTCGCACGAGATCTCCGACTTTTGCGCCGTTCTGTATCGCTTCGCCCGCATCTTTTAACATACCCTCGCCGGTAACGTACATATGTTTTTTGATGTCTTTCCATGCGTTCGTGTCCAAAAAATCCATAAACCGGCGCCGGTATTCTTCCGGATCCCTGTCGGCCATGTCGATGACATCATGCTCGATAAGGCTCTCCCATATATCATCACGGCGAGACATTTCGCCCGTTGGCGTGGATGTTTGAGACCGGAGAAACGTCGCCGCGTTCGTCAAGTTTTCGGCGGCGTCGTCCGGATCCAGTTTTCGAGATTGCGAAAAATAGTTACGGCCGGAGGCGCCAAAATCCGCATCCTGGATAAAACCTTTTGCGCGGTTATATGCTGCCGTACCGTCTAACCCTTTACGCTCAAGATCTCTCATGCGCTCGTTGGCGCGCTTCGCTATCCTGTTATTAAGATCCGCAAGCTTAAGCGCCGCGTCCTCATCTCCGTTATATGCATCTAACGCGAGTTGCTTAATCTCTTGTGTCGTCGGTATCGCTGCGCCCATGTTTTACCTCCGCATATTTCAAAAACTGATCCTCGGTCCCGTTGAAATAATCGAGATCTACCCGCACGCCGGAGAATATTCCATCCGATGTATATTGCCATAAGGCCCAGAACGGCCACGGCTTTATTTGTTTTTCCGTCGGTTTTTTGTCGGACCATTTAGCCACCCAGAGACCGCAGCCGAGATCTGCGGCGCCCTTGAAGCGTTTGCACTCCGCAGCGCTGCAATATATGAGAGGTTTTACGCCTGTTTCCATTTCCACGACCTGACACCATACACAAACCCAGGCATCGAGATCCTTAACCTTTAATGCATCGGCCTCGACATCCAGCGCGAGTATCGTGCGACCGTTTATAAATCGAGATATCGTTTTAATAAAATGATATGCCTCATCCTCAGGAGCGTTACCGAGATCCGGACGCGCGAAGTGATAAAAGCCACGGATCTTAAAAGGATTTAGAAAAGAGATATAATTGATCATTTTAGGATCACGGAACTTGACCCCCTCCGTCGCTTTCATGATCACAAAATCGAGCGTGTTCAATGCGTCATGACTTACCATATTATAATTATGATGTGATATATCAATCCCCTTTAGCATGTTTCACCTCCATATAATCGGTCAACTTTTGGAGCGCGATCGTGTTATTCTTGATCGCTTCCGTGACTTGTTTCATTTCATCATCGTGCTGGCTGCGCTCGGCCGCCAGATCTTCGCGGTTACGATCTGACATATACTTAACATAGTAGGCCATTAGTCCGCACATTACGACCGGGAAGCCGATCGTTTGCACAAGTGTTATTATAGCGTTCGCATCCATGTTATCACCTCCGATCTATAATGGATATCCTGCGCATAGTCCTATTAATACTATCCATACCATATAAAAGAAAAGTATCAAAATGATTATTTTTATCCGGTCACTCATTATTTTGTATAAAATATCTTGTATAAAATATCTTAATGTGATATATTTATCTCGTCAAGTAAATTATACAGCAAGGAGGTAACATAATGAAAGATGCAAATCTGAAAGCAATCGAAGAACTGGAGTATATTAACTACATCATCAATCATATACTAAAGTATGAGGATGTAGACGGCGAGATCCCGGAAGTCATAATTTATCGCAAAGCATATAATAATGCGTGCGCAACGATTTCAGGATATATTGACCGCGCTATCATAAATATTAAAAGTGAGGTGATGTTATGAGTAGATTTACGATGGATATTGCGGATTATCTTAATGAAACCAATACGGTAATAATCACTAAAGAAGCTCTCGAAACTCTTAAAGAACGCGCTCTTGTTAAAAATACCGGACATTGGATCCGGCATCCTAACTACATATTTGCGCATTTAGTTTGCGATCAATGTTTATCAAGAGCGCCTTATGATTGTAAAACAAATTATTGCCCGAATTGCGGCGCAAAAATGGAGGATTAAAATGAATAAGATTTACAAGTTTTATCAATGGAATGATCGGAGTGAGAGTTATGATTTGATAAGAGTGATCGAAAGCGTCACCGATGCGCTCATGTTTGCCGGCGAGCTGGCCGATCTACATGAC
>JAEEGL015172739.1_pt1 | contig 12563 bp, 13 predicted proteins | sample 9134231 | NCBI WGS metagenome assembly JAEEGL01 (sample SAMN16246548, study PRJNA631951) | gut metagenome | biome: gut microbiome; feature: rumen; material: fiber-attached | host: Bos | place: Iran: Karaj | collected 2018-10
GCTGTTCTGGCAGAAAGGACATCTCAGATTACAACCATAGCTTCCCACCGACAATATCATGCTGTCCGGATAAAACCTGTTAAGCGGTTTCTTCTCTATCGGATCAAGCGCGATCCCGGTGATCTGCCCGTAAGCAGCCGCACGTACTTCTCCATCCGAGCATATACGGCCCCCGCAGAATCCGATCTGTCCTTCATTCAATTTACAATGCCTGAAGCAAACTCCACATTCAGCCATATATCCACCCGTAATCCGTCATACTATCATCATCGCGATCCGATGCCCGTATTCATCGGCGTCTTAATCGGAATATCAATAATGCCTTATAACTTCAAACCTCTGCAGTTTATACTTCTCACGCTCCCCTATGCCGCCTTTTCTTCTCGCTATGTCTATCTGTTCTTCAACAGTATCCACACCGTCTAAGTCAGGCAGCAAAAGTCCGCGCTTAAATCCGGAGCTTACTATCACGCCGTAGCGCTTCACATCAAGTTCGGCGGGGGAATCAATATCCTCGGGTTCGCCAAGCACATCCACGCTTATATCAAGCCATTTAAGCTCATCGGCAGTGATCGCATCAAACCTCGGATCATTGGTTGAAGCGCTGATCGCATTGTTGATGATTTCCTGCGCTACAGAACCCGTGGTCGGAAGTATCGTTCCTATGCATCCGCGAAGCGCTCCGTGCTTATGGATCGACACAAAAGCGCCCGCCTTTTTGCCTGTCATCTCAGCAGGAAGACCGTCCGGAATATCGATCTTTACACCGTCCTCAATATATGCTTCTATCGTCTTTCGCGCCAGACGCACGTATTCGTCACTGTTTTCTTTTTTCATATTAAGTTCCTGCTCGATCCTGCCAAGCCTGATATCCAGAAACCGTCTGTTTTCATCTTCCCCTTCAGGATAAAAAGAACATATCCCGTAGCCGACTCCAGTCACATCCTCATGGGAATATTTGTGCACCCGGACTTTCATTCCGTCAAGCACGCCTGCCATGATCACAAATGACCTGTGCCCGCATTCAGCCGCGCGCTCACAGAATCTGTCATCAAAATCAAACAGTTCACCGAATGCACCCCTGCCGCAGACATCCATGATGCGCTCATCATACTGCGGACCTTCCGGCGCAAATCCGTATGGGCCGTATTCCTGAAGTTTGTGTGACAGATCGCCGCTTGCAATATAAACAACGCGCCGTCCGGTACTCTCCACCGCTTCGCTTATGATCTGCCCGAGCTTATAATGATCGGTCAGCGGCAGACCTGACAGTCCCACACGCACGATCTTACACGACGGAAGTTTCTGCCTGATGAAGTACAGCGGCACCATCGTTCCGTGATCGAGTTCGCGTTCTCTTTCCCCCATCGTCCCCGTTGGAAAAGAGTATTTATATGCAAGATCACCTATAGCCTCAACCAGTTCGGTGTCATAGTCCTCATTAAACTTGACCTGCGGCGCCCTGAAATTGGCAAATGAACCCTTGGCTCCACGGCCGGGTGAGATATGGAAGTAGTCCGCATACATCGTCGCATGGGGGCTTGATATGATGATCGTTTCGGGATTTAATCGTGCGATCTCATCCGCAACGCTTTCATACGACTTTGTGGTCAGTTCAATCTGCTTCTCGCCTCCGCGACCTACATCAGGTACGATCAGCGGTGGATGCGGAACCATAAATGCAGCTAGAATCGGCATAAGATCACCTCCCGGTCAGATACGGAAATAATTGTTCCAATAACTAGATATTACCCATATCCGGAATATATATCAACAGACATGGTCAAAAAGAAACAAACAGCCGCCGGGGATAGCCCGGCGGCTGTATGATGAATGGTTATCGTATCCGTTTGTAAGATCATTCCTCCCAGAACAGGTCGTTAAGTGTCAGATCCAGTGCCTTGCATATAGCTATGCATAAGTTGATGGTCGGATTATAATCTCCTTTTTCTATGGCGCTCATGGTCTGTCTGGATACTCCGCAGATCTTGGCCAGATCTTCCTGCGAGAGGTCTTTGCCCGCACGGGCAGCTTTGAGTTTAAGATTCTTCATAGCTTCAGTCCTCCTCTCTGCTTGTTTTGTCCACAAGATATTTGATCAGCATAACAACTAACAGGATCGCAAACATGGCTAAAACCATAATGTTAAGGATCGGAAGTGAATCTATGGGATTTGCTCCCAGGAAGTCGCCTCTCATGATACCGCCCACAATGGGAATGATGTTCAAGGCGATGGCTACTGCGAAAATGATCGCATAGCGCTTGGGATCATTGTTCATGCCCCAGTAAACACCGTTCCAGATGGCATATCCGCACATAACCGTGACACCGATCAAAATGGTCGCGAAATACATCGAAAAATCGGGGAGCGGGAAATCAAGGCCTGTAAGTGACCATAATGCTTCGATCGCAAGCACTGTTACCATGCTGTAAAACCCTATAACATAACCTTTATTCTTGATCGTCTGCTGACGCTCATCATACTCTGTCTTGACCTTCTTGTCCTTGTTGGCGAACTTAAGGAGTATGACGACCAGAATGAGACCGACCATAATACCTACTACCAAACCTGCCATTAAACCAATGTTTCTTTCCATTTTATTTTCCTCCGTAAAAATTAATTAACCGTTTACCAAATATTCTCACTTCAGTCATTTTAATCATCTGCTCTGTGAATATCCCTTGCATATCTGCAGACTCCGAAGGTGTTGATGATCTGCGCTGCTACTATACACGCCAATGCGATCGTGAGGCAGTCACTTTCTACTGCAAAGATATCGATCATGATAAGTACCAATCCTGCTACTGCTAAGAGCGCCATTGCGACATACAGTACTTTGATGTTTACAGGAGCTTTCTTTAAATCTTCAAAACTGATTCTGTTGATTCCACACATTTTATTTTCTTCCTTTCTTTCTTCCGTTTTCCGGTTCCTGTCCTTTTCCCTCGTCAGGGATCTTTTGGAGCCGTTTACCTTTTCAACTTAAAAGGAGACGTCTATGCCCTTCATGAGCATATAATAACGCCTCCATAGAATAATGTCAAGTATATTTTACAAATTTCTTTTGTGAAATGATTTTTGTTGCCGATTATAGCATTTATGCGGCTTTATGCGACATCGGCATTACTCATTTTCAGTGATTTTAAAAATTTTTTTAAAATTTCCCGGGATAATCGGTCCCCGTATCATGTCTGTACGCGTCCACAACCGCGCCGGGGTTATCTTCCATATCAAGCATCTTAACAAAAGCGGTAAGGAGCATACGGTCCGGATTGTCACGTTCGGGTCTGACTGTATCCATACCCGCTTTAAAGAGGTCGATCTGCCAGATCATGATATCTACCAGGCTCACACCTTCTATAGTATATGCGCACGCGAAATCCTGAGTGAGCATATAGTAAACATATTCACCGTATATACCCTCCGACCGCGTAAGCCTGTTCCAGAAGATGTCTGCGTACTCTTTTGTTTCGCCCGCGCATTCACACAATGCGTATGCCCACTTATGCGCGGCATCGGTGATATCTTTATCATGTATATTAATGATATTTCCGTTTATTTCCATATGTTCAAAACGAGCCGGTACGCTTTTGGTTTGGGTTAGTTTTCTTCTTCGTCAGAAACTTTGGCACCGGCTTTGATCTTTAAGTCTTCCGGGCTCAGTTTCATGATGTATGCAAGTTCTCCCACGCGCAGTTCATCAGGTATGTACTCAGGATCAGCCTCATATTCGGACTTCATTCCCTCAAACTCGGTCTGCGCGGCATCTGTATCAATCAGTTCCCTGAGTTCAACCTCATGTTCTTCTACCGGTATATAGGCCACATGCGTCTTATCATAATATGATTTCAAAACATAATACGGCACAGGAACGGTATTTTTGTCCGCGGCTAGTTTGGTTATGTCTGACACTACGCAGACTCCCATCGTGGAACTGTAGATTATTTCTTTTTTTTCATATACGGGAGTACTTACTCCCGGGTCTGTAGTATTCGTATTCATAATATTTCTTTCATTGATGAAATAAATGCATGTCCGGAAATGCATGGATGTATTTCCATGCATAGTTTACCACATCGCCGGATGTCATTCATTAAGAAAATCAGTCCGCAGGTCTCTGATAGAATCTGCCGAGCACTCTCTCGGTCTTTAAGACATTCACAAATGCCTTAGGATCTGTCTCCTTGACGGCTTTGGTGACCTTACCCGATTCCGCGCTTGATATAACAGAATAGACTACTCTGCGCTCACAATGTTCAAAAGCTCCCTCGCCTTCAAATATAGTAGCGCCGTGGTTACTTGTTTTATATATCACATCAGCCACTTCTTTTGCACGGTTCGTAACTACGAAAAGCGTTGCCTGCTGGAACTTACGGTATAGCGTCCGGATAACCGTCGTTGAAGCGTATTGGAAAAGAATGGAATAAAGCGCCTTATCCCAGCTAAACAAAAGACCGGCGGCGCAAAGGATGCACGCGTTGATAATGAGCGGAACATGAAATGAATCGATGCCCTTCTTCTCTGACAGATAGATAGCGACAAAATCCGTTCCGCCGCTCGTCGAATCGGCCAGAAGGCATACACTGATCGCAAAGCCGTTTATCAAGCCGCCGAAGATACTGATAAGCAACGTATCCTGAGTGACCACCCAGCTGGGAAGTATATCCGTCAGTACGCTGGTCAGCACAATGACCCAGCACGACAGCAGGGTAAACCGCTTCCCGATAAACTTAAACCCTATGTAAACGGGTATGGCATTGATCAGAACGTTTATAAGAGTGTACGGCACGGAGATATTAAAGAACTTGGAACAGATCTCCTGTATCAGAAGCGTCAGTCCGCTCGCTCCTCCCGGAAGCAGTCCGCCGGTATGAATGAACGTATTGATATTCAGCGCCATGATAAGCGATGCGATCGAAACCGCAATGACCCTGACAGTCATATTTTTCCTGAGATTGATCGAATCTTTATCCATTACTTTCTCCCACGGCAAGTCATTTGTTACTCTCTAATCTTACCACAGACACACTGCAAATGGCATGATGCCAAAATCCGCTCACCGTTTCTCTTTATGCGGGCATAAATAGCCGGGGCGTATGATGTAAGAGAAAAGCCTCCGGATCACTCCGGAGGCCTTAATTCCTTTATGTCTTAAATGTATCTTAGTACATTCCGCCCATTCCTGCGCCGCCTGCGGGCATCGGAGGTTCGGGCTCCTTGATAGTAGCTACTACCGACTCCGTTGTCAGCAGTGTACTTGCAACGCTCGTAGCGTTCTGAAGAGCGCTTCTGGTAACTTTTGCGGGATCAAGGATACCTGCCTCGACCATATCCACATATTCATCCTTGAGAGCATCGTATCCGACACCTTCTTTGGACTCGCGTACCTTGTTGACGATAACGCTGCCTTCTTGACCTGCATTGACTGCGATATAGTACAGGGGAGCCTCAAGAGCCTTTAAGATGATGTTGACACCTGTCTTCTCATCGCCTTCAAGATTATCTGCGATCTTGGATACTTCCTTGGCTGCATGGATGTATGCTGAGCCGCCGCCGAAGATGATACCTTCTTCAACAGCTGCCTTGGTAGCTGCAAGAGCATCCTCGATACGAAGCTTCTTCTCTTTCATTTCGGTCTCGGTAGCAGCACCGACTCTGATGACGCCTACGCCGCCTGAAAGCTTGGCAAGTCTTTCCTGAAGTTTCTCTTTATCAAAATCGGAAGTAGTCTCTTCGATCTGCTTCTTGATCTGGCCGATACGTGCCTGGATTGCAGCCTTGTCGCCCTCACCGTCAACGATGATGGTATTCTCTTTTGCAACCTTAACTGATTTTGCGTGTCCGAGCTGATCAAGTGTAGCTTCCTTAAGCTCAAGACCGAGTTCTGATGAGATAACCTGTCCGCCTGTAAGAATAGCGATATCTTCAAGCATTGCTTTACGTCTGTCACCATAGCCGGGAGCCTTGACAGCAACTACATTGAATGTACCACGCAGTTTGTTAACGATCAGAGTTGTCAGAGCCTCGCCCTCAACATCCTCTGCGATGATCAGCAGTTTGGAACCCGACTGAACCACCTGCTCAAGAAGAGGCAGGATCTCCTGGATATTGGAGATCTTCTTATCTGTGATCAGGATAAGCGGATCATCCAGGGTTGCTTCCATCTTGTCCATATCCGTAGCCATATAAGCTGAGATATAACCGCGGTCAAACTGCATACCTTCTACAAGGTCGAGTTCAGTGAGCATGGTCTTGGATTCTTCTATAGTAATAACGCCATCATTTGAAACCTTTTCCATGGCGTCTGCAACAAGCTGTCCTACTTCGTCATCGCCTGCGGATATAGCTGCAACTCTCGCGATATGCTCTTTGCCCTTTACAGGTGAGCTCATCTTGCCGATAGCTTCAACTGCAGCATCGGTGGCCTTCTTCATACCCTTGCGAAGGATGATGGGATTGGCACCTGCAGCGAGGTTCTTGATACCCTCGGTGATCATAGCCTGCGCGAGTACTGTAGCTGTTGTAGTACCGTCACCTGCCACATCATTGGTCTTGGTCGCAACTTCTTTAACAAGCTGTGCACCCATGTTCTCGAATGCATCGGGAAGCTCGATCTCTTTTGCGATGGTCACACCGTCGTTTGTGATAAGAGGAGCGCCATAGCTCTTGTCGAGCACTACGTTTCTTCCTTTCGGTCCGAGCGTTACACGGACTGTATCTGCTAACTGATTAACACCGGATTCGAGGGCTTCACGAGCCTCTGCTCCGTATTTTATCTCTTTTGCCATGATTTATTGCCTCCTGAAAAAACTATTACTGGATGATAGCAAGTATATCGCTCTGCTTAACGATGATATACTCTTCTTCATCTAATTTAACTTCCGTTCCCGAATACTTGGAATAGATCACATTGTCTCCGACTTTAACCTGCATTGCGACTTCCTTGCCATCTACCATTCCGCCGGGACCTACTGCAATAACCTCAGCCTGCTGAGGCTTTTCCTTATTCTGGCCGGGAAGAACGATACCTGATTTGGTAGTCTCCTCAGCTTCCAGCTGCTTGAGCACAACTCTGTCACCTAATGGAACTAGCTTCATTTGTACTGCCTCCTTCAAATTGATTCTGGGTTTACTGTTAGCACTCTCTCGTCGAGATTGCTAACAACTAAATCGTATTATACTACCCCTTTTTTCATATTTCCACAACTTTATACAAATTTTATAAGTGTTTTATTAATATATTTTTTTCAAGTCATATAAGCGTCAGTTCATTCATGATCAGCGGTTTTTATACATATATTAAGAGTATATGTTATAATCGAGATTAGTGTTATCGCAGGCATACTTATATAATTGGCAAAAGACCATATATCAGGTCTGAGACAAAATAAATCACAATGGAGAACTGACATGAAATACTTCGGAACGGACGGCTTCAGAGGCCGCATCAATAAAGACTTAACAGTCGAGCACGCGCTTAAGATCGGACAGTACATCGGCTGGTACTTCTCTCAGGACGGCACACCTGCCAAAGTTGTCATCGGCAAGGATACCAGACGTTCAAGCTACATGCTTGAGTACGGACTGTGCGCGGGCATCACTTCAGCGGGAGCCGATGCATACATCATGCACGTTACGACCACTCCCAGCGTATCTTATATAGCCAAGCGTGAGAAGTTCGACTGCGGTATCATGATCACGGCAAGCCACAATCCCTACCACGACAACGGCATCAAGATCATCGATTCCGAAGGCAACAAGATGAACGAAGAATTCCTCATGGAGATTGAGGATTACATCGACGGCATACGTACCATCCCGGTATCGGAAGAAACAGGCAAGGTCATAGATTATCTCTCGGGCCGCAACTCTTACATCGGTTATCTGGCATCGATCCCCGAAAACAGTTTCCGCGGATACAAGATCGGTCTTGACTGCGCAAACGGCGCTTCATGGTCCATTGCCAAAAACGTATTTACCATGCTCGGGGCTGACACCTACACCATATCAGACACACCCGACGGCAAGAACATCAACCGCGGATGCGGCTCCACTCATATAGAACAGCTGCAGAATTTCGTTGTTGAAAAAGGACTTGATATAGGATTTGCTTTTGACGGCGATGCTGACAGATGTATAGCCGTAAATGAAAAAGGCGAAGTCATGGACGGTGACTATATCATCTACATGATTGCCTGTATGCTAAAAGAACAGGGCAAACTCAAAGGAAATAAGGCTGTTATCACAGTCATGAGCAACTTAGGACTCATCAACGCCTTAAAGGCCAATGACATAGATGTGGTAATAACTGATGTTGGCGATAAATATGTGGCAGCAGAGATTGCGGAACACGGATACAGGATCGGCGGAGAACAGTCCGGACATATCATCATATCCAAGTATGCAAACACGGGCGACGGCATCCTGACCGCGATCATAGTCACCGAGATCCTTGTAAACAAAAAAACATTTGCTTCCGCTCTTCCTCTCGGCTTAAAGATCCTGCCCCAGAAACTGGTCAACATCGCGGTAACGGATAAAGACAGGATCATGAACGATCCTAAGATCCAATCATATATAGAAGAAACAAATGCAAAACTTGATGGTTCGGGCCGTCTGCTCCTGCGTAAATCAGGCACAGAGCCCCTCATCCGCATCATGGCTGAAGCCGCTACCGAAGCCGACTGTGACAAGATCATCGAAGACGCCAAGACTGTCGTAGAAAGCATATAAGAAACCTGCGGTGCTATACAGATACATTCTAGACCGTCAGAGCTACTCGTCACTTAACGAGGTATTTCCGAGTTTAGTGACGTGAGCAAGCTCTGTCGAGCGAAAGCGTGTCTATGAATGTATTGTATAGCACCACAGGTTTATTCTTTTCTTTACGAATGAAATCTCTGCTTATACTCAGCGGAATTCTTGATCTCAATCTTATTCTCAAACATCAGATATTCCGCATCGGAGATCTTGTCCTCGATCTTCTCCTCAACGTTTTCTTTATAAGCGATACCGCATGCGATCGAAGGAACCAGATACTGGTCATCATATGTGTCGCACGCGTTCTGGATGCGGTTTACATAATCTTCCGCTTCACCATCTTCAGGTATCGGAATGAGTATCGCAAATACGTCACCGTCAATACGTCCGATAACATATTCGTCTTTTGCTTCCTGCTTAAGAACATCGGCCACGATCCTGATGAGACGGTCGCTTCCCTCATCACCGTAACGGTCATTGGCCCACTTCCAGTCGTTGATATTGGCCTCGATAACAGCCACAGGCGCAGTCTCGGATCTGTCGATGATCGATGCGCGCTTATCAAAATACACCTTGTTAAACACGCCCGTAAGCGGATCTATCTTCTCCTGGCCTGCTCTTCTGTCATCGTTCTTCTTGACCTGGCTCTCAAGCTCGTCAATATATATCGATGACTCTCTGTACCTGTATGACTGCTCTCCCAGATAGGACAAAAGACCGACGAGATCATCGATAAGCTCGTGTATCTTTGCGGAATTGTCCGCATTCACACTCTCCTCTTTTACATAAAGATGCGCTATGGTCCTGTTCTGTACGCGTATCTTGCGCCCCGGATCACCGACCACATCGATCGCAAAGTGTGAGAAATCACCGCAGACCAAAGCCTTCTCTCCGTGCCTGTCGGTGAGCATCAGCTCCACACCCGTAAATCTGGCCAGGTGCTTAATGAGCCCCATGACCTCTTTTTCATCATACAGAGTCTCCAAGTTGTAATTCTTGATATTCTCGGAGAGCCTTTCGTCAAAAGACAAAGTGTTATACGCCATATTACCCCCAAAAGATCACTCTTCCAACTGCGCTATCGCATTGTTGTTTGAGTCTCTGACAACCTCGACTCCGTCAATGTTCGAGATGAACTTGACGAACTGGTTGTAACCGTAATGCCTAGGATCGAAGCCTTCAAATCTCTCATGAACCTTGTTGGATAATTCCCCCATCTCATAAGGTTTCTGGAAAAGAAGACTACGTATATACTGATCCACTTCAGACTCGTCGATATCCGGATGTCTGAGTGTCACAAATACGGAACTGTCCTCCTGAACGAGCTGGAAATCCTTCATGCTCTCTATGAACTTGCGGATGGTCGTAAATCCGTAGTTTCTCTCGTCAAAATCAGAGAACTGTCTCTGAAGCGTGGACTTGATGCCGCCGAGACCTGCCTTTTCGTCTTTCTGTACCAGATTCATGATCGAATGACGTATCTCTTCGATAGGCGTGATCGTATCGGCCTTGTCATCTTCATATTCGGCGCTGCTCTTGCGTCCGCGCTTGGCTGCGGCGGGCTTAACGTCATCCACACCCAGTTCATCCGAGAAGATCTTCTCCAGATTCTTAAACTCGGTGCAGGCAGCCTTCAATGTCTTGGATGCATTGCTCGAGCCCATGCCTATGACTTCGTATCCTGCCTCGCACAGACGGTTTACGAGCCTCGTGTAGTCGGAATCGTTTGACACGATGCAGAAGCCGTCCACGGTCTTATTATACAATATATCCATCGCGTCGATTACAAGCATTATGTCGGCTGCATTCTTATACTTGGAATAGTGCGGCTGCTGAATCGGAACGATCGAATATTCAAGCGCCTTGTGGTTCCACTCTCTCATCGATGAGGAAGTGAAGTCGCCGTACATACGCTTGTAGGTCACGTTCCCGTAGGTCTTAAGCTCGTTTAATATGTTACTTAAATATTTGATGTCCGCGTTTTCTGCGTCTATCAAAAGAGCATATTTCTTTTCCATAGATCAATACTTTCCGCAAAAGATCACTGCGTAAGGGATGCTCCTTCCAAAAATGCCACATAGCCTTTGAATGACTCGTACAGGTCGGCCTTGCTTATGGCTTCCCAGGGCGCGTGCATGTTAAGTACTGCAACGCCCGAGTCGATCACGTTCATTCCGTAGAGGGCGAGGATGTATGCGATCGTTCCTCCGCCTCCCTTGTCAACCTTGCCAAGTTCCGCGGTCTGGTAAGCAACGCCCTTCTTATCAAGGATATCCCTTAAGTGCGCGATATACTCGGCGTTTGCATCATTGGATCCGCTCTTGCCGCGCGCGCCGGTGAACTTGTTAAACACAAGGCCGTGTCCGAGATATGCGACATTCTTTTTGTCAAAAGCATCTGCGTAGGACGGATCGTATGCTGCGCTTACATCGGAACTTAACATGCATGAAGCTGCAAGCGCGCGTTTAAGCTTAAGCTCTGAGAAACCTTCGGACAGTTCCATGACTTCCGCTACGGCATTCTCAAAGAAACGTGACTCCATTCCGGTAGCTCCGACCGAACCTATCTCCTCTTTGTCCACAAGGATGCAACATGCGCATCTGTCGATCTCAACGGTTTCGAGCATAGCCATCATTGAAGGATAGGAACATACCCTGTCGTCATGTCCGTAGCCTAAGATCAGGCTCTTGTCAAAACCTGCTTCCCTTGCGCGTCCTGCGGGTACGACTTCAAGTTCTGCGGATAAGAAATCCTCTTCCTCAAAATCGTACTCATCTTTTAATATCTTCAGGATTCCTGCCTTAACGGGATCCTTGGTGTCTTTCTTGTCCTTATCTTTATCCTTGCCGTCTTTGTCTTTATCTTTATCTTTGATCACGAGCGGCTTGCTTCCGATGATGATATCGAGAGCCTCTCCTTCGATGACCTTGCTTGCCTTCTTCTCCATCTGATCAGCCGCTAGATGGATGAGCAGGTCGGATATGAAGAATACGGGATCATCCTCGTTCTCGCCGATATTAAGTTCAATGGTCGTACCGTCCTTTTTGATGACAACGCCGTGAAGAGCAAGCGGGATCGTAACCCACTGATACTTCTTGACGCCGCCGTAATAATGCGTATCAAGATAAGCAATGCCGCTGTCCTCATACATTGGATTCTGCTTGATATCAAGACGGGGTGAATCGATGTGAGCGCCTAAGATGTTTAAGCCTTCGCTGATCGGCTTTTTGCCGAGCTTGAACATCACTAAGGACTTGTTCATCTGTACGCTGTAGACTTTGTCGCCGCTCTTTAATTTGGTCTTTGACTTGATCAGGCCCTGGAGCTCGCGGTAGCCTGCTGCCTCGATCGTATTGACGATCCTGTCAACGCATTCCCGCTCGGTCTTGCATTCGCTGATAAAGTCGATATAGTCGGCCGCGAACTTGTCAACGGTCTTCATTGTCTTTTTGTCATAGGTTTCCCATGCATTCTTAGTTTCCATTGTGTTCTCACCTTCTTACAAGTTAAATGTTTCGCATCAGGTCTTAAGCTTAACCCCAAGGCCGCCTAAGTTCTCAACTATCTTGTCGATATGTGCCTGCACTTCTTCACCGGTAAGCGTTCTGTCGTCTGCGACAAAAGAGAATCTGATCGCGATACTCTTGATGGCGCCCGCATCATATATGTCGATGACGCTCGTCCTGCGAAGCTCTGCGATCTTAAGATCCTTCCAGCTCTTCTCGATAGATTCGAATCTCACGCCTTCGGGAATGATAAGGCTTAAGTCATAATCAACAGCCGGGAACGCCGAAGGCTGTAC
>JAEEGL016286925.1_pt1 | contig 12563 bp, 6 predicted proteins | sample 9134231 | NCBI WGS metagenome assembly JAEEGL01 (sample SAMN16246548, study PRJNA631951) | gut metagenome | biome: gut microbiome; feature: rumen; material: fiber-attached | host: Bos | place: Iran: Karaj | collected 2018-10
AATGGATAACCTCAGCGATATCGACATCGCTTTCCTGCCATGCAACCAGCCTTACACCATGACAACAGAGCAGATAGTAAGCGCTGCCCGTAGGATAAAGCCACGCATACTATTCCCTTATCACTACAATCAGAGTTTCGTCAACTCTCTGCCCCAGACGCTAAGCGGCGACGGCATCGAGGTCAGATTGAGAAAATTCGACTAACCAGATTAACATCTTGAACTTTCCCTTATGGCAAAAATAGCACTTAGTCTTTCAGGTGGCGGATACAGAGCCGCTACATTTCATTTAGGCACACTCTCATACCTCAATCACCTCACAACCACTGACGGCACTCCCCTCCTCGATCATGTCATGGCTGTATCCACCATATCAGGGGGTTCGCTGACAGGATTGTGGTTTATATTGGGGAAATGTCGGGGATGGAGCAACGAGAAGATCATCTCTTCACTCTACGAAAAGCTGCTAACAGGGCTCATCATCGACCGTGCCTCGCTCGAATTCTTCAATGGAAAGAACAACAACCACTCACTCATCCGGGAGATGGTGAGGATATACGACGAGGAGATATTCGAAGGAGCTACCATGGGCGACCTTATGGATGCTATCGACCACATCAGCATCGACCACTTCTCTGCAAATGCCACAGAGTTCAACAACGCCACTGAATTCCGCTTCCAAGTGGGCAAACGACTGATAACCGAGAAAGGGGGCACGTCACAGGGAGTGATAGGAAATGCCTTCTACAAGATTCCACAAGCCATAGCAGCGCAGATACATCTCGCCGAGGTATTCGCAGCGTCATCGTGCTTCCCTGGAGGATTTGAGCCACTCTTCTTCCCTCGCGACTTCAAGCTAAGCAACAACGCCGACAATCGACAATATGTCGAGTCTGTGGCACCACTGGCATTGATGGACGGCGGCGTGGTCGACAATCAAGGCATCGAGCCTATCTGTCTGCTACGTAAACGAACCGACATCGACTTGTTCATCATCTCCGATGCAGGCTGTGGACAAGAAAAACCCTTCACTTTTGAAGAAAACCACTCTACAAGTTTCCTTACCATGCACCATGTGAACATGGGCCTCAATCTTGCCATCATCGCCATGGCGCAGTTCCTTTTGTGGGTGCCGCGCGGATTCTGGTTTGGGTTGTGTCTGGGAGTAACTCTTGTGTTCCTTGCTCTCCGTATAACGACTGCAGTGGCATCACGACTATTGTTGAAGCGTTATTCGAAGAAGATTCCGTTCAGTTTCAATTGGAAACAACTCCTACACATACCTTTGTCGAAATATGCCGACATGATTCTCTCGAGGGCGAAATCGATGCTCACTCTCACCAACAAGGTGTTCATGCGACATATCCGCTCTCTCAACTACGCCACGGTTTACGAAGACGAGCAATGGCAGAACCGCCGCATAATGAATGCCCTCTACGAGCTCTGCACCGACAAGGACTGGGACAATCACCTCAATGCCGACGAGAAACAAATCATGTCGCCTGGCAGTGCTGTCAATCAATGTTCCGATGTTGCAGCAAGCATGGGCACAACGCTGTGGTGGAGCGACGACGACAGGGAAGCAGGGAAGCCCGAAGCTCTCTTTGCCGCTGGACAGTACAACATCTGCTGGAATCTGCTTGAGTTCATATATCGTTTGCGTCGTAACAGCGATAACGTTGGCCTGGGCATAGCTGACATCACGTCGCTACAGTCAAAGCTCGAAGCCGACTGGCAGCGATTCAAGGAAAACCCGAAATGGATGATTCCCAAAGAATAGAAATGATTGGGAGTCTTTAGGCTACAATAATGATAAAGTCTGCAGAAGATACGAATATCTTGCAGACTTTATTTTTTTATCTCGCATAGCCTGGTGATTATTTTATCCCCAAAGCATCAAGAATACCGCGGCATCCTTCAACCACGTCACGCCACGTTGTTTCGAAATCGCCTGTGTACCAGGGATCGGCCACGTCGCCGGGACGTGAGGTGAAATCCATCAACAGATGCATCTTGCCTTCAGGGTCGCCCACAGTAATTCGCTGCATATTGCGAATATTCCATCTGTCCATACCGATTATCATATCGAATCGGTCATAGTCAGCGCGTGTCATCTGGCGCGCGGTCTTACCCTTACATGATATACCATGTTCGGCAAGAATGCTGCGTGCTGGAGGATAAACATTGTTGCCAATCTCCTCAGTTGACGTCGCAGCCGACTCTATACAGAAGCGATCGGAAAGACCCGCCCTTGCGACCATGTCTTTCATTACAAACTCCGCCATAGGACTGCGGCATATATTCCCCAGACACACAAAGAGTATTTTATATTTCATTTCTACTAAATTCTACAGAATTAAATTCAATGCTTTTTGATGTTGGATTGCTCGTAAGGACTAACGCTTTTTCCTCAGTTGCCAAAATGCCACTGCTGCTGCGGCGGCGACATTGAGCGAATCGACACCGTGCGACATTGGGATGCGGACTACATAATCGGCTTCCCCTATCGACTCCTTCGGCAGTCCGTCACCTTCGGTGCCCATGACAATGGCAAGGCGCGGCTCTGCCACCAGGCGGGCATCATCGAGAGGCAACGAATTGTCGGTGAGCGCCATCGCCACGGTACGGAAGCCATATTCACGGAGGCTGCTCAGCGAGTTGTCAAGCCATGTCCAAGGAACAAGAAACACGCTACCCATCGACACCCTCACGGCACGGCGGTTGAGGGGGTCGCAACTATCGCGGGTGAGCAGCACACCATCGATGCCCAGTGCAGCTGCCGAGCGGAATATCGCACCGATATTGGTGGTATCGACAACGCCTTTTATCACCACCACCCTGCTTGCTCCCTCGCATATCTCAGCCACACTGGGCGCTTCTTTTCTCCGCATAGCGCACAGCACGCCACGAGTGAGGGTGTAGCCGGTGATAGAGGCAAGCACATCACGATTGCCGGTATATATAGGCACATCACCGATGCGACTGATTATACCAGCTGCATCGCCGCCTACATGTTTCCTCTCGCAGAGCAACGCCACAGCCTCATAGCCGGCATCGAGAGCAACAGTAATAACCTTAGGACTCTCGGCGATGAACAACCCACGGGCAGGGTCGAGACGATTGCGCAACTGTGCCTCAGTGAGCGAGGCAAACATCTCTACGCCAGGGGCATCAATACCAGTAATCTCAATTATGTTCGGTTTCTTCACGTCAACGTTTTTCTCATTTTGGTTTACAAAGATAATAATTTTTCTTAAAAGAACGGCTCATACTAATGTAAAACTTCTTATTATCGGCTTTTTGGCTTACTTTTGTCTGCAAATACCAAAACCTGATAATATGAAGCGACTCACTCTGTTTATTTTCGGAATCATATGTGGCACGGCAAGCGCATTCTCGCAGTCCGATATTCGCAATGTTCCTTTCACCGACGTACACATCAACGACCACTTCTGGCGTCAACGCCTCGACACCATGCAGAATCACACCATCCGCTATGCCTTCAGCAAGGTGGAGCAAGCAGGACAGGTGCGCAATTTCGAATATGCAGGAAAGATTCTCTCTGGCGAGATAAAGCAAGGTAGTGTGAGGTTCCAGAGCGGACAGCCATACGACGATGCCGAAGTTTACAAGGTGCTCGAGGGTGCCTCATACGTACTGACCGTGAACCCCGACCACGCACTTGAGGCTTATTGCGACAGCATTATTAACTTCATCTGCTCGGCACAGGAGCCCAACGGCTATCTGCAGACAAACTGGACGATACACAATCCGTTGCACGAATGGTATGGTGGGAAGCAATGGATGAGCGACTGGAACCTAAGTCATGAGACATTCAACGTTGGCGAGCTCATTGAGTGTGCGATAGCTTACTATCAGGCTACAGGCAAAGACAAACTCCTAAAATGTGCCATACGTGCCGCAGACAATCTTTGTGACAAGTTCAACGCCGACGGCATACGTATGGCTCCGGGCCACGCTGTAGTGGAGATGGCACTGGTAAGACTTTTCGAGCTGACTGGCAACCGTCGTTATCTCGAGGAGTGCAAATTTTTCCTCGACTGTCGTGGTGTGCGTAAATTCAATGCCACTTCTGACGACCTGCGTGTGAATGGCAAATACTGGCAAGACTATCTGCCGGCAACAGAGCAGCGCGAAGCGGTTGGCCATGCAGTGAGGGCATTGTATTTCTATTCGGGAATAGCCGACTGGGTAAGGTATTCATCCGACAAGGCATACAGGCAGGCTATCGATGCCATCTGGGAGAATATCGTTCAGAAAAAACTCTATATCACCGGAGGTCTTGGGGCACGTGATGTCAACGAAGCCTTCGGCGAGGATTACGAACTGCCAAACGCCACAGCCTACTGCGAGACATGTGCAAGTGTGGCTAACTGTATGTTCCAGCTGAGGATGTTCCGTCTCACTGGCGATGCACGCTATATCGATATCCTTGAGCGTTCGCTCTACAATACCGTGCTCGACGGATACTCTCTCTTCGGCGACCGTTTCTATTACCCCAACCGACTGGCTACCAGTCGCCGTGGACAAGAGCGCAGCGAGTGGTTCGGCACATCGTGCTGCCCCACTAACCTCTGCCGGCTCATTCCGTCAGTGCCGGGGTATGTCTATGCCACTGGAGACAATAATGATTTGTTCGTGAATCTTTATGTCGGCTCTACAGCTGATGCCACAGTCAGTGGGCACAAGGTTAGCCTGCAGCAACTGACCGAATATCCGTGGAATGGCAACATACGTATCGTGATAAAGAGCAACGAGGCAGGCAATTTCACTCTCAAGCTTCGCATACCGGGATGGGCGCAAGGAAGACCTGTGGAATCTGATCTCTACACATACATCAACAATGCAAAACATCCCGTAACGATAAAAATCAACGGCAACAAGACCGACTATGCCATTGATAAGGGCTACGCTGCCTTGTCACGCAATTGGCAAGAGGGCGACGTGGTGGAGTTGTCGCTGCCAATGGATGCACATCTGGTAAAGACAAACGATGCCGTGACATCAAACAAGGGATTGCTTGCTGTGGAGCGCGGACCAATAGTGTATTGTGCTGAGTTTGCCGACAACGGGGGCTCACTAAGCAACACTTTCATCCCCGAGAATGCACGAATGAAGATTGGCGAATTGAGCAACCAAACCCCTGCAATACTCAACGGCATTCCCACAATCAACTACCGCTCAACAACACTCATACCCTACTTTGCACGTGCCTATCGTGGCAGCGGCGAGATGAGTGTCTGGATACCCACACGAAAAGCATTTACGAAGAACAGCAAGCAGTTTATCGATGAGGTGATAATCTGCGACGAGACATCAGAGAAGGCTCATAATCTACAAGGCAAAAACATGCGCACAGGTTATGACCTCGGGTGGCGCGACGCTACCGACGGAGGATGGATTGCCTACACAGTGAAGGTTCATCCAAAGCAACCATGCAAACTGATACTGAAATACTGGGGCAGCGACGGTGGAAACCGCAGATTCGACATCTTTTGCGAGGGGGTGAAGATAGCGACAGAGCATGTGAACAACAACCATCCAAACGAATACTACGAGGTGACCTACCCCATCCCCACACATCTGACAAAGGGCAAACAGAGTGTGGTAATCCGTATGCAGGCTCTCCCAGGTAATGTATGCGGGGGAATATTCGGGGTAAGAATATCACGATAACCACGTATAACTAAAAAAACGAAGCTTACACAGTATCGAAGGTAAAAAAGTCGAAGGCTTTCAGCTAAAAAACATTAATTTCTTTTGTACTAAACACGACTTTACCTATCTTTGCAGCACATTTGTAAAAACGATACCCTTGTTAACTGCCTTTGATACAGGCATGAACGAACGCAAACTATCAAAGACTTGACGCCACGTGAGTAGCGAACATTTACTTAAACGACAAATTTTGGAAAAATGAGAAAAGAGTATTTATGCCCACAGACGAAAACTACATTTCTAATGACGGCAACCCTCATGCAGAGTTCAAACGACGGGCCTAACCCTGCCGGCGACGGCGAATTTCCCGACGTAGGAGCAAAAGACATGCTCGACGACGAGGATTTCTGGGAAGAATAGATTTCACATTAATTATTATAAAAGAGAAAAAGAAATAACAACATATGAAAAAGCTGATACTACTACTTTGCATCGTCGTGTGTGGAAGCACATTGGCCGCACCCATATCAAAAACAAAAGCCCTGAAGGAAGCCATGGGATTCGTTCAGCAGAAGGCTGTTCTCTCAAACGACTCGCAGATGTCGCTGGCAGCGCAAGGCGAGACAACCGCTCTAGGCGAACCGAGCTACTATATCTTCAACATTGGGCAGAACGAGGGGTTTGTCATCGTTGCCGGTGACGACCGCACAGCACCCATCATCGGATATAGCCACGAGGGAAGCATCGACATCAACCACATGCCCTCTAATATGAAAGCGTGGCTCGACGGCTACAGCCAGGAGATGAAAGTGCTCTCCAGCATGAGCGACGAACAAGCACAGATGGCAATGCGCGCACCACGCAAGGCGAAGGTATCAACGCGCAACTCGATAGCTCCGCTCATCACCACAAAGTGGGACCAGGCAACTCCATATTGGAACGACTGCCCGCAGTTCATGAACTCCGACAACGAGGCTGACGGCTACGAACTGGCATACACAGGATGTGTGGCAACGTCAATGTCGCAGATAATGTATTTCCACAAATATCCGCAAGAGACGACAAAGGAAATACCGGCATACACATTCACATACACCGACGGCAACTACAACTACTCCACCGTGCAGATGGAGGCATTGCCGACAACGACATTCGACTGGGAGCACATGCGCGAGTCATACACAGGTGCCGAAGATGAGGTTTACACATCGGCAGTGGCACATCTGATGTTCTACGTAGGCTGCTCTGTAAAGACGGCATATGGAAAAAGTGCATCGGGAGCTTATACCGACGACATACCAAAGGGATTCGCGCTCTTCGGATATGGCTCAAAGATTGCATTCCGCAACGACTACACCCAAACTGACTGGGATAATCTCATTTACGAGGAACTGAAGGCTGGTCGCCCGATGATATACAACGGAACTGCAGGCAGCGGCGGCGGGCACTCATTCATCTGCGACGGATTCGAGTATGGCGACTATTTCCACATCAACTGGGGATGGGGAGGAATGGGAAACGGCTACTATCAGCTGTCGATTCTCAATCCGCATGCCAGCGGTATCGGTGGTGCCACCTCGAGCGAGGGGTATAACATGAAGCAGAACATCATCTACAACATCATCCCTGGCACAGCCGACGACAGCGGCGAAGAGGAAGAGCCTGAGCCCGTGCTCACAGCAACAAACATCAGTGCACCATCGGCATGGGAGCGCGACAGCAAAAGTCAACCGTTTAAAATCTATAAGAGCAAAATCGTCAAGGTGAGCTACTCCGACCATTCTGGCACTGGCAAGAAATTCAAGGAGGCACTCGCTCTCTACGACCCAAGCAACGACACTTACTCCATTCTCGCAAACTCGGAGTCGTATATATATTCCGTTGTCACAACATCGGCTTTGGGACAGACCACCTCATTTGGTAGCGGAATAGATTTAAATGCCTCAAATGTCATCAAATTCGGTGCTGGACTGACGGGCACCTATCGCATTGTGCCGATGTATCAGGTTGAGGGCAGCAGCGAGTGGAAACCGATGAAGGAGAGCGACCGCTACTACATCGAGGTGAACATGACCACCTATGACTGCACTCCAACTGTTCATCCGGCTATAAATCTCGCCACCACCGACTGGTCGTTCACAGGCGAGAAGGAGGTTGGCGCACCGCTGCAGGTTCATGCTACGGTGAAGAACAACAGTCAGGATCGTTTCTTCGGCAATATATATCTCGACTTCGGCGGACAGCAACTCGACGAATATTCGCCATATACTACCGTCGTGCAGGCTGAAGTATTGGCAGGACAAGAGCAGGTAGTCACCTTCAACGTCACGCCAGCCACCTCAGGGAATAAGACTGTCAGAGCGATGCTCGTCGACGACTACGGCGATTTCGTCAACCTGGCAAGCTCCACTACAGTGACTATCGCAGAGAGCGATGCGGCAACAGAGCTTAACTTCTCTGTCGATATCGAGGCTCTTGATGCCGACGAACCGACTGTTGCCAACACCCACGGCACCATCTACGACAGCCGCGCACGATTCAAGGCGACGATAAAGAACAATGCCGACGGCGAATACAACAAGTACATCCTCGCTCCGCTGTTCATCTGCCAATGGGATGAGGAGAGCGAAAGCTACAAAGGCACGATGGTCACCTACAAGCAGCAACCGCTTGTGCTTGCTGCCGGCGAGGAGAAGACATTCTACTTCGACTTCGACAACCTGGCCTACGGATCGGTATATGCGCTGAACATCTATGCCCGCAACTTTGTGGCCGACGACGTTGACGCAAGTCATGTCGATAACATCGTGAAGAAGGGCGAATCGAAATACTACGCCATTGAGCGGGGCATCGTCACATGGACAGGCGACGGCATCCGACAGGGATTCAAGCCCGTCGAGTCGTTTGCCATTCCCGACGACGCTGCAGCGGTGAGCATCGAAGGACTCGGCATCGCATCGATTGTTGCCAACGAGAGCCCTAACACCATCTACTTCCTCGACGAGGACCAGACAGAACCCACAGGGCTCGAGGGAAAGAACATTGTCAGGGGCAGCAAGTCAACCGGCATCGCACTCGAAGACGGCTACGACTTCTACACTCCGCAGACATTCACCGCCGACAACATCAGCTACACACGCACATTCGACGCAGGGCACAACAACAGCGTAAGCACCGGATGGAGCACCATAGTGCTGCCGTTCGCACCACAGACAGTGACAAACAAGACCGACGGCACGACAATTGACTGGTTCCGCTCATCGTCAGACAGTGGCAAGCAGTTCTGGCTGTGCGACTTTGCCGAAGAGGATGGCGACGTGGTATTCTTCCGCAATGCGCCTGAGATGCTCGCTAATGTGCCGTACATAGTGGCGGTGCCCGACAACACATGGGGCGCAAAATGGGATCTGCGAGACAAGCAGATTGAATGGAGCGCCACCAACGTTACCGTAAAGCCCGAAGCGATAGCCTATACAAGCGGACAGAACATGTTCTTCGCAGGCACATTCTTCAAGGCAGCATTCCAAGACATACTGGCGTTGTACAACGACGGCAGCCGCTTTGCTACAGATGCTAACCCGACAGTGGAGGCGTTCCATGCCTACTTCGACTATATCAACGAGGCAGAGACAGCTGCAAAAGAGCTTGCGATATCAATCATCGGAGGCGACGTGGACGGTATCGATGGCATAAGCGTCAATCAGCCGGCAACCGACAGCAATGCCATCTACGACCTGCAAGGAAGAAAGCTTTCAACTCTCAATCCTCAATTCTCTACTCTCCCCAAGGGAATCTACATCACTGGGGGAAAGAAGATCGTGAGAAGATAAACGACTTCAGCAATTCATAATGCATTACGCATAGAGCAGGATTGCTGTTGTCTGTTATCTACCGTGGTTGCAGACCACCAACTCCCACTGACTCTGGTTGACTCCCTGACCAGAGTCATTTTTTTGCGGAATCGATTACCAACAAGCGGTGAGAGCGTGGGCATACAATAAGTCCCGGGATACTATCGATTGCACTCTGTACTCCCAACCAAATGACTAACGGAAACAAGCAAATGGAAACTAAGATAACGTCATCCTGAGGGGAATCAAATCCACTTGCAAAGATACAAAATCTTTTTTTCCTGCAAGAAAAAAGTGTAAAATTTTTCAAAAAATTTTTACTTTTGTCAGACTCCTGTTAGGGGGTGGTAACTTGGTAACTTGGTAACTTGGTAACTTTTTATACCCCCTAACACCCTTATTTAGAAAAAATCAAAATAATTGTACATCGCGCGTACATTATTATATAAGATATTAATATCTTAAAAACTGAAATACCCCATAATACCCTATAAAAGTTACCGTGTTACCGTGTTACCGATGTTACCATCGCAATCAATGGTATTTTTTCTGGGGTATTTATAACAATTTTGTTATATTGCTTAAAATTAACTATATTTAACTACAAAAATTTTGGCGGTTTCAGCGCTTTTTCGTACCTTTGTAGATAGCAGATGATTGCTCCCAAAGAAGTTCAGCGAAACTAAAAAGACTTTCACACCCGGGATGAGAGACTATTTTGAGTGGCTAAACGGGGCTTTTATCTTTGACAAAAAGCGCTCTTTTACATGTTTACATAGTTAAAATGCGTAGTTTCGGCTCTTGACAGACAGGTGCCAAAAGGGGTGGCGCTCGCACTGCTTTCCTGCCAAAATGTGTAAAAATGAATGTTATTAACCAAATTTTCCGCAAAATGATGAAATAATTGAATTATTATTTTTAAATTTGAAGCGGATTATGCCCTCATGCTTACTGGCAGAGTGTATAAACTCCGAAAACGTGGTTTGCCACAGTGTGAGTGAAAAAAAATAATAAAAAAAACATACTATTATGAAGAAGGTTTTATTAATGCTCCTCTGCATCCTGGCAGGAGCGCAGTCGATGAAAGCAGCTACTGCTTATGTGACTTATGGTGAAAATCACATTAGTTTCCGCTACGACAATTATTATAACAATCCTGACCCGGGGTTTGTAAATTATCCTTTGAATTCAGGAAGCAGCAAGCCTGGATGGCTGGAGCATGCTACGGAAATAAAGTATGTGAACTTTTGGCCTGAATTCACCAATAATGTCAAGCCCACTACCATGTATGCCTGGTTTGAAGGCATGACAAATCTTACCTCGTTCACTGGCTCCCTTAATACTAGCGAGGTGACCAACATGGAAAGATTGTTTTTCGGTTGTAGCAGCTTGAGTAATGTAGACCTCAGTAAATTCGACACATCGAAGACGACAGACATGTACAATATGTTCTACGGATGCTCATCGCTGAAGAGCATCGACCTGAGCACCTTCAACACATCGAATGTAACTGACATGTCGTATATGTTCTTCGGTTGCAAGCAGTTGACCCAGCTCGATCTCACCAACTTTAATACCAGCAGCCTTGAGGCGACAATAGGCATGTTTGCCATTTGCACCTCCTTAAAGACTATCTATGTCGGCAGCCAATGGAAAACCTATGATTTGGATCACGAGCACAAAACCAATGGCATGTTTACCGACTGCACAAGCCTTGTCGGCGGCAATGGCACTACCTATGACAGGACTCAAGTAAATGGTGTGCGCTCACGTGTAGATGCAGCACCGTTCGCTCCGGGATACTTCAGCTATAAAACGACTCTCAATCTCAGCAATGCCTACGTGGTTGTCGATGGGACCACACTGCGGTTCTGCTACAACGACGAGCGTGATCAATGGTATTTCAACGTGAAAAGACAGTTGAGCGAATACACCTCATCATCTCTATCCGATGATATAAAGAACAAAATCACCAAGGCAGTGTTCGAACCTCTGTTCGCCTTGTGTAAACCAACTACCACTACAAGCTGGTTCCAAGATCTGAAGAATCTGACGACTATCGAAGGAATGGAGAATCTGAATACCGAAAATGTGACAAATATGGCAAACATGTTCCGAGGGTGTTCGTCGATACAGAACATTGATGTGACCAAACTCAACACGTCAAAAGTCACAGTCATGGATTACCTTTTCGATGGATGCTCCGCCTTGAAGAGTATCGATGTCACAGGATTCGACACAAAGAATGTAACCTCTATGACAGCCATGTTCGGCGGCTGCTCGTCGCTGACATCACTCAATGTGGGGAGTTTCAATACGAGTAAGGTCACAATCATGCGGTCGATGTTCTCAAATTGCAGTAAGCTCACTAATCTCAACTTGGCCAGCTTTAATACATCAAATGTGGTAGACATGTCCTATATGTTCAAGAATTGCACATCTCTGGGAAAGCTCTCGTTGAGTTATATGTTCAGTACGGCTAATGTCAATAATATGTACGCAATGTTCGACGGTTGCTCAAAGCTGACAAACTTCAGCTTCCTCACTTACTTCAATACAGCCAAGGTCACCAATATGAATTATATGTTCAATGGTGTTTCGTTGGTAGAGACTCTCGACCTAAGCACATTCGACACCGGCAACGTTAATGCTATGTCCGAGATGTTTAGAAACTGCAGCGAACTGAGGACTATCTATATCGGCTCTGGCTGGAGCACAGCGAAAGTAACGATGCATGGCAACATGTTTCTTGGCAGCACAAAGATTCGCGGTATGCAGGGCACGACGTATAATGCCTCGTATGTTGACAAGACCTATGCCCGCCTCGACGAGGGCACATCGAAGCCAGGATATCTTTCTACGATAACCTACAACCTTAAGGTCGGCGGCGTGGAGGTGACCGACATGAACAAAGACAACATCCCCATCGAGTCGGGTACGGCAAAGTTCAACGGCACCGTGCTCGTCCTCACCGATGCCACCATCGCCGGTAATGCATCATGGGGATCGATATACAGCACCAGAGACAACCTG
>JAEEGL014230535.1_pt1 | contig 12562 bp, 14 predicted proteins | sample 9134231 | NCBI WGS metagenome assembly JAEEGL01 (sample SAMN16246548, study PRJNA631951) | gut metagenome | biome: gut microbiome; feature: rumen; material: fiber-attached | host: Bos | place: Iran: Karaj | collected 2018-10
AAGTGATACATTTCTTTTTCTGGCACGTCTTGCCATTGTATTTAAGAAATCTACGGCTTCAGGAAATGGAAGTAACATCCACGCCTCATCAATGATAACTCTCTTTTTCATAGCTTTTGATTTATCTTCACTGTTTTTCTTAACATATTTTTCCCAAACCCAAGAAAGTAGAACTTGTTGTGCAAGCGGACGAGCAAATCTTTCCTCTAATTGAGAAATATCTAAGTTAATAAATGGCATTCCTTCTAATAATTCAAATGTAGATTGTCCATCAAAATAAGCCATTTGTCCTTGCAACTCTCTTACGTATTGCTTCATAACTTTTACTAAATAACTGTAATGGAATCTATAGTCTGGGTTTTGATTCTCTTCTGATTTTTTACAAATTCTCTTATACCAAGAGCCTATTGTTGGCATCTCTTTTTTAGTTCTTCCTAAATAATTTTGTGTAATATTTAAACTATTATTTCCCTCTGCTACATATAAACTATCAACATTATTTGTTATACCCTTTGCTGTATATTCTTCTAATACAGCTTCTGAAATAATCTGCTTTGTAAGCTCATTTACTTCTTCAGATTTTGTACTACCTCTTGCCATAGTAAGAAGACCTTGAGTTACGTCTTCTACTTTATTTTCAAGATTTAACATTGTTCTTTCTCTGCCAGTAATTTCATCTTTTACATTTTCTGGCTCAATGTCAAATAAATTTATAATTGTATTTGAGTTTGGGCTGATTACTACATTTACTCCACCTAAACTTTCAGCAACAATTCCGTACTCACCGCTCTGCATCCAATGCTAAACTTTCAATACCCATAAGTATTGAAGAACGGGCTGATAACATTTTTACAGTTACAGATTTACCAGCACCAGATTTACCAAAGATAACCATATTATAATTAGTTAATTTTGAACTAAAATTGTCAAATAAAATTGGAAGTCCTGTTTGTTTATTGAATCCTAAAGGTATTCCTTTGTCATGTCCAATCTCTGATGTAAAGAATGGAAATACAGTTGACATTGCACGTCTATCAAATGTATGCGTTTTTGAAATTTTATTATCATTATATGGCATATTGCTTCTAAATGCTGTATCTTGCATAGCCCAAGCTGGTTTTATATCTATTAAATTTTTTGACATTTCATTTGATAATAATTCTGTATATTTATCTAACTCTTCCATACTATATGCAAAAACTGTTGCAATAACTGTTGCACTGAATAATCTATTTAAACCAGAAGCAATTGTATCTCTTAGTTCCTCTGCTTCTAATCTTTTCTGTAAAATAACTCTTTCTCTGTTAATATCTCCTCTATCTTGTGCTACAATTCTTTCAGATTCAAGCTCATTAATTGTTCTATTTAAATCTGTTTGTGATGTTGATTCATTTATAGGAGCAATAAATACTGAAACATTAATATCACCAAATGTATACATTCCTCTTAAAAACTCTGGAAAAGTACACATTCTTGGAAGAGCAGATACTATCATACTTCTTGCAAATCTTGTTCTAGAAGACATAATTGCGATATGATTTGTATAACTTGCATCAATTCCACCAGGAGCGATTATATCTTTTAAAGTGCTTTGATTCTTTTTTAATAATGTCACATTCTCTTTGGCTTTCATCGCATTATTTGTTAATGCAATATCATCATTTTTCTTCATACCAAACATTATATTTTCCTCCTATGCTTCTGTATCTGTTTTGGTTTTTCTAATTATTCTTCTTGCAGAAAAACCTTTTAATTTTTCATTTGTGTTTTCTTCTTGTTTTGGCTTATTATTTGTTTCTTTTTTATTTTCTGTTGAATTATTTATTTCTTCTGTTGCAAATTCAAATACTTTAGGATCTAATTGTTCTTCATATTGATTTAATAAATTTAAAGCTCTTTCTTTAATTTTTTGATTTCTTTCTTTTTCTGCCTTTCTATCTTCTTCTTGTCTTCTCTTATCTGCTTTTAAAATGCTGTCTGTGGTCAAATCAATAGCTGCAATATTTATTTCTTCATCTAATTTTTCTTGTCTCTTTTCTAAAACATCTTTACCTGTTGAATACAAGCTATCATATTGCGCATCTAACATTTTGTTTATTTGATGAAGTTCTGAATCATCTCTGTTATAAGCTATAAATAATAATTCTGCTAGCTCTTCTGAATCAAGTATTCTTGCTGTTACTTGAGATGTTAAAAGAGAACTAATTAAATTTTGAGCTCTTGTATATAATTCAGAAAAACATATATTGTTTAATTCTTCTTTTGAATAATTTTCAACATTTCCGCCTATTTCTGCTATATAATATGAAACTACAACATATGTTTTTTGCTGTAATATATTTCTATTAGAACTTAATTTTTCAACATATTCTGTAATGTTTTTTCCATACTCTAAAACACTAGTTTTTCTTCTTCTTTCAAATTCAAGTTTCTCAAGAATAGGTCTATTTCCATTAGCTTTTTCAACTCTTATTTTTTGATCTATTTTTTTCAATTCTTCAGTAATAGTAGCAACTCTATCTTTATAATCATCTATAATACTTTTTAAATTTAAAGTTCTACTTTGAATATATAATTGTATTGGAAATCTAAGAGTATTTAAAAATTGAACAAATCCTTCTTCAACTGCCATTTTTTCATCTTGAGACATCAAATCATAATTAATTCCATTACATTGCAAAACCATTACATACTGAGTTCTGTTTTTTCTAACAATCATATTATCAATGATTTCATCAAATTCCATAAAATCATTCATTGATTCAACGTTTAGAACTCCTTGAAATTTACCAAACTCACTTCCAACAGGAGCAGGTTGAATTGGCTTATTTTCTTTTAATTCTAGTATATCTTCTTTTTCTTCTTTATTATCTTTTTTTCTTGAAACAAAAACATATAGTCCTATTAAAACTAATAAAACTATACCAACTATTAAAATTATCATTTCAAATAAAAGAATCATAGAATTTGTTCCCATCCTTTATTTTTCCTCCTTTGTGTAAGTGTAAATTTTTCTGTTTTTCTTGAACTTAAAATATCTAATTATTATATCACTTATTGGCTCTCCACCTATTTTCTTAGTTACAGGAATTCCTACTATCGTAGGGATTTTTAAAGCACCGATTATATAACCAATTACAGCAAAAACAGCAAGAATTATTAATCCTACCATTTTTAAATTAAGCATTGCAAATATTAAATAAAAAATAAATCCAACAACTGCTCCTAATGCAGTAGTTATTAAAGATTTAATTGAAAAAATATATAATAATCTTGTTTCACCTTTATAATTACGTGGTATATAGTATGTTCCCATAATTTTTCTCCCTCTTAAGCAATATTTGAAAGATTATCAAGTGCAGTTACGAGTGCTGCCCAAATTTTTGGAGCAAAAAGTAATAATGCAGAAATTATTGTTGCCCCTCCTAATTTCATTTTAGCATTTGCTGATATTTCTCCACTTTGTCTGACAGTTTGAGCACTTTGGAAAATTAAATATAATAAATAAATTATTGAAGCAACAGCACCTATTACTCTTAACGTTGAAAAAATATCTATTAAAGGACTAACAACATTACTTGTATCTATTCCTAGTGTGCTTGCCTCATTTGCTCCAGTTTGTTCAAATTCTTTGCCTGTTTCAAATACATTATTAAAAAATTCTGCTCTAACCGGATTACTAACTAAGATTAGTACTATTTGAATTAAAACAAAAACATATAATATAATTCCTATTTTCTTTAAAATTTTCATGTCTTACTCCCCATTAAAATAAAATTCTACTTATATATTAGTATAATTGAAAATTATATTTTTTTCAACAAAAAATGCATATATTTTTAATTTTTAACATATTTGTAATAAAAAAATAAAAATCTCTATTTTCTAGAGATTTTTATTATAATATTTTATCATATATTTTAAATATTAATGTTGGTATTACCATTGATAAAACGCCAAAAATTAATGCCCATTTCATTTGATTCCTTGCTTTAGCTTTTTCTGTAGCAACAGTAACAGCTGACATATAAATTATACCTTCCCAAGTAAATCTTATTACAAAATAACCTGTAAAAGCTACTTGAGCAATTGCTAGCAATCCTCTTAAAACAGTAGCAATTACTGGATGAACTTTACTAACACTTGCTCCATTTACTGTATTAACAATAGATTGTGTTGAAGTTGATGTAGTACCCGAAGTGCTTGGAGTTGTTGAAGAAGTTGTTGCTAAAACATTAGAACATAATATTATATTCATATAAATAAATACTATTAAAAACAATAATAGAATAATTTTTTTATTAAATTTCATATCAACCTCCCGTACATTATATTCTTATAATTATAATTCAGTAATTAATTCAGTTACAAACTGAGAAATATAATAAAGTATGTTACTAGCAGCTATAAAAATGAATGCTCCTATTGCAAATTGTTTTAGCTGTCTACCTTTTATATCTGCTTTTTTTTCATTTATAAGCATAGCACCTCTACCATCTGCTGTAAAATAACTAATTGCCATATATGTAAGCAAAATTATAGCGATGCCTGTTCCAAAAAATCTAACAACATTTAATACATTTCCTATAATAGAACGTTCACCATTTATAATAGATCCAAAAGCCTGAGCAACTTGCGCGTTGGAACTAGAACTCAAACTACTAGATAAATTACCACCTGACAAAAACATATTTTGTGCCTCCTATTTTAGATATTATTAATATTACCATCAACAAACATTTGAATTAATTTCAAAATTCCAGATGCTGCAAATAAAATAACAGCCCCAGTAACATATCCAGCAATATTTTTCTTAACTTCTGCTTTTCCAGAAACTCCTGAAGAAACATATTTTATTCCTAATGCAATTAACATTATAATCGCAATTGCTGCAGCAACAATTGAAACTATATTTATTAATGCTCCTGCAACATTTGTTATTGCTTTTGAAGCATTTCCTGCATCTTTATTATCAAATTGGGTCCAATCTGCATTCCATCCAAACACTTTTGTACCCGCATTAAAAATAACAATTGCAATAATTAAAAAAATTAAAGAAATTTTTAATAATTTATTAATATTCATTTTTTATTTTACCTCCTAATTTTTAAGTCCCAACTGTAGCATCAGCAAAGTACTCTATTAACTTCATTACTCCAGCTGCACCAAACAACAATATAGCACCAATTACATATGTAGGAATATCCATCTTTAATTGTGCCTTTATTTGTGGTGCTGATGTCATATATTTTATACCAATTAATAGAAGCATAATAATAGCCCATGCCATAACAATTAACCTAAGAATAGTTAATATTCTACCAATTAAACTTTGTGAAAACTTTTTTACATGAAGTCCTCCTATGTTCTCCCATTTATTATAAGAAGGATCTTCAAATTGTTTAGGATTTCCATAATCTTCATTAAATGCCATAGAACTATAACTAAAACTTATTAAAACAGTTAATACTAAAAATATAATTATTATTTTAAAAATATTTTTAACTTTCATAATAATATCCTTTCAAAGTCCCAATATTCATTATTAATTCTAATTATACACTAAACTATTTTTTATTTCAACTTTTTTATTTAAAGATTTTTATTATTCGATTTATTCGATTTTATTTATTATAAATTTACTATTTTTGCATTGCATTAATTTGCATTAAAAAACTCTATTTCAAAAATTGTTTTTTACTTTTTTATTTTTAAATGAATAATAAATTAAAATTAATAATAAATTAATATTTAATAGGCATTTTTTTTAACTTTAAAAACTTTTTTAAAAAATCACTTGAATTTTAAAAATAACTGTGCTATTATATATAAGTACTTTTTAAAAAGTATGGTGCAGTAGCTCAGCTGGATAGAGCAACGGCCTTCTAAGCCGTGGGTCGGGAGTTCGAATCTCTTCTGCATCACCATTTTAGAGGTTAGATGAACTAACCTCTAAAATTAAATCGAGGTGTGGCTCAGTTGGTAGAGCGCGTGGTTTGGGACCATGAGGTCGCAGGTTCGATCCCTGTCACCTCGACCACCTGTTAAACAGGTAAATATGAGAAATAGCAAGTCATTTAAGACTTGCTATTTTTACGTTTCCAATAATTATTATATAAATTCACAGCTGATTCTGGGCTATCAACCCCTGTTGCATTTTTTATTGGTGCAAATTCATCTTCTCTTTTTCCTCTTAATATTGCTATATCATCAAAAAGTTCAAATGAATCAAATATAAAACTTTCAAACTTATAACTATTTGGCTCTTTAGCTAAAACTAAACTACCATTTTCATCTAAAAAGCTGTTTTTCTTATGAGCAACATGGTATGGCATTTTATATGTTGATGATTCTTTTAAAGCATCTAACGAAAACAAATTAAACATTATATGTGCTTCTCCATATGTAAGCTCTCCATCTTCATTTATCATATTTGCCATATTTTCTGAAAGTTCTGTATATTCTATAACTTTTACTTTATTATTTTTCTTACACACTACTCCTATTTTTTCTTGAGGATAATCTTTTATAATAGTTTTGGTTGCTATTTGGCATTTCTTTTCTAAGGCAAGTCCTATCAAATAAGGATCTGCCATATTTACTAAAATATTATCTACTCCGCAAGAGAATACCCATTTAATTCCCTTTTTATCCATTTCATCTATGATTCCTTCTCTTCTTAGAGAGCCAAACATTCCGCCATTTCCATCTGCTGCTTGCTTTACTTTATAATTCTCATCAACTAGTATCTCTCCATCTTCACTCAAAAGTGGTAATTTTGCTTGCTTAAAGAATTTTACAGTTTTAGGATTGCATCCAAAATAATTATGTTCTTCAAAAAAACTTTTTGTTTCTTTATCATTGTCTTCACTTGTCATTATGTACCAAGGAATTTCAGTTTCAAATTGCTTATTTGCTCTTTGCAAAGTCTCGCTTAAAATTTGGAATATATATTTTTCTCCATTTATAGTTTGAAGTTTATACGTTCCTTTTGGTCCTTTAAGTCCAAGTCTCGTTCCTTGTCCTCCAGCCATTGTAACTACTGCATATTGACCACTTTGGATAACATTTTTTCCTAAATTATATAGAGTTTCTTTTTCTTCTTCAGTCATATTTGCTTTTATCAATGCTTTTTTAGGTTCAATTTCTGAATTGTCAATGGTTTGCTTTTCCATTGTTTTTTTATATATATTTAATATATAGTCAAAATCTATTTCTAATATTGATTTTGCTAGTGTGTTTTTATTTTGATAATCTAAGCTATTAAATAAATTTAATACTTTCTTTTGATTATACTTTTCAAGTATACTTTGTGCTTTTTCGATAATATTTTCCATATAAAAATCCTCATACATATCTATTTTTTAAAAGCATTTTATCATAAATATAAAAAAAATAATAGTAGTGTATGGAAATATTTTTTTACAAGTTAAATTTTATTTCACACAAATATAATCTTTTAATCTATTAAACTTACTTTCTCCAATGCCTGAAACGTTTTTTAAATCATTTATATCTAAAAATCTTCCATTTGTTTTCCTGTATTCAATTATTGCTTTTGCTATTGATTCACCTATACCAGGAAGCTTTTCTAATTGTTCTTCATTTGCATTATTTATATTAGTTTTCAAATTAGTTTCTGAATTTACATTTTCTAAATTAATGTCTTCCCATTCATCATCAAAACTTGGAATATAAATCTTTTCTCCATCAGATAAGATATATGCCAAATTAACTTTAGAAACATCCGCACTTTCTGTAATTCCACCTGCTTTTTCTATTGCATCAAAAATTCTACTTCCTATTTCAAGTTCAATTAATCCAGGGGAATTTATTTCTCCACTAATATGAATTTTTATAGTATCATTTTCTTCGATTTCAACATTTTCTTCTTCACTTACAATATTTTCTGAAACGGTAACTTCATTATTATTTAAAGATTTTATTTTTATAATAATTAAAATAATTACAAGCGAACAAGCTAAAATAACATAATACTTTTTATTTTTCATAATACCTCCTATTGAAAATAATTATTTTTTGATATATATTATTTTTAATTTTTGAAAGGATATTTTTTAATGAAAAAAACAACCGAAAAATTTATAATTCTTTTCCTAATAGCAATTATATGTTCATTTCATTATCAATCTTTTGCAGTAAACACATGGAATCAAGACACAAAAGATATTATTATTGATGATTTACAGATTAAAGCCGAAGCTGCTATTTTAATAGAGCCTGAAAGTGGAAAAATAATTTATAGCAAAAATGCGAATCAAAAAATGTACCCTGCAAGTACAACTAAAATAATGACAGCTATTTTATCAATTGAAAATTGTGATTTAGATGAATTAGCAACAGTTAGTAAAAATGCAATAAATCTTGTTCCAAGTGGTTATTCAAATGCAAAGTTAGTTGCAGGAGAAAAACTTACTATAAAAGATCTACTTTATGCATTAATGCTAAATTCAGCAAATGAGGCTGCCAACGTACTTGCTGAGCACGTATCTGGTTCTGTTGATAACTTTGCAATTTTAATGACAGAAAAAGCAAAAGAAATAGGTTGTAAAAATACAAATTTTATTAATGCAAATGGAATGCATAATGAAAATCATTATACAACAGCAGAAGACTTAGCAATTATTGCTAATTACTGTATGAAAAATGAAACGTTTAGACAAATTGTATCAACTGTTGAATATGAGCTTCCAGCTACTGATCTTTATAAAAAAAATGATAGAATAATGAAAAATACTAATTACTTAATAAATCCAAATAGTAAGTATTACTTAGAAAATGCTATTGGAATTAAAACCGGATTCACAAGCCAAGCTGGAAATTGCCTAATTTCTTGTGCTAAAACAGATGATGTGGAATTGATTTGTGTTGTATTAAAAACAGATACGACAAGTGGATCTGGTAACAGATTTTCTGAAAGCAAAGCCCTTTTAGAATATGGAATTAATAATTTTAGTAACAGAAATATTATAGAAAAAAACAAAATTGTAGATAGTATTCAAATTAAAAATGCAACAAAAGAAACTCAAAATGTTAAAATAATAACAAAAGAAACTATTTCTGATTATATTTCAAATGACATAAATATTGAGGAATTAGAAGCAAATATTAATATAAATAAAAATCTTACAGCTCCAATAAGTGCTGGATATAAAGTAGGAACTATTTCATATTCGATTGATGGAAAAACTTATTCTACAGATTTAATAACAAAAACTGAAGCATTAAAATCTTATACTTATGTTTATTATTCAATAGCAATTGGATTGTTATTATTAATTGTTTCTATTATTTTAATTATAAGTAAAAAGAAAAAATAAAAAGATTTACAGAAACATCTGTAAATCTTTTTGGTTGCGGGGGTAGGACTCGAACCTACGACCTTTGGGTTATGAGCCCAACGAGCTGCCAACTGCTCCACCCCGCGATGCGAATAAAGTTATTATAATATGATATTTTACTAATGTCAAGTGTTTTAAGAATTTTTTTAAAAATATTTACAAAACCGTTTTTTTAAAGTAAAATTAGATTAATAATATTATATTCAATGTTTTAAAAAATATTAAATAAATATAAAAACTGAAAGGAGACTTATATGAATAAAAGTAAGACTTTAAAAATACTTGTTATATTATTATTGACAATAACAATGTTAATAATTTTCTCACGGAAAAGTTTTTGCTGTAAAAATTAATATTGATGAACTTACAAACAAACATGCAGATGGTAAAACTACAAGTGCTGTAATGAATATTGCAAGTGCTACAATAAATGTTGTTCAAGTCGTTGGTATGGGTATAGCAATAATAATGCTAATTGCTATGGCTATAAAATGGATATCAGCTTCTCCAACAGGAAAAGCTGAATTAGCTAAATCAATAAGAATTTATGTGTTAGGTGTAATAATAATTTTTGCAGCAGTTGGATTATTACAACTTGTTAAAGTATTTGCAGGTGGTTTAAACTCAGAAATTAACAACCGGTTCAAAAGCTACAACTACCCCTTCTGTTAAACCTCCAGTTAAACCTTCTATTACACCTATGATTGAATAAATTTTTCCAAAAACTATTTACAAATTCAAATATTTACGTTACAATAGTATTAAGTACTTATGTTTGAAATAATAAGTTTAAAATAAAGGGAGGAATAAAACATGAAACTTGATAAAATTATGAAAGTAGTTGTATCTTTATTATTAATAGCATTATTATTAACAGCATTTACACAATTTGTTTCAGCAAAGTCATATGACCCATTAGAAGGTGATTTATCTGACTACACTAAAACAAAAGATAATTCTGGTGCTGGAACAACAGCTCAAAAATTAATAAGTAGAATTATCAACGTAGCTCAAATTATTGGTATGGGTGTTGCAATTTTAATGTTAGTAGTATTAGCTATTAAATACATATCAGCTTCTCCAGATGGAAAAGCAGAAATCAAGAAAAATGCAACTATATACATTGTTGGTGCAGTAGTATTATTTGCAGCTTCAGGAATTCTTCAAATCATCAGAAGATTTGCTGTAGGTATTAACAATGATGCAGAAACTGCTGGTACTTCAACAACTCCAGCAAAAAGTTAATATTTCTTGAAATTTAAACTTGAAATAAAAAAGTCTACCGTAAAGGTAGATTTTTTTTGTTTATTTTTAATTATTCTAATTCATTAAGTAAGAAAAAATTATTGAACTTAGTTTTAAACTATTGTGTTTAATTGTTCCATCAGCTGTTGTTAATAAGTCTGATTCTAATACTTCATAATGAGCTTTATTTATATTTTCATAATCTATTCTAACTGGATCTTTTTGTTCTTCTGTTTCATATTTTCTAAGCAATTCATTACTAATTACTGTATTACTTGCTATAACACTATCTATCACATTTTTTCCTAAGTATTCTTCTAAAGCGTTTACGTGGTCACTAACTCCAAATCCATCTGTTTCACCAGGTTGAGTCATTGCATTACATACATACATTATTTTACTATGAGATTTTGCTTCATTAATGGCTTTTACAACATCTTCGCAAATTAAATGTGGCAAAATACTTGTATACAAACTTCCCATACTTAAAATAATTAAATCTGCCTCCTCTATTGCTGCAAAAACTTCTGGTAAAACATGTGGTTTTTCTTTATAGAAAAATGTTTGATATTTTTTATTTGCTTTTGTTATTTCTTCTTCTCCTTCAATAATCTCGCCATCTATGGTCTTTCCCATTAATGTTAATGAATCTTCTGATAATGGAAGAACTTTATGCTTTACATCTAAAAGTTTACTTAAATATTCAATACTAGTTTTTAGGCTTCCTGTTTCTTTAATTAATGATGTTAATAATAAATTTCCTATTGCATGGCCATCTAAATCACTAGATTTTGCTTTTAGTCTATATTCCATAACATCTCTAATTTCATCTGGTAATGTTGACAAATTGCTTAAAACATGTCTAATATCTCCTACAGCGGGAGTTGAAAACTCTTTTCTTAATCTTCCAGTGCTTCTGCCACTATCTGAAACAGTTATTACAGCTGTTATATCAAGAGGGAAATACTTTAATCCTTTTAATATATATGATGTACCTGTTCCACCACCAAAAATAACGACTTTCTTTTTCTTCATCATAATTTTTACATCCTTTTTCTTGATATTTAGGTTTTAAAGAGCCTATACTCTTATTCATATCTTATTATTGTTATCAAAAAATGATGACTTTTATATTGACTCACATTATATAACGATAAAAGAAAAATATCAATACATATTTAGATATAAAAAGAGTCCTTCTTTTTAATTTATTATTTAAAAAGAAAAACTCTTTGTTTATATTTATATATAATTTTATTTTTTAAAAAAAGGATTACCGCTACCATATAAGATAGCAGTAACCCGTCTTTTTAATAACCGGCAAACAAACAATCTGGCACTGTCGTCTAGCGCTCTGGCCAATTCATGTGAAGAAATTAGATTATGGAAGTGAAACATGTTTTAACCGGTTATTATAATTTTGGTCCTTCTATGCGATTTTTTAATTTTAAGATTTAACTTAACATTTTTAAGCCAAACCTATGCAGCACACTCAAAATCTCTTTTCGACTTTCTTTTATCACATCCTGACGGAGGTAAAATCAGAAAATGAACCGAGGAGTGTGTCTGCCACCACACTTCTCGGTAAAGGAAATCATCTCTAACGAGATAAGTGTGGATGGACCAATCGCTTAAGAGCCGACGAACTCTTAAGGTTTAGATGTCGTTATTTTAGCACGGTATTTTAATGATGTCAACATTTTTTTACATGATTGTAATATTTTTGTAATATTTTGAGAACCATCTTTCTCATTGGCCACTCCTTTTCGAATCCCTCCATTTTTATATTTAGTCATAAAAAAAAACGATACATATGAAATGAACCCAAATTGTTAGACAAAAAAGTTTGACAAGGAGGGTTTATTTTTATGTCAAAATATTCAAAAGAATTTAAATTAGAAGCTGTTGAATATTGCATCAAACAACATCATGGATATAATGATGTTGCAAAGCAT
>JAEEGL014396770.1_pt1 | contig 12562 bp, 8 predicted proteins | sample 9134231 | NCBI WGS metagenome assembly JAEEGL01 (sample SAMN16246548, study PRJNA631951) | gut metagenome | biome: gut microbiome; feature: rumen; material: fiber-attached | host: Bos | place: Iran: Karaj | collected 2018-10
CGTCAGTTGGAGAAGCAGATTGATAAGGCCCTTCGCAAGATTGCCTACAAACGTCAGTTGGAGGACAACTTCGGCTATCAGAAGATCACGCCCACAGAAATTGAAGACCTCTTAGGAAAGCCCCCATTTTATCGGGATATCTATCAGGGTAACGACTATGCGGGTGTTGTCACTGGTCTGGCTTGGACGAGTGTTGGTGGTGAGATTCTCTTCATTGAGACATCGTTGTCGAAAGGTAAGGGTTCGAAACTTACGCTCACTGGTAACCTCGGTGATGTGATGAAAGAATCGGCTATCCTTGCTTTGGAATATGTGAAGGCCCATGCCGAAAAACTCAACATCGACTATCGTATCTTCGACCACTGGAATATCCATATCCATGTGCCGGAGGGAGCGACACCCAAGGACGGACCATCGGCAGGTATCACCATCGCCACCTCTATCGCCTCTGCCCTCACCCAGCGCAAGGTTCGTAAGAACACGGCTATGACGGGTGAGATCACTCTGCGTGGTAAGGTGCTTCCCGTAGGTGGTATCAAGGAGAAGATCCTTGCAGCCAAGCGTGCGGGCATCACAGATATCCTTATGTGTCGTGAGAATGAGAAGGACATTAACGAGATTCCCGATGTCTATCTGAAGGGTGTTACCTTCCATTATGTAGAGAATGTGCAGGATGTTTGGGATTTCGCCCTCACCAATGAGATAGTGAATCATCCGCTCGACTTCACCATCCCAGAGGAGGACGATGAAAAGGCGAAAAAGTGAAAAGGTAATAGAGTGAAATAGTTTGGAATGACTTTTCAAGTACAGCATACAGATCCCGCCAGTGACGCAAGAGCTGGTCTGATACAGACCGCTCATGGTCCTATTCAGACACCTATTTTCATGCCCGTCGGTACGGCTGGCAGCGTGAAAGGTGTCCATTTCTCCGAACTGCGTGAACAGGTTAAGGCGCAAATCATCCTTGGTAACACCTATCATCTCTATCTGCGTCCGGGTCTCGACATCCTCCGTAAGGCAGGCGGACTGCATCAGTTCAATACCTGGGATCGTCCAATACTGACCGACAGCGGTGGTTTTCAGGTGTTCTCTCTGACGGGTATCCGTAAACTCCGTGAGGAAGGATGTGAATTCCGTAGTCACATCGACGGCTCAAAGCACATCTTTACTCCAGAGAACGTGATGGATACAGAGCGTATCATTGGAGCCGATATCATGATGGCCTTCGACGAGTGTCCCCCAGGACAGAGCGACTACCAATATGCAGAGAAGAGTCTTCGACTGACACAGCGCTGGTTGGAGCGCTGCGTGAAAAGGTTTAATGAGACGGAGCCACTCTATGGCTATGAACAGAGTCTGTTCCCCATCGTTCAAGGCTGCACCTATAAGGATCTCCGCCAGGAGGCTGCCAAGCATGTGGCAGACTTCGGAGCAGACGGCAATGCCATTGGTGGTCTGGCTGTCGGAGAACCAACGGAAGTGATGTACGAGATGATTGAGGTGGTCAACGACATCCTGCCCAAGGACAAACCCCGCTATCTGATGGGCGTCGGTACCCCACAGAACATCCTCGAAGCCATCGAACGGGGTGTGGATATGTTCGACTGTGTGATGCCCACCCGCAATGGCCGTAACGCCATGCTGTTCACCTACGAAGGTACGATGAATATGCGGAACAAGAAGTGGGAAGACGATTTCTCGCCCATCGATCCTGACGGTTGTGAGATAGACCGTCTCCATACAAAGGCCTACCTCCATCACCTTTTCAAGGCACAGGAACTATTAGCCCTGCAGATTGCATCGATCCACAACCTCGCCTTCTACCTAAGACTGGTAACAGATGCTCGTCAACATATTGTAGCAGGCGATTTCGTACAGTGGAAACAATCGGTGATAGAACAACTCGGACAGCGCAGATAGATGAAGAAGAGTAAGTATCTCAGAGTATGGCTCCGCAAGACGGGCCGTTTCCTATGGAAATATTTCCGTTGGATGCGACACCTGAATCCCTGGCGGTTGCTGACGAGGCTTGACAGGTATATCATCGTCAAGTTCATCGGTACTTACATCTACTCCATCATACTCATCATCTCCATTGCCATCGTGTTCGATGTCAACGAGAACCTCTCAAAGTTCTCTACTTATGGTGCACCATTGAAGGCCATCGTCTTCGACTATTACGCCAACTTCGTACCCTACTTTTCCAACCTCTTCTCACCATTGTTCGTCTTCATTGCTGTCATCTTCTTTACCTCAAAATTGGCGGGTAACTCAGAGATTATAGCCATGCTTGCTGCTGGTGTGAGTTTCAAGCGACTGATGCGCCCTTATTTCCTATCAGCTGCCATGATCGCTTTGGTGAACTACTATGTTGGAGCCTATATCATTCCGCATGGAAATATCGTCAGACAGGAATTCGAGGCAAAATACAAAAACAACGAAAAGATCACCTCTGCCAGTCATGTACAGTTGATGGTAGGACCAGGTATCATTGCCTATATCCAGCAGTACGACAACAACACGAAGACCGGTTATGGTTTCTCGCTTGATAAGTTTGAGAAGAAAAAACTCGTCAGTCACATGACAGCCTCTACTATCCGCTACGACTCCATCAGCGAAGACCGTTTCCACTGGAAGGCACAGAACTATAAGATCCGTACGCTGAAAGGTCTCCGTGAGGAGATCAAGTCGGGTAATGTTTTGGATACCCTCATCCAGATGGAACCGATGGATCTGGTCTATTCTCAAGGACAGCAGGAGACGCTGACATCCGACGAACTGCGCCAATACATCTCCAAACAGACGGAGCGCGGATCGAGTAACGTGGTGCAATATGAGGTGGAATTTCACAAACGCATCGCCACCTCCTTTGCCTCGTTCATCCTAACCGTCATTGGTGTCAGTCTCTCCAGTAGAAAACGAAAGGGTGGCATGGGTGTCTACCTTGGTATCGGATTGGGCCTGTCGTTCTCTTATATTCTGCTGCAGACCATCAGTGCTACCTTTGCCATCAATGCCGACACGCCGCCCATATTGGCTGCGTGGATACCCAACATACTCTATGCATTCATCGCCTATTACTGTTACAGGCAGGCGCCGAATTAATGATTGAATAATGAAATTTGAAGAAACATATCTCAACGATAATATCCTCGATGCGCTCTATGATATGCGCTTCGACGAGATGACTCCTATCCAAGAACGTTGTATCCCTGAGATACTTGATGGCTACGATGTGCTGGGTGTGGCTCAAACTGGTACAGGCAAGACGGCTGCCTATCTGTTGCCTATCCTTTCACAGCTCGATGACGGTGACTATCCCAAAGATGCCATCAACTGTGTCGTAATGTCCCCTACCCGAGAACTGGCCCAGCAAATCGATCAAGCCATGCAGGGTTTCGGCTATTACCTCGATGGAGTCAGCAGTGTGGCTGTCTATGGCGGTAACGATGGTGGTCGATACGAACAGGAATTGCGTGGCATGCGTCTTGGTGCCGATGTGCTCATCGCTACACCGGGTCGTCTGCTCAGTCATCTGAAAGTAGGTAATCTTGACCTCTCCCGTTGTTCCTTCTTTGTCCTTGATGAGGCCGACCGTATGCTCGACATGGGCTTCATAGACGACATCATGAAGATTGTCCAGCAACTGCCCCAGTCGTGCCAGCGTATCATGTTCTCTGCCACCATGCCACCGAAGATCCGTGAGTTGGCTGTCACCTTGTTACACAACCCTGTGGAGGTGAAGATAGCCGTCTCCAAACCCGCAGAAAAGATCCATCAGAGCGCCTACGTCTGCTACGACCCACAGAAACTGAAGATTATCAACCATATCTTCAAAGCTGGCGACTTGCAGCGTGTCATCATCTTTTCCGGCAAGAAGGAAAAGGTGAAGGAAATTGCCCGTAGTCTGAAGCAGATGCATATCAATTGCGACCAAATGCACTCCGACCTATCCCAACAAGAGCGTGACGAGGTGATGTATCGTTTTAAGTCCGGACAGACTGACGTGCTGGTAGCCACAGATATCGTGGCCCGAGGCATCGACATCGACGATATCCGTATTGTCATCAATTACGACGTACCCCACGATGCAGAGGACTATGTGCACCGTATTGGTCGTACAGCTCGTGCCGATCGTGATGGCGAGGCCATCACCTTTATCAGTGAAGCTGACATCTATCGTTTCCAGCAGATAGAACACTTCCTCGGCAAGGAGGTAGAGAAGACACCCCTACCCGATGGCCTCGGCGAGGCTCCCGTCTATACCAAACGCGAAAAGAAGCGTTCAAACACCCGTCGTCATGGTCGTTGGCATTCGAAAGGCAACGGCAGTAAAAACAATCAAAAGAAGAAAAATCATGCTCACAAGACCGATCGCAAAAATCAACCTGGGACTTAATGTCGTTGAGCGACGCCCCGACGGTTACCACAACCTCGAGACCGTTTTCTATCCTGTACCCATCTGCGATGCTCTAGAGGTGTTCGAGATGGATGAACAGTTCCCTTCGGCTGTCGACTGCGACCTGAAGGTGACAAATATCCATATCGATGGTGACGAGCAGCGAAACCTCGTGGTACGAGCCTACAATCTTTTGAAGCAGAACTTTCCTGCCCTGCCCCGTGTGCATGCCCATTTATATAAAGGTATACCAACACAGGCTGGTATGGGTGGTGGCTCCAGTGACTGTGGCTTTATGATCACTCTGCTGAACGAGATGTTCCAGTTAGGGCTCTCCAACGAGCAGATGATCAGCTATGCCGCCCGCTTGGGTGCCGACTGTGCCTTCTTTATTCTTAACAAGCCTTGCTATGCAGAAGGCATCGGCGAACGACTTGAGCCTATTGCTCTCAATCTCAGTGGCTGGTATCTGGCTGTTGTCCGACCTGCTATCCCTGTTTCCACAAAAGAAGCCTTCTCACTGATTACGCCACAACATCCGGTAGTTAACTGTCGCGATATTGTGATGCAGCCAGTGGAGAGTTGGCGAGATTGTCTGACCAACGACTTTGAACGCAGTGTTTTTGCCATCCATCCAGAAATTGGTTTCATTAAGGATCGCCTCTATGAAATGGGAGCCGTCTATGCAGCTATGTCAGGCTCGGGATCCTCACTCTTCGGACTCTTCCGGGAACCCATATCCCTCGATGAATTCAATGCCGAAGGCACGTTTAAAATAATAATCCCGCTCACATGAGCGGGAATATTATTTATTGGATACCGTCTTCACGGAGTTTCTTCTGCCACTTCCAAGCACTCTTTAACACCTCTTCCGTCGGGGTGTCGGCTTTCCAGCCCAAGACCTTGTTTGCTTTGTCCACGTTACCCCAAACCTGCTCGATATCACCCTCACGACGAGGAGCGTAGGTCCAGTTCACCTTCACACCTGTAGCCTTTTCGAAACCCTCAACCACCTCTAAGGTAGAGAGCCCCTTACCCGTACCGATATTGAACACCTCCACAGCATCTGTTTCCGGCTGGTCAAGTACGCGCTCCATCGCCTTCACATGAGCCTTGGCCAGATCCACAACATAAATATAGTCGCGGATACAAGTTTTGTCAGGCGTATTATAGTCGTGGCCGAAGATTCTCAATTGCTCTCTGACCCCCATCGCCGTCTGGGTCACAAAAGGAATCAGGTTCATAGGTACACCATTAGGCAACTCACCAATGAATGCTGTTGGATGGGCACCAATAGGATTAAAATATCTCAGGATGATGCTCTTAATGGGTGCCCCCGAGTGAATATAGTCCTGAATGATCTCCTCGTTGATCTGCTTGGTGTTGCCGTAAGGGCTCATGGCCTTCTGGACAGGAGCATTCTCCGTCACAGGCAGATTCTCCTGCGATGGCTGACCATAGACCGTACAACTCGATGAGAAAATGATACCCTTCACATCATACTTTGGCATCAACTCCAACAGATTGATGAGACTCATCAGATTATTACGATAATAGAGCAACGGTTTCTCCACACTCTCGCCCACAGCCTTCGAGGCTGCGAAGTGAATAATACCCTCAATCTTCGGATACTTTTTGAACACATTTTCCAAAGCCTCAAAATCGCAGCAGTCTACCTTCTCAAAGGCCGGCTTAATACCTGTAATCTTCTCGATGCCATCCAGCACCTTCTCGTTCGAATTCGAGAGGTTGTCAATAATTACAACCTCATAACCTGCTTCCTGCAGTTCTACGGTCGTATGGCTTCCGATAAAGCCTGTACCACCTGTTACTAATATTGTCTGTTTCATTATTTATATATGTAAACTCTAAATTCTTAATTCTTTTCATCCTGGGAAAGGATTCTCACCCGGCTCAGGAACGAAGCTATTCTCAGGTGCTTTATTCTGATGCACCGTCACTGTTTTCTCCAGCGTGTTCGTCTCGTTCCTCATAAAGATGGTGGCCGTTCTTTTGGCACCCGTCTTATTCGGACTGGCCGTGACCGTAACCTTCATATTATTCTCGCCAGAGGCCGGATCGAAGAACAGCCAGTCGACGTCTGTCACTAACACCCACTTACAATTGGCCTTGATCGACAGTATGGTCTCATTACTCTCCAACATATTCATCTCTTCGTCTGCGACGATATAGTCAGGCTTCTTGCCGGTATCAGCGTCTTCGTCATCTCCACCACAAGCGATGAGGGCAACCATCATAAACAGATATAGTGTTGTTTTCTTCATTATGCAATACATAATAGACCTCCTTTCTTACTTGATGATCATTTTCTTCCCCTGAACCATATAGACCCCAGCCTTGAGTCCGCTCTTGATCTCTTCCATCGACGCACCGCTCTTCACGAGCACACCACGCAAGTCATACACTCTGAAAACTTGCGCCCTCTCGTCGACCATGTTCCGGACCTCCTTGATGGCTGTAGTCATATCTTCCAGCACACTGATGGAACGAGTATTCGATGAAGTGGTCATATAGGCCTCGAAAGGATAAACCTTTCTGAGTCCCTTGACAAAACGGCCACCCATATCTGACTCCGTATATTTTACAAGGCTGTTGTTCACATTCAGGGCCAGGATCGACTCGTCTTCCTTGTTTGTGAAGTTCGGTACAAACGTCCGATCACTATAACGGACGCTATTCAGGTCATTAGTGGCCTTCACCTCTACATCCTTGGCCTCAAACGTCACCTTACCGACAATCCTGTAGTCCTTCAGATATAGGCTGTTATTCGGCATACTTATTAAATAAGGTGTATTGGCCTTAATGCCCTCCGCTTCCTGATAACCGCCAGCTGTCAACTCGTATAGCCAGAACGGCTTTATATCACTCTCGTTAGTCCACACTTTGAAGGGAAGGATGGCTCCTGCAGTGGCATGACTGATAGTCTGCACGTCGAACGGCAGGGCGATGGTCTCCCACCCCTTCGACTCAGTAATACCAGTCTCCATCGAATAATTATGGGTGTAAGAGATCTTTTCTGCCGTAAAGGAACGCGGACAGTAGAAATTGTTGCCATTCTTAGCATCGCTCAATACGATACTTTTGGCTCTGCCGTTAACCACAGCATTTTGTTCCGCCCAAGCAACGAATTTCGCCTGGCTCACATAAAGCAAGAAATTCGGATTACTCACTTTGGCCTTGAACATGGCAGAGGGATTCCAGATGACAGCCGTCAAGTCAGGACAGTTGGCCAACGCATCTTCCTTGATGCCTGTCACTTCCCATATGGTATTGGAATAGGCCACGGTACCTGGAACCTCCAGCACCTGCATGTTATCACCTAATGTCACTGTTACCTTATGATCTGCAACCGATGACACCTGATAGTGTATGCCATCCTTGGCGAACGTCATCTCCAAATTGTCAAACGATACATTCACAATCATATCGGTACGGATGTCAGTAATCGTATATTGATTGTCAACGATGGCCGATGTCACGTCGTTACCATTCACCTTCAGACTACTGGTAACATGGCCTTCATCAGGGCTAAAGGTCAGCACAGTATTGGTATTCTCACTGATATACGTCACGTATGAACTTTCCCTTATAGTACGTTTGCCGACAGTGACCTCGCCTGCTCCCGATGCATAGACGGTCAGGATACATTGCGTAGTAGGTATCTGTTCAAACTGAGCCGTTAACTTCGTGTGTTTCCGGATGTTTTTGATAGTATATTGGTATCTGGTTATTTCCGACGTGATATCTATACTATCAACGTCCACGGCCTTGATGCGCCAGCCGGTATTGGGATTAAATGAAACAGTGGCATCAGAACCCTCCACAAGTTTGAACACTTTCGTAGTATCCAAGACTTCCTCGTTTTCAAAACTGATCACACCTTCACCGACAGAAACAAGCGTCAGAATGTATCGGATCCGTTCAAACTCAACAGCCACCGTATAATCATCGTCCAAATATGAAATGATATATTGACCGAACCTTGGCTTCTCGGTAGTAAGGGTGTCGGCTTCGTAGATGTCTGCAAAGAGACTATCGGTAATCACGCTGTCATTCACCATCACATCCTTGATCTGGAAACCCTCGTCAGACTCAAATGCCACCAAGATAGAATCTCCTTCCATAAACGTCACTGTCAGGGAATCATTTCTGATTGACAGGGTGTCATTCATGATGGAATCTTTCATGATAGAATTATTCATGGTAGAGTCGCTCATAGTAGAGTCGTTCATGAGTGATTCTTTAAGAAGAGAATCAAGCTTGCAGATGGCTTCACCACCGCCTTTCGACACAAACGTTATCCGATATGTTCCACCTATGATCTTTGCAAAATTAGCCGACCATTCGACATTAGCTTCATAAATAGCCTTCGTTCCTTTAGGCACCTGTAACACAGCCGTAGAGTCAATACCTTCAAACACACTTTTTTCAATGTCGATAGGTTCCATGTATTCCACTTTCACCCAAACTAGGCTGTCACAATTCTTAAAAGCAGCTTCTTCGATGATGGAAACCGTTGCAGGCAGTCTCAACGAATCCAAACTGACACAGCCCTCGAAAGCCGATTCTTTAATCTCCATCAAACCCTCTGCCATCAGTACAGAGTCTAACTTCTCACAGTCCTTGAATGCTGCCTTAGCTATGGAAATAATACTATCTGGTATCACCACATAAGGCAGACTACTACAACCCATAAAGGCCGAGTCGCCAAGTTCTTTCAAACCCTCGCCTAACAGCAGCGAGTCTATCTTCTCACAATCCTTAAAGGCCGATTGTCCGATTTCCTTTACCTCGTCAGGGATTATCAGTTCCGTCAAACTTTCGCAGCCTCCAAACGAGGCCACGCCAATCTTCTTCAGTGTCTTGGATAGGGTTAGTTCCTCTATGGCGATACAACCTACAAAAGCCGAGTCGCCAATCTCTTCTACTCCATCTTCTAACGTCACCTTCTTCAGTTTGATACAGTTCTTGAAGGCCGACACATTGATTACCATCAACGAGGCAGGGATGGTCAGTTCCTCTAGACTGCTACCTTCGAACACCGACTCACCGATTTCCTTCACAGAGGCTGGGATAGTCACCATTTTCAACTCGTTACAACCCACAAAGGCAGAATCACCAATCTCCTCAACACCTTCCTCCAATTCGACCATTGTCAACTTTGTACAGTCCAGAAAGGCCGTCTCACCGATTAGTTTCACCGTGCTGGGGATGGTGATCTCCTCCACGCTGCTACAACCTTCGAAAGCAGACTCACCAATCTCCTTAACGCCACTTTCTATCTCTATTTTATCTAGCGTCTCACAACCCTTAAAGGTGGTCTTGTCAATCAGTTCTAGACTGCCAGGAATGAAAATCTCCTTCAGATTGGTACAGCCTTCAAAAGCCGACTCACCGATAATAATCACTTCTTTGTCCTCAGAGAACTCAATTGTCTCAAGACTGACACAGTCCTTGAAAGCATTATTGCCTATCTCGTCTACGTTACCACCAAACTTTACGGTAATCAAATTTTCATGTCCCTCAAAGACTGACTCATCAATCAATTCCACATCACCCTTTATCTCCAGAGTCTTCAGGTTTTCACAATTCATGAAAAGCGTCTCTTCAATTTCTTTGACGTCACCTTCGAGCACAACTGTTTCCAAACTTTCACAATCCTTGAAGACTAACTTGCCCATCTCTTCCACGGACTCTGGAATGGTCATCTCTTCCAATTTCGAGCAACCCTCGAAAGCCGACTCTCCAATCTTCTTGATGCCGTCGCCAATGATTATTGTCTCAAGATTAACACAATCCTTGAAGACTGACTTGCTCATCTCTTCCACGGATTCTGGAATGGTCACCTCTTCCAATTTCGAGCAACCCTCGAAAGCCGACTCTCCAATCTTCTTGATGCCGTCGCCAATAACAAGCGTCTCAAGACTGACACATGCCATAAAGGCCTGATCGGGAATCTCTGTGATACCACTCTCAATGGTCACCGATGTCAGAGTTGTGTTCTGGTAGAAAGCTTTCTCAGCCAGGGCCATCACTTTATAGTTATTATCTTTATAGACGACCTCTTTGGGGATGACGATTGTAGTGGTATCCGTACCGTAGTCGTCCACCTCAACCTCGCCCTCAGCCGTCACCACATAGTGAACAGCCTTGACGAAAAACTCTTTCACCTCTTCTTCTTCGTCCTCTGAGTCACTGACCTCCTCTGTGCCGTCATCAGACCGGGTATGGCCATACGACAATCCGACGCCAATAGAGAAAGCCGATAGTGTCATTATGAATACAAGTACTAATAAAGCTGATTTTCTCATTTCTATTTATTCACCTTTTCACTTGTTCACTTTTCACTTATTTTAATCCACCCCAAGTGCCTTGGATGGTCTTACACTGGGTGTAGAGTGCCGGACAGTTGAAGACCTTATAGAGCGGCTGGTTAGGCTGTCGGATAATCTCCACGGAACGCTGCTCCGTATCCCAGCCCTTTCCCATCATATAGAGGTACATTACGCGGCCGGAACCTACAATCTGCAACTCCTGATGCTTGTTGACGCTAGCCTTCATTTCTATAGTATAAGGCTCCTGCGGACGATAACCGTTTTGTGGTGTGGCTCCTTTCAGCACTGCTGCAGGAAGGTATCGCTGGTGGTAGCTGTCATTCTCTGGTGCATACTGCGAGGTTCCGTATTTGTCGTTCAACCGGGGGATGACAGAATTCACATTCGAGGGATAGTTGATCAGCTCGATACATTGTTTGCCCACCTGACGGTCCCTGCCGTAGATCTCCATCGCCATCACCATCATGGCAGCCGTGCCGTGAGGGGTTTTGCCGAGGAACTGCGTATATAGCGCCTCAAACTCCTCGTAGTCAGAGGGCACGTTGGTGAAGGTCACCTCGCCCTTGGCTTTCTTGTCATACTTCTTGGCGGTCAGTGTACCCTTCTGAGTGTACGTGTGATCACCATAGGTCCAGGTCTTCAGTTCTTCCTGACCAAATCCCATAAGACAACATAATGCCATCGTTATCAGTAAAATACCTTTCTTCATATTCATTTTAATCTATAGTTCTTCGTTTTACGGAGCAAAGATACGAATAATATATCAAACCACCAAATATATTGGTATTTTTTCTTAGAAAAACCGACACATCTTACCTACAACTTAAATCTTATTTTTACTCTCTACAGTAAATATACACAAAAATAGGCAAGTAGTCCGTTGGGACGTATCATTGTTGTAGTTATGTTGACAACCTATCACATAAGCATAGCAAATAATAAGAGAGAGAGCTCTGCGGAATTGACGCAGGGCTCTCTCTGATGGGGTTCGAATAGTCGCTTAGTTGTTGACGGAACCGCCAACGATGTCAAGCAGTTCGTTAGTAATGGCCTGCTGGCGGCTCTTGTTGTACTGGAGATTCAGTTCGCGTAACAACTCGTCTGCATTATCCGTCGCCGTCTGCATAGCCACCATTCGTGCAGCGTGCTCAGAGGCATTGGAGTCGAGCAAGGCCGTGTAGAGCGAAAGGTGGGCGAGCTTTGGAATGAGTTGGGAGAGTACGGTGTTCATGTCGGGCTCCACGATGAAGTTATCGTTGAGCGGTTTCACGTCCTCCTTGTCTCCAGACCCCTGTTTCCTCTCACCTCGTTTCTTCAGATACTCTTGCGACTCTTTCGTGGCGATGACGCTGGTGAGATCGCGCTCGTGGTCAGCCTTCAACTCCGACTCAATATCGATAGGCAGGAAGGTCTTACGGGTGAGCACCTGCGAACCAGCGCTCTTAAAGTGATGATAGATTAGTTCTACCTTATCTATCTCACCCTCAGCAAATTTCTTGCCAAGTTCCATGACGATATCGATACACTGAGCGACGTTCGGCTTGTCAGCCAATGCCGAGAATTCACCCTGCACCTTCAGTCCTACCTTCTGCGCTTTCTCATGGACCTTACGACCGATGGGATAGATCTCCACATTTTCGCGTCCGATCTCCTTGGTATAGGCATCAACAGCATTCATCATCAGTTTGATGGTGTTAGCATTGAAGCCGCCGCAGAGGGAGGAATTGGAGGAGAAGACCACGAGAGCCACCCGCTTCACGGGACGGGGCTTGTCATAGATGGTATGAGCCTCGGCCTCGGCTGCGAG
>JAEEGL015132753.1_pt1 | contig 12562 bp, 9 predicted proteins | sample 9134231 | NCBI WGS metagenome assembly JAEEGL01 (sample SAMN16246548, study PRJNA631951) | gut metagenome | biome: gut microbiome; feature: rumen; material: fiber-attached | host: Bos | place: Iran: Karaj | collected 2018-10
CTCTCTTGCCGTCCGAAACAACGGTTCCGTTTGAAACGCTGACGTTTGAGAACTTTTCCTCATTAAGTGCCATTGCGCTGACTGCTGCGAAAGGTGTGTAGATGGTTTCTTCCTTATCTTCAATGGTTACTGTGTTCTTGCAGTTGTTAGTATAATCGAGGGTAACGACAACATGTCCGCTCTGTCCCGCAAGTTCTTCTGCACTGACAGCCTTGCCATCAAGTTCGTAGGAAATGTTTACATCAACGGGAAGCTCCTTATCGGTCGTTCCCTGATAATAAATATCCTCGCCTTCGGTCTCCCATGTAAGCTTTGTTCCTTCCGCCTTATAGGTTTCCTTACCCTTTACGTTCTTTATGTCCTTAAGGTCCGATTCGTCCTCAAGTTCCTTTGTATTGTCCACGTTCTTAAGCCAGTTGCTTACTATAACGGAATCAACGTTACCTGTTGCATCGGTCTTTACATAGACCGTTTCCTGTTTCTTTGCTTCGGAAGATCCGGAAGAACAAGCCACTTTGCTGACCACATCCGTTAAGATCTCTTCATCCGTTTTGTTCTGAATTGCCGCAGCAACAAGAGCATCCTTGTTTACCAGCTTGTCTCCGCATGCGCAAAGGCTGCCGCCGATGAGTGATGCTGAAAGTAATATTGCCAAAACCTTTTTGAGTTTCATATTTATGCCTCCTTTTTCTTCAAAAATCCGATGGATGTATGACATATGAGTTTATCGAATATCAAAAGCATTGTGGGTAACATCGTAAGAACGATGACCATGCTTATCAGCGCGCCTCTTGCCATGAGGTTGCAGAGGGAACTGATCATATCTATGTTACTGATGAGGCCTACGCCGAAGGTTGCTGCGAAGAAGCTCAATGCACTTACCATGATGGATCTTACGCTTGCCTTGTGGGCGATCATCACAGCCTCTTTCTTGTCTTTACCGTTTGCTCTTTCCTTCTTGTATCTGGTTGTCATTAAGATCGCATAGTCAACTGTTGAACCAAGCTGGATCGTACCGATGACGATGGATGCAACGAAGGGAAGTACCGTTCCCGTGTAATAAGGAATTCCCATGTTGATGAATATCGCAAGTTCGATGACTCCCACAAGAATGACGGGAAGGCTCAATGACTTAAACACAAATGCGATGATCAGGAATATGGCTCCGATGGATACCTCGCTGACTCTTGCGAAATCCTTGTCCGTGATCTCGATAAGGTCCTTTGTACAGGGTGCCTCACCAACCAGCATTGAATTTGGATCGTAGGATTTGATCACTTTACTTATCTCATCACACTGCTTGTTAACTTCATCGCTTGCCACCTTGTATTCGCTCATTACAAGCATCATCTTGTAATCATCACTCTGAAGATCCGACACAAGATCCTCGGGCAGGAAATCCTGAGGGACATTGGGTCCCACCATGGAATCCAGTCCCAGCACAGACTTAACGCCGTCGATGGCCTCGATCTTTCCGATCATCTCCTCCGTATCGGAGAGCGTCATGTCACTGTCGTAAAGCACCATGTGTGTGCTGTTCATCTCAAAGAGATCGTTTAACTTCGTGTTTGCCACGATACTCGGAAGTGTCTCGGGCAATGATGAATCAAGGTTGTAATATACCGAAGTGTTCTTGTAACCGAACAGAGCCGGTATAAGAAGAACAACAAACAGTATCGCAAAGATCCATGTATGTCCAACTATGAACTCCGAAAGCTTCGGCATATCCGGAAGCAGTGCCTTATGCTTTGTTTTTCTTATTGCCTTATCAAAGATAAGAAGCATTGAAGGCAGGATCGTGATACAGGAAATAACTCCGATGAGAACACCCTTCGCCATTACGATGCCAAGGTCAAGTCCCAGGGTAAAGCTCATGAAGCACAAAGCCACGAAACCGGCGATGGTCGTAACGGAACTTCCGATGACCGATGTGAAGGTATTTGATATCGCATGTGCCATTGCACGGTCACGATCATCATCGAACCTCTCTAAGTTTTCCTCGTAGCTGTGCCAAAGGAATATTGAGTAGTCCATTGTCACGCCTAACTGAAGCACCGCCGTCAAAGCCTTGGTTATATATGAAATCTCCCCCAGAAATACGTTTGTTCCAAGGTTGTAGACGATTGCCATTCCTATACTTAATAAGAAGAACACGGGTGCCAGGAAGGAATCCATCGTAAGTGAAAGCACCACTATCGCAAGAACCACCGCTATGAGCACATACAGCGGTGTTTCTTTTTCGGAAAGATCCTTGGTGTCCGTAACCACCGCCGACATACCGCTTAAGAAGCACTGTGTGCCGGAGATCTTTCTTATCTCCTTGATGGCATCCATGGTTCCCTCCGCCGAGGTGGTGTCATCAAATATGATGGCCATCATTGTGGCATCGCCGCTGTTAAAGGCTTCATATATTCTGTCGGGCAGGATCGACATCGGGATCGAAAGATCCGCTACCGAATCGTACCAGAGGACCTTCGCCACATGGTCCACATTCTCGACCTCGGTCTTTATCTTTGCCGCGTCCTGCTCGTCCATTCCTTCTACGATAAGGAAGGAAAAAGCACCGGTTCCGAACTGATCCACCAGAATGTCCTGACCTACCATCGTCTCGATATCCTTCGGCAGGTAGTAAAGGATATCGTAGTTGACTCTCGTCTTTAAATATCCCAGTACCGAAGGAATGAGAAGAAGCAGTGACAGGATCATGATGGGGATTCTGAATTTAACTATCTTCTTTCCGAAATTAATCATTTTTTCATCACTCCTTTTCAAAAATGACCAACGTTCATTTTTCTGTTCACGGATGTTATAGCAAATAAATGACTATTGGTCAATATTTTTTTTGAAGTTTATTGATTTTTTAGAAATATCGTTTAAAATCAGATTACAGAGAGGTGCGTTTTTATGGGAAAAGCAGAAGCAAACAAGCAGCATAAAAGAGAATCCTTATTAAATACGGCATTTGAACTTTTTACCACCAAGGGCATAAACAACACGTCCATTTCCGACATTGTTGAAGCAGCCGGCGTGGCAAAAGGAACCTTCTATTTATATTTTAAGGATAAATACGATATCAACAGCAAGCTGGTGGTCCACCGGGCAACCATGCTCTTTGATTCCGCCCTTGAGCGTATGCACCAACAGGATCTGACCGATCCCAAGGACAGGATCCTTTTTGTTGTTAATGACATAATCGACGCACTTACAAAGGACAAAGTCCTTCTTATGTTCATATCCAAAAATCTGGGACTTGGCTTCTCCCGTTTTATGATGGAAAGTCCCTCCGTCACCGGTGAGGAACCTGTCGTCGAGGCCACCAAGGAATTCTTAAAGGACATCGGCGGCAGCATCTCCGATCCCCGTCTTATGATGTACATGATCATCGAACTTACGGGAAGCAGCATCTACTCTGCCATCCTTTACGACCAGCCCGTCTCCATCGAGGAATTAAAGCCCCATCTTTACGCGGCCATCACCTCCATCATCGATCAGTTCACCATTAAATAATTTCCTGTTGACATACCTCTTCTTTGAGTTATAATATACTCAAACATATGAATAATTGTTCATATGTAAAAGAAAACATCAAAGGAGAATTTATATATGAAAAAGTCTTATAAGATCGACGTTGACTGCGCAGCATGTGCAAACAAGATGGAGGATGCGGCAAAGAAAACAGCCGGTGTTAAGAATGCGGTAGTAAACTTTATGGCACTTAAGATGGATGTTGAATTTGAAGAAGGCGCCGACTTAAAGGCGGTTATGGAGGAAGTCCTTGCAAACTGCAAAAAGGTCGAGGACGACTGCGAGGTATTTATCTGAGAAATGAAAGACCCTTCGGGGTCTTTTTTAGGAGTTTTCCATGAACAAGAAGCAGAAAAAGAATCTTAAAAAGATAATCACAGCCCTTATTCTTCTTATATTGATAAGGGTTTCACAGATCTTTATCACATATGAGGAGCTGACGATCGGATCCGTTCCCGCAGGAAAGATCCTCATCTTCGCCCTTTACATGGTCCCTTACTTTATCGTGGGCTGGCCCATTCTGGTAAAAGCCTTTAAGGGTATCAGGAACAAGCAGGTCTTTGATGAGAACTTCTTAATGGCGGTAGCTACCGTAGGTGCCATTGCCATCGGTATCGTTGGAGACGGTGATTATGTGGAAGCCGTTGCGGTAATGCTCTTCTATCAGATCGGTGAACTTTTCCAGAGCATTGCAGTCGGTAAGAGCCGCAAAAATATCACGGAACTTATGGACATCCGCCCGGATTATGCCAATCTCGAAACCGCAGCCGGTATCGAGCAGGTTGATCCCGATGAAGTTTCCATCGGTTCGGTGATCGTTGTAAAGCCCGGTGAGAAAGTGCCCATCGACGGCATTGTTATCGAAGGCTCCTCAAGCCTTAACACTGCTGCCCTTACGGGGGAAAGCCTTCCCAGAGACGTGGTGGTTGATGATGAGATCATCTCAGGCTGCATCAACATGACCGGTCTTCTTAAGATAAGAACAACAAAGGGATTCGGCGAATCAACTGTTTCAAAGATCCTTGATCTTGTTGAAAACGCCGCTTCCAGAAAATCCCGCTCCGAGAATTTCATTTCAAAATTTGCAAAGATATATACTCCCGCGGTATGCTACGGAGCGCTGGTCTTAGCCATCCTTCCTCCCGTGATAAGCATGATCGCAGGTTATCCCGCAAACTGGGGACAGTGGGTCTACAGAGCACTTACATTCCTTGTTATCAGCTGCCCCTGCGCACTGGTCATAAGCATTCCCTTAAGCTTCTTTGCCGGTATCGGCGGAGCGGGAAATGCAGGTATCCTCGTAAAGGGCTCCAACTATCTTGAGGCTCTTTCAAATACGGTCATGGTTGTTTTTGATAAAACAGGTACCCTGACGGAAGGCGTTTTTGAAGTAACGGAGATCATTCCCGCAGGCAGCTTCGGAAAGGCCGAGATCCTTGAATATGCCGCATACGCCGAATGCTTCTCTTCCCATCCCATAAGCTTAAGCCTTAAAAAGGCCTACGGAAAAGAGATTGACGAAAGCCTTGTTACGGAGGTTTCCGAGATCGGCGGTCACGGTGTTAAGGCTTCCTATAACGGTCATGTGATATCGGCCGGAAATCAGAAGCTTATGAAAGAACAAAATATCGCGTTTACGGAATGTAACAGGATCGGAACTTTGGTCTATATTTCCGTAGATTCCGAGTTTGCGGGATGCATTGTCATTTCGGATGTGTTAAAATCCAATTCAAAGAAAGCAATACAAGCCCTTAACTCCATAGGAATAAAGAAGACGGTAATGCTTACCGGAGACGCGAAAAACGTTGCTGACAGCATTGCGGCAGAGCTTGGTATCTCCGAGGTCCACTCCGAGCTTCTTCCCGGGGACAAGGTTGCAAAGGTTGAGGAATTCCTTGATAAGAAGGATAAGAACGAGCTTCTTGCCTTCGTAGGCGACGGTATTAACGATGCTCCCGTTCTTTCAAGGGCGGATATCGGTATCGCCATGGGAGCCCTTGGCTCCGATGCAGCCATCGAAGCCGCCGATATCGTCTTAATGGACGATGATCCCTTAAAGATTGCAAAGGCAATAAAGATCGCAAAGAAGTGCATGCGCATCGTTTACGAAAACATCTGGTTTGCCATCGGCGTTAAATTACTCTGCCTCCTTCTGGGAGCACTGGGTATCGCCAACATGTGGCTTGCCATCTTTGCCGATGTGGGGGTAATGGTCATTGCGGTATTAAATGCCATCCGCGCATTGAGAGTCAGGAATCTGTAAGGAGAAACAATATGACTGAACATATGAAACCGGACGTGGAAGTCTGCGCCGTAAACGAGATACATCCTGCGTTACTTAAAACCGTTAAGGAGAAGCTTCCCGAAGAGACCGAGCTTTACGATCTTGCGGAGCTGTTTAAATTATTCGGTGATTCCACCCGCATCCGCATACTCTTCGTTTTATGCGAAGCGGAGGTATGTGTCTGCGACCTGGCCGCAGCCCTTAACATGACTCAGTCAGCCATCTCCCATCAGCTTAAGATCTTAAAAGCCGGAAAGCTCATAAAAAACAGACGTGAAGGCAAGTCCATCTTCTACTCCCTTGCGGACGATCATGTTAAATCCATCCTGGAATTGGGTCTTGAACATATCGAAGAATAAAGATTCCAAACACACAAAAAGGAACGTCGCAGCCGCGATGTTCCTTTTTAATATGCTATCATTGCCCTGCTTCCCATGACCTTCCAGTTTTTTTCAAACAACGCTCTGTCCACCGTGAGACACTCTCCCGTCATACTGTCCGAAATGCTCACAGTGTTTGATGTATATCCCGAAAGAACAACACAGTGGAGATTTTCATAAAAACCATTTGAGTTGATCTCCGGCTCCTCAAAATCAATGGTAAGCCAGACCACTACGGGTATCCCGTGAAGCAGCTTCCCGTAAAGTTCCGTAACTTCACAGCCCGTGATATCCTCTGCACAAATATCGGTACCATTATCCAGATTGTAGGCTTCGACAGTCTTAACCAGAACCGGGGCAAAACAATACAATCCGTTGCTTCTTGGATTGAAAAGATAGTATTCATTCGGATCGGCATATCCAGAATCACTTTTCGGAAGATAACGATCCGCCATAGTCAGCTTATTTGCGCTATATCCGTAATAATTCAAAACCTCCGTGAGAGAAGTTATCTCGCATCCTTCAGGAAGCTCCGGGTACTGCTTTATCGGCGCTACCGCCATATCACAGCCTACATACCATCGGTCCGTAAGCCCATCCTCACATAATTCTTCATTGTAATACCTTATAAAGCCGTCCCTCTTCTTTTCATACCGATAATCTACGTCAGGACTTTTGTAAAGGGGGCTTCTTGTTATAAGCCTTCCGGAAGCTATATAGCCTGTGCCGAACTCCCTGCTCTCTGCCCTGTAAAACCTTACAGTCCTTCCGTCCTCGTTCATTACCTTTGCAGTAACCCAGACTCCGGCACCTTCAGGCAGTTCCTTAATGATCTTGCTGGCCCGGTTCGGTGCAGTCCTTACACCCACGCCGTATATGACATACATATAGGACCTGGGTATCTTTATCTCCTCCCAGTCCGTCGGTCCCTCTTCTGTCAGGTCTCCGGTCTTGTCTATCCCAGTCTCCACTTCGGGGCGGTTTACAGTGAAATCACCGTTTTTCGGATTTACAGTTCCCAAGACATTTACAAAAAGAAGAAGGGTTACAAGGATCAGTCTCATGCTCTTCCTCTTAGATTCCGTTATTGAAAATTCTTTGCTTCATTGATGTTTGAAACACCGATGAGTTCGATACCCTTTATCTTCTTTACGGTATCGTTTATATTGGCCTTCGGCATGATACAGGTGGTAAAGCCAAGCTTTGCAGCCTCCCTTACCCTTGCCTCGGCCTGACCTACGGCCCTTACTTCACCGTTTAATCCCACTTCTCCGAAGATAACTGTTTTCGGATCGATGGGTTTATTCTTAAATGCGGAAATGATGGACATGACCGTTGCCAGATCCACCGAAGGCTCGTTGATCTTTATCCCGCCGGCGATATTTACATATGCGTCCATATCACCGATCTGAAGCCCGCCGCGTTTTTCGATGACGGCCATTAAAAGATTAACTCTGTTATAATCAAGCCCCGTTGCCTGCCTTCTGGGAATTCCGAAGGAACTCTTGCAGACAAGTGCCTGTATCTCAAGCATTAACGGCCTCGTTCCCTCAACTGTGCAGGTAACAACGGAACCGCCCACATCCTCAGCCCTTCCGCTTAACATGACCTCGCTGGGATTGGGAACCTCCGCAAGGCCCTCTTCGCGCATCTCAAATACACCGATCTCGTTGGTGGAACCGAAACGGTTCTTTACACCCCGTAAGATGCGGTAGCTTCCATGGGTATCCCCTTCAAAATAAAGGACCGAATCCACCATATGCTCAAGGACTCTCGGTCCCGCAACGGCACCTTCCTTGGTCACATGTCCCACGATGAATATTGATATCTCATTGGACTTTGCAAGCTGAAGAAGAAGGGACGTAGCCTCCCTGACCTGGGAAACGCTTCCGGGAGCCGAGGAAATATCCTCTCTGTACATGGTCTGAATGGAATCGATCACCACCATATCCGGCTTCTCTTCCGTTACAAACCCGCTTATTACATCAAGATCCGTCTCACAGAGAAGCTTCATCTCCTTATAATCGCTTCCCAGCCTGTCGGCACGCATCTTTATCTGCCTCGGAGATTCCTCTCCCGAAACATACAAAACCTTCTTCCCCGCTACGGAAAGATTTCTGGTAACCTGCAAAAGCAGCGTTGACTTTCCTATTCCCGGATCACCGCCTATAAGAACAAGGGAACCCCTGACTATTCCGCCTCCCAGAACCCGGTCAAATTCCTTGGAGCCCGTGGTGAAACGCTCCTCGGTATCAGCCTGTATATCCTTAAGAAGCACAGGTTTCGAAGCTGTGCCCGAGGCTTTCTTTATTCCTTTGTTCTTACCTTCCGTCGGTTCCTCGACCATGGTATTCCATTCTTTGCAGCCCGGGCACTGTCCCATCCATTTGGCGGACTCGTACCCGCAGCTTGAGCAAAAGAATGCGGTCATCTTCTTTGCCATTTATTTATCCTTTTTTACCGTAAAAACAGCCTGCTTGTCCTTAACCTTAGCAACCACATGATCGCCGGGCTTTATGTTCTTCTTAAGTATCTCCTCCGCCAAAGGATCTTCAACAAAGGACTGGATCGCACGCTTTATGGGACGGGCGCCCATCTTAAGATCCGCATAGGTATTTACTATGTAATCCTTAAGCTCCTTGGAGAAGGTAAGGGTTATCTCCATCTGCTCCTTGCATCTTTTGATAAGGTCCTTTGAAAGAAGTGTGGTGATATCCGTAAGATCCTTCTTTGTAAGTGAATGGAACACGATTATCTCATCGATACGGTTTATGAACTCGGGCTTAAACATGCGCTTGACCTCGTCCATTACCGCATCCTTCATCTTTGAATGATCCCTTTCCGCATCGGACTTTGACGTAAATCCAAGGTTCTTGGGATCCACGATCCTCTGGGCTCCGGCATTACTTGTCATTATTATTATGGTGTTCTTAAAGTTGACCTTTCTTCCCTTGGAATCGGTTATATGACCGTCGTCAAGGACCTGCAAAAGGATGTTGAACACATCGGGATGTGCCTTCTCAACCTCATCAAAAAGAACAACACTGTAGGGATGTCTTCTGACCTTCTCGCTTAACTGACCTCCGTCATCAAAGCCCACATATCCGGGAGGGGATCCGATGAGTTTGGAGACCGAGTGACTTTCCATATACTCGGACATATCAACCCTGATAAGGGCATTCTCATCTCCGAACATGGCCTCCGCCAAAGCCTTTGAAAGCTCGGTCTTTCCCACACCTGTGGGTCCTAAGAACATAAAGGAACCGATGGGACGGTTGGGATCCTGAAGTCCCACTCTCTGTCTTCTCATGGCCCTTGCAATGGCCTTAACGGCTTCTTCCTGACCGATGACTCTCTTATGAAGAATATCCTCAAGCTTTAACAGACGCTCGCTTTCTTTTTCCTGAAGCTTCTTAACGGGAACCTTGGTCCAGAGTGCCACTACGTCGGCTATATTGTTTTCGTCAACGGTCACATCCCCGGTCCTTAGGGAGGATCTGCTCTTCTTCTCAAGAGCCTCCAGCTTCTTTATCAGCTTGTCCTCCTCGGCGCGAAGCTCGATGGCCTGAGTGTAGGCTTCTATCTTGACCGAGGTTGCGATCTGACGGTCGATCTTCTTTATCTTTTCAATGAGTTCATTGGTCTTGTCGGGTTTGTTAAGGATCTTCACCCTTGCTGCTGCCCCCGCCTCATCGATAAGGTCGATGGCCTTGTCGGGAAGGTAACGGTCATTGATATATCTTGAAGAAAGAGCTACCGCTGCCTCCAAAGCCTCGTGCTTATAGGATACCTTGTGATGCTCCTCGTATTTGGAAATGATGCCCTCCAAGATCCTTAAAGCCTCTTCTTCCGTGGGTTCTGCCACGTCAACGGGCTGGAAACGGCGTTCAAGAGCCGCGTCCTTCTCTATATATTTTCTGTATTCCGTAAGGGTGGTTGCACCTATGAGCTGGATCTCACCCCTTGAAAGTGCGGGCTTTAACATATTGGCCGCATCCATGGAGCCTTCGGATCCGCCGGCACCTATAAGGGTATGAAGCTCATCAAGGAAAAGAATGACATTTCCCGTATTCTTAACCTCGTTAAGAAGCCTCTTCATCCTTTCCTCAAATTCACCTCTGTATTTCGTTCCGGCTACAAGGCCCGAAAGGTCCAGGGTAAGCACCTTTTTGTTCATTACGGTGGCAGGCACATCACCTGCGACTATCCTTGCGGCCAGACCTTCTACGATGGCGGTCTTACCTACACCGGGCTCACCTACGAGACAGGGGTTGTTCTTCTGCCTTCTTGACAGTATCTGGATAACCCTTCTTATCTCATCGTTACGGCCGATGACGGGGTCTAACTTACCCTGCCTTGCAAGCTCCGTAAGATCCTTTGAAAACTGCTTTAAAACACTTCCGTCCTTCTTCTTTGAACGTACTCTCTTTGACTCGTCCTTTACAAAGGAAGCATCAAGTCCCATCGTGGTCAGTATCTCCGTGAAAAGATCGGGAGGATTGATCCTTAGTGCCACAAGGATCTGAAGGGCACAGCCTCCGTTCTCCTCAAGCATTGCAAGAAGAAGGTGTTCGGTTCCGATCCTGTCGGAACGGTATTTTATTGCTATGGAATAAGCATTATCAAGAAGCCTTTCGGTCCTGGGGGTATACCCCTCCCGCTCCTTAAGTGCGGTTCCCTGACCTCTGACGGTCAGATCCTTTATAAGACTCTCAACCTCATCAAGATTTACCTTATGGCCGGCAAGAACGGTTGCGGCGATACCGCTTCCCTCCTCTATAAGTCCGTAAAGGATATGTTCGCTTCCGATATAATAATGCCTGAGTCTCTTTGATACCCCGGCGGCAAGGTCCAGCGCCTTCTTCGCTTTTTCGGTATATTCAAACTTCATGCGCGATATCCTCCGTATTCTTCATATATTTCATCAATAAGTCCGTGTACTTCTTCCCTGGAAATGCCTTTGCAGCTGGCCTTGGCAAGGGTACGCAAAAGCTCCAGTTTAACTTCCTTAAGATCTTCAAGATGATTGATGTCAACCGCGATCACAACACCCTTTCTTCGGTCAACCTTAACAAAGCCCTCATCTTTCAGGACCGTATAAGCCTTATTCACGGTATGCATATTGATGCCGATCTCCTCGGACAGCTTACGCACACTGGGAAGCGCATCTCCCTCCGAAAATGCCCGGGTCGCGATACCGTAGATTATCTGGTTGCAAAGCTGCATGTAAATGGCTTCGTCGCTGTTAAAATCAATTTCTATGATCATCCTGTCACCCTTATCATTTAGCAAAAATGCGGTTGTTATACATAATATATAACAACCGCATTGTCATGTCAATTTGATCAGTCGTCATCATGACCGGATCCGGAATGTAAGAATCCGTAATCCATGTCATCATCCTCGGCAAAGCTTCTTGCCTTGGGAGCCGCCGTGCGGGGAACCGCCGTTGTGCTCTGACTGGAAGAACCGGTAACCCGTCCTTCGGTATATCTTGTGGTTCCGTCTACGGAAGCATATCCGCCGTCGGTAGTCTTCTTAGCCCTTGTTGCCCTGACGATACGTCCGTCGGGAAGCTTGATATGTTCGCCGTCCTCTAAGAATTCAGCTCCTTCAAGATCCTTCTTTGTAAGCCTTGTGGGAGTCTGGGATGAAGGCCGGCTCTGAGTCTTGCCTACGGTCTCCATCTTAAAGTCTTCTGAAGATCTTCTTGTCTGGGACTGAGAGGACTGGGTCCTTGTGCTGTAGGAAGAGGATGAAGAAGAAGTCCTTGAAACATTCTCGCGCTTGGGAGTAATGGGCTCCTCAGTCTCATCATATCCGTAGTACCAGCGACGGAACATGATATATGCTGCAGCACCTGCCGCAAGTAAGAGGATGATCACGATGGTAAGAACAACAATGCCTGCCTGCTTCTTTTTAAGCTTCTTTGCATCTTCCTTGATGGTCTCCTCAAGTTTCTTCTTAGCCTCTATAACTTCCTTAAGATCGTACTTTGTACCTTCTGTATAGTCGTTAAGATACCATACGGTATCGCCGTTCCCGTCAAGATCATAAGTTACTTCATAATCCATGTAAACTTCCGGTTCCGGCTCGGGTTCGGGTTCAGGTGTTTCCTGTTCCTCGGGAACTTCGGGTGTGGGCTCATCGCCCTTTATGACAAGCTCCCCGGAAAGAGAGATGTAATCCGAACGGATGTAACCCTGCTTTGCACCGTAGGTAAGGAAGTACCAGGTCTCGCCTTCGGAGGTTTCCTCATATGCGGTTACGGTTACTTCGGTGCCCTTGGATACGCTGTCAACCACTGCCGTGTTGGTTGAAGGACCTTTTCTTACACGAACATCGCCTGTTGTTTTTGCGGACACTTCGTTAA
>JAEEGL016549952.1_pt1 | contig 12562 bp, 10 predicted proteins | sample 9134231 | NCBI WGS metagenome assembly JAEEGL01 (sample SAMN16246548, study PRJNA631951) | gut metagenome | biome: gut microbiome; feature: rumen; material: fiber-attached | host: Bos | place: Iran: Karaj | collected 2018-10
CAGGCTTCCTTCATCAGGCCCTTGCCCCAGTAGTCATGCCCCAGATCATAGCCGAAAATGGTACTCAGGTAAGGCGCAGGTCTTAGCCTTGAATAGCTGATGGTACCGATGATGGTCTCCGGATCTTCCTTTAGAAATACATAGTAATAGATATTCTGCTTTTTTTCAATCTCCTGCATCTCATATTTCATGGAACGCAGCTGATATTCTTCTGTATAATAGGAATCCTGATGGGTAAACTCAAATTCCTCAAACCACTCTCTGTTTTTCAGGTAGTATTTGGCCAGTTTCGGCGCGAATTCTTCCTCCGAGGTCTTAATGATCAATCGATCCGTTATCAATTTGACTGACATAACGCTTTCCTCCGCTCGTAAATGTCATTGTACCAAACTTCGCATTGCAAGTCAAAAACCTTTATGCTAAACTCTATGGGAATGCGCGGCGCAGATGGAAAATATGCAAAAATGCCGCTTGAAAAGGTGAAAAACATGAACAAGACTCATAAAACCGTATTATCTCTGGAGGTTTTTCCTCCCAAAAAGGAAGAAGAATTCCAGAATGCCTTTGCCACCATGGACCAGTTTAAAGAGCTGGATCCGGCATTTATCTCCGTCACCTACGGTGCAGGGGGCTCCCGCTCCAAGAAAACCGTTGAGATCGCAGATTATATCCAGAATAAACTGGGGATCACTGCTCTTGCACACCTGACCTGCGTTGGTAACAAGAAAGCCGATATCGACGAGGTTTGCAGCCAGTTAAAAGAAGCCGGGATCAAAAACATCCTCGCTCTTAGAGGTGATCGTCCGGCGGATATGAGCGACGAACAATATAACAGCAGGGACTTTACCTATGCCCAGAAGCTGGTTTCCTATCTGAAGGAGAAAAATGAATTTACCCTCTTCGGTGCCTGCTACCCTGAAAAGCATTTTGAGGCCATGTCCACCAGAGCTGATCTTGCTCATCTGAAAGAAAAAGTGGATGCGGGCTGCAGCGAACTCATTACACAGCTGTTTATGAACAACGATGTGTTTTATGCTTTCTGTGACAAGGCTCTTGCCGCAGGGATTACCATTCCCATCCATGCAGGGATCATGCCCATTACCTCAGCAAAGCAGGTAGCCACTACCATCTCCCTTTCCGGAACCTCCATTCCCAAGGCTTTCTCCGATCTGGTGGCCAGATACGGTGACAATCCGGAGGATATGAGAAAGGCCGGTATCGATTACGCCATCAGACAAATGCAGGATCTTATTGATGGCGGTGTGGAGGGACTGCATATCTACTCCATGAATAAGCCCAAGATGACGAGAGAGATTGTGGAGGCACTGAATTTCTGACAGGTAGTTCCAGCTAAACAACGACATCAAAGAAAATACATAAACAAATAAACAAGAAAAATCCGAGGCTAAAACGCCTCGGATTTTGTTTTCTTTCATGATACCGGATGCAAAACCCGCATCAACCCCACGCAAGTCCCGTATCCTCCGGCTTCTTATCACGGAACATCAGATCCTGCAGTGCCAGCTTTGCACTCTTGCCTTCAAAGAGGATGGCATTCACCTCAGTAACGATGGGCATTGCAATGTGATACTTCTCAGCAAGTCCTTTGGCAGCCTTGGCAGCATAAACGCCCTCTACTACCATCTTTACCTCATCCATTGCCTCTTCATAGCTCTTTCCCTGGCCAATGAGGATTCCGGCCCTGTGGTTTCTGGAATGCATGGAGGAACAGGTTACGATGAGATCACCGATGCCAGTTAAACCGGAAAAGCTCTCCTGCTTGCCGCCCATGGCAAGACCCAGCTTGGAAATCTCGGAAACGCCTCGGGTAATGATAGCCGCTCTGGCGTTATCCCCCTGTCCCAGACCATCTGCGATACCTGCAGCCAGTGCGATGACATTCTTCAAAGCCCCGCCCAGCTCGATTCCCAGTACATCGGGGCTTGTATAAACACGGATGTAGTCACACATGAAGATATTCTGAATAAACTCCGCATCCTCTTTTTTCGCAGCCCCTGCCACCAGAGTGGTGGTAAGCTCCCGACCTACCTCCTCTGCATGGGAAGGTCCGGAAAGCACGCAGGCCACCGATCCGGGGATCTCCTCTTCAATGATCTCCGTCAGGGTTAAAAAGGTCTTATCCTCGATGCCCTTTGCCACATTGACAATAAGCTGTCCTTCTTTTACATAGTCTTTCATGGAATGAGCCGTGCTTCTTGTAAAGGGTGAGGGCACCGCCAAAACCAGAAGATCCTTATCCTTGCAGGCTGCTTCCAGATCCGTAGTATAAACGATGGAATCCGGCAGCTTTACCCCCGGAAGCTTCGTCTCATGCTCCCGCTTTTCATCCAGCATCTTGATCTCATCCTCAATGATGGACCAAACCGTTACCTCATGCTGATTGTCTGCAAGTACCTTGGAAAGCGCTGTCCCCCAGCTTCCCGCTCCGATCACCGAAACCTTTGCCATACCCGTAACCTCCTTGTTTTCAATATTGTAAATCAGTTTCAGTTAAATTCCGTTTCTATCAGTCCAGCTTATTCTTATGAGCCAGATAGGTCTTTCTCTCTTCCCCCTTCAAAAGCCTTTGAATGTTCTCCTTATGCCGGAAAAAAGCCATCACCATAATGATCGCAGCCAGCACATAAAGCTCGATCATCCCTGCCGGATGAGACACCTGTATCCGTCCAATGCGCTCCAGCACCACGATGACAACAAAGAACAGTGTGGATACCGAAAGGGACGCCAAGGATACCAGATGGGTTGCAAAAAAGATGGAAAAGAACAGCACAAATCCTATTGCAAAAGGAATCCAGGTATCTGTGATCCAGGTTGCCACATACATGCCTGCCAGAACCGCAATGCCCTTTCCGCCCTTAAAATTCATATAGAAGGGGAAGTTGTGTCCCAGCGTTGCCCCAAGCCCCGCATAAAGCTGCAGGATCTTATCCAGCTCCGGATTGGCCGATCCGAAAAGTGCATGCGCCAACAGCATGGCAAATACCGTCTTAAAGCAGTCTCCCAGCAGTACGATGAGGGCCGCCTTTTTTCCGAGTACCCGAAGGGAATTGGTGGTACCGATATTCCCGCTTCCCTTTTCACGGATATCGATTCCGTGAAGCTTTCCGTAGAAAAATCCTGTCTGGAACAAACCGAAGGCATATCCGATAGCCAGACAAATCACACGATGCAACATAACAAAAGCCTTTCTTGTCTTACTTTATTCTTTCTCTTTCCGCTCTCTGATCACCAGCTTCAGCGGCGTACCGCGGAAGCCGAAGGTCTCGCGGATCTGATTTTCGATATATCTCTGATAGGAAAAATGGAACAGCTCCTTATCATTACAGAAGATCACAAAGGTAGGAGGCTTAATGGACGCCTGGGTAATATAAAACAGACGAAGTCTCTTGCCCTTATCACTGGGAGGCTGCTGCAGCGCCGTAGCCTCTGCCATGATCTCGTTGAGCACACCCGTTGCAATACGAAGAGACGCACTCTGCTCTACCATATCAATAAGATCATAGAGCTTCACAAGCCTTTGACCCGTGGCGGCTGAGATAAAGCAAAGCTCCGCATAGGTCATAAAGGATAAGGTATTGCGGATATCCTTTTCAAACTCCCGGGTGGTCTTGTTGTCCTTCTCCACTGCATCCCATTTATTCACGGCGATAATCACGCCCTTGCCTCTTTCATGGGCAATTCCGGCGATCTTGGCATCCTGCTCGGTAACACCCTCGGTGGCATCGATAACCAGGACCACGATGTCTGCACGTTCTACTGCAGTCACCGTCCGCACGATCATAAAGTGCTCCAGCTCTTCCTTGATCTTATTCTTTCTGCGAAGTCCCGCCGTATCGATAAAAATGTACTCCCGGCCGTTGTGCTTTACTACCGCATCAACTGCATCTCTGGTGGTTCCTGCAATATCAGAAACAATGAGGCGATCCTCTCCGATGAGCTTATTGATAATGGAGCTCTTACCCACATTGGGCTTCCCTACAATGGCGATCCTGGTGCGATCATCCTCTTCCTCGGTGTCCGCATCCTCAGGGAAGTGCGCCAGCACCTCATCCAAAAGATCACCCATTCCCTGTCTGTTGGCTGCAGAGATGGCAAAGGGCTCACCCATTCCCAGGTTGTAGAACTCATAGACGTCCAGCTGCTGTTTTTCGTAGCTATCTACCTTGTTGACTACCAGGATGACAGGCTTTTGGCTGCGGCGTAGCATATCCGCCACCTTGTCATCCGCATCCACCATGCCCTGTTTGGCATCCACCATGAACAGGATCACATCTGCCGTATCAATGGCGATCTGAGCCTGCTCACGCATCTGGGACAGTATGATATCCTTGGAATCCGGCTCAATACCACCGGTATCAATGATGGTAAAGCTCTTATCCAGCCAGGTCACATCGGCGTAGATACGATCTCTCGTGATGCCCGGGGTATCCTTTACAATGGAGATCCGCTCTCCTGCGATGGCGTTAAAAAATGTAGATTTGCCCACATTCGGCCTGCCAACTACGGCCACTATGGGTCTTCTTTTCTTTTTACTCATAAAATCTTTCCTTTTTCACAAACTAAAGGACATTATACCATAAAACAGCAAAAACGGATACGCTTTTTTCTTGTGAATATCGGCTTGATAGGGTATGATAGATAAGGTTTTTTGAAACACCCGCCTTACAGAAACAGTTACCTGCCCGAATGGGCCAAAAAAGGAGTAGATATATATGATCCTATCCTGTCAATCCATAGAAAAAAGTTTCCCGGGGCAAACTTTATTTACCAATGCCTCCTTTATTCTGGAGGAAAATGAGAAAGCTGCCATCGTCGGTATTAACGGCACCGGAAAGACCACCCTGCTTAAGATGCTGCTTGGAAAAGAGCCCATGGATGCAGGATCCGTAACCTTTTCCAAGGATAAGACCTGGGGATATCTGGCCCAGGAAAATGATGAAGATTCCGACCTTACCATCCACGATCTGATGCTGACTGCCAGAGAAGATCTGGTAAACATGGAAAAGCGGCTTTCCTCTCTGGAGGATGAGATGCATCAAAAGCAGGCCGAAACTTCTGCCGATGATCCGGAGCTTCTTTCACTGATCGAACAATATACCGCCCTTCATAATGAGTTTGAGCGAAAGGACGGCTACCAATATAAAAGCCTTCTCACAGGCGTACTAAAGGGTCTGGGCTTTTCCGAGGAGGAATTTGAAAAACGGGTCTGCACCCTCTCCGGCGGGCAGAAAACCAGAGCCCATCTTGCAAAGATCCTGTTCCAGAATCCGGATCTGATCATCCTGGATGAGCCTACCAACCACCTGGATATCGCTTCCATCGAATGGCTGGAGGGATTTTTAAAAAACTATAAAGGCGCCGTACTTCTGATCTCCCATGACCGGTATTTCCTGGATGCCATCGTATCCAAGGTCATCGCCATTGAGGAGCGGACCCTTCGCACCTATCAGGGCAATTATACGGAATATGCCAAAAAGGCCGCCCAGCTTTATGAAGCAAGACTTTCCGCTTACTATAAACAGGAGGCAGAGATTGCCCACCAGGAAGCTGTCATTGCCAAGCTGAAATCCTTTAACCGGGAAAAGTCCATCAAGAGGGCCGAAAGCCGGGAGAAAAAGCTGGAAAAGATGGAGCGCATGGATAAACCCGAAGTCCTTCGGGATAAGATGCACCTATCCTTAGATCCCACGTCAGAAAGCGGCAAGGATGTACTGGAGGTCTCCCACCTCTCCAAAAGCTTTGGTGAGAACCATCTCTTTTCCGATGTGTCTTTCCTCATCACCAAGGGTGAGCACGTTGCCATCATCGGTAAGAACGGTACCGGGAAAACCACCCTTTTGAAGATCCTTACCACTTTGGCGAATGCCGATGAAGGAGAATTTACCATAGGCGCCAGAGTCCAGATTGGCTACTACGATCAGGAGCACCAGGAACTGGACGAAAGCAAGACCCTATTTGATGAGATCTCGGACGCCTACCCGAAACTGGATCAGACCACCATCCGCAATACCCTTGCGGCCTTCCTCTTTACCGGTGAAGATGTCTATAAGCGGGTATCCGCTCTCTCCGGAGGAGAAAAAGGCAGATTGTCACTTGCCAAGCTGATGTTGTCAGGCGCTAACTTTTTGATCCTTGATGAGCCTACCAACCATCTGGATATCGCATCCAAGGAAATTCTGGAAACCGCGCTGAATGACTATACCGGAACCGTGCTCTATGTCAGCCATGACCGCTACTTTGTCAACAGAACCGCTGACCGGATCCTGGATCTATGCGGCAAACACTTCTATGAATTCAAGGGTAACTACGATTACTATCTGGAAAAACGGGAAACCGTAGAAGGAGCAAACAGCGGGGCACAAAATATAGCAAGCGGCGCAAAAGGAACCCTGTCCGTCCAAGACTCTTCAACAGCTAATACAGCCCTCGCAAGCGACTCCCAAAGCAGCAAGCTTTCCTGGGAGGAGCAAAAAGCGGCTGCCGCCAAGGAGCGTAAGCTCCAAAATGAACTGAAAAAATGTGAAGAGCAGATCGAAGCCCTGGAGGAAGAAATGAAGGAGATCGACGAAAAGCTCTCCGATCCGAAAAACGGAACCGATCTTCCCCTTCTGCAGGAGCTGACTAAGAAAAAGAATCAGATCTCCGAGGAGCTGGAAGGGCTCTATGAGACCTGGGATACCATTACCTCAGAAATATAAAGCAAAAAAAAGATCCCTGATATCGCCACGAAGCAATATCAGGGATTTTTACGTTATGCTTTTTTTGATCTTAACTCTTGCAGCCCTTGAACATCTTTGCAGTCAGCTTTTTCAGATATAAATATCTTTATTTTGTAATCTCATGGAAAATGATGCAGTTCGGGCTTGCGATCTTCATCTCTTTCCCGTTCATCACGATCAATCCCTTTTCCATATCGGTGTGGAAGAAGGTCATGGTACCTGATTCGTGGTTTAGGCTCACCAAATGCTTGTTATCCGGGAACAGGGCCACATCCTTGGGATAGTCCCCGCTGACAGGCAGGCAAAACAGTTTTTTCAGTTCTCCTGTCTTATGATTGATCTCATAGGCCACCGCACTGTTGTCTCCCGCATTGGAGCTGATCAGATACTTTTCATCCATGGAAAAGTTCAGCGCGCTGGCAGCGGATCCGCCTGCATGGTAGTCATTGAGAGTAGAAATGTTCTGGATCTTGGTAAAATACGGATTCCCATCCTCTTCCTTGTAGGAATATACATCAATATAGTTTTTCATCTCATGAACGATATAGACGAATTTCCCATCCTTTGTCATTTTGATGTGACGGGGTGCGGAATCAATCTCCGAACGGATCACATCCACCAACTTCAGCTTACCGGTCTTATGATCCAGCCGATACACATCCACATGATCCATGCCTAGATCCGCAGCCATCAGATAATGGTTGTCTCTTGTCATCTTCACACAGCTTGCATGTGGTCTGAAATTGCGCTCGGCAACGCTTCCCATTCCCTTTAGGTAGATCTCATCTGTGATCTCTCCCACGCCGCCGTTCTTCTTGAGTCTCAGGACGGTGATCTTTCCGTCGTGATACCCCGCAACAAACAAAAAGTTCTCGGCATAGTCGGTTGAAAGATAGCACCCTCTCATACCGTTGATGGTTCCGTGGTTGACCGGCTCGAGATTTCCATCCTCAAGGATTTTAAAGGCATCCACACCGAAATCGGTAATGGCATATAGAAATTTTTCGTTGTGGGAAATGGTGACATAGGAAGAATTGGTGATCTCCACCTCTCCCTTATCGGAGAAACGACCGTTCTTTACATCCACGTCATAGATCTTGATCCCGTGGCTGTCTCCCATGGTATAGGTGGATACGTATGCTACATATTTTTTCTTAGCAGCCATAAAAAGCTCCTTTTTTCATTTATTGATAGTATCTACAGTCTCTTTTTGCCTGTCTCAGCGTTCTTTTAAAAGCGCGTCCTACACAAACCCGGATCCTACGATCCCGCATCCTTCTGGGGATGGATTTCTGCCTCAGGATATGGTTTTTGATATAGGCAAAGGTGCGTTCCTCGCCGTATCTGGCCAGCATCATCAGCATCAGTTCCAACAGGGCCTCTGTCTTGGGATGTAAAAAGCCCATACCCTTTCCCTTTGAAAAATACAATAAAGGATCGCTGTCCTGATACTCACTGCCGCGATAAACCTTGCTGGCAGCCACCCGGTCCATGAACATCTCAACCACGTAGCGTCTGGGCATCTGTGCCGGAACAAAGCCGCCCTTGATCTCATGGGCGCTGTAATCGATCCAGTACTCATAGTGATGCTTGTTTCTGCCCTTGTGATGGAGCCATGCGGAGGAATAGCCTTTGTCCTCACGTTCTGCATTGTTGGGACTGCGATCTCCCTGCCAGTATTTGGCTCCCACCAAAAACTCGGAGGGGGAATACTTGGAAAGATCATGGGTCAGTCCCTGGTAATACAGCCCCACGGAAAAGCATCCCTTTGCTACCAGAAATCTGTGATAGGTTATGGTTTTGAAATGATCCCACATTTTCACGGCTTCTTCACCTCACTTTGTGCGATCCCTGTTTTGCTCTTTGCTTTTTTACTCTTAATGGCACTTGCCTTGGGCGAATATCTGCCCACCAGAACAATGAGGCTTCTGGGACGAACATGTACGCTCTTCCCGGTATCAGCCGCCTGCTTGGCTGCGGGCTTTTTCTCTGCCTTGGCCTGCTCTTTTTCCTTGAGTAATGTATCTAAAAGTTTGCCTTCGCTAACAAATCCGCCCAGGTTATCTTCCTCTCCCACCTGCTTGGTGTCGCAGATCTGGTACCACTGATATCCCTCCGGCAAAGACGGAAGTGCGAAATCGTGGTCGATCCAGTGCATATTGATGGCAAGATAGACGAAGTCATCGGTCTTGCCCTGAGGAAGGCTTTCATACAAACCGCAGTACAGAATACCTACGTGGCGGTTGTAATTTTCCATCTGTGCATACCAGGCACTCTGGCCGTGGTAGGAAAGATCCGGATAGCCGCAGGAAATGCTGTCCATGAGCTGCAGGGGATCCTTTCTATGCAGAATGGGATGGCTCTTTCTGAAAGCGATGAGCTTTTTGGTATAGTCCTCCAGCTGTCTGCCCCATTGATCCGGTCTCCAGATGAGCCAGTTGGTCTCATTGTCCTGGCAGTAAGGGTTGTTGTTACCGCCTGTGGTGCGTCCAAACTCATCTCCGGCCTGTAAAAAGGGCACGCCCTGGGACAGCATCAGAAAGGCCATTGCATTTTTCCTCTGAGAAAGACGCATCATGGAAATACCTTTCTTTCGGGAAACGCCTTCCACGCCGCAGTTCCAGCTGTAGTTGTATTCGCTGCCGTCACGGTTATTTTCACCGTTGGCTTCATTGTGCTTTTGATCGTAGGAAACCAGATCCAGCAGGGTAAATCCGCGATAATCCGTAATGTGGTGGATCACTGCTTCCTGGCGGGAGTTTCTGCGCATATGCTCGGTGATGGAGCGAAGCATATCCTCATCGCCCTTTAAGAACTTGCGGGCATCGCAGCGGAAATCATCTCTGTAGGATGCCAGGTTTCTGAAATCCGGACTCTTTCTGCCCTCGCCGTAAATTCGAACGCCGTCGGGCTCTTCCATAATGAGCTTGGTTCTTGCCAGCAGCGGATCCAGTGCCAGAAGGGATCTGGGGATCTTCATGCCGATGAGATGGAATCCATCTACGTGGAATTCCGTTACCCAGTAATGGATCACTCTCTGGATGTAGCAGGGATCACACTTAATGGGGAAATAGATCTGCATGATCATTTCAATGCCTTCCCGATGGAGGGAGCGGATGAGGCGCTTTAAGGAGCGCACAGGATCATGATAGGCGGAATAGGACGCCTTGGGTGCAAAGAAGTAATTTCCCCGATCCGCAAAGCCCCAGTAGTTGATCCGGTATTGCCAGTTATCTATGGCGGTTTTATCTTCTACTCCCTGCTCTCTGTAAAGCCTGTTCTTTTCCTCGGTAGCTTCATAGGCGGGATTCAAAATGATCTCGTCAAATTCATAGATGGGCATACACTCAACAGCGGTGATGCCAAGGCTTTTGAGATAAGGGATCTTTTCCTCAACGCCTTCAAAGGTGCCTCTCTTTTCCTTGGAAACTCCTGAAGATGCATGCCTGGTAAAGCCTCTTACATGAAGGCCGTAAAGAATGGTGTCCGCAAAATCCGTCTCGGGATACTTATCGCCGCCCCAGTCAAAGGCATCTGCATTAGGCAAAAGGGCTTTCAGAGGCTTATTCTCGGTTTTTAACCTGCCCCAGGTGTTTCTGCCGTCAACGGCTTTGGCGTAAGGATCCATAAAGATCTTATCGTCACAATAAAATTGGTAATATCGGAATTTTGTAATATCGATCTTCAGACAGGCCGCAAAAATATTCCCAATCCGACAGAAGGCCGGAAACGGGATCTTAACAGAATGTTTTTTGATGTCATAAAGCAAAATGCCACATTCATTTGTGGGCAGGCTTTCAACAGCAACAGCAACATTTACGCCGGATTGGCATAGGGATACGCCCATGGGAAACGGGTATCCCTTTTGAACAATGATATCTTCTTTCATACGGAAATCTTTCCTTCCTGATACAGCGCCAGCCGCATCATCTAAGGGATCTTTTTGTCATTCTTTGGGATCGGCCTCTTTTTCTGCCTCGGTCCCTTCTTCGGATGTCTTGGCAGCCTCTTTTTTCGGCTCTGCCTCCTTCAGATTGACAACCAGGCGGGGCATCACGTCGCAAACGTGCTCGTGGATCACCAGATCCGCCGCCTTATCGGTAAAGTGCTCATGCTTGGTTACCAGAATGAGCTTGTTGTTCTGATAGTGGTTGACTGCAAACTGCACCATATCGTCAAAGAGGTTGGTTCCCAGAACCAGCAGCACATCGGCCTTGGAAACCGCATTTACGGCATTGGTAAGGATGTCATTACGCATTCTCTCACCGTGAAGTCTGATACCCGGTCTGATGGGTGCTCCGCAGGCATCGCAAACAGGCATACCCTTGCTGTCTCTGAGGTATTCCATGGTAAACTTCTTCTGACATTTACTGCAGTGGTTATCGTGGATGTTGCCGTCAAGCTCATAGACGTTCTCGATGGCGTATTCCTTATTCATGCCGTAGATATTGTAGGTCAGAAGCGCTTTGAGCTTCCCGGACTTTTGCATTTTTTCCAGCGCCGGAAAGGTGGCCGTGGGTGTCAGCTGGGTGCTGAGGATCTCTTTTTTATAGAACTCGTAAAAGCGCTCCATCCTGACGTTGTAAAAGGAGGCCGACATGATCTCTTCGGGGCACTGATGGTACATCTCCTCGATCCTGTAAGCCTCGGTATCCCGGTCATAGTTCAGGGCTCCGCACTCCATCATTACGCCGATACCGGCCATAATGACTATGTTGTCTGACTTCTCGATCAATTCGGTAGCGTAGTTAATCCGCTCCTCCAAATTCATCAAAGCAGTTTTACTCTGGGTTTCGTTCATTCTACATTCCACTCCTACTTGGTACCTTTTTTCTATCCCCTATTGATTCTCTTTCAAATTTTTGCTAAAGTTGAACTCGGATAGCAAATAAAGCTGTCCAATGGACATAAAATCAATATATTATAACATAGTTTATTGCATTTTGTCACTTTTATATTCAATTTGAAAAAGGAGGATCTTATGAGCGATATGGAAAAACTCCCTTTGGAGGAGCCCGAAGAGGAAATGACTGTCACCATCGAGACGGAGGACGGCGAAAAGGTGGAATGCATGGTGCTGACGATCTTTGAAGCTGCCGGACGCGATTATATCGCGCTTCTGCCGGACTATGAGGACTATGATGAGGATTCCGATGAGGAAAGCGATGTTTGGTTCTATCGCTTCTCCGAAAATCCGGATGATCCGGACGAGGAGCCGGTTTTGGATGACATCGAGGACGATGATGAGTTCGAAGCTGTGCTGGATGCGTTCGATGAGTATCTGGATACGCTGGAATTCGAGGACATGGAGTAAGCGCAGACGATCACCATGACGCACAGGGAGCCGGTCACTTGACCGGCTCCTTTTTCGTGCGTGTATTTACTCCGCTCCCGCCTGCGCAATCATTTCCGATTGCTCCAATACGCCTTACGGCCGTAAGTCGCATCGGAAACAATTGCCTCCGGCTCGCGCTCACTGAATCATATGTACGCCGCACCAGGCGAATCTGCACCCTCCGGCTTAGTTCAAACATACGTTGCCTGCTTCGCAGGCAGCCGAACTCACCGCCGGAGGGTCAGATCTCACCTGTTGCTCATTGAATGCATATACGCCTTACGGCCGTAAGTCGCATCGGAAATAATTGCCTCCGGCTCGCGCTCATCGAAAATCTTACTTTAGCATAGAAGCCGGTGTGTAAGTGACTCCCGGTCCCGTAAGGATGCTGCGATCGCCCTTCCGGACGGCTTCGATTGGCATAAAGGCCTGGATCACGGTTTCGATATGTGTGATGATGCCGAGCATCTTTCCGGTGGAGGACAGG
>JAEEGL010450429.1_pt1 | contig 12561 bp, 10 predicted proteins | sample 9134231 | NCBI WGS metagenome assembly JAEEGL01 (sample SAMN16246548, study PRJNA631951) | gut metagenome | biome: gut microbiome; feature: rumen; material: fiber-attached | host: Bos | place: Iran: Karaj | collected 2018-10
CCCCGTGGTATATTCTGATCTGTCTGGCAGTCTTCTGGCTCCTCCGGCTCTATCGGACGCTCTGGCGCTTTGCGAGCTATCTGGAGCTCATCCGCTGCATGGCGGCCACTGCCGTCACGGGCGGGCTGCATGTCCTCATCACGCTGCGGTTCGACCGCCGCATGCCGATCTCCTACTACTGCATCGGCATCGTGCTTCAGTTCATTCTGGTGATGGGCATCCGCTTCGCTTATCGGCTCGTTCTCCTGCTTCGGGAGAGACACTCGTCCGCGGACAGCCTGTCCCGCGTGATGCTGATCGGCGCCGGCTCGGCCGGACAGATGATCCTTCGGGACATCCAGCGCTCGACGGAACTGGGAGACAGGGTCGTCTGCATCATCGACGACAATCCGAACAAGTGGCACCGCTACATCGACGGTATCCCCATCGTGGGCGGTCGGGAAGATATCCTTTCGGCAGCGGAGAAATACCGGGTGGACAAGATCATCCTGGCCATTCCGAGCGCTACGGCGGCCGAGCGGCGGGACATTCTCTCCATCTGCAAGGAAACGAACTGTGAACTGAAAAACCTGCCGGGCATGTTTCAGCTGGTTTCCGGCGCGGTCACGGTGAGCGCGCTGAAAAACGTTTCCGTGGAGGACCTGCTCGGCCGGGAGCCGATCCGGGCGGATATGACGGAAGTCTTCCGGCAGATCGCCGGAAAGGTCGTTCTGGTGACCGGCGGGGGCGGCTCCATCGGCAGCGAGCTCTGCCGCCAGATCGCCGCGCACGGCCCGAAGCAGCTGATCATCTTCGACATCTACGAAAACAACGCCTACGATATCCAGCTGGAACTGAAAGAAAAGTACCCCGAACTGGATCTGCGGGTACTGATCGGTTCCGTCCGGGACAGCCGGAGGGTATTCCAGCTCTTTGAGGAGTACCGGCCGCAGATCGTCTATCACGCGGCGGCGCACAAACACGTGCCGCTCATGGAAGACAGCCCGGACGAAGCTATCAAGAACAACCCGATCGGCACGTATAAGACCGCCTACGCGGCGATGGTGCACGGCTGTGAGCGCTTTGTGCTCATCTCTACCGATAAGGCCGTCAACCCGACCAACATCATGGGGGCGAGCAAACGTCTCTGCGAAATGGTCATCCAGAGTTTCGACGCGAAGATCAAGGCCGGGAAGGCTGCCGAACTGCCGCAGCTCTTTTCCCATGGGGGAAAGGAGAATGCGGATAAAGACGGAAGCGGAGAGGTGTTCCGGAATGCCAGAACCGAATTCGTCGCGGTGCGCTTCGGAAACGTTCTGGGCTCCAATGGCTCGGTGATTCCCATCTTCCGGAAACAGATCGAGAAGGGCGGGCCGGTGACGGTCACCCATCCCGATATCATCCGGTACTTTATGACCATTCCCGAGGCGGTGAGCCTGGTGCTCCTGGCGGGGACCTACGCGAAAGGCGGAGAGATCTTCGTCCTTGACATGGGCAGCCCCGTCAAGATCGATACGCTGGCGCGCAACCTGATCCGCCTCTCCGGCCTGAAGCCGGACGTGGATATCAGGATCGAATATACCGGCCTCCGGCCGGGCGAAAAGCTCTATGAGGAAAAGCTCATGAGCGAAGAAGGTCTGAAGAAGACCGAAAACGAACTGATCCATATCGGATCGCCGATCCCCTTCGATACGGACGAGTTCCTGAAGGATCTGCAGGAGCTCATGGAAGAAGCCGACGCCAACCGGAAGGATATCCGGGAGAAGGTGAAGGAGATGGTGGGGACGTATAAGCCGGAAAAAGCCGGATCCGAAGGCTGAACTGGCATTCAACAGGAGATCTGCGATGCAGAACAAGATGAAACAAGTGCTGGAAGGGGTCGAGCCCTTCGCGAAAAAAGTGTGGCTGGCTTCTCCGACGATGCACGGAGAGGAACAGTATTGGGTCGACGAGGCTATTCGGACGAACTGGGTATCAACGGTCGGCGCCAACATCAATGAAACCGAAAAAATGACAGCCTCGCTGATCGGGCGGAAGTATGCGGTCGGCCTGTCCTGCGGGACGACGGCTCTGCATCTGGCTGTAAAACTGTGCGCGGAAAAGCTGTACGGGCAGCCGAAACCCGGACACGGGAGCCTTGAAGGCAGGAAGGTCTTCTGCAGCGACATGACGTTTGATGCCACGGTCAATCCTGTCGCCTATGAAGGCGGTGAGCCTGTCTTTATCGATACGGAATATGACACCTGGAACATGGATCCGGAAGCTCTGGAGAAAGCGTTCGTTCTTTATCCGGAAGTAAAGCTTGTTGTCATCGCCCATTTGTACGGAACTCCCGGAAAGATCGATGAGATCGCCGGGATCTGCAGAAAAAATGGCGCGCTTCTGGTGGAAGATGCCGCGGAATCGTTCGGCGCCACCTACAAAGGGGTGCAGACTGGAATGTTCGGAACGGTCAGTGCTATCAGTTTCAACGGGAACAAAATCGTTACTGGATCCAGCGGCGGGATGCTGCTTTCGGACTTGGAAGAGGATGATCACAAAGCGCGGAAGTGGTCCACGCAGAGCCGGGAAGCGGCGGCATGGTATCAGCATGAGGAAATGGGATACAATTACCGCATGAGCAATATCGTAGCCGGTGTCATCCGTGGCCAGCTTCCTTACCTCGGAGAACATATTGCCCAGAAGAAAGCGGTTTACGAGCGTTACAAAGAGGGCTTTAAAGACCTTCCGGTCAGGATGAATCCGTTTGATGAAGAGAAGAGTGAACCGAACTTCTGGCTTAGCTGTTTGCTGATCGACCGGAACGCAATGTGCGCGCAGGTGCGCGGCGACAAGGAAGCCCTGTATCGGTCTGAAACGGGAAAGAGCTGTCCGACGGAGATCCTGGAGGCACTGTCTGCCATCAATGCGGAGGGAAGGCCGATCTGGAAACCGATGCATCTCCAGCCGATCTACCGGATGAATCCTTTTGTGACAAAGGAAGGGAACGGACGCGGCCGGAGCAATGCCTATATCCGTGAGACGGGGATGACGGATGTTGGTGCGGATATTTTCGATCGGGGGCTTTGTCTGCCGAGCGATAATAAAATGACGGAGGAAGAGCAGGAACGGATCATCGAGGTGATTCGGAGGTGCTTTCTGTAATGGGGGACGCGGATGTACAGGCGCTTCTTTAAGAGAGTACTGGATATTATTATATCTCTCACGGCGATAGTTCTTCTTTCGCCGCTTTTCGTCGTTCTGGCTGTTTTGGTAAGAATCAAGCTGGGCAGCCCTGTGATCTTCCGCCAGAAAAGACCGGGAAGGATCGATCCGAAGACCGGGGAGGAAAAGATCTTTACTTTATACAAGTTTCGTTCCATGACGGAGGAAAAAGACAGTACCGGACAATTGCTTCCGGCAGAGAAAAGGCTGACTCCGTTCGGTAAAAAACTTCGTTCGACATCGTTGGATGAACTTCCAGAACTCTTGAATATCTTGCGGGGAGATATGAGCATTGTGGGGCCAAGACCTCTTTTGGTGAAGTATCTGCCGCTGTATTCAGAGGAGCAACGCAGGCGTCATCTGGTCAGGCCGGGACTAACCGGCTATGCTCAGGTCAATGGAAGAAACGCGCTCTCGTGGGAAGACAAGTTTCGGCTGGACGGGGAATATGTGGATAGGTTGGATTTCCCGATGGATGTTTACGTTGTGCTTAAAACGGTAAAGGCCGTGCTGAGGCGGGAAGGAATCTCGGGAGAAAAACAGGAGATCATCGGTGAGTTTCAGGGGGATACAAGGAGCTAGGAGGAGAGGACCGTGTTTTTTTCGCTGATTATACCTGTATACAATTGCGAAGACTACTTGAACCAGTGCCTGGAATCGGTCATGGAGCAAAGATTTTGCGATTTTGAACTGATTCTGGTGAATGACGGGTCAAAGGACAATAGCGTTGGAATCATGCAGTCATGGGCTGCCCGTTATCCGGAGCAGATAAGGCTGATAAACAAGGAAAACGAAGGTGTATATCTGACCAGGAGGAGAGGACTCAGAGAGTCAAAAGGAGAGTATCTTCTGTTTTTGGATGCAGATGACCGCCTTCTTCGAGCCGATGCGCTTCAGCTGATATATGATAGAATTCGGTCGACAGGAAGTGACCTGTTATTCTTCAATGCGACCAGGAACGGAACACAGCGGATGTTTTCCTATCCATATCAGGATGGGACGGTTTTTGAGGAAAAAAACTTTGCCGAAATCTACAGGTTGTTCCTGGACACCAAGGAATTCCAGCACCTGTGGAATAAGGTTTTTCGGCGGGATCTGGTCGATTGGGGTTTTCCTGATGAGGCGTTCGATTCCCGAATGATGAGAGACGGACCGTTCCAGATAGTTCCGTTGCTTTCCCGTGCTAAAAAAGCGGTTTATCTGGATGAGATTCTTTACTTTTACCGGGATGATAACCCGGCCAGTCTCAGTCATCATTTCAAGCCGGAGTTCTTCCGCAGTGTAGTGTCTTTGCACGAAAGGGTGGCTAAAGAAGCTGTCGGATGGAAATATAAGACGGATGAAACGGACTTGCTGGTAAAAAAAGCATGTATGGTTGATATCTGCATTTCAGCGATCAAGGCCAGAGACTTGCCGAGTGACTGCGGCATGAGCAAAATGGCGTATCTGAAAACAATTAGCGGGAATGAGTTGTTTAGAAAACAGTATAGTCTTAAAAAGTTGGAGGGCTTTCGGAAACCTGTCGCGTTTCTGCTTTTCCATCGTTGCTGTGGATGCGTATATCTGATTTCGATGCTTGTCGGACTAGGCAAGAGAGTCCTGGGGAGATAACCATGAAGATCCTCTTTACCAGCGTTGGCCGCAGAGTAGAAATGGTACAAGCTTTTAGACAGGCGTCAAAACGGTTGTCTGAGAATGTTGAGATCGTGGGGGCAGACATTACGCCTTCTGCTCCCGCGCTATATTTCTGTGATCGTCAGGTGATGGTTCCGCGGATCTCTTCCCCGGAGTATATCCCGTTTCTGCAGGCTTTCTGCCGTGAAGAAAAGATCGCTGCTTTGATTCCGACGATCGATACGGATCTTCAAATTCTCTCTGAGACGAAAAGGGGCTTTGGTGAGACGAAGGTCATGGTCAGTGAATCGAATATGATTCGTTTGTGCCGGGATAAAAGGGAGACGGGTGCGTTTTTTAAGAAGGTGGGGCTCTCTTTTCCGGAGGCTGTGGATAACGTCGCTGATTACAAAGGAGACTATCCGGCGTTCATTAAACCGAAAGATGGAAGTTCCAGTATATCTGCCTATCGGGTGGATAATGCGGCAGAGCTGCTTGCGATGGCGGAGCGAGTGCCCGATTACATCGTTCAGCCGTTTATCGAAGGGGTGGAATATACAGTGGATGTGTTCTGCGATTTCGAAGGAAATCCGTTGCTGATAACCCCGAGAATCAGGCTGGCGGTCAGATCCGGAGAGGTTCTGAAAACGAAGATTTCTCAGGATGAAACGATCATCTCTGAAATGGAGCAACTGGTACGAGTGTTCAAACCGTGCGGAGCAATCACGGTACAGCTGATTCGCGAGAAGCAGAGCGGAAAAGATTACTATATTGAGATCAATCCGCGCTTTGGAGGAGGTTCTCCCCTGAGTATTAAAGCCGGGGCAGATAGCGCGGAGATGATGATTCGACTGCTCAGGGGAGAAAAGCCGTCGTACCAACGGTACGCCGCAGAAGATGGCGCTGTCTACAGTCGGTTTGATCAAAGTGTACGGGTGGAAGGGTAGCGATAGATGAGACTCTTGTTATTGGCCAATAATGATGGGGGCTTGTACCGCTTTCGGCGGGAACTTTTGGAGAGACTTCTCAAGGAGCATGAGGTCCATGTCTCCTGCCCTCAAGGAACTTTCTTTGAAGACCTGATCTCAATGGGCTGTATCGTACATGCGTGTGAGATGGATGGTCGGGGGATGAACCCGCTGGCGGAATTGAAGATATACAGGTGGTTTCGGCAGCTGATACGTGAAATCAGGCCGGATATGGTCCTCACTTATACGATTAAGCCGAACATCTATGGTGGGTTGGCCTGCAGAAAGGCAGGGATCCCTTATGCAGCAAACATTACCGGGCTGGGAACCGCTGTAACGTCAGGCGGCTGGAAAGGTGTGTTTTTCCGGCACCTGTATAAGGCTGGCCTGAAAAAAGCCCGCATTGTTTATTTTCAAAACACGGAGGACAGAAGGTTTATGCTGCGGAACGGTATTGTGAGCGGTAAACATGATCTGCTTCCGGGCTCCGGCGTTAATCTGAGTCAGTTCGACGTTTTGGATTATCCGAAAACAGAGACGGTAGATTTTCTTTTCCTTTCCCGTGTCATGAAACAGAAAGGGATCGAAGAACTATTGACGGCGGCAAAAACGATCCGTGAGAAATACCCGAATACGGTTTTCCATATCTGCGGAACCTGCGATAAGGAGTACGAAAATATACTCAAGCAGGCCGTTGATGCCGGCGTAGTAGTCTATCACGGTTTTGTGAAGAATATTATCGATTATCAGAAGCTTTCTTCCTGTACGGTCCATCCGACTTTCTACCCGGAAGGTATGTCCAACGTTGTGTTGGAAAGTTGTGCCTGTGGCCGCCCGGTCATAACGACTGACCGTCCTGGCTGTCGGGAAGCTGTGGAAGACGGTGTTACGGGATTTCTGATCAAAGAACGGGACAGTGCTGATTTGACTGAAAAGCTGGAGCGCTTCCTGACGATGAGTTGGGATGATCGGCGCCGGATGGGCCTGGCAGCCAGAAGAAAAGTGGAGGCAGAATTCGATCGGGAGATTGTCGTGCGGAGATATCTGGAACTCCTGTCTTCCCTGACAGAGATTGACGAAACCGATTCCAAGGAGTAATGATGACTGTTTCGGTAATTGTGGCCACCTATAACGGCGAAAAGTATCTGGAAGAACAGTTGGTGTCGATTGCCCGCCAGACCCGAAAAGCAGAGGAGGTTCTGATCGTTGACGACTGTTCTTCAGATGCGACGATTCGAATCGCGGAGCAGTTTGTTCGCGACCATGATCTGGGGGATTCCTGGAAGGTCTCTGTTAATGAGAAGAACAAGGGCTTTGTGCGCAATTTTTTGGAAGGTGCGAGAGGCTCTTCGGGTGACATTCTGCTTTTTTCAGATCAGGACGATCTTTGGGAGCCGACAAAAATCGAACAGCTGGCTGCCGTTGTTGAGCGTGGAGCAGCGGCAGCATATTGCCTGACCGATGTGATCGATGCAAACGGAAAGACGATGCGTGATAGGATGAATCGTCTGAGAAAAGTAAAAACGGGGAAGCGTATCGCTGTTGTTTCTCTGGAACAAAGGATCCGTTCGGGAAGGAGTTCGGGCCTGACGTTGGCCTTCCGCCGGTCATTGCTGGACCAGATTGTTCAAATATCAGAAGAATATAGCCTGCCGCACGATCTGCCGGTGGGCCTTGTGGCGGCAGCAGCAGGGGCGTACTGTCAGGTCGGAACGGTTCTGGTACATCACAGAGTACATGGGGAAAATGCCTCGGATCCTGCTGTAAATCTGAATGCGGCAACAAGCCGAATCGGACGCCAGATTTCCTCGCGGAAATTTAAAATGAAAGAATTGCAGGCTCTGACAGGGCATTTGGCCGGGATGTTGTCTGAGAATCAAAAGAATGAAGCAGAGAAGGCAATCAAGCTCCATGAAAGGGCTATTGCCTGTCTCGAAGAGCGTCGCTTGTCAGGGCTGTGCAAAGAACTGGTTACCCATAATGGGATGATAAATAAATGGCTGACACTGCGGAATATACTGGCGGTTTTGAGAGCGCGAGGTGAGTGATGAAGGTGGTCTGTGGAATCGTCACATATAGACCGGATCCGGAAAGACTGATGGAAACGCTGCGGGCAGTCAGAGGACAGACGGATGCTATCATTGTAGCAGATAATGGCTCCCCGAACAGAGAGGAGTGGGAAAAATACCTGAACGAACAGGAACAGAGGAGCCTGATCCGCAACCGGGAGAACCGGGGTATTGCCGCTGCTCTCAATCAGATCATGGCGCTTGCGGAAACTGAAGGTGCCGAGTGGTGCTTCACGCTGGATCAGGATTCCTCCTGCTCTCCCGGGCTTGTGCAGGCGTTGCTTTCCTGCGCCGATGAGTCGACAGCTGTAATCGGGCCTGAAATCATCTACAGAAATAATGAGCAATTTGTACAGCAAAGGAACGGAACAGAATCGGTTAGCTGGGTAATAACCAGTGGGTCGCTGCTTTCGCTTGCTGTATGGAAACGTATCGGCGGATTTGACGAAAGCCTCTTTATTGATGGTGTCGATAAAGACTATTGTATACGAGCCGGACAAGCCGGGTACAGAATTCTGAAAGTCCACGACGCGGTTTTGCACCATGAATTGGGTGATCTGCAGTGCCGGAGTGTTTTTGGGAAAGTGATTTATGTCACACACCATTCTCCGTGGCGGTTATATTACATGACCAGAAACTCCTTCTATCTTGACGCGAAGCTGGGGACGTCCGAGCACCGCAGCCGATTGCTGAAAAATCTTTTCAAGACCATCTTTTTTGAACGGGAACGGATTGACCGGCTTCGAAAGATACGGGAAGGAGTTCATGCAGGAAAAGAGATGGCACGAGAAGTAAAGAAAATGCGTAAATGATCGTTCGAATGAAACGGCGGACATCAGAGGAAAGGAGGGAGAAATACTTGTACTATGTACTGTATGCGTTGAGTGCACTGGCGCTTATGGTGCTTTCTTTCTGTGAATGCTATTTCCACGGAAGACGGATTTCTTTGAGAAACAGTATTTTTCCGATTATCTGGTTTTCTGCCCTGACGGTGCTCCTTTACTATGTCTCTATAAATGCGATCGATTCTGTCAATTACCGGGCGTCTTTCAACTCATCCGTTAATCGTGTTTTTGCAGACGACCCCTTTTACTACGGCCTGGCTCGGTTGTTAAAACGAACGACTGATAATTACCAGATCCTTCGCGCGGTAGTCGGGGTCGGCGCCTTGCTGCCGGTGTGGGTGATTCTCCGGGGAGAACGGGAGCGGATCCATGGTCCGCTATTCTTGTTCATGAATCTCCTTTTCCCCTTTTTTCAGAATATTGTCGCTTTGAAAAATACGTTGGCTGGATCCTGCGCCGTGCTGGGGTTTTATGCATATTTCAAATTGAACAAACGGCCCCGGGCAATATGTGCAGCTATGCTATGCCTGACGGCGGCCTTTTTGTTTCACGATACAGCAGTCGTATATGCCGGTCTGTTTGTGATATTGCTGATTTTAGAAAGAGTTGGGAATCTTAAGCGGGGCCACTTGTTGCTGTATGGAGTCTCCTGTGGCATCATTGTGTTAATTCGATCCGGCATGCTGACAGAGTTGCTTTACCGTTTGGCGGGTTCTTCAAATGCGGGATATATCAGCAAGCTGTCCGGGGTCGGATACGGATTCCTTCTGATAACGACGGTTCATATTTTTCTGGCAGAGTACTTTGCGGCCGTTGCAGGGAGGGCGCAGCGGTCGGGACGAGATGTAGTGTTATTCAAACGGATCGAGGCATTGATGTATGCTTCGGTGCTTCTGATTCCTTTGTATTCGATCAATGTGTTGTTCTTCAGGCTGTTCCGAAGTCTTATGGTTTTCGGGTATCTGGTATGCGCGGAACGCTTTGTAGAGGATCGCGAACTAAGACAAAGATGGTGGTTGTTATTTGCGCTGCTCCTGTTTGTCATGCTTTACGATGCGAACGGAATCGGGTCTATTGTGTCCGTTTTGGGCATGAGTTGAGAGAATCAGCTCAATATGAACGAAAAAGGGAGGTGTGATCCGCGTGAAGAATAATCTGAGCAAGGGCATTACGGTGATCTTTTCCGCCAATGTCATTAATATGATATTCAATATTTTGACCAGTTTTTTGCTTCCCAAGTATCTGTCTGTTGAGACTTACGCATCAATTAAAACCTTTCAACTCTATACGACTTACATAGGGGTTCTTGCTCTCGGCTATGCGGATGGCACATATCTGCGATTCGGGGGAAGGGAATTGAGCGGGATTGATAAAGGGGAATTGTCTATTGATCTTAGTACGCTTCGTATTATTCTCCTTTTAGAGAGTCTGATCCTTGTTCCTGCGGCCTGGCTAAGCGGTGATCGGGTCCTGTTCTGTGTTTCGCTGACAGTCCTCTCAATGAATATGACAGGATATTATAAAAATCTATATCAGGCGGTCGGCGAATTCAAACGCTACGGGTTTATACTCACAGCGTCTTCTGTCAGTGCTTTTGTTGTCAATATGATTTTGCTGTTTGTTGTCAAAACAGATAACTATTTGCTTTACCTCTTGTTCGCCGTTGTCCGGAATCTGGTCATATGGCTGTGGCTGGAACGTACGGCTTCTGTAAGATTGCGTCTGACAAGGCCAGTTCAGCGGTTTTCCAAGGAAATAGCGGTTCGGGAAGTGAAGTCGGGATTCTTTCTCATGGTTGGCAATTTTTCCAGCATCCTGCTGACAAGCATGGACCGCTGGTTTGTGAAAATCATGATGAATGAGGTGGCATTTGCATATTATTCGTTTGCGGTGAGCCTGGAAGGATTCCTGAATGTTGCGATCACGCCGATCACTGCGACCATGTACAATTATTTTTGCAATCATTCCGGGGAAGAAGACGTAGCCAGGGCGAGGAAACGCATTTTGTTATTTGGATCGATCATCATTGCGGCAGCATTTCCAGCAAAATGGGTGATTGAGCTGTTTCTGCCGAAATATATGGAATCACTCAATGTGCTGTTTTTCCTGTTTGCTGCACAGGGCATGTTTGTGGTCGTCAAAGGAGTTTTCATCAATCTGTATAAAGCTTTGAAACGGCAGAGACGGTATTTTATCGGGCTGATGATCGTGCTGGTGATCGGAGCCGCACTCAATTTTCTGTATGTCAGAGTGTTTCCTCAGAAAGAGGCGTTTGCGGCCGCGACGTTCTGTTCTGCGCTGATCTGGCTGATTATGTGCTCAATGGACCTTCGCAACTACCGAATGACACTGAAAGAATGGGTCTATTTGACGGTTGAACTTACTGCTTTTTTGGCGTTGGGTTTATTTACCAGCGCCGGCGTGGGGTTTGTGGCTTATATCGGATGTACGGGACTGCTGATGTTGTTGCTAATGCGGGATGAAATGAAAGGCGTGCTGTCCATGATCGGCGGAATCCTAAGAAAAGCGCCTGCGGATGTGCAGGGAGAAACCTTTAAAGAAATAACGGAGAGCTTCGGCACAGCGCCGGAAAAGGAGAACGGGCAGTGAATAAGAATCCAGTTGATCTAAAAGGAAAGACCATCCTTGTCACCGGGTCACCAGGCTTCATCGGCGCCAACCTTGTTCTCCGCCTGCTGCGGGAAAACGAGGCCGCGCGCATCGTAAGTCTGGACAACCTGAACGATTATTATGACGTCGGGCTGAAGGCGCACCGGCTGGCTGGGATTGAGCGGGCTGCCGCCGGTTCCCGGACGGAGCACATCTTTGTGAAAGGCTCTCTGGCCGACCGTGCGCTGATGACGGAGGTCTTTCGAACCTACCGGCCTTCGGTGGTGGTGAATCTGGCGGCGCAGGCAGGCGTCCGGTATTCGATCGATCATCCCGACGTCTACATTGAATCCAATATTATCGGGTTCTATAATATCTTGGAACTGTGCCGGGCTTCCCTGAACACGGACACGCCGGTGGAGCATCTGGTTTACGCGTCTTCGTCGTCGGTCTACGGCGGCAATACGAAGGTGCCGTTCTCAGTGGAAGATAAGGTGGACACGCCTGTGTCGCTCTACGCGGCGACCAAGAAGAGTAACGAACTGCTGGCACACAGCTACGCAAAGCTTTATGACCTACCCTGTACCGGACTGCGCTTCTTTACGGTCTATGGGCCGGCCGGGCGCCCGGACATGTTCTATTTCTCAGCTACGCAGAAGCTGGTCCGGGGGGAGACTATCAAGATCTTCAACTACGGCAACTGCCAGAGAGATTTTACCTACATAGACGATATTGTGGAAGGCGTCGTCCGGGTCATGAAAGGCGCGCCGGAGCGCCGGCGCGGGGAAGACGGACTGCCAGTCCCTCCGTATGCGGTCTACAACATCGGAGGCGGACAGCCGGAAAACCTGTTGGATTACGTAGAAACGCTGCAGCAGGAGCTGGTACACGCCGGTGTCCTTCCGGCAGATTATGATTTCGAAGCACACCAGGAACTGGTAGGCATGCAGCCAGGGGATGTGCCGGTCACTTTCGCAGACAGTTCCGCTCTGGAGCGGGATTACGGATTTACACCGAGAATCGGGATCCGGGAAGGACTCAGGGCCTTTGCGGAATGGTATCAGGAATACTATGGGCAGGGAAGCGGTCATGAAGTGTGAAGAGGTTTTTGCTGCGACCTACGGCCGGGAACCGGAGAGCATAGCTTTCGCCCCCTACCGTATCTGTCCGATAGGAGCTCATTCGGATCATAATCTGGGAAAGATCACCGGATTTGCCATCGACAAGGGGATCCATTTCGCTTATGGGGAAAAAAGGAACGGAGTCGTCGAG
>JAEEGL010550424.1_pt1 | contig 12561 bp, 11 predicted proteins | sample 9134231 | NCBI WGS metagenome assembly JAEEGL01 (sample SAMN16246548, study PRJNA631951) | gut metagenome | biome: gut microbiome; feature: rumen; material: fiber-attached | host: Bos | place: Iran: Karaj | collected 2018-10
CTGCCCAGCCCCGAGCAGCAGGCCGTCGTCATCGAAAACCTCGAAGACTCCATCGAATCGGCCTTCCGCCGCTACATTCCCGATCCGGACCGCTACGAGGAGGTCTTCACGGACTCCATCGAGAAAGCCGGCTCGGTCGTCGAAAAGCAGTTCGAGTCGTTCACGCAGAAGTATATCGACGCGCGCAAGCAGTCGACGGATTCCGAGGTGCAGCAGCTGGCGGAAGCGCTGGAGCGTGCGCACGAGAAGGCGGCGGAGCTGGGCAAGCAGTACATGCATTCGGCCGACGACATCCGGGCGACGCTGCAGGCCTCGCTGGACAAGGCGTCCGGCGCCACGGCCGACATCGGCGCGCAGATGGCCCGCCTGTCCGAGTTCGGCGCCAAGATCAACGACCTGCTCCAGGCCGAGTCGGCGATGGAGAAGGCGGTCGCCGGGCTGGCTTCGGCCGGTTCGTTCCAGCAGACCTTTGCCAACCTCAACGAGCATCTGCGTACGACGGACGAGTTCTGCCAGCGTCTGGCGCGGCCCCGCGTCATCACCTTCCGCGAGGAAGAGGGCTGAGCGGGCGAAGGCCACGGGATTCGCGGATGGCGGAGTCATGGCGGACGCTCACGAGATGCGGGTGATTTCCTCCCGGCGCTTCGTTGCCGGACGGCTGGCGCTGGCGGTCGCGCTGGGGCTGTTGCTGACGGCGCCTGCGTTCGGACAGCGCGATGTGCTGCTTTCCTCCCGGGTGATCGCCTCCGGGCTGTCGAAGCCTACGGGCGTCGCCATCCATCCGATGACGGGCGACATCTACGTCTCCGAGCTGGGGGCCAACCGCATCGTCAAGGTCGGCGGCGGCGATGCGCTGGCGGCGGGCTGGACCATGAACGAGGCCATTCCGCGCTGGGCGGTCAAGGAAGAAATGCCGATGAGCGAATGGCTGAAGGCGTCGCTCGACTCGCCCGGTTCCATCTCGATCTCCACCAACGGCATCCTCTACGTCGCGGAGCAGAAGCCCAACGGCCGCATCATCGGCTTCGTGCCGGATGAGGCGAAGGGCGGCGCCTGGAACATGGGCACGGCCATCCCCGTCCCGTGGCTCGACCAGGAATTCCAGTGGCGGCAGGTGACCGTGGATGCCTTCGGGCGGCTCTATGTCGCGGGCATGGACGAGGTCGGCAATGACTTCATGAAGCTCGGCTCCTGCCTGGTGCGCGCGCTCGATGGCGACTGGTGGGTGGTCGACCATGGCCCGTTTGCGCGTTTTGGCTGCTTCGCCCTGAACGACTCCGAGGAGTTCATGGTCCTGGGCGACACGCGCGAAGGCACGCTGTCGTGGTGGGAGCTGGAAAAGCATCTGATGCTGGGCGGAACGCCCTCCACGACGGACCGCGACCATGAGCTGAAAGCTCTTTCCATCTTCCCGTCGGGCGCGTACGTGCTGGGGGTCGAGTCTCTCAAGGGGCAGGGGGCCGAGCTGCGGACCATCGATCCGCATACTCAGCAGCAGCGCACCATCCTGACAGGCCTCAAATCCATCGGCGCGATTGCGCTCGACCGGAAACAGTGCCGCTATATCGTGACCGATCCCGTCGCCGGGCAGGTTCTCGAATGCACCTTCCCCACGCAGCAGCGTTTCACGGAATCCTCCATCAAGCAGATCGTCCGGGCGGCGTCCATGTTCTCCGGGCTTTCCGGTGCGGCCGAGGCCCCCGCGTTCCTCAACACGTTCATGGAGCGCATCAACCAGGCGATGACCATGGACGACGCGGGCGATGCGACGACCCACGCCATCGACTTCAACATTTCCGACATCGCCGGCAAGCTCCCGATTGTGGCGGGCCGCATCCGGGCCGTGGTCGATGTCGAGGGGGTCCAGGAGGACCCCATCGAGACGGTCGAATTCTTCATCCTTTTCCCGTCGCGCCTTGTGATGACCGAAGATTCGGCCACGCCTTCGCTTTCGTTCTTCACGGCGACGCGCAAATCCGGCAAGGTCGAACAGACACGGTCGGTCTTCACCAACGACGTTGCGGTGCAGCGGCTGTCGGGCACGAACGTCACGCGCGTGGCGACCAGCGGCGGCGGACTTCAGGTGCCGATCACGGTGTGCGGGCTCTCCGAGGAGGACGGCGGCATCAACGTCGAGCTGGCCTTCCTGGGCATGGGCATCTACGACGACTATTTCATGCACCTCTACCAGGGGCCCCGCGACCGCACGGCGCGACTGACCGTGCCTTCTCCCAACGAACCCTCGGGCTTCTTCACCTACGAAGCGTCCTTCATGGACGAGGCCACCATCGAGGGTATGGGCGGAACGGCCCGCAAGGAAGAGATCTCCAACCTGCTCATCGCCGGTTTCGAGGGCAGCGGCGGGGCCAACCGGTCCGTCGGCTGGCTGCATATCGGGCAGTATCCCGCGTCGATGCTCATCGGCTTCGGCGATACGGATGTGACGCTCACCGGCGCCGCCGCGGACATGAAGGACATGGTCGAATCCAAGCGCGTCTCCACCATGATCGAAGGCGATGTGGCGCCCACGGCTGTTGATTCGGGAGAAGTTCCATGAAAGGCGCAGAAGTCGACACTTCCGGATTCCAGAACATCGTTCTGATGCTCGTGGGCGTGCTGATGATCATGCTCATCAGTAACGTGCTGACCATTATTTCGAACCCGGACAACATCAAGATCGGGTCGCTGGTCTCCGGCTCCATCTACGAGGATGAAAAAGCCGGCGAGCACCAGTCCATCATGCCCAAGTTCAGCAACATGACGAAGAATCCGGTCTATATCGAGGTCTTCGCCGAGCATTTCATCATCTATCCCGAGCGCTATCTCATCACCGACGCCGACCTCCGGCTGCCGGGCAACGATTTCGAGAAATATCTCGACCGGCTGGAGGCGCAGCGCGACTCGCGCTATGCGGTGCTTTTGCTTTCGCCCGATTCTGCACTGTTCCAGCGGCGGTTCCGCAAGCTGTTCGCCGACCGCGGCATCGACATCGGTTTCGAGCCATGGGATCCGGGACGGCACATTTTCATCACGGGCATGGTGGGCATCGACGGCACCTACTACCGCATGGAAACCCAGATTCCGCCGAAGGCGTTGCGTATCGGCAAGCGTGCCACGGGCGATTGGGAGACCGCCGCCGCAGAGGCCGCCGCCGCCGAGGAGGCGTTGGCCGCCGAGCGTCTTGCGGAGGCCAACGGTGATGCCGGGGCCGCGGCGCCCGAGTCCGCGCCAGAGTCCGCCCCTGAGACCGAACCCGCCGAGGAAGGAGCCCCGTAATGGCCAAGGGACCTTCCATGGACCTGTCCTCCTTCCAGGACATCATGACGTGCATTCTGGGGATTCTGATTCTGATCATCCTGCTGACCGGCATCGACGCCTCCCAGATCGTCGTGCTCGTCGCCACGCCGCGCCAGGCCGATGTCTCGGATGACCGTCGGCCTGTCCTGTTCGAATGCCGAGACAACCATATCTTCCTCGTCGACCGCGACAAGATCGAGCAGGCTTGCGAAGATCGCGCCGCCAAGATCTACAAGGATGTCAACGGAGACGAGAACGAATTCCTCAAGACCGCCGCCACCACCTATGTGACGGTCGATGGCTATCGCATCGACTTCGGCCTTTCCATGACGGGTGCCTACCTGCTGACGCCGGTCGAGTCCTTCAAGGGGTTCAAGTTTGAGAACTTCAAGGAGGAGCAGACCTCCGGGTGGTTCTCCGACGAGCTGGCCAAGCACAATCCCGAGCATGAGTTCATCTGCTTCTTTGTCCGTCCGAACTCCTTCGAGGCCTTCCAGCGCGCTCGTGCGGTGGCCTGGCTGAAGGGATTTTCGATCGCCTGCGAGCTGCTGCAGGCCCGCGAGCCGGTCAAGCTCGGCGTCGGCGGAAGCCGAGTCCTTGCCCAGTAGGGGGCTGTTGCAATGCGGGGCGGGAAAGTTTCAGCGCGTGATCTGCTTGCGAATGCCACGGGCATTTCGCCTTTTCAGCGTCGCGTCTACGAAGCACTGCTTGAGGTCCCGGCTGGGAAGGTGACGACCTACGGTGCGTTGGCGCGCCGGATCGGTTGCGGCTCGCCCCAGGCTGTCGGCCAGGCCTTGCGGCGGAATCCGCTGGCCCCGCAGGTGCCCTGCCATCGCGTGGTGGCGGCCGATGGTGCCCTGACCGGCTTCGATGGCTGCCGCGATGCCGCCGCTCTTGCCCGGAAACGTGCACTCCTTGAGTCGGAAAAGGTGCGCTGGGATGCAACGGGGCGCGTTTTGCCCAGCTGCTTTGTCGCGTGGTGAGGGGCAGGAGAGGGGGCGCGCTGACGCGCGGAGAGGGAGGAGAATGCCGTTTTTTCGAGAGGGGTGTTTGAGACGAGTGCGATGGAGCGCGGCGCCGTCGCAGAGGCCAGAAGCTTTCCAGGGACCACAGGGACAGCAGGGACAGCAGGGACGCTGGGACGAGGATGCGGGGGGGCGGGGGGCTGAACAACAGAGGGGGCTGAAGCCCCCGCTCCGAGCGCTATTGCTTGACCGGGACAGGGCGGGACGCTATATTGCCGGGCCACGCCGAAGGAATCTTGGGCCCATGAAAATCTGCGAGTTTACGAGAAAAATCTTTTGTGCACGGGGAAGCTGTCCCGGGCGGCGGTGGGGGAGTCCGCTTCTGATGGCCGTCCTGGCGGTCGTGGTCTTCGGGATGGGGTGTGCGACCCCGGCACGATATGATGCGAGCCGGGATTTGTTTGCCCAGGGCCGCTACCAGGAAGCCATCGACACCTTCAAGGATCTGGAACGGACCAATCCTGAAAAGGATGGCGACCGCTATGTCCTGGATGACCTGCTCATCGGCAGCAGCGAGCTGGCCCGGCACAACTTTGCGGCCGCGCGGGCGGCGTTCGACCGAAGCGAGGCGGGTTTCAAGGTCCAGGATGCGGTCTCCGCCGCAGGGGAGGCCGGAGGGCAGGCGCTGGCGTCGCTGACGGGCGAGAATTCCCGGGCGTATCCGTCCCAGCAGTACGACCGGATCATGGCCAACACCTACAAGGGGATTGCGCATCTGTCGGAGGGCGACGTGGACTCCGCCCGGGTCGAGTTCGCCCGTGCCGAGGAGCGCCAGCGTCTGAGTTCCGTCTATTTCCGCAAGCTCATCGCCGAGGAGAAGGCGGAACAGCAGCAGTCGCTGGCGGGCGGCCAGGATTCCAGCGAGCAGAATGCGGCGGGCCTGGTCGGGCAGGCCATAAACTCGGCCCAGACCCAGGCCGCGCTGGCCGCCTATGACGAGGCCAACAGCAAATGGCCCAGCTATGAAAACTTTCTCGTGCCCTACGCAACCGTCTTTCGGGCCTTGTTCCTGACGCTGTTCGGCGAGGACCAGGCGGACTTCGAGGAGGCCGTCCGCCTTTGGGAGCGGTGCGAGAACGCGGTTGCCGCCAGTTCGATCCGGGCCGCGAGGAAGATCGCGGACGGCCGGGCCGATGCCAAGCTGTCGGCCGACCATCCGGACCAAGTCGTCTGGGTGGTCTATGAAAGCGGCATGGGCCCCCGGAAGATCGAATACCGCTTCGACATGATCATTCCGTCCGAGCCGCCCTTCACCATCTCCATCGCCTTGCCGTCGCTGCAGGAGGGGATTCCCGCCTATCCGTCGCTGCTGCTGTGCGATGGGCAGACCGTGCTGGGCCGGACGGAGGTCGTTTGCGACATGAACGCGGTTGTCGCCAATGAGTTCCGCACCCGCCGCACGGGCATCATCACGCGGAGCGTGATCGGCACGGCGCTCAAATCCACGCTGTCATTTGCCGCTGCGGCGGCCGTCCAGCGCAGAAATGGGTCACTGGCGGGCGACCTTGTCGGCCTGGGCCTGGGCGTCCTCATGATCGCGACGACCCACGCCGACACCCGGATCTGGAACGAGCTGCCCGCCAACGCGCAGCTCGGGATCTGCAAACGGCCCGAGTCCGGGGTCATGACGCTGCGCACCCCGGATGGCAGCCTGGCCTTGGCCGAAATTCGTCTGCCGGAGGATACAACAACCCTTCTCTACGTCCGCGAGCCGATGGCCGGCGCGCCGGTGTCCGTGGTGGTGATCCCCTCCGACATTGCGGAGCGGGCCCGCGCGGGCAAACGGGCCGCCCTGCTCCAACGGGTGCGGCTCCCCGACCTGCCCCCTGTCGAATATGTCCCCCCGTCCAACGACCCCGTGGTCTTCGGACAGGGTAACCTTTTTGATGATGATGACGATTAAAGGAGATTCCTGCCATGCGCCGTACATTCCAACGTTCCATGTCCATCACCCTTGCCGCCTGCGCCCTGCTGCTCCTGGTCGCGGGCTGCGCCTCCGTTCCGCAGGTCGATTCCCGCGTCACGGTCACGCCCGACGCCCAGTCCTGGGTGCGCGTGATTGACGTCGTCGATGGCACCGCCAACGACGGCGCCCCGACCGCCGACGTGGTCATCGAAAGCACCTCCTCCCGCGTCCGGCACCTCCGCTGGCGGATCACCTGGTCCGACGACGGACATCCCTACAAGAGCATCCTCGCCGAGTGGCAGAAGTTCACCCTCCACCCCTACGACAGCCGCGTCCTCTCGCAGACGGCACCGAACGCGAACATGGACGACTTCACCGTCGTCATCGACCGCGTCCCCTGATCTGTTTTTCCCGCTTTCCCGCATTTTTCGTCACCCATTTAGAAAATCCGACAACCCAAAGGAGTCCCGTGCTCATGAAAAAGATTATCCTTCCGACCCTGCTGCTCGCCGGTCTCGCCCTGCTGTCCGCCTGCACAACCCCGACCACGATGGTGGACCTCGAAAACGACACCGGTCCGCTTGTCCAGGGCTTCGACTACCGTGACATCAACCAGGCCGCCCAGGAAGCGGTCGCCGACATCCTCGCCTCCGGCGCGGTCAACAAGGAAGATGGCTCCCGCTATGTCCTGTACGTCGGCCGCATCCTCAACAAGACCACGCAGAACATCGACCAGGACATGATCGTCCGGCAGATCACGCGCGAACTGACCAACTCCCGCAAGGTGGTTGTCACCCGCGCCCTCGATGAAAATTCCGTCGTCCAGCAGATCGACCAGCTGAACAGCGACCCGCGCTTTCGGCAGGACACCGGCGCCAAGCCCAACCAGCTCATCAAGCCCGAACTCGAGCTCAAGGGCAAGATCGTCGAACGCAACATCTCCATCAACGCCCGCAAGAAGCAGACCGAGTACTATCTCATGCTCGAGCTCGTCGATCTGGAAAGCGGCCTGACCTTCTGGGAAGGCGAAACCCGCATCGTCAAGCGCGGGGCCAACACGCCGAACTGGTAACCAGTGACCTGCCCAGCCCCCGCTGACCTTGATGGGCAGCGGGGGTGCGTGCCCTTTCCACGCCCCCATCCAGAGGGCGTCAGACGACAGGGGGGAATACGCATGATCGCTCGAAAACATCGAAAAATCTCAGAAAACAGGAATTGGACACCTATGAACAAGCGCTTTTCAACGAACCTCGTGAAGATTTCAGCCCTGGTGCTCCTGGCGACCGTTGCAACAGTCTGGGCGCAGACGGCTGCCCCTGAGGAACAGGACTCCGAGGCCTCCTCCCAAGCTGAAAACATCGCTCTGGTGGAAAAGGTGGCCATCCTCCCGTTCGTCACACGGGCCGAAGGCTACACGGCGGGGCGCGCGGGCGGGCAGCTGATGGCCTCGACGGTCTCCGAAGACATTCGTGGTTCGTTCAACAAGCTGTTCACCCAGTCCCGCCGTTTCGCCGTCCTCACCCGCGAGGATGCCGAAGCCATCGCCGCCGAAAAGCAGGAAATCCGCGAAAACTCGCCCGTCGAGGAGCTCGCAAAGATCGGGCGGCAACTGGGATGTGACTACCTCGTCGTTGGCACGATCCGGAACTTTTACATCGCCCCGCTTGTCGAAGAAACCCTTGGCCTGACCGGACGCAAGCGCCTTCTCATCGCGCAGGCCAGCATCGACCTCGACTACCGCATCATCGGCGTCGCCTCCTCCCAGATTCTCTGGAGCGACCAGGTCGCCGTCGACCTCACCCAGGCCGAGATCAACGAGCTGCAATGCCAGCCCACCCTGATCTATCGCGAACTCCTCGACCGGGCCGGCCGCCAGCTCGCATGGGGCATGATCAACAACATCTATCCCCCGCGCGCCCTCCAGCTTCTCTCCACGGGCGAGGTCGTTCTCGACATCGGTGGCGACGTCGTGCGCCCTGGCGACTGCTTCGACGCCTTCGCTTTGGGCGAAGAGCTCTATTCCGCGTCCACCGACGAGCCTCTCGGCCGGGCCGAACTCTACGCCAGCACCTACGTCATCGAACGGACGGATGCGAAGATGTCGTATGCCATTCCGCTTCAGGATCGTGCTCCGCTGACCGCCGAGCAGGTCGCCTCCGGCGTTCTATTCCGTCCCAGCCGGGCCGTCGCCCCTGCCAACCAGCCCTCCCCGGTTCCGCCGCCGCCGCAGGAAAAACCGCCCATCTACCTGCCGTTCGACTGACCTCTGGTTCTGGAGGGGGGCACGTGCCTTGCCGGAGTTGCGGCAAGGCATTTTTTGTGCCTGGTGGGGGGGGGGGAGACTGGGATTTGTGGGATGGGTGGGATGGGTGGGATGGATGGGATGGGGAGGGGGGGGGCGGAAGGTTGCCGCAATTCGCGCTACCGAGAGGGGAGGCGGGAGAGGAGGGAGGGGATGGCGGAGGGGGAGAAGTCGGGGAGGAGGAGCGAGAGGGCGGTGAGAAAGTCGGCGGGGAGGGGTGCGGTGGCGGTGAGGGGGGCGTCGGAGGCGGGATGGCGGAGGGTGAGGCGGTAGGCGTGGAGCATCTGGCGGGGGGGCATGTGGGGGCGGGGCGGGGTGGTCTTGCGGCGTCCGCCGTAGAGGGGGTCGCCGCAGATGGGGCAATGGAGGAGGGAGGAGAGGTGGACGCGGATCTGGTGGGTGCGGCCGGTCTCGATGCGGAGGGCGAGGAGGGCGGCGATGGAGGAGGCGGCGAGGACGGAGTAGTGGGTGACGGCGGGGCGTCCGCCGTGGGTTTCGGCGAGGAGGGACTGGCGTTTGCGGTTTTTGGGGTCGCGGCCGAGGGCGGCGGAGAGGGTGCCGGAGGGGGGGGAGGGGACGCCCCAGACGAGGGCGAGGTAGAGTTTTTGCGGGGTATGGGCGGCGAACTGGGCGGAGAGGGAGCGGTAGGCGAGGTCGGTCTTGGCGATGGCGAGGCAGCCGGAGGTGTCGGAGTCGAGGCGGTGGACGATGCCGGGGCGGAGGGGGGAGCCGACGTCGCGGATGGAGGGACAGTGGGCGAGGAGGGCGTTGACGAGGGTGTCCTGGTCGTGGCCGGGGGCGGGGTGGGTGACGAGTCCGGGGGGCTTGTCGAGGATGAGGAGGTCGGGATCTTCGTAGAGGATGGGAAGGTCGAGGTCGAGGGGGAGGAGCTCACCGGGTGGGGGGGGCGGGGGCGGGAAGGTGACGGAGATGTCGGCGTCGGGGTCGATCTTGGCGGCGGGCTTGAGGACGGGCTGGCCGTCGACGGTGACGGCGCCATCGGCGATCAGGGCTTGGAGGCGGGCGCGTGAGAGGTCGGGGTGGCGGGCGGCGAGGATGTGGTCGAGGCGGGTTTTCATGCGGGGGAGGGGGGACAGGGCGGGAGGGGCGGGGAAAACGAAGACTAGGCGAGGAGGGAGCGGTAGAGGGCGAGGAGCTTGCGAGCGGAGGCTTCCCAGGTGTGTCGTTCGACGGCGAGGCGGCGTCCGGTCGAGCCCAGCCGGGCGAGGGTGGCCGGGTCGGCGGCCATTTCGGCGAGGGCGGCGGCGAAGGCGTCGGCGTCGCCCACGGGGACGATTCGCCCTGCGCCGTCGGCGACGAGCCTGGGCACCCAGCCGCAGTCGGTGGTCAGGACGGGGAGTCCGCAGGCCATCATTTCGATGGCGGCGAAGCAGAAGGATTCGTAGTCGCTGCTGATGACGCCGAGGTCGGCCGCTCCGTATGTGGCCGGGAGGTCGTAGAAGGGGACTTCGCCGAGGAAACGGACGGACCCGTTGGCGGTCAGGTCGGCGGCGGATTGCCGGAGGGGGCTTTCGAGGGGGCCCTGACCGGCCAGCAGGAGGACCGCCGGGCGTTCGGGGTGCGCGGTGACGAATTTCCGCCAGGCGTCGAGCAGCATGGCGTGGTTTTTGAATCCCTGGAGGCGCGCCGCGTAGATGGCGACGAAGGCGTCCGGCGGAATGCCCAGCTTCTGGCGTGCGGCGGCTTTCCGGGAGGCGTCCGCCGGGGAGAAATGGGTGACATCGACGGCGTTGGGGATGTCGTGGACATCCAGACCGCGTTTTTTCATGGCGGCGATGGACATTCCGCTGGCCATCAGGGCGGAGGCCATGCCGACGGCCCCGCGCGGGTCGTAGTAGTTCGGGGCGGTCATGCGCATCACGATGGGCATCTTTATGCCCTTTTTGCGCAAGCGCCAGACGAGGCTTGGTAGCTCGCAGATCTGGATGACGTCATAGGCGTCCGCCAGGCGCGCAATCACGCCGGCGGCCCGCCGTTGCCAGAACTCGAATTCGCCTTCGCGGACGCGCCAGCCGCCTTTCACCTTGTCCCAGGGGAACCATTTCAGCCAGGGCGAGCGGACGACGGTTGCGCCTTCGACGGGGCGGGGAATCCGCCCGGTCAGGGGCCCGCCGCTGACCAGGCCGACTTCCGCGCCGAGTCCGCGCAGGGCCTTGGACATTTCGAGGTCGAACGTTTCGCCGCCTCCGCGTTCCATGCACGCCATGCGGTTGACGAAGAGGACGCGGATGGGGCGATTCTCGTGCGGATGGCGCACGGCGGGATCGTCGGGCGGGGCGGAGGGGGCGCCGGGCTCGCCGCCGCCGTCGCTGGCGGAGAGCGTCATGCGTAGCGGCCCTCGACATCGGCGATGGTCGCTTCCAGGCATTCCCTGAGCATGTCCTGGGGCGGCTCCTCGATGAGTCCGTTCCGGACGAGCAGGGCGAGGGCCTTCTGGGCCTCGGCGATGTCGGCCTTGGCCCGCATGAGGACCTCGTCGAAGGCGAGCTCGCGGCGCGCGACGCCTTCGCGGACGGCCTCTTCGGCGACGGCGGCGGCGGTTTCGGCGAAGACGCCCTCCTCGGTCATCAGGGGCATGATGCGGTCGGCGGAGATGCCGCCGTTCTTTTCGGCGTAGTCGGCGATGGTGCGGGCGGCGACGATGGCCATGTCGTCGGTGATCTTGCGGGCGCGGACCAGGAGCGCGCCCTTGAGGATGCCGGGGAATCCGAGCGAGTTGTTGACCTGGTTGGGGAAGTCGCCGCGGCCCGTCGCGACGACTTCGGCGCCGGCCTCCTTCGCCTCGTAGGGGTAGATCTCCGGGACGGGGTTGGCGCAGGCGAAGACGATGGCGCGCGGGGCCATCTTGGCGATCCAGGCCGGGCGGACGGTGCCGGGGCCGGGCTTGGAGAGGCTGATGAGGACGTCGGCGCCGGCGATGGCGTCTTCGACGGTCGCGAGGCGCTCGGGGTTGGTCTGCGTGCAAAGCTCCCATTTGCGGTAGAAGCGGGCGTCATGCTCGATGTCGGAGCGCCCGAGATGGAGTCCGCCCTTGGAGTCGAACATGACGACCTTGGACGGATCGGCCCCCGCGCGCAGGATGAGGCGGGCGATGGTCGTGTTCGAGGCCCCGGCCCCGATGAAGACGATCTTGCAGTCCTTGAGGCTCTTGCCGACGACCTTGAGGGCGTTGAGGAGTCCGGCGAGGGTGACGCAGCCGGTGCCCTGCGCGTCGTCGTGCCATACGGGGATGCCGCAGCTCTCCCGCAGCTCGTCGAGCACGCGGAAGCAGTTCGGCTGGCTGATGTCCTCGAGGTTGACGGCGCCAAACGAGGGGGCGACGCGCCGGACCCAGTCGATCAGGATGCCCGGATCGTGCCGTCCGTTGGCGTTGCGGCTGTCGATGCACAGCGGCACCGCATCCACGCCGCCGAGCATCTTCATGAGGAACGCCTTGCCTTCCATGACGCCGAGGCCGCCCGGCGGGGTGACGTCGCCGTCGCCGAGGACGCGCGTCGAATCGCTCACGACGGCTACGAGGTTGCCGCGCCACGATAGGTCGAACGAGGCGTCCTGGTTGTCGCGGATGGTTGTCGAGACGGCGCTGACGCCGGGCGTGTACCAGGCGTTGAACCAGCCGAAGCCGGGCAGCGAGGCGCGGGGCAGCACCTGGATCTTGCCGCCGTAGAAGCGGTGGGCCGCGAGCGCGATCCGCTTGAAGAAGATGGTCTTGGCGGCCGAGGTCTTGTCCGGCGTCCAGGACGCGGGAAACGATGCCGAGATGTCATTCAGGCTAATATCCATGTCAGTACCTTTTGTGTGCGATCGGGTTGAAATCGGCGAAATTGCGGAATTTCGTGGGTTTATTTGGGGAGTGGGACCTTGAAGAGGCGGACGGAGAGGCAGTCGCTGGCGTGCCGGCTGGCCTGCGCGCCGCAGCGGCAGACCATCCAGGCGCTGCCGCCCGCCACCACGAGCGCCGGATCCCGGCGGATGCCCGCCCAGACGCCTTGGGGCGCGGCGGCGCCGCC
>JAEEGL010723398.1_pt1 | contig 12561 bp, 9 predicted proteins | sample 9134231 | NCBI WGS metagenome assembly JAEEGL01 (sample SAMN16246548, study PRJNA631951) | gut metagenome | biome: gut microbiome; feature: rumen; material: fiber-attached | host: Bos | place: Iran: Karaj | collected 2018-10
GGCGTGATTATCCTTCATCACCTTTTCAACGAGCTCATCGAAGACCTTCTGCTTCTTTTCGACGGTCATCTGCTGCAAGATGCGGTCCTTGACCTCCTCGAATGTCACGGTTTTGGAGCCGCCTGATTTGATGATGTGATAACCGAACTGCGTCTCGACAGGCTGGCTGATTTCGCCAGGCTTAAGTGACTTGACGGCCTTCTCGAACTCAGGCACCATCTGCCCTTCGGTAAACCTGCCAAGGTCTCCGCCTTTCTCCTTGGAGGGACAGTCGCTCATGGCCTTCGCGACCTCCGCGAAATCCTTACCTTCAGCGAGCTGCTTCTGGGCCTCCTTTATCTTCTCCATGGCCTTCTTCTTCTCCTCTTCAGTAGGTGCGCGCTTTTCTTGCGCGCCAGGGAACATGGCGAGAATATGCGCCGCCTCCATATAGGAAAAGAGTTTGGGATTCGACTCATAGAACTTCTTCGCGTCGGCCTCGTCGCATTTCACTATCGACTCGATGTATGCTTCTATCTGGAATTGCTCCGCGAACTTGCCGATGAGAAACTCCTCTGTGTAGTTCATGTCGGTGAGCATCTTCTTGAACTGCTCTGGCGGAATCTGCGCCTTGATTTTTTCAAGGTGGTCCTTTGCCTTCGCCTCATCCTTTTTGATTCCCTTAGACTCAGCCTCTTTTACGATGAGCTTCTGTGAAAGCAGGGAATTCGCCACGCTGATCGCGAAATTCTGAATTTCATCCTGCGGTATCTTCTGGCCATTCTTCAAGGCATTCACCAGCTGTGGCTTGATGACGTCATTGATCTCTTTTGCGGAGACTTTAAACCCCTTGTCCGCCTCGGCGGCGACCGCTGGAATAAACGTCAGCATCTTATCGACTTCGGCTGGATCAACTGTCTTCGCTGCGGGCATCTTGATTGTCTGCGTCTTCTGCTCCTCCTTTGCCTTTGGAGCATCCTGCCCACAAAGCATCGGAATTGTGGCGAGTGCGACACCTAACATCGCATTCATGACTCTTTTCGTTTTCATTTTCGTTCCTAGTTGTTTTGGTTATCTCTAAATGCTTCACCTATTTCAAAGATTCCCATGCATGGCGAAGAGTCTTCGCTGGCCTTTATGCCTAGCAGGCGCATATAATCGCCCACCAAACTGGCGGAAATCGAATAGCCAGCATCCCTTGCCGTGCAGAAGAAATTCTCATATTTATCTAACGATTCAGATTTCAAAGTATTTAGGAGTTTGCCGCAAATGCCTGATTGAGAATCAGCCGCGCATTTTAATGCGCATTGTTTCCTTAGCTTTTGGTTGAGATGCCTGTAGTTCGCGGCGGCGGCGACCGCGAACGCACGGATGCTGCCCTTGGGAATCAAAGGAAGATTTCCTATTTGCAGGCTCTTTTCCATAATAAAATAATAGTGGTCTGGCTGGACACGCTTGAACTCGTTGGTCATGTCGATGATTCGCTGATTGTCCCCCGCAACGGCGGCACGCTCAAGATGCGTAATGAAGGCGTCTGCAAGCTGCGCCGCCTCAGATGCCTTTAGACGCTTCAAAGTCTCAAGCTGCGCATCATAGAATTTCACGAACTCTTCTGATTTGGAGAGGATGGCACGATGCGGTTCCAAATCTTCAAGCGCGTCCTTCAGCACCTTTGACTCCTCCCATGGCATGCGGCTTTTGAAGACAGAAAGCGCCTCCAGGGCGTCGGGAACCGAGTCGAATCCGTCCAGTTCTGTTCCTGCACTGCCGCTAGCGCGGCAAGATGCTATAAATTCTCTAAGTCCTTGAAAATCAGAACGTTGTAGATACTCTTCCGCCTTTGCGAAATTCATCTTTCGCTGAAGGGCGAGAGCGACTGAGACAGCAAAGTCATCCGCCCCCGAAAATTCATTGAGACGCTCGATGGCCTTCTGCGCGTCCGCATCGCGGTTTTCGGTGACGGCCTCGCAGACATCAAGGACTGCCTCGCCGCGCTTGCTGTCGTAGGCGGGCGCAGAGCCTCGTCCGCATCCCATGATGAGCAGACAGAGGAGCAATGTCGCGAGAATTTTCATAATGAAGCCAATTTGATAAAGTCGTTTTTTATTTTATAGTAATGATGTAAAATCTATAACATACATCAAAGGTGGAATATGACAAGGTGCGACAATCGACTTTTCGACCAACTTAGGAGTTGGTCATTCATTCCTGACTATCAAAGAAACCCGCTCGCCTCTGTTTTGGCGGTTAGCGGCAACACGCGCGTCATCTGCGCGGTGAGTTTGGAGAAGGCTGTGCCACGCTGGATGACAGCGCAGGAGGTCCCTGGTGGATGGATAACCGCTGAGTACCAGATGCTTCCGTCGGCGACAGGAACGCGCGGCGAACGTGAAGTGACAAAAGGGCGGCTTTCAGGGCGGTCGGCGGAGATCCAGCGGCTCATAGGGCGCTCGCTCCGCGCGGTGGTTGATTTGTCCAAACTGCCTGGACTCACGCTTCACATCGATTGCGATGTCATTGATGCCGACGGCGGGACGCGCTGCGCCTCAATTTCAGGCGCCTCACTCGCCCTGCAGATAGCCGCCGCACGTCTGGTGGCGCAGGGGATTCTCACGGAGAATCCAATAGTCTCCAGAGTGGCGGCGGTGAGTGTTGGACGCTTGGGCGACGATGTGCTTCTCGACCTCTGCTATCAAGAGGACTCCGCGGCGGACGTTGATATGAACGTTGTCATGACGGACAGTGGCAGATTCGTCGAGCTTCAGGGCAGCGGCGAAGAGGCCACATTCTCAGAAGATGATTTGTCGGGAATGCTGAAGGCGGCGAAGAAAGGCCTTGGCGAGATTTTCGAGCTTCAGGCAAAGGCTCTGGCCTCCTGCAACATCTCCACGCTCGCCTGATGGGAGCGTAACACACTGATGCTTAACGACCAGTACACCAGACGTCAGCTCACGACGGTGCTATTCGTTGTAGTGCCGTTGCTGCTGCTGTTCGGTCTGTCGAACCTTGGCCGCAGAGCATCGGCTGGAGCGTCTTCGCCGTTCATGGCGATCTCCCAAAATGTCAAGCACAATCTTGGCCGAATATGGAACGTGTTGAACGGCAATGATGACGAAAAGGCTGATTCGAATGAGATTCTCCTCAGCGAACTTCTCGCCAAACAGCGTGAATTCAATGATGTAAAGGAGGAGAACAGACAGCTGAGGGCAATGCTTGATGTGGACGCTCCTGTTGGCTGGAGGCCAATCAGGGCGGAGGTCATCATGCGTGATCCAGCGAACTGGATGCTGGAGTTCAGGATATCGCGCGGAGAGCAGGACGGCATTCGCGCTGGTGCTCCTGTGCTTGCTGGCAACAGCTTGGTGGGGCGTGTCATCGAGACCTACAATGAGAGCGCGCTTGTGGCGACTGTCGCATCGCCTGACTGCCGCCTGAGCGTCTTTGTGCAGAATGCTGACGGCCTTTCGTTTCCAGGGGTCTTTTCGGGAACGTCGCGGATGGACTCTGGCTCCAAGGTCGAATGCAAAGTAGATTTTCTGCCGAAAGACGCATCGATTAATCCAGGCGACGCCGTCGTCTCATCTGGCATGGGCGGACAGCTCCCATACGGAATTCCTGTCGGGATATTGGTGACGGACGAGATAGGGCGATGCCCTATTCTAATTGACAACGCGAGAGCCATGTCCCATGTCATGGCGGCAGGCGATGTTTCGCACATCAAATTCGTCACAGTTTTCGTGGCGACAAAATAGCATTTTTTTGTGGATTGTCAATTTGCCGTATTGAACAATCTGTGTATATTATGCGCGAATTATCGTTGGAGGGATCTCCCTCTCTTTTTATAATTTAATGTAAGGAGGATTATTATGGCAAGAAGACATAGTGGCGAAACCATCAAATGCCCGCACTGCGAGTGCAAAGTCAAGCTCAGCGAAGTCGAAAAAGAGGACGGTATCTGCCCAGAATGCGGCCAGCCGCTCGTGATGTCTAACATTCTCGATGACTTCGATGACGACGATGACGACTTCGACAACATGGACAGCGCCGACTTCGACGACGAGGAGGACGAAGACGATTTCGAAGACGAAGAATACGAGGACGAAGACGACTTCTACGACGACGATGAGGACTATGACGACGAAGACTTCGACGACGAAGACGATGATGAGGAGCTTGACGACGAGGACTATTAATATATAAGGTATTTAAAATAGTGGACAATCAGGAATCAAATCAAAAAATAGTACCGTCATACAGCGCAGACGACATTTTGTCGGTGGACAGTCTGGAGCACATTCAGTTGCGCCCTGGAATGTACATCGGCAGGCTCGGCAACGGCGAACACGCCGACGATGGCATATATGTGCTCCTTAAGGAGGTCATTGACAACAGCATAGACGAGTTCACCATCGGAGCAGGCAAAAAGATTGACATAACGGTCGATGAGGCGGGAAACGCCTCTGTCCGCGACTATGGCCGCGGCATTCCGCTTGAGAAGATTGTCGCCTGCGTCTCGCAGATCAACACAGGCGCAAAGTTCGTCACAGGGACTGACGGAAAGCCGTCGCCGTTCGCGTGTTCTATCGGTCTGAACGGCGTGGGTCTTAAGGCGGTCAACGCGCTTTCAGAGAGATTTGAAGTGCAGTCGGTGCGCGAAGGTCACTTTGCGCGGGCGATATTCGAGAACGGCGTGCTCAAAAAAGAAGAGAAAGGCGACATTGACGAGCCGAATGGGACGCTGATAAAATTCAGGCCATCAGGAAAATTCTTCCCGAATTATCATTTCGACACTAAGCACATACTGCCGAGGCGTATGTCAAACTACGCCTGGCTGAACATAGGACTCGCGCTCAATTTCAACGGCGAACGCTTCTTTTCACGGCGCGGCCTTCTTGATTTGCTTGAGTCGAAAATAGGCGAACAGGAGACTCTCTATCCGCCGATGCACTTCAGAAACGAACACCTTGAGTTTGCGTTCACACATCTTGCAAGCTTTGACGAAAGCTACTTCTCGTTCGTCAACGGACAGTACACAAACGACGGCGGCACGCACCTTTCCGCATTCAAGGAGGGGCTTCTCAAAGCGGTCAACGACATCTCGCCCAAGAGGCAGGAAGCGGTCGATGTCCGCGACGGAATCGTCGCAGTCGTCGCCGTCCGCATTCCAGATCCGATATTTGAGTCGCAGACCAAAAACAAGCTTGGCAACACGGACATCAAGGGATGGATGGTGCAGGAGGCAAGCGAGGCCATCGCGAACATGCTCTACAAAGACCAAGACCTTCGCCAGAAGCTTTTGGACAAGATAACGCAAAACGAATCAGTGCGCACGCGCATCCAGTCCGTCAAGAAGGAGGCAAAGGAGTTGGCGAAGAAGACGGTTCTCCGCATCCCGAAGCTTCGCGACTGCCAGTTCCATCTGAACGAAGTCGATAACAAGCGAAAATTGGCGGACAAGGAGAAGTGCTCAGAATCGGTCATCTTCCTGACGGAGGGTGACTCCGCTGCCGCGAACATGGTCCACGCCCGCGACCCTGAAACGCAGGCGGTATTTCCATTGAGAGGCAAACCAAAGAACTGCTACGGCCTTGGAAAGGACACCATCTTCAAGAACGAGGAGCTTTACTTTATTGTCCAGGCCCTCGGCATTGAGAAGAGCCTTGACGACCTGCGCTACTCAAAGATTGTGATCGCCTCCGATGCGGATGTCGATGGTTTTCACATCCGCATGCTGATCATAACGTTCTTCCTGACGCTGTTTCAGCCGCTCGTGCTCTCCAACCACCTCTACATTCTTGAGACGCCGCTTTACCGTGTCCGCACCAAGAAGAAGACGATGTACTGCTTCAGCGACGCTGAGCGGGACGATGCCATAAAGACTCTCGGAAAAGGCAGCGAAATGACACGCTTCAAAGGGCTGGGCGAAATATCGCCTGACGAGTTCAAGCCGTTCATTCGCGAAGGCATGCGCCTGCTGCCAGTCACTGTCGATAATCTGAAGGACATCGAGAACATCCTCAAGTTCTACATGGGCGCCAACTCGCCCACCAGAAGGCAGTATGTCATGGACAACCTTCTTTCAGACATTGTAATTTAAGGAGGAAGCCATGAGCGATTCAGACATAAATGACGAAGACAGAATCGAAGAGGTCGCTTCTGAAGAAGAGATGGGCGAAACCACAGAAAATGTGGCGATTCCAGACGACAACGGCGACATTTTGCGGAACTTCTTCGCGGATTGCTTCGTGCAGTATTCCTCCTACGTCGTCCGCGACAGGGCTATTCCAGACATTGACGACGGACTGAAGCCTGTCCAGCGGCGCATCCTCCACTGCATGCATGAAGTTGACGACGGACGTTTCAACAAGGTCGCTGGCGTTGTCGGCGACACCATGCACTACCATCCGCACGGCGACGCTTCCATCGCGGGCGCGCTCACCGTTCTCGCCAACAAGGAGTATTTCATTGACAGGCAGGGGAACTTCGGCAACATTCTCACGGGAATGAAGGCCGCCGCACCACGATACATTGAATGCCGTCTCACCGAAATGGCGAAAGAGACGATGTTCAACCCTGAAATCACAGAGTTCACTGACACGTATGACGGACGCCTCAAGGAGCCCATCAGGCTTCCAGCGAAGGTCCCTGCCCTACTGATGCTCGGCTCCGACGGTATCGCGGTCGGCATGTCAACCACCATCTTCCCGCACAATTTCGGCGAACTTCTGAAGGCTGAAATCTGCATTCTCAAAGGCGAGGAGTTCAAAGTGTTGCCTGACTTCCCGCAAGGCGCCATCATGGACGCCAGTGAATACGAAGACGGCGCGGGCAAAATCAAGGTCCGTGCACGCATCGAGCCAGATGGTGACAAACGCTTGATAATCAGGGAAGTACCGCCAGATACAACGACAGACTCCCTCCTTGAGTCCATTGAGAAGGCCGCGAAGCGTGGAAAGGTCAAAATCGCCTCAATCAATGACTACACGGCAGAGAATGTCTGCATCGAGATAGCATTGCAGCGCGGAATCCACGCGGAAGAGACCCTCAAGGAGCTCTACGCCTACACGGACTGTGAGAAAAGCCTTACGTCACAGCTGCTCGTCATCAAAGACAACATTCCTGAAATGATGACGGTCTCAGACGTGTTGCGCAGAAACGTTGCCAAACTCAAGGAATACTTGAAGATGGAGCTGGAGCTTGCGATCCATCAGCTGCAGGAGAAGGTGCTGGACAAGACGCTCGCGCAAATTTTCGTCGAGAATCGCATCTACAAGCGCATCGAGCACTGCACGACCATTGAACTTATCTTTCAGGAGACCATGAAGGGACTCCTAAAATTCAAAGACCAGTTCTATCGCGAAATCACCAACGACGACATCGAGAAGCTTCTCCAGATTCCAATCCGCAGAATCTCCGCATTCGACATCGCTCGAAACCAGCAGGAGATTGCCGACATGAACGCCGCAATCGCCGAAAAGCAAAACTCGCTCGCCAATCTCGTCCAATTTACAATAGATTATATCCAACACATCTATGATAAGTACGCTGACGCCTTCCCAAGGCGCACTGAAATCGCGCAGTTCGACAGCATCAATGTCAAAGAGGTCGCCAAACGCGACGTCAAGGTCTATTTCGACAGAAAAGGACACTTCGTCGGCACAAATGTCAAGCCCTCCAACAAGGATGCCTCTCCTCTCCTGCTCACCGACTTCGATAAGATATGCATCATACGTGGCGATGGCATGTCAAAGATTATGGATATACCAGAAAAGGAATATGTTGGTGCTACTAAATATCTTATTGCTTATAACAAGGAGCAAGTCTATTGCATGCTGTACCGCCACCGTGTCCAAGGCACTTGGTACGCCAAGCGATTCCGCTTTGGGGCATGCATTCTCGACAAAGAGTACAGAATCATTCCAGAAGATTGCATCATAGAAGAGTTCTATGTCGAGTCTGAGATGGTTCTTGAGATGGAGACTTCAACCCGCACAAGACGCACCCGCGAGCCGATCATCGTAGATTTCAGCAAAATCGAAATGCGCTCCAGAGAAGCCAAGGGCTTCAAGGTGACATCCTATCCCGTCAACTCTATCAAGGTCATCTCGCGTGGAAAGCAGTCTGACGCATCAGGCGAAGGCACTGACGAAACCGCCTCAGACTCTTCAGATGGCACGGCTGCGGACGGCGCGGTTGGCACAAATGCGGACGGCGCGGAAAGCGCAGAAACCACGAGCGCAGAAGGCGCTGGCGCCACGGTCGCAGAAGCCGCTGGAGAGCCCAGTGCGGCCCCACCCATCCCATCAGAGAAGCCACAAAACGATGACAGTGACAAAATCCAGCGTGACGGCCCCAAGCGCATGTTCCAACTCTCGTTCTTCGACGACGAAGAAACCCCAGAGACACATTGATTAATGACAATACAAGGGGCTGTTGCAAAACTAATGGTGCTAGATTTGGCGATGAAAAGCGTGAATTCGCATGGCAACAGAAACTCGCGGGGGGCAAGCCTCAAAGAGGCTTAATCGCCACAGAGTGGCGACATTGAAGTAGCCCTGGGCGAGCGCCTGGAAGGCGGTCGCCCAGGGTATGCGGATAAAATGATTTGCGCCCAGAAAGGGCGCCACAAAAGACGCAACATTTTCCATGACAATGACTTAGCTCATTGTGGCGCCCCTCCTGGACGCAGACCGTTCGACACCTGCCCCCCAGCGACCGTCCCTTCAGGGTGCCCGCTGGGGGCTATCTAAATGTCGCCCCTATCGGGGCGATTTCGCGCCGCCGGCGCTCTGGGCCCGTGCTGAATATTTTTGCCGCAGCTCAAGACAATCTTCTGAGCAACGTCGTGCGCTCTCGACCTTTGCAGAACGGGCTTCCGTTCCAAGTTGCTCCTCATAAGTGCATTCCTCATGACCTTGCACAACTAGGTTTTGCAACAGTCACTTGTATCATTATGGAGCTTGATGCTTGTTTTTATCCTTCACTACCTTATATTATATAAGGTAATTACAGGAAAAAATTCCTGAACATCCACACACGAAATAGCCGCAACTCTGTGGCACACAAAATTAGGAAAAGTACATAAATGAAAAAAGTTCTGGTATGTAAGGAGAAAGAGACGCTGGAGACCCGTGTCGCGTTGATTCCCGCCGACATCAAGGCTCTCGTTGCCCTTGGGTTCGAGTTCAAGGTGGTTGCGGGCGCTGGTCTGAAAAGCGGATTCAAGGATGAGGATTACCAGGCTGTCGGAGCCACCATCATCGCAAAAGAAGAAGACGCTTACTCTGACAGCGAAATCATTGTCCGTATTCTGAAGCCCGAATCAGCCAAAGGGATGAAGGCAGACACGCTTCACATATCCTTCCTTGATCCATTCAACGAAAAGCAACTTCTGAATGAGTTCGCTTCCAGTGGAGTGCAAGCAGTCTCTCTGGAGATGATTCCACGCACGACGTTGGCGCAAAAGATGGACGTGCAGTCCTCCCAGACCTCTCTCGCAGGTTATGTCGCGGTCCTCAACGCGGCAGCCAAACTCCCGAAGATTCTACCGATGATGGTGACACCCGCCGGAACCATCCAGCCCGCACGCGTTTTCATCATTGGTGTTGGTGTCGCAGGATTGCAGGCGATTGCAACCGCCAAACGTCTGGGCGCACGAGTGGATGCGTTTGACACCCGCCCCGTCGTTGAAGAGCAGGTTAAGTCGTTGGGCGCGAATTTCGTCAAGATTGATTTAGGCGAGATGGGACAGACTGCACAAGGCTATGCGAAGCAGTTGACGCCCGAGCAGATCGCGAAGCAGCAGGAGGGTCAGGCAAAAGTCTGCGAAAAGTCGAACATCGTCATCACGACCGCAAAGGTCTTTGGACGCAAGGCACCGCTTCTCATCAAGAAGGATGTCATTGCGCGAATGATGCCAGGCTCCGTCATCGTGGATATGGCGGTGGCGACGGGCGGCAACGTCGAGGGTTCCAAAGTTGGCGAAGACGTCGTCACCGAAAACGGCGTCACGATTATGGCGGGCGATGAGCTGGAGCGTCAAGTTCCGTTTGACGCATCAAAGATGCTCTCTGGAAACATCTCCGCTTTCCTGAAACACTTCTACAACAAAGAAGCTAAAGAATTCCAAGTGAACTTGGAAGACGAAATCATGAAGGGCTGTCTCTTAACGAAGGGCGGCACTATCATCCACGAACGCTTCAAGGAAAACGCAAAATAACGCAAAGGTGAAACTATGACATTAATGCTTGTTTTTGTATTCGTGCTTGCCGCCTACTTGGGCGTTGAGCTTATTTCCAAAGTGCCGAGCCAGCTGCATACGCCGCTGATGTCTGGCACAAACGCCATCTCTGGCATCACAATTGTGGGTGCCATCTCCGCCTCTGCGGCGGCTGTCACCGCCATGCAAAATGGCAATGACAAACTGGGCCTGGTGCTCGGCGTCGCCGCAATCGTTTTTGCGACGATAAATGTGGTGGGCGGTTATCTCGTGACCGACCGCATGCTCGGAATGTTCAAGAAGAAGGGAGACAAAAAATAATGAATACCATACCTTTAGGACAAACTTGCAGTCAAGTCTGCAACAATGGCGGCTGCCAGTTGCCGACATGGATTGACAGCGCTCTCATCCCGCTCATCTACATCATTGCCTCCATTTTCTTCATTCGCGGCATCAAGCTCATGGGCAAGCCAGACACCGCGCGCCGCGGAAATATGGAATCCTCTTTTGGTATGCTTCTTGCCGTCCTCGGAGTACTTTTCGAACACGGCGTCATTCAGGCAGGTCTGACGGGATATTCGTATGTGGTCGGCGCCATTATCGTCGGTTCGGTGATAGGCATTGTCTGGGCAAAGGTCGTGAAGATGACGGAGATGCCGCAACTCGTGGCGCTTCTGAATGGCTTTGGCGGCCTTTCCTCCTTCTTGGTCGCAATCGCGCAGTACAAGTGCCAGCCATCAGGAGACGCATTCACTAGTGTGACGTTGGGACTGACCATCGCCATCGGCGCCATCGCATTCACAGGTTCTGTGGTCGCCTGGGGCAAACTTGCGGGCAACTTCATAAAGAATTTCAACCACATTCCAGCGAAAAATACAGTTAATGCCCTGCTGGCCATCATCGGTCTGGTTGGCGTCGGATTGTATGCATATACAGCCAAATGCGATGAGAAAATGGCGCTTGTTGGTATCCTTCTGGTTTCCATATCGTTCTTGGTGTTGGGATTGACGCTGGTGATTCCTGTAGGTGGCGGCGACATGCCTGTCATCATCTCCCTGCTGAACTCCTTCTCAGGTCTGGCAGCTGCGTTTGCAGGTCTCGCCCTGCAGAACACAGTGCTCGTGGTCTCTGGTAATCTGGTTGGAGCCTCTGGACTCATCCTGACGCTCATCATGTGCAAGGCGATGAACAAGACTATGGACAAGCTTCTGTTCGCCAATCCTGTCAAAAAGAAGAAGGACGGCGCGGCAGGACCCGCGAAGGAGCCAGTCGCGATGTCTGTGGAGGATGCCTATCTTGTGCTTGAGGCCGCCAACAACGTCTGTATCATCCCTGGCTACGGCATGGCTGTCGCACAGGCGCAGCACGCCGTCAAAGAGCTCTGCGACAAATTGGAAGCAAAAGGCGCAGAGGTCAACTTCGCCATCCATCCCGTGGCAGGTCGTATGCCTGGACACATGAACGTGCTCCTTGCTGAAGCAAATGTCCCATACGAAATGCTGAAGACCGCCGATGAGATGAATCCGATGATGTCCACAGTGGACGTTGCCATCGTCATCGGCGCCAACGACGTCGTGAATCCCGCCGCCATAGAGGACAAGTCCTCCCCAATCTACGGGATGCCGATTGTCAACGCATTCGAGGCTAAGACCGTCTTCGTCCTCAAACGTGGAAAAGGCACAGGCTTCTCTGGCCTCGAAAATCCGCTCTTCACCGCCGACAATACCGTGATGATCTACGGCGACGCAAAGGATACCGTCTCTCGTATGGTCGCGGAATTCGACGAGAAATAAAATCATCCTTGCCACAAAAGGACAGGTCAATTGGGTGTTTTTCCAATCTAAGTAACAGGTTTCAATGTTCTCTATTGCTTCTGTTACGAATATTCACCCTTTCTGATTCAAAAGAATGACGAGTTCATCCACATTGGTCGAGGGATTGGCCTCATGAAGCCGATTCCTCCATACCTGGCGTTCTTCTGGTGGCAGCAGACGCTGGGCGTTTTGGATGGCCACATCAAGTCTGTCCTTCAACATTTCGCATATTCCTCCTGTTGTCTCCGCATAGTTTGGTATCTTTGCTGGCAGGAGTTTCCGTTTCAGTTCGGTGGGAGAAGTCGGTGAATCGCGATAGACGAAATGCAGGAGAAGCCACAGTTCAAAGCATGGATTCGAGAAGCACCAACGTATTTTGGCTTTCTCAGATTTGCTTACAACCCGCAGCAGTTCGTTCTGCGAATTGTCATCGCAGTCAAAGACAAGACAATAATGGTCATAGCCAGAATACTTTGGAAGACGCATCAGACATATTGCCTCCTTCAGCAGATGCTCAGCATTTCCTCCGCCAAGACCAATGCACTTCAC
>JAEEGL010729565.1_pt1 | contig 12561 bp, 8 predicted proteins | sample 9134231 | NCBI WGS metagenome assembly JAEEGL01 (sample SAMN16246548, study PRJNA631951) | gut metagenome | biome: gut microbiome; feature: rumen; material: fiber-attached | host: Bos | place: Iran: Karaj | collected 2018-10
CCCCGGGCGGCGTCGAAGGGCGCGAGGTCGGCGTGGGTGTAGAGCTTGCCGGTTTTTTGCGCGCCGAAACTGAACTGGCGCTGCGCGGGGAGGACGCCCGCGTAGTGGAACTCGCGCAGCGCGTGGAGGCGTCCGTAGTCGGCGAAGACGCCGGGGAGGATGCGGATCTTGGAGCCGACGACGCCCCCGGTGGGCTTGAGCGAGGTCTTCTGGCGGAGGATGAGGCGGTCTTGGTCGCGCACGACCTCCCAGATGCCGCGGATGCCGCTCTGCTGCCAGCAGTTGATATAGTCGCCAGGGCCGAGGGGCATGAAGTCGAAGACGAGTCGGAGGCCGCCCTTTTTGACGGCGAGGAAGCGCAGCGGCTTCCTGGTGAGATTGCCGTTCGGGGTGGCGGCGGTGAACTTTCCCGCGACCTTGCTGAACATGCGGCCGTTGGTGTCCAGCCCCTCGTAGTCGGCGCCTTCGAAGAGCGCGTAGGGCAGGGTGATTTCAAGGCTCTTGCCCAGGGAGCGGTTGTCGGCGTCGTTGAAGCATCCGAAGGAGATTTCGACGGAGTTGCCGTCGGGGGCGAGGGCGACCTCCTGGCGGAACTCGGAGGCGCGGTTGTCGCTCCAGATGTTGAAGACGCGGGCGCCGTTCGGGAGGGTGGCGGCCGAGCTCTTCGCGTCGGGCGCGAAGGCGGCCTTGGGGAGGACGCGCGTGACGACCGACTGGATGAACGGCGCGCCGCGGTATTGGATGCGGGTGTCGAAACCTCTCGTCTCAAGGGTGAAGTCGCCTGCAAAGAGGCGCAGCGCGGCAACGAGGAAAAGCGCGGTGAAAAGCGGTTTTTGCATGGCTGTGGATCAACGAAAGGATGACTCTTCGTCCCCCCCTCCTCGGTGCCGTGGCGGGACGGTTCCCGCGCGGCGCTACTTCGCGATCGCGGCGAAGCCCTGTTCCAGGTCGGCGAGGATGTCGTCCACATTCTCCAGGCCGACGGAGAGCCGCACCATGCCAGCCTCGATGCCGGCGGCCACGAGCTGTTCGTCCGTCAACTGGCGGTGGGTTTCACTGGCGGGATGGAGCACGCAGGTGCGGATGTCCGCCACATGGACTTCGTTGGAGGCCAGTTTCAGCGAATTCATGAACTTCATCGCCGCGTTTCTGCCGCCCTTGATGACCAGCGAGATCACGCCGCTGCAGCCCTTCAGGTATTTCTTTGCCAGCGCATGGCAGGGATCGCCCTCCAGGCCAGGATAGATCACGCGCTCGACATGCGGGCATTTCTCCAGGTACCTGGCGACGGTCAGGGCGTTCTCGCAATACTGCTTCATGCGGACGGCGAGCGTCTCCAGGCCGAGATTCAGGAGGAATGCGGAATGCGCGGCGGGATAGCATCCGAAATCACGCATCAACTGCATCCGCGCCTTGATGATATACGCCTGCCTGCCGTAGGTCTTGGTGTAGGAGATGCCGTGGTATGACTCGTCGGGCTCGGTGAGGCCAGGGAAATTCCCGCTCGTCCAGTCGAACTTGCCGCTGTCCACGATGACGCCGCCACCCTGGACGGCATGGCCATCCATGTACTTGGTCGTGGAATGCACCACGATGTCCGCCCCGAACTCGAAGGGCTTGCAGAGGACGGGGGTGGCGAAGGTGTTGTCCACAATCAGCGGCACCTTGTGCTTGTGGGCCAGCGTGGCGAAGCGCTCGATGTCGAAGACCGTCAGGGCGGGGTTGGCAATCGTCTCGCCGAAGACCGCCTTGGTGTTGGGCTTGAAGGCCTTGTCGATCTCCTCGTCCGATGCATTGTGGTCGACATAGATGCATTCAATGCCAAGTTTCTTCAGGGTGAACGAGAAGAGATTGATGGTCCCGCCGTAGATTTCCGTCGAGCTGATGAAGCTGTCGCCCGCGTTGCACAGGTTCAGGATGGAGAGCAGCGACGCCGCCTGGCCGGAACTCGTGCACATTGCGCCGACGCCGCCTTCCAGCGCCGCGATCTTCTCCTCGACCGCCATCACCGTCGGGTTTGCGAAACGGGAATAGATCAGGGAGCGGGTCGGGTCGTCGAAGACCGCCGCGACCTCTTCCGTGCTGTCATAGACATACGTGGTGCTTTGCACGATCGGCACCACGCGGGGCTCGGAATTCTTGGGCGTATATCCCGCATGAAGGCATTTGGTTTCGTCTTTCATCATTGGTTTCTCCACTCTTTGCTGTCCGTTGAAAATCGGTTTGACGGGAAAAAGTCCAAGGGCGGTTCGAAATGTAGGGAATCGCCAAAAAAACCTGGCTTTGGCGCCAAAACCTTGAACCATGCCGTTACCATACCATCTTTTCCCGACTTTTCCACTTCATCCCTCGGTATCGTTCCGAAAAAAACATCGCAGATGCGGCGCCGACCGCCACGACAGGCATTTCAACGCGGAGGGGTTGTAAATCCCCTTTATGGCATTACATTTCGCCAATTGCCGTTTGGTCGGCGCAATCTTCATCCTTCAACCGTGGGAGTTCCGTGTATGAGACATTCGGAAGTCACTGTCTTCATTGTCTATCTGCTTTGCATGCTGGGAATCGGGGTCTACTTCTTCTGGAGAGACCGCAACGGCGGCGAAAAGACCTATTTCCTGGGCGACCGCAAGATGGGGCCGTGGGTGGCGGCGCTGTCGGCGGGCGCGTCGGACATGAGCGCATGGCTGCTGATGGGGCTGCCGACCTCGATCTATGCGATCGGCGTCGGTGAGATCTGGATCGCGGTGGGGCTGGGGCTGGGCTATGCCCTGAGCTGGATCATCGAGGCGCCGCGGCTGCGCCGCTTCTCGATCGTGTCGGGGGACGCGATCACGATCCCGCAGTATCTCTCGAACCGCTTCAAGGGGACGAACCATGTGACGCAGACGGTCTGCGCGGTGGTCTTCCTGATCGCGTACACCATCTACGCGGCCTCCAGCATCAAGGCGTGCGGCACGCTCTTCAACAAGGTGATCGGGATGGATCCGATGAAGGCGATGTACCTCTCCGCCTTCATCATCATCAGCTACACCTTCCTGGGCGGCTTCTCGGCGGTCTGCTGGACCGACTTCTTCCAGGGGCTCCTGATCCTGGGCGCGATGCTCCTCGCCCCGATCTTCGCGGTCTTCATGCTCAAGGCCAAGGAAAGCGGCGCGGCGGATGTCCTGCCTGCCAACTACTACAACGCCTTCGCCGACTGGCACCAGATCGTCAACGGCCTGGGCTGGGGCCTGGGCTACTTCGGCATGCCCCACATCATCATCCGCTTCATGTCCATCAAGTCCCAGAAGGCGCTGCGGCAGTCCTCGGTGATCGGGATTTCGTGGACGGCGATCGTGCTGGTCTTCGCGGCCTTCATCGGCATCATCGGGCGCCTGCGCCTGGGGATGGATCCCGCCATCAAGGAAAAGGAACTGGTCTTCGTCGAAATGGTGCGCCAGATCTTCCCTGGCGTCATCTCGGGCGTGCTGCTCTCGGCGGTGCTGGCGGCGGCGATGAGCACGGCGGACAGCCAGTTGCTCGCGGCCTCGTCGGCCTTCTCCAGCGACGTCTACAAGCCGCTGATCCGCAAGGGCAAGGCCTCGGACGAGGAACTGCTCTGGAACGGCCGCCTGATCGTGCTGATCGTCTCGCTGGCGGCGCTGCTGATCGCGACCAACCCGAATTCGGGCAACATCATGGGACTGGTCTCGAACGCCTGGGGCGTCTTCGGGGCGGCGTTTGGCCCTGCGATCCTGCTGAGCCTCTTCTGGCGGAAGTTCAATGCGCTGGGCGCGGTCGCGGGCATCATCGCGGGCACGGCCGTCGACATCGGCTGGCTGATGTTCTGCAAATCCACCAACGTCTATGAGATCATCCCCGGCTTTGCCGCGGGCCTGATCGTCGCGATCGTCTTCTCGCGCGTCGCGGGCGACGCCTCGGCGGAGGTCCAGAAACTCTACGACCAAGCCGTCCAGTATAAGGACTAACCGACGGCATTCCATCCTGCGGGGCCGCCCGCGCCAGAGGCGCGGGCGGCCCCGCTTGCGTATCATGGCTGAAGAAGGGTCAAGGCACGGGCGTTTCGTCTGCGTGCGCTGCGGGAACTGCTGCCGCTGGAGCGGCGTCGTGCGGCTGCGCGAGGGCGAGGCCGAACGCCTCGCGGCGGCGCTGGGGATCGCCGTCGAGGAGTTCACTGGACAATATGCGGATCTGGCGGAAGACCGCCGCGGGCTGGTGCTGAAATGCGCCGACGACGGCCGCTGCTGCTTTCTGACGGAGGCGAACCTGTGCCGCGTCAATGCGGTGAAGCCGCGCCAGTGCGCGGAGTTCCCCTACTCCTGGCAGCCGACGCCAGAGCAGGCGAGGCTCTGCCAGGGCCACTGGGAGGAATAGGGCATCCCGTGCCGCCCCGTTCTCGCGGTTTCATGGGAGCTGGGGGGAGTCGGTCGTTCCGTGCCGCCCCGTTTTTGCGGTCGCTCCGTTCCCCATGAGAGGCGGTTCATGAGGCCGACGGGGGGGCGTTTTATGTGGACATTTATTGTGACACTTTTTTGTCCAGATAAATGTCCAGATAAACACAGTCACTCGCTTTTCACGACCAGCCACGATCCTGGTTGCTGGTTGTACATAATACATTGCCAGACATTTTCTGGTTTATTAGGACAAAAAATGTCTGAATAAACGAGAAGGCGGCCGCGCTGTTCACCTTTTTGCGGTTCATGGGAGCTGGGTGGAGTCGGTCGTTCCGTGCCGCCCCGTTTTCGGGGCGGCGGGTGTCTCCGCCGCGGGCGGGCGGTGGTGGAACATGGCGGCGCCGAGGAGGGCGGTGAAGGGGGCGACGAGGACCAGCGCGAAACTGCCGATCAGGGTCTTGACGGATTCGGCGGCGACGAGGGGGTTGTTGATGAAGTGCCAGGGGGAGCTGCCCTGGGCGCAGAACATCATGAGCAGGGTGATGTAGCCGCCTGAGTAGGCGAGGAGCAGCGTGGTGGTCATGGTGCCGACGACGCTGCGCCCGATGCGGAGCCCCGAGCGGCAGAGCTCGAGGCGGGAGAGGGCGGGGTTGTGGCGGCTGACCTCCTCGATGCCCGTGGCGATGTCCATGGCCAGGTCCATGACGGCGCCAGAGGAGGCGAGGATCATGGCGCCGATGAAGATGTCGGCCAGATCGAGCGATTCGTATCCCGAGAAGAGGAGCGTCTGGGCGTAGGGCAGGGTGGCGCCGTTGATCTTGAGGAGGCGCGTGAAGAGATGCGCGGTGAGCAGCCCGACCAGGACGCCGAGGGTCGCGCCGAGGAAGGCGGTGGCGCCGCGGCGGTTGGCGCCCGCGACGAGATACATGATGGCGGCGGTGAGAAACGCGGTGCTGGCGAAGATGGTCCAGCTGGCGGGCCAGCCGCGCAGGGTGAGCGGGATGACTGCCTTCCAGATGACCAGGCAACTGAAGACGAAACTCAGCAGCGCCTTGAAGCCCGTCCAGCCGCCGAAGACGCAGAGCAGCAGGCAGAAGAGGGCGAAGAGGACGATCGTCCAGCCGATGCGGGAGTGGTCCTGCGCAATCAGCGTGTCGTCGGGCTCGGGATCGGCCTTGTCGATGACGACGACGGCGGTGTCGCCAGGGCGGAAGAGCTTGTCGAGTTCCAGCTGGGCGCGCAGTTCGTTCGCGGCGGGGAACTGCCGCCCCTTCAGGGGGCCTTCGAGGATTTCCACGGTGAGGCGCTGGGAGCCGAAGCGCACCAGGTTGTGCGTCTCGACCAGCGAGTCGTCGACCGCCAGCACTTCCGCCCTGGCGCGGAAGCCATGCTGCGCGGCGAGGGGCTTCGGCCCTGGCAGCAGCCACAGCAGGGCGGACAAGGCCGCCAGGACGGCGAGGATGCAGAGATCGTGCTTGGAAATCGGCCAGGACATGGGCGGCGAGGGAAGAGGGGCGGGATGGTGTCTTAGGACACAATGTAGCACATCTTTTGCCGCCGAATCTCCCGCACGGGCCCTTCACTCGCCCTGGTTTTCAGTGTCGTCGCCGTCCGTGCGGGGGAATTTGCTCCAGTAGATGTCTCGCAGGCCTGACTGCGGCTGGGGGCCGACGTAGCCGCGCTCTTCGAGTTCGTCCAGCAGCGCGGCGGCGTGGTGGTAGCCGATGCCGAGTTCGCTCTGCAGCCGACAGACGGAGGCGCGCTTGCCGCGCCTGAGGGCTGCCAGCGCGCGTGCGACGAGGGCGTCCGTTTCGCCGTCGTTGCTGCCGCGGGGCGGTGGCGGGGTTTGTTCTGCGCGTTCCTGACTCGCGCAGACATGGACGACGGCGTTGATGCTCTCGGTGGAGACAAAACCGCCTTGGATGCGCTCGATGTCGCAGGGGCCCTTGAAGAGCATGTCGCCGTTGCCGAGCAGGGCTTCGGCGCCTTCCTGGTCGAGGAGGAGGCGGGAAGCGACGGCGTCCTCGACCTTGAGTGCGATGCGCCAGGGGAAGTTGGACTTGATGGCGCCAGTGATGACCTTGCAGTCTGGCCGCTGGGTGGCGATGACCAGGTGGATGCCTGCGGCGCGGGATTTGGCGGCGAGGATGGCGAGGGCGTTGCCGATCTCCTTCGGGGCGCGCGCCATGAGGTCGGCGATTTCGTCGAGGACAATGACGATGTAGCGGAGCCGTTCGGGGAGGGGGGCGCCGTTTTCAAGGCGAACTGGTTTCGGCGGAATGCTTCGGGAGTTGTACGCGGCGATGTCTTTGACCTGGGCGGCGGTCAGCAGGCGGTAGCGCAGGTCCATTTCGTCGATGAGCCTGCGGAGCATGGAGACGGCCTTTTCGGGGTCGTTGATGACGGGGGGACGGAGGTGCGGCAAGGTTTTGTAGGGCTTTAACTCCAAGTATTTTGGGTCGAACAGGATGAGCTGCAATTCATCGGGGCGGAAGTGCCGAATCAGGGACTGGAGGATCAGGTTGACGCAGCTGCTTTTCCCAGAGCCCGTGGAGCCTGCGATGAGGAGGTGCGGGGCCTTGGCCAGGTCGATGATTCGGATGTCGCCGCCGATGGTCTTGCCCAGCATCACGGGGATGTGCCCCTGGCGACCATACCAGGCTGGGTTGGCGAAGAGTTCCTCGGCGGTGATGGCGGTGCGCACGGCGTTGGGGACCTCGATTCCGACACGCTCGCTTCCTGGCATGGGAAGAAGGAGGCGGATGGGGCGGACCCCGAGGCGCTCGGCGATGGCGTCGGCCAACTTCTTGAATCGGCCGACATCGTAGCACCTTGTCAATTCAAGTTCGAAGCGGGTGACCTGCGGGCCGATGAACGCGGCGACAATCTGCGCGTGAATCTGTTTTTCAGCCAAAAACAGCGTGATGAGGCCTGCGGTCCGATTGGTCGCGGGGTCGCACGACGGCAAGGGGCTCGCCGCCACCGCCTTCTTCACGTCGAGGTATTGGCGGAGCCGCACCAGGGCTTCGTCCACATTCTCAAAGGTCGGCCGCCCCTCCTTGAAGAGACCCGCCGCGTGGAGGTCCTCGTTCATCTGCCACAGTTCCTCCAAACTGGGCAGCAGCGGCGAAACCGCCGAAATGTCGTCATCGCCGTCCGTTAGGGCAGTGCCGCCGAGGATGCCGAGCGCGATGCAGTAATGCGAAAAGGGAATGTCAGGGGAGTTGGTCATGGCTGTCATGGGAGTGGAGGGTGAATGGGGACATGACAGCAGCACAGCAATGGCCGTGCCAAGCACAATGCGAGGCGAAAAGCGGCGGTCGGTGGTCAAGGATTGAACGTCGGTGGTGAAAAATGATGCCTGTGCGGATCCATGAACACGGGCTGCATTAAGGACATGCGCGGAATCACATTGGACATCCTGGACGAATGGCGCGACCGCCTGGCGGCGGTCGGCCTCGACGACTTCGACCGCCTGCTGGCCTTTCGCGGCGGCAAGTGCTGTTCGGAGCATCCCCGAGGCGCGACGTGGCGGACGACCCTGCCTGGCGGCGAGATCATCTTCGTCAAGCAGGACTACTACACCAAGTTCCAGCCGGTGCTGCGGGCGCTGGTGCGCCTCCGGCTCCCGCAGACCAACACCGAGAAGGAGTGCGCGCACATCGCGCAGGCGGCGGCGATGGGCTTTCGGGTGCCGCTGGTGCTCGCCCATAGCCGCCACGACTGGTGGCGCTGGCCGTCATGCGGCGTCATGGTCGAACTGGCGCTGGAGGGGCGTCCACTGGATGTCTATCTCGCCGCGACGGAACCCACGGCGGAGGAGAAGGAGCGCGCCCTCGCCAACGCGCGGAACGTGCTGACGCGCCTGCAGGACGCGGGGCTGGACTGGGGGCGCGACTGCAAGCCCGAGCACTTCATGGTGGGGCCGCGCCAGGAGATCGCGCTGCTTGACCTGGAGCGGCTCTATCTGCGGCGCGCACCGCTCTCCCCCGAGAAGCGCGCCGCCCAGTTCGTGCGCTTCGACAGCCTGCTGCCGAAAGGATAGGCGGAAATCCAGCCCGTCGGACGTAACCGTCTTCCATCGCCCCTTGGATGATTCATTTGGAAGGGGACTCAGGACGCTAGATATTGGACTTTGGACTCTGGACTTTGGACGGGGCGCCAGAGATGGACTTTGGACTTTGGACGCTGGACTTTGGACGGGGCGCCAGATATTGGATTTTGGACGCTGGACGCTGGACGCTGGACGGGGCGCCAGACATTGGACTCAGGACCTAGGACTCAGGACCCAGGACCCAGGACCCAGGACTCAGGACATTGGGCATTGGACTTTGGACATGGGACTTTGGACTTTGGACAGGACTTTGGACATGGGACATTACCTCTGTTCCAGCGTGGGGCCGCACTACCCAGTTTGAGGGATTGCATCCCCTTGTCGCCACCTTGCGCGCAACGGGACAATCACCCCGCAGGATTCGGCGGCATCTTTCTTGGCGCAGGCGGCTTGCAGAACCATATTGCGCCATTACTTTATCGGGCAGTTCTATCCCATCGGGGAGGTTGGACCGTTCACAGTTCTGATGGTTGGCATTTTCAGGCGAATCGGAGAATTGACGCTGATGAAACATGTCTTTGTTTTGGACGCCCCGCCTCAGGGCGTGCCCGCCACGGTGATGCCAGACGGCGCGATTACCGGCAATGGGGACATCGGGCTCGTCTGGGGCGGCACCACCGACCACATCCAGCTTTACATCTGCAAGGTCGATTTCTGGAAGGCAAATCCGACCAGCGAGACGGGCGGCGGCATCGCGCCCTTCGGCATCCTCGAAATCCTGCAGCCGTATATGGCCTATTCGCCGTTCCACGTGGAGGAGGACCTCGACGCCGCCGAACTGCGCGGCTATTTTAGCGCCAATGGGCTGGACACCAGAATCACCGTGGTCGCGTGCGCGGTCGAAAATACGATTCTCCTGGAGACCGACAGCGCATGGCCTGGCCTCGCCGCCTCCGTCGATCTGCAGACGCTGCCCGGCAACGGCGCGGTCTGCGAAAAGGAGACGGTCGGGGGCCTCCAGTACATCACGCGGTCGTTTGACGGGCCCGAACTCTATTTCCCGACGGCGGGCATCGCCGTCTTGAAGGAGGTCAGCCGCACCAAGGCCAACGGGCGCGAGGTCGTGCGCTATTCAATCCATGTCTGCACCAGCCATGACAGCGCGGCGTACCGCAAGCAGGCCTTTTGCGCGGCAGAGGCCCTGGACGACGAGGCGTTCTCCAAACTCCGTCGCGGCCACGATGCGTGGTGGCGGAAGTTCTGGTCGGCCTCCAGTCTCTCCATCGACGACCAGGATCTGGAAAAAGAGTGGTACATGGGCCTTTACACGCTCGCGTGCTGCGCGCGCAACCCGAAGTTCCCGCCTGGCCTGTGGGGCAACTTCGCGACTGCGGACGATATGGGCTGGTTCGGCGACTACCACCTCAATTTCGACTACTACGCGCCGTTTCCCGCGCTCTGCGTCGCCAACCACCCTGAGCTGGTGGACGGCTTCGACACGCCGCTCTACGACTTTCTGCCGCGCGCGAGGAGTTTCGCGCGGCATTTTCTCGGCTGCCGCGGCGCCTATTTCCCAGTGAGCGTCGGGCCGCTCGGGATGGAGACGCACCTCAAGTCGTACAAGATCAAGGAGCACAACCACATCTTTCTGGGGCACAAGACCAATGGTGTCCACACCGCGATTGCGATGGTGGCGAGGTGGCGCACCACCCACGACGCCGAATACGCGGAAAAGGTGCTTCCGCTCCTGGTGGAAACTGCGGAATTCTGGCAGGACTACCTGGTCAGGAAGGAGGGAAAGTACTACGCCCTGAACGACGCCCATTCGGAGGTGGCGTGGTGGCGCGGCCCCGACTATATGCCGACGGGGCACGACGAGACGAACACCACGCTCGCCATCGGCTTCGTGCACGCCTTGATGGACTGCCTGGTCGAAATGTGCACCGAACTCGGCGTCCACCAGGAGGACATCCCAGTGTGGAAGGACATCGCGGAGAACTTCGGCCCCGCGGAGATCAAGCCCGCCGACGAGAAGACGCGGGTGTGGTCGCCCTGGCACATCGACAGCATCGAATGCAAGGCGGAGCCGTGCGCCCCGGAGATGCTGGGGAAGAGGATTCTGCGCCACGCCTCCAATTCGGACGCCCTGGATTCGCTCATCTTCGAATACGTCTATCCAGCGGGCGCGGTCTCCCCGTTCCGCACTCCAGAACTGTACGAGGCGGCGCAGAACACGATGAGGCTGATGGCGGATTTCTGGGAGGACGAGCGCACCCCCTACTGCTTCAGCCCCGCTGCGGCGCGGCTCGGCGTGGAACCTGCGGAGATGCTCAGGCGTCTGCGCTACAAGGTCGAAAACAAGCAGCTGCCCAACGGCGCGATGCGCTACGGCGGGGGCGGCATGGAGGACAGCGTGGTCGTCCTTTCCACCCTGGAAGAGATGATGCTCCAGAGCTACGACGGCATCGTGAGCCTGTTCCCCAATTGGGATCTCGCGATGCCAGCCCGTTTCACCAGCTGGCGCGCCTGCGGCGCCTTCGTCGTCGACGCGCAGCTGGAGGGCGGCGCATTCGAGGCGAAAATCGTCTCCGAGAAGGGGCTGCCGCTTGCGGTCGCTGTCCCCGTGGACGGCTATGAGCTTCGCGTGGGCGACCGCCGCATCCCGCTTGCCAGGAACAATCCGTCGACCGTGGAAACGGCGCCTGGCCAGGTGGTCTTCATCCGCCGCCGCTGATAACGTCCGCCCGTTGCACGAGGCGGAAAGCGAACCACACCTGGAGGCATGGGAAATGAGAATGGTTCTGATCCTGATGATGACGGCAGGGGGCGCGCTGGTGGAGGCGTCGGGGCTGCCGTTGGGGCGGGGGTGTCGGGTGCTGTATGTGCCAGGCTGGCTGCGCAACGGCTCCGACCACACGGACAATCTGGATTCCCTGCGGAAACTCTATCCAGAGTCGGAACTGGTCGTCCATCGCTGGGACGGGGATCGGCTCTCGTTCGAGAAGAGCCGCGACCACGCGGACGCGGAGGGGCGTCGGCTGGGTGCGGAGCTGGCGTCGTGCGCGGCGTCGGAGCGTGCGCGGACGGTGCTGGTGGGGCATTCGCTGGGTGGGCGCGTGGTGGTGCGGGCGCTGGCGGAACTGGCGCGTCGCGGGATGAAAATCCGACGCGGGATCGTGCTGGGGGCGGCGCTCCCCTGCGACGATGCGGAACTCCCCTGGGCGGTGCTGGGGTCGTCGCAGCCAGTCGTCTGCGTGGCGTGCCAGCACGATCCGACGCTGAAGTTGATGTACGGGCTTGCGGGCGGCGAGGGAAGCGTGGCGCTGGGCGTCAACGGATGGCCCGCAGGGGATCGCCATGTGGTGCGGCTGTTCATGCCGCCAGAAGTTCCGTCGCGGGTGATTCCAAAGAACTATAAGATATTGCGAATGGAGAAGATGCGTCAACTCTGCACGCATCTGGCGAAGTTCTATTTCGAATATCTGGTGGAATGCGCGGAGGCGGACTTCAAGACGCAGGCGTCGGAGGTGGTCGTGCCGCAGGACTGCCCGAATCTGGAAACGGGCACGCTCGACTGGGGGATGTGGTGGCGCACCCGTGATGCATGCGCGGGCTGGAAACTCCAGGAACACCGCATCACGGGGCACTTCCGCATCCTCGATGAGCGCGGTGTGCGCCGCGCCTGGGGAAGCCCCGCGAAAATGCGCGAGGCGTTTCGGGAAGTGCGGCGGCAGGTGGAATAGAGAGGACTTTGGACAGGACCCAACGTTCTGTGCCGGCCCATTTTTGGGCCGGTTAATGACCCCCGACCCAGGACTTTGGACAGGACCCACGACCCAGGACCCAGGACCCAGGACTTTGGACAGGACCCAGGCCCCAGGACCCACGACCCAACGTTCTGTGCCGGCCCATTTTTGGGCCGGTTAATGACCCCCGACCAGGACTTTGGACAGGACCCACGACCCAGGACCCACGACCCAGAACCCAGGACTCTCAGGACTTTGGACTAATGGGTGAGGGGCTTTGGACTGATGGCGCGGCGGGTTTCGCGGGTGGTGCGGCGGCGGGTTTCGCGGGCGCGGCGGGCTTGGCGGGGGCTGCGGCGGGCTTCGC
>JAEEGL011491820.1_pt1 | contig 12561 bp, 9 predicted proteins | sample 9134231 | NCBI WGS metagenome assembly JAEEGL01 (sample SAMN16246548, study PRJNA631951) | gut metagenome | biome: gut microbiome; feature: rumen; material: fiber-attached | host: Bos | place: Iran: Karaj | collected 2018-10
GCACACTCTTGATACATCTGATACGAAAGTTTATGTTCGTCAGCCCAATGACATAGTGTCCCCATATTGCTATATGCTCGTCCCTTTATAGTTTGGTCTTGGGTGCGGGAGTGGACAACGCGGAGGAAGGCGAGCATGGCCTCGGGTTGGTTGCCGGCTTCGCGAAGGAGGCGACCATAATAATAATTCGCGTGCGCGTAGGCGGTGGGATAGATCAGGCGGAGAGGCTCGAGGGCGGAGACGGCTGAGGCAATGGTGGTGCTGTCGGATTGGGAAGGTGAAAGGTGAAAAGCGGAAGGTGAGAGTGATTGACCTGCATTGCGGAGCGAGTCAGCCTCGGCCACGATAGTGCGGGCTTCGCGGATGGATTGAACACGAGAGCAGGAGCTGAAGCACAGCAACAGCAATGCGCCCGCGAGGATTAGCTGACGGAGGGAGATGGATAATATGGCAGAGCGGTAAGACATGCTAAATGTTAATTGGCATGAACAGTTATGTATTTGCGATTTGGGTCGTTGGAAATGGTGGACGTCGGACGTAGTACACCCATCAAGACCAACTTGGTGGTGTACTGTTGTCGCGTCTTACTTTGATTTTTCACACCAAGCATTTCAATTATTTCTCGTGCAGTGCGTGGCATTTCATTGCAGAACTCTAATACTTTTCGCTGCTTAGCAGTTAGTCGAGCCTTATTACTTTTTTCGCCGGGGTTGGTTACTTTTTCATCGAGGTTGGTTACTTTTTCACCGAGGTTGGTTACTTTTTCATCGAGGTTGGTTACTTTTTCATCGAGGTTTGACACTTTTTGAGTGGGGTTTGACACTTTTTCTTTACGATAGATGATGGTTCGGAAGTCGTCTGTTTGGTGGAAATCCGGCGTACGGAGTCCGTATTGCTCGCAGGCTGCAATCATATCCGTAGTGCCAGTCCCCAAATGTTCAATATATCCGGCGAGGAAAAGGGGATGTGCGATGACGGGATTGGTAGGCTCGGAGGAATGAACCTCACGGAGTTTCTGCACGGTAAAGCCATCCGGCAACCTGCCCGGATTCCAGATCTCGACACGATCGCGGAAAAGCATGACCTGCACGCTGGCATTGCTGGTATAGTCGCGATGAGCCACGGCATTGGCAATCGCCTCGGCCACTGCACTTTCGGGTAACTCATAATCGACAGGAGCGTCCACCGAATGGTCTCGAGTGCCGACGCGGGCATCTATGCGAGACATGACAAATCCGACGGCTTTATCTATCATCTCAAAGAGTGTGCCCGTGAAAACTTGATAGTTGCGGATAGGCTTTTCAACAACCGTCCCGTAGAATTGTGCACAGCGAACCTCGGAGGTGCGAAAGAAGCGTTGCGGGTCTTTGGCAAAGAGCAATAGTGCGGAGTTTGTGAGCCGGCCATCATCGGTAAGCACGTGGATACTGGAGAAGATTTTCTCTATGCCATCAGCAAGGGTCAAGGGGAAATTACGTTTCTCTTTAGCCTTTTCAATGAAGGTGCGAACGCGTTCCGTATCAATGTCATCGAAAGTGGCCACAGAATGGGCGGCTGCATCGAATGGCACGCGACGGATAATCTCTTTCTGCACTAAGTAATCAATGAGGGAATTGTAAACGGCGGTGCGGAGTTCTTCATACGTAGAGAAACCACGACGAACTACGTTCTGTTCAACTTTTCCGATGAGTGCTTGCTCTTTGGGATGACGTGGGGCCTCGGTTTGCAGGATATACGTCAGGCGATGTGCAAAGTGGGCCGTAGCGGCATCGTATTCTCGTTCGGTAGGTGAGATGCCTGCTGAATCCTCGTAGCCATATTGCGTGCCAAAGATGCCAAGGTAGATATGGCATTCGGAAACCTGTTTAATATAAGCTTTCTGAGCAGATACCTCGGACGCCGGCATGTCTTCGAAGATAAACGGAATGAAGAAACGACCAAGCAACGAATCCGTGCGAATATAGTCACACAATTGACGCCGTTCGGAGGCAAACTCTCGCTGCACACTACTTATAAAAACTCTAATCTCTGCCATACATTTAATCGTTTGGTTTTCCTATTTACGCTAAAGCACGCTGCAAAGTTACTGCTTTTTTGTCACGAAATCTCAGCCCAGTTGCGCTGGTGGTTCTTCAGTTTTTTGAGTTGGTAGGCATAAATCTGGTGCTCGGGAGCGACCAACTCGGGGTCGTTGTCAAGGATGTCCAGAGCGGCCTGTCGTGCCAACTCAAGGACTTGTCCGTCCGTGGAAAGCGAAGCAATCTTCAGTTCAAAAGGTAGTCCGGACTGTTGCGTTCCTTCCAGGTCTCCGGGGCCGCGCAACTGCAGGTCAGCCTCAGCGATACGGAAACCGTCGTTGGTGGCCTCCATGATCTCCATACGCTTGCGCGTGTCTTTGCTCAGCTGCACATCCGTGAGTAGCACGCAATAACTCTGGTCGGCCCCTCGTCCTACCCTGCCGCGCAACTGGTGCAACTGCGAGAGACCGAAACGCTCGGCGTTCTCCACAATCATCACACTCGCATTGGGCACATTCACACCCACTTCAATCACCGTCGTTGCCACGAGAATCTGCGTCTTGCCCGCCGCAAACAACTGCATCTGGTAGTCTTTCTCACGCGCCTTGAGTCGTCCGTGAACCATCGAGATAGTACACTCGGGGAACGCGCGGTGCATGCGCTCATAGCCGTTTTCCAGGTCCGCCAACGTCTTGCCGTCCTCCACAGGAACAGGGTTGCCCTGCCGGTCTTTCTTTTGCTCAATGAGCGGATAAACCACGTAAACCTGCCTTCCCTTGCCTATCTCTTCGCGGATGAAGTCATAGACCCTGTCTCGGTTGAGGTTGGTGAAATGGCGCGTACGTATGGGCTTGCGTCCCGGCGGCAGTTCATCGATGACACTGACAGACAAATCGCCATAGACGGTCATGGCCAGCGTACGCGGGATAGGCGTGGCGGTCATCACCAGCACATGAGGCGGTTGCACGTTCTTCGACCAGAGTTTGGCACGCTGAGCCTCTCCAAAACGATGCTGTTCGTCCACCATGACCAGGCCCAGATTGGCAAACTGCACCTCATCTTCTATCAGCGCGTGCGTGCCCACGAGGATGTCGGTCTGCCCGTTGCGCAAGCGCTCATGCAGTGCTTCGCGCTGTTTGGCGGTGGTCGAGCCGGTCAGCAGGTCCACCGTGGTTCGGGTGCCCGCTAACATCGTCGAAAGCGTCTCCATATGTTGCTTGGCCAAAATCTCGGTGGGCGCCATGATGCAGGTCTGGTAGCCGTTGTCTGCCGCCAACAGCGCACACAATAGCGCCACAAGAGTCTTACCCGAACCCACATCTCCTTGCAGCAGTCGGTTCATCTGGCGGCCGGACTTGAGGTCTGCCTGAATCTCCTTGACAACGCGTTTCTGCGCGCCCGTCAACGGGAACGGCAGGTGCTGATGGTAGAACTCATTGAAATGGCTGCCCACCAGCGGCATCAGATAACCTTTGCTCTTGAGAGTACGGTTCTTGGCCTGCGAGAGAATCTGCAACTGGATATAGAACAGTTCCTCAAACTTCAGCCTGAAGCGGGCCTGCTGAACCGCCGTGTTGTCCTTGGGCGCGTGGATCTGCAGCAATGCATCCGTGAGCGGAATCAGGTTGTACTGCTCGCGTAGCGGTGCCGGCAAGGTGTCGGGAATGCCCATCCTGAGGTCCGGCAACAGACCGCGGATAATAGTCCGGATAGCCTTGTCGTTCAGTGTGGACGACTTCATTTTCTCCGAGGTCGTGTAATGCGGCTCCAGACCCGAGCACATCTCAGGTTTGACCTTGTGCATCGGCGTCAGTTCCGGGTGAACGAAACTGATGGTATGGTTGAAGTAATTGGGCTTGCCGAACAGCAGGTATTTTATTCCCGGCTCCAACTTGAGATACTGTATGCCGGAGAACCACACCAGTTCTACCGTCTCGTCGTGGCTATCCGCAAAATGGGCTATCAGGCGCTTTTTCTTGCCCACGCCCTCGGTTTTCCAGTCATACACCTCGCCCACCATCTGCACGTACGTGTCTTCGTCGGTAATGTCCTGAACGGTATAAAACCGACTGCGGTCCACATACTTGTAGGGAAACACATACAGCATATCCAGAGCCGTCTGAACATTCAGCTCCTTACGAAGCACCGCCGCACGTTTGCTCCCTACGCCGGTGCAGTACGTAATATCCTTGTCGCGAAGCTCCAAACTATCTATGATTGGACGATTAACAATTTACGATTTATTAGCGGAGCGCCTGATAAACAGTGTTGTGCAATAGGGTCTTGGCGTTGTAACCGGAGTAATTGGGCATGTTGTTGACATACATCAGCAGAATCAGGTTCTCCGTGGGGTCGATGATATAATCGGTGCCGAACATACCGCCCCAACGCATCGAACCCTCGCTGACGATGGTGTTGTGTGCATTCTCAGGCGTAAACACGTCCCACGCCATGCCGAAACCTATCTCGCCGCGCATGTGGTCCACACCGTTTTTCTGCATCATTTCCAGCGTCTTACGCCCAATGACGCGGCGCCCTTTGTATGTGCCGTTGTCCAAAATCATCTGGCAGAAATGTGCGTAGTCCTGAATCGTTCCGCACAGGCCCGCAGAAGGCGAGCAGAACATTTTCGCGCCGGTGTACGGATAGTCCTGATAGATACCCTCAACGCGCTTCAGCGGACCTCCTTTCGGGTAAGTATAGAGCGTGACAAGCCGGTCTTTTTTATCCTCCGGCAGGTAGAAATACGTGTCCGTCATCTCGCACGGATCAAGCACGCGTTGCTTGATGAACGAGTAGATGTCCTGTCCCGAGAGAATCTCGCACAGCGCGCCCAAAACATTGGTATTGCAAGCGTAGGTAAAGTCTGCTCCCGGCTCGTGCTTAAGCGGCATCTTTGCCAGCAGACGCACAGCCTCACGCAGAGGAATACTGTCGTACGACATATGAGTCGGCACGCCCAGCTGCTCGGCTATGTCGTCGTAGAACCCGTCGATACACAAGCCCGAAGTGTGCGTGATAAAATGCCTGACCGTCAGTTTGTTCTTGGCCGGATGGGTGGTAAAAGCGCCAGTGGCGGGGTCGTAACTATCCAGAATCTGCGGGTTGTCCCACTCCGGCAGATACTTGGTGATCGGCTCATCCAACTGAACCTTACCTTCCTCAAACAGCGTCATAAACGCCACAGTGATGATGGCTTTGGTTTGCGACGCCATGCGAAAAATATCCGTCGTCTCGCAGGGAATCTGCTTCTCGATGTCGCGATAACCGAAGGCCTTCAGATAGGCCACTTCGCCGTCTTTTACTACCATCGCCACGCATTGTGGCATGTAGCCGTTGTTCACGTACGTGTTGTACGCACTGTCCACATAAGCCAGGCGCTCAGGATAAAACGCCTCCGTGGATTGTTTGGCGCAAGCACTCATCAGCAGCATCGCGCCTACTGTAATCAAATAAACTACTCTCTTCATATTGGTTGTGTCCTTGTCTTGTCAGCTTGTCTAAGGAGTTCTACCAAGCCTGCCTACTTGTCGGCTTGAATCGCTGCCCCGACTCTATCCGCTAAAGCGGCCGGTTGCAGCTTCACCCTATCAGTTCCCTATCAGCATCCTATCAGTTCCCTATCAGCACCCTATCAGAGTGGCTGGCAGGCTACGGGTAGAAAAGAAAGGCTTCACCTAAGCGAAGCCTTCCTGTTGTCGTTTATTGCAGTTTGAAATTAACCGGAACCGTATACTTAACACGTACGGCCTTACCGCGCTGTTTACCGGGTTTCCATTTCGGCATAGACTTGATGACACGTACGGCCTCCTTGTCCAGCGATGCATCACCACCCGAGCGAACAACCTCAACGTCCACGATAGAACCGTCTTTGTTCACCACGAACTGGCAGATAACACGACCCTGGATTCCGTTCTCCTGTGCGATAACAGGATACTTAACGTTCTCGCTCAGGTACTTGAAGAGCTCTGCTTGGCCGCCCGGGAACTCAGGCATGGTCTCTACAACCATGAAGATCTCCTCCTCGGTTTCTTCCTCCTCTACAACCTGCTCAACCGGCGCCTTGATCTCTACCACCTCGTTGTTATCCTCGGTGTTGATCTCAATACGTTCGGTCTGAACCTCATCTTCTACTACGTTCAGCACTTCAATCTCCTGAACAGGGGCTGGTGGGGGAGGGGGAGGCGTTTCCTGACTGGTCTGCTGGATATCCAACTCCTCCTCGAAAACAAACTCCTCGTCTGGGGCGTCATACACTTTCACCTGTTTCTCCGTCCATTCAAGCGCTACAAAACATGCACTCAGGACGAACACAAAGCCGAACAAGAGGTATGTCAACTTCTTGTTTTCCAAGCTCGCTTCTTTAGACTTTTTCAGTTCCATTATAGTGTTTTTTTGATATGTTCGTTGCACAATGCGACTGCAAATTTACAACTTTTTTCTCAATCTTGCAAATATATTGGCTATTTTTTGCAAAAAAAATGCATTTTTTACCCAAAATAGGCATGAAATGTGAAAAAAAAGTATTATCTTTGCACCCGCTTATGAGAAAAAGTGACAACATATTCCGCTCTGACGTGGTCCGAAACACGACCAAATTACTCTCCGCCAACGTGCTCGCGCAGGTGGTCGGTTTGCTTATCTATCCCCTCCTCACGCGACTCTATTCGCAGGACGATTTCGGTCTGCTCAGCCTCTTCGTTTCCATGGGTGGCGTTTTGGCTCTCGTGAGCACCGCCGAGTATCAATACTCCATCGTACTGCCCAAAGATGAAAAAACTGCCGTCGGCGCGTGGCATATGGGCGGCATCATCCTCTGCTGCGTCACACTGTTGGTAGCCCTGTCCATCCCCTTCGCTTCGCAGATTGCCGCCTTGTTCAAAGCCCCCACCCTCACGCAGTGGTACTGGGCGCTCCCGATTTACGTCTTCTTCATGGGACTTTGGGCCTTGCTCAACTACTGGTACAGCCGCCATAAGCAATTTGGCAAGATAGGCACCTATCAGGTCTCGCAGAGCCTCGTCGGAGCCGGAGCCAAAGCGGGTCTCGGCGCAGCCGGATTCACCTCAGGAGGACTCATCGTCTCCGCTATTCTGGCACCGTTCACGGCTATAGGCATCAACGTACTGACCTCGCTTAGATCTCTTATACCCCTCCGAACGTTTGACAAAAAAGCCACACAGGACGCGGCACGCACCTACCGCAACTTCCCCTGCTTCTCTCTCCCGCGCGCGTTGGTAAACAATGTCAGCGGCAATCTGGGAGTATGGCTGCTCACGCCCGCTTTCGGCCTGACCAGCGTCGGCCTGTTCGGGATGGCAATAACCCTGGCATTCCGGCCACTCAACGTCATCTGCAACTCTATCTACCAAGTACTCTACCAACGCACATCCGAACGCGTACAACAGCACGAGAGCATCAAACATATCTTCCGACAACTCCTCACCAAGACCGCCCTCATCGTAGGCGCAGCCTTTCTGACGCTGTATTTCATCCTCCCCAATCTCTGCGGATGGCTGCTCAGCGACGGATGGGAAGAAACAGGTGAACTCATTCGCCTCTTCCTCCCGTGGCTCTTCTTCTCCATGCTCGTAGCACCTATCTGCTTTCTGGCGGATGTGTTCGGCAAACAGAAAATCGGCCTCGTCTTCGAGATTCTCCTTGTTGCAGCGCGCGCCGCAGGACTCCTGCTTGGCATTTGGAAGCAGGATTTTCACATGGCCGTATTGGCCTATAGTCTCAGTAGTGCACTCGTGATTTGCGCTCAGCTTGTCTGGTACATCTCGCTGATTCGCCGCTACGAAAGCACGCTCTCGTAAAGCTTGAGCAAGTATTTTCCCACACTCTCTTGCGAGTATTGTTCGCCGTATCGGCGTATGGTCTCAGCGCTGTACCGGGGCAGCGCATCAAGCATTGTATCTATCGTCTTTGCCAGTGTTTGCTCGTCTTCCGAAGGAACTAACATGCCCGTCTCCGCATTCACTATCTCCGGAATACCGCCTACCCTACTCGCCACCACAGGCAAGCCCACAGCCTGACATTCCGACAACACCACCGGCGCATTCTCGTACCGCGAAAATAGAACAAACAGGTGGGATTCCTGCATCGCGTGGCATACCTCCGCCGGCGTTTTTTCTCCCTCGAAACGAACCACTCCGCTTGCCGTCAACCCCAGTTCCTCCGCGTATCGCCGGTCCGATTCAAAGTCCGCGCCCGTGCCTATAATCGTCAAACGGAAATCCTGCCGCTTCTCCCAAAGCAAATGCACGGCTTTCAGTATCCCGCGCACGTTCTTCGCCTTCTCGTCAAAACACGACACGTGCAACAGCCGATACGGAGCTTTGGCCTCCGGACGAGGCGATTCCTCGAAGAAACAATCGTTTACCACATTACATATCGGCTTCCAGTGCGCGTTACTGATTCCGCAAGTCTTCATCGCGTTCTTCAGCATACTCGACACCGGCAGGATACACTTGGCCTGCTTGGCCACAAATTCGTACACCAACCGCTGCAACGGACCGGTATGCCTTAGGTAGTCGCCGTTCTGGGGCAGATAGCCGCTCCAGTGCTCCACCAGCACATACGGAACACCTCGGCGCACATACATCGCATACGCCAGCAAAGCACTCTTACTCAGCACATTCACTTGACACATATCCGGCTTCCCCCAGCGTCTCAGCACTTCATCGCGCCCACGCCATAACGCCCGTAGCGCATGGCACGTATGGTACACATACACCTCGCGCACACCGTTCGTCACCTGTTCCACCACCTCCATCGCCTCACCGGTCTCGGTCTGCTCAACAGGATGGCAGTACAGCACGCATACATCCACGCCCTGACGAACCGCCGCCTCGGCATGATTGCGCACAAACAAACCCGCCATGGCATCATAGCGGTGAGGGTACCATTGTGTCAAATATAGCACTTTCATCGTTTCTTGCGCGTCATCATGTGGTACACTTTCTTCACTATGCGGAACAACGGATTATACACCCGCTCCACCTCGTAAAAATACGCCGGCACAGAGCCAAACTGCGCATACTGGTTGGCCACTCCCGGAATCATACTCCCTTCAAAATCAAACACTTTGCTGTGCTCCGCTGCAAACGCTATCGCCTCGTCCACTATCCTCGCCCCCGCGCCGGAAGAACCAAACTGCGGGGCATAACACGGAATCAGAAAATAACACGTGTTCTTGTCATACACCAGATACACCGCAGCATGCAAAGCCCCGTTCGCATCCTGCAAACCCAGAATTTCACGGGCCTTATGTGCCTCACACGCCGCGTCCAAAGACCGAAAAAACGCCTCCGAATACGCAATCTCTTTACCCTGCGCCTTTAGACAATCCTTATGAAAAGCATAGAAACGTTCCGGCTCCACCTCCACCAACTCCAGCGCTGCGGCTTTCCGTATCTGCCGGCGTTTATTCTCCGAATAGCGCTTCCTGACAGCATCCAAATCGCCCAGATCCTCTATTCGGTACGTAGTGTGTTTCCGTATGGTGAATCCCCGTTTCTCCAACTCCTCCGGCAGAGGTGACCCTATAGGAAAATGCTGGTAGTAATAGTCCAACTTCCTCTCCCTGAGCCCCTTCACTATCTCCTCCGCAATCTCGCCTATTTGACCTTTGACTTTTCTTTCCTCCGGACGATCACTCCGTGTGGACTTTTGACTTTTGACAGGCACGAAGTAGCCGCCTATCTGCGTCTGCTGAGGCATGACCACAAAACGCATACCTACGCGCTCACGAACCAGACAAGGCATGCCCGCAATCACCTCCCAACGCTTGCCCACACACACAGCGTCCATCCACCAATCCTGCATAAACAGCGGCAGATCAGGCATCTCACGGCAATATGCTCGGTAGTCGGTCGTCAAAGTTTCTTATAGTGAATACTGCGGATTCTTCTGTTCAGGAAAAGCAACGAAATCAGCGCGGAATGGCTTCTGCGAACCAACACAAACGGTTTCTTCACCGCGCCATAATGTCTCAGGTAGCTCCTGTGGCTCACAAAATCGATGCCCAAGCCCAGCGAGTTGGCAAAACGAATCACCTCAAACGTCAGTTTCTCACGCGCACCGTTGTCGCTGTCTTCGTGCTCATAGCAGTTCAGCAACTCATACGACATCATCTTGTCCCACACCACAAACGCCGCCGCCAGAGGCTCGTCATGCTCGTTGCGGATACAGATAATCGCGGACTGATTACGCGCCTGCGACTTCTCGTACAGCACCAAAAACGTCTCACGTGTGTACCACAACTCCTTGCCTTTCTCGCCGTTACACATCACGTGAAACTGATAAAACTCCTCCGCTGTCATCGTGCCAACCTTGTACGTCAGGGTCTTTTTCTCCAGTTTCTTGCGCTTGTTCTTCGAGAAACCATCCAGCACCCGCTGCAGATTGCTCGTGTCCTCAATGACATACGTATTCCGCTCAATCCGCTTGTAACCAATGCTTTCAAACGCTTGAGGCATGTGGCTGTCAGGGAAAAAGCGCTGCAAGTAAAACGCGATGTTCATTTTCTCCATCTGCGCATGCATCTCGCGCGCTACGGCTGTCGTCGCATCAAAACTGTCCATCCAACCCTCGCGCACCCATACGCCGCCATACGGGCACAGTGTCGGCATATGGATAAAATTACGCCACCAACGCCTGTCCTGCACGTAAGGCATTACCGCACAGATATTATTCTCCGAATCACGGGCGAACAGCACGTCCCAGTTCAGGCCCGCACTAACCGAATGCACCCACCAGTCCTGCAAAAACAATGGCAATTCATGCGTCTCGCACAACTGTTTATACTCTTCTTTCGATGTCATGGTACCAGTTTCCATATATCCTGATGTTTTACAAATTATACTTCACTTTCAGTATCCGCTTCACGCTTTCATCAATCCGGCTTTCGCTGATCTTACCTTCTTCCACAGCCTTCACCAGCGCATTAAACGAACGGGTGAAATCCTTCGGACCCAAAACCAGATCTACGCCTGCCTGAACGCAACCCACCGTCGCGCCCTCGGGAGAATACTGCTGCGTGATAGCGCCCATTTCCATTGCGTCCGTGATAATCAGATTCTCATAACCCAACTCTCCGCGCAGTTTGTCCTGCAGAATCAAACTCGACATCGTGCTCGGAATCTCCGAACCCGTCACATTCGGACAAGCTATATGCGCCGACATCACCAACTTGCAACCCCACGCAATTCCCGCCTTGAACGGAATCAACTCACAATCAAGCATCTGGTCCCATGTCTTCAGAGTCTGCGCGTAGCCGTAATGCGTATCGTTCTTCGTGTCGCCGTGCCCTGGAAAATGCTTGATACACCCCGTCACACCGGCCTCCTTCATCCCCTGCAGATAGTTGCGGACCATTACTGCCGCCACTTTCGGATCATCACTGAACGCACGATTGCCTATCACGATATTCTCGGGATTAGTGTTCACGTCAGCCACCGGAGCAAAATTCACGTCTATCCCATAGCGGTGCAAATACGTGCCTATCGTCTTGCCGCATCGATAGGCCTTCGTCGAGTCGCCACTCGCGCCTATCGCCGCCATCGACTCATACTTCGTTACGTAGAAATTCGGATTGTTCGCAATCCTCGCCACGCGCCCGCCTTCCTCGTCTATGCACACACGAGGACAACCCGGCAATGCATGAATAGCCTGCACAAACTTCGTCAACTGCGTCGCGTCCTGAATATTATGAGCATACAAAATCACGCCACCTACAGGATAACGCTCGCTCACCTTCTTCATCACCTCGTTCACCGAGCGCAACTGCAGGCTCACGTAATCACCCTGCATGTCTATCGTCGTGTCCAGACATTCCGGACGAACCACAAACATCTGACCAACCTTCTCCCGCAGCGACATCGTTCCTATCAACGAATCCAACGCCTCCGGTGTAGGAATCACCGTAGTGTCAGGCGGGAACGGAGTCGGTGTGGGTGGAACCGGTGGCTCTGGCTCGGGATGGTTACAACCTACCATAACTGCCACCAACCAGCCAAACAATAGCGCCAAACAAGGCCAACCAAACAAATGTTTTATCTCGTTTTTCATCTTCATACGCATTTTCGCGCTGCAAAGTTACAACTTTTTTCCGATATACGCAAATAAAATGCAAGAAAAGATTCAAATGCCATTCATTTTTTTCTCTTCGCACACCCTCCTATAGTATTATACTACGTATAATACACACGAGCACATTCCCAAACCACTTTTATCGGGACCTGATGAAGGGAGCTTGCTACCATCTCCGTTCTTTCTCCCCTCTCTCGCATTCTCCATCGCACGCGCGCCCGCGTATAATATATTAATGTCTCATAATGTCTCACCCTATTAGTCCTATTAGCCCCATTTCTTCCCATTTCTCCCTCTTTTTTCTCTATTCATTCCAGTAATTCATCATTTTTACCCCGATTTTGGGCCAAAAACGCCCAAAAATGCACTTTTTTGATATTTTTTTGTGAAAATATTTGGTCATGTCAAAAAAAAGCAGTAATTTTGCACCCGCTTTCGAAAAACGGGC
>JAEEGL014167138.1_pt1 | contig 12561 bp, 5 predicted proteins | sample 9134231 | NCBI WGS metagenome assembly JAEEGL01 (sample SAMN16246548, study PRJNA631951) | gut metagenome | biome: gut microbiome; feature: rumen; material: fiber-attached | host: Bos | place: Iran: Karaj | collected 2018-10
CCCCACTACGGAACGCTGGGAAGCGTTCCCCACTACGGAACGCTCGGAAGCGTTCCCCACTACGGAACGCTCGGAAGCGTTCCCCACTACGGAACGCTGGGAAGCATTCCCCACTACGGAACGCTGGGAAGCGTTCCCCACTACTGAACGCTGGGAAGCGTTCCCTACTACGTCGTACCACGACGTGTCGTCGATGTTGTAGGGTTCGTGGGGCGCGTCATAACCTAGGAAGAGGAAGAAGGGCCGCTCCTTGTTGCGATGGATGAAGGCGATGGCATCGTCGGTGGAGATTTCCGTGTTGTGTCGCACGTGGGCATCGTTCTCGTTCTCGGTGATGTTGATGAGTGAGTCGCCGTGCAGACGGTAGTAAGGGTAGTAGTAGGGCGCGTTGCTGTGTACGGTAGAGATGGTCCATCCATAGAACTCATGGAATCCCCGGTGGTTGGGAGCCGCCTTGGGGTCGTAGCCGTCGAGGTGCCATTTGTTCACCAGGCAGGTGCGGTAGCCAGCGGCGCTGATGACGGTGGCGAGTGTGGTGTCCTCGGGCAGGAGGTTGGCTCGGCGGACGATGGTGGTGTCACCGTTGGGGTTGATTTTCAGTCCTGTGAGACCTCCGGCGTAGCACTGGTTGTCGCGTATGCGTGTATTGCCGCTGTTGCGTCCCGTCATCAGCGAGCAGCGCGAGGGCGAGCTGATGCCGCTGCCGGCGTATGCCTGCGTGAACGAGGTACCTGTGCGTGCCAGCCGGTCGATGTTGGGTGTCCGGATGTACTGGTTGCCATAGCAGGCGAGGTCTCCGTAGCCCATGTCATCGGCCAGTATGAACACGATGTTGGGCCGCTCAGGAGTGGCAGCGGCTGCCGACGTACTTTCGTCGTCGGCAGCCGCTGCTTGGTGGACGGGAATGATGGCCCCCGCCGCTATTAGTATGCGCTTGGTTGCGGCGATGCCGCAACATACAGAACGTTCTAGTGTCATTGTTTTGCCATGATGTCGATGATGGAGGCGATGTCAGCCACGTCTACGACTCCATCGTTATTGACGTCGGCTACTTCGGAGTAGTCTCCTTCTGCCATAAGGTCTATGACGTAGGCTATGTCGGCCACGTCTACGATGTTGTCACCGTTGGCATCGCCCAGCTTTGCGGTTCCTTCTCCCTTCACGGCGTTGGAAGGCATGGACTCGCCCTGCTCGTAGATGGCCACGACGGTATAGATGGCGCCAGGCACGGCCTGTGTGTCGACGTATGTCGAAACTTTTGCGGGCAGCGTGGCCAGTAGCAGACCGTTGCGGTAGACCTTGTACCCTATGATGGTCTTTTCCTCAATGGTGAAAGCGATGTCATCGACCAAGAGCACGAAGCCCTCCTGGCTACAGCACTGCAGTGCGAAGTGCTTGGTTGCAGCGGGCAGTTCGGCGGTGTATTCCGTCCATTCGGTGTTGCTCACCACAAACGTGTCGCGCACCACAGTCCAGTCGGCCATGTCCATATCGTCTGCCGACTTGTATTCAGCCTCCGTGGCGAGTACGCGCATCTGCTCGGGGTAGTTCATTTCCGTGACGTAGCCTTCAGCCTCGACACCCTTATAGCCCTTTGCCCAGAAACTGATGGTCTGCTCTGCACCACTGAGGCGGGGTGAGATCATCCAGTCGTCGTTGGCCACTTGGTGACCGCCCTCCTCGCTGTCATCGGGCACTGCCGTCCACCAGGCAGCGAAGTACTGGTCGCCACCGTGTGGGGCGAATTTTTCGCTACCCACGGCCAGGTCGAAGCCGGCCTTCACAGGATTCATGACGATATATGCCTTGGGGGTACTCCAGTTGGGGTATTCGATGGAAGCGTTCCAGTTGTTGGCCTTCTGTGTGTAGCCCTTGTCGCCGTCGTACATGATCCATGCTCCAAGACCGTCGTAGCTGAAAGCCACATAGTCCTCTGCTCCGTCTACGACTTTGCCTTTGGGATCGCTCCAGGTGAGGGTCATGCCGTTGTCTGCGGGTTCTCCTGTCAGCACAGGTGCGGGCAGAAGTTCGCTAGCAAGGACATTCACGCTCACTTCTTCAGTGTTATTGCCCTGTCGCTCGTCGGCCTCGTAGGTCACCACCACCTTCAGTGTCTTTGTTCCAGCACTGGCGGGTGCAACGTATTCAAAGGTGTAGTCGTAGCTCTTCCCTGCATCAATATCGTGGGTATAGTTGTCATCGTCTTCATTGTCGATGGTCTGCAGGAGCTGTCCGTCGGAATAGAGGCTGACGGCGTACTTGCTACCTCTCACATTCTTGATGCCGATGTTCTTCACCTTGACAGTGATTTCTGCTTTCTCGCCAGCGGTCATCTGCTGCGGATATTTTCTGAACGATGCCTTCAGGTCGTAGTTGGGCTTGATGATGCTTCCCTCCACGTAGATGCCAGTCATCTGCATCTTGCCATACTGGTTTGTTTCAGCACCGATGAGCACTCCATTCTCGTCGTACTGCAGTTCTACGTCTACGAAATTTGTTTTTGCGATGAACTTCTGCTCGGCCTTGCCGTCAGCGACCTCTATCTCGATCAGTCCGGTGTCGCGTCCACCTTCGGCAACGGTCAGCGTATTGTTAGTGCCGCTGGTGTCGGCCGATTTCTTTCCGTCGTTTACAAAGCCCAGCCAGTACATCTTGTCGGTGCGGTAGTCGAACGTTGCCGACATCATGCGCTGCTGGCTCTTGAGGTCTTCGCCTTTTTCGTCTTTCAAGTGTCCGATAGTGGTCAGTGTGCCGTCGGTAGTGCTCACCTTATATATATTACCACTCTTGTCGGTGCCGTATAGCTCGCCCTTCGAGTTGCAGGCCAGCGTGCGCAGCTCGCCGGTGAGTGGCATGGCCTCGCGTGAGATCCATGTAATCTTGAAGGTCTCCATGTCGAGCGTGCCGAGTTTGTAGCCGTCGCCGCCAATGCTGAACACACCGTAGACGATGTCGTTCTCAGGATCGTAGGCAAAGTCGGTGGCCTGATTGTACATCTTTCCCACCTGCTCGTATTTCACGTTCTGATAGAGTCCGCTCTCTTCGTCAACTCCGTCCCACGTCCACTTTCGGACAAGGATTTCGTACTCCTCTGAGCCGTATTCACCTTCCATGTTGCCCCCGAAGTCGGCTTCATGGCCGAAGAATGAGTAGTACTCGTTACCGCCCATGTAGATACCTCCACAGTTGCTGTACAGAACAGTGTTGCGGATAAGGAACTCAGGAAGCAGGGGCTTCGACTTGTCGCCTGAAATAATCAGTGAGAGCAGACCGTAGTTTGGAGCACCCGTCGGGTGTGCCACGCCGTTCTCGTCTATCCATGCACCACCGCCAGGCGACTGTTGTTGCCAGCCAATGTTGCTGGAGTGGATGTCTTTGCCATAATAGTACCAGTCGATAAGTGAACCGTTAATCTTTACCGGACTTGCGCCCTGTCCCAGCACGGGCATGGCCATCATGGCTACCACGGCTGCTGAAAGTAGAAATTTCTTCATGTTTTTTGTTATTATAAGTTTAATGTGGGTTAGCGTTTAGCGGAGAGGCGGGGATTGAATCCCCGCGAAGAGACGGGACTTCAGGGAAGAAGATGAACCTGCATTACTTGCGAAGGACTTTCTTCCCGTTCACGATGATTAATTGACCATTGACCGTTGACCATTGACCATTGACCGTTGACCATTGACCATTGGCCATGCGGCGGCCCTGTAGGTCGTAGCATTTACAATCTACGGATTTTCGATTATCAATCTGGCCTATCTCGGTAGAGGTAAGTTTGACAATCTTGAAATCATCGAAATAGGAGATGGCATTGATGTCCAGCTTCAGGTAGTAGTTGCCTGGCTGGGGGAAGGCGATGGTCTTTGTGCCGTTGTCGGAATACTGGTCATAGCTTTCGACCACGGTCCAGTTCTTCTTGTCGGAAGAATAACTGACGGTGCACTTGCTACTCCAGCCGTATGACATGCCTTTCTGGAAGTAAAACTCCAGGGCCTGGTCATCGCCGATGGTGAACAGTGGCGTGATGATGCTTCCTGAGAAGCCTTTCAGGGCTGGTGCACTGTCGAGCCACCAGTCGTCAATCGTCCATTCTGCATCCTCGCCGATGGTCCATGTAGCGGGGATGTTATTCAGCCCAGTGAAGTCCTCTCCTGTCCATTCAGCGGGAGTGTCGGGGGTGTCTGGGTTATCGCCCTTCTCCTCCCATGTTCCGGTAAGTGTTATCCGCTTCGTCTGCTCACCCGCAGTGATGACGAGCCTGGCCTGATAATCGCCAGGCTCAGGGGCGTTCATCTTCACTTCTACGGTCTTCTCTAAGCCAGCAGCCAGCGTGGTCGGTGCATTGATTACTTCAAAGGCATTGCTGTCAGAGCCGGTGACCTTGAACGATACCGAGGTGGTGACATTACTCTTGACGGTGAACGACTGGCTGCCCTCAGCAGAGAGCGTGCCGAAGTCAATGCTTTCAGTAGAGACGGTCAATACAGTGGTCACTGTGCTGCCGTCGGCAATGTTTGCGGAGAAATCGTCGATGTCGGTATAGACAAGGTTCAGGGCGATGTATTTGCCCTCGCTGTCGTCAATTGTGAACTGGAAGGGCTTCCACTCGGAGTTACCCTTCTCTGACGAGGCGGAATAGAGCAGCACGCTTGTCTCCACCTCGCCGTCGGCGGTGGCCTCGTAGACCTTCAGCGAGCTGGTCTTCTTAGACCTCTCATCCAGGTTCGACCGTGCCCATATCAGCACGTTCCCCTGTAGACGCTCTGGGATGAACACATAGGCACTGTTGGTGCTCGTGCTGGCCGACGTGAGGTAATAGTCGCTCATTGCAAACCCCTGGCCAGCAGCGTGTATGAGTCCGTAGTCTCCGTTGTCGTTGGCATAGATGGTGCCGCCGATGATGCGCCAGCCGTTGGACAGGCCACTGCCAGGTGTCAGGCTGCTGGTCAGCGCATTGCCCTCGGCATCCACTATAGTGACATCCTCAAAGTTCTCTTCGATGGTCTCGGCATTTATCGTCACTGTCCCAATAGTCATGGCAACAAGAAAAGCTAGAACCTTCAGGCTCTTGCTAAAAAAAGAAAATAATGTCATTTGCATTGTTCAGGTTAGTTATAAAAAGTATGCAAAATTACTAATAATAATTATTGTGGAAATCATCGAGACTTGTTTTTTGTTTATTTTTATGTGTTTTTAACTTGCCCTTGTCCCAGAGTATCGAATAAAAGTCGTACTTTTGCTTCCGAAACAAAAAAACGCATGAGGAAGATATTTTTATTCACACTTCTGCTCTGTGGTATTACCTTACAGGCACAGAAGCTTTCACCCTGGCTGGCACAGCTGGTCAAGACGGGTAGAGTACACGATGTTACAAATCGTCAATCGAAAATCAATCAATCGAAAATCACCGTCGATGTGCTGGTGAAGTTTGCCGACGGTGTCGATGCCGACGAAATCATCACCAACCACGGTGCTGAATGTCTTGCCACTATCGGCCGTGTATATATCGTCCGTATGCCGTTGGCACAGGTGGAGGTTATGGCTCAGGACGAGCGAGTGCTCCGTGTGGAGGCAGAACGTGCACCTCACCCCATGCTCGACCGCGTGCCCCAGCAAATAGGTGCCGACAAGGCTGCTCTTGGTACCTCTGCAGAGCTGCCCCAGGCTTTCACGGGCAAGGATGTCATCGTGGGCATTGTCGATGCTGGTTTCGACTACCTGCATCCCTTCTTCCGTGATGCCAAGGGCACCACGCGCATCGTCTGGGCCTCCGACTATATGGCCGACAAACGTTACACCACCACCGCTGCCGTCACCGCCGCACAGCACAGCAGCGATGCTGCAACCCTGCTCCATGGCACTCACGTGGCGGGCATTGCTGCCGGTAGCCGCGTGAACGACATCAACGACGTGTTCTACCGTGGCATAGCCATGGAGGCCGACATCGTTGAGGCGGCCGTCGACACGGAGGTTCGTACCGATGGTAGCGGACTCTCTTCAGCCTCGTCGCTCCGTGCCTTCGCTGACATCTTTGCCTACGCTGATGAGCAGCAGAAACCCTGCGTCATTAACTACAGCATGGGCGATGCCATGAGTTTCTCCGACAACAGGAAGCTGGAAAACGAGGCCATCGCAACTCTGCTCCAAAAGCCAGGCCGTGCACTGGTAGTTGCGGCAGGCAATTCAGGCAGCACTATGCGCCTGGCACATAAGGAAGCCACTGCGACAAGCGTTGGGGCTGGTGTGATGTTCAACGACGATGAGCAGTTCGGCACCTTCTTCGGCGTTGAGCTGAAGCTGAAGCCCTCACAAACCGTCACCTTGCGCCATACCAACAGCACTTACCTCACCACTAAGGCCGAGCTTACCGCCACTACCCAAGAACTGACAGAGACGAAAAAACTTACCTTGGGAACCAAGGGTATTATCGTCGTAAACAGAGGCGAGACAGCCGATGGCTACGTCGTTGTTTACATAACGGCTGGCAGCACCTCTTTCACCACCAGCGAGCGTGTGCTCATCACCGTCAGCGGCGAGGGCGACGCATGGATTTATGCCGACCTGATGTGTGCGCAACTGGAGAATGTGGAGATGGAGAATGATAATATCATCATTCGTAATTCCTCAGATGAGGGCTACTCCATGGCGTGGCCTGCTGAGCTCGACGATGTCATCGCCGTGGGAAACATTGCCCACCGCCTGAAGATTTTGACCGCAGCCAACAAATATGCCGGCCAAGACAGTACCGACCTCACGCCCTACGAGAGCACCAAGGGGCCTGGCTACATAGCACGTTCTTCGTCAGCTGGCCCCACGCTCACGGGCAAGATGAAGCCCGATGTGTGTGCACCAGGCGTAAACGTCGTTTCGGCCCTTAACAACTTTATCAATGAGGACACGGAGATAGAGTACGCGGGATGGCTCGTCAGTCACATGGATACCGATTATGAAGAGGGCTATGGCTACTCCATGACACTCGCCCAGTCGGGTACCTCGATGTCGGCACCTGCCGTCACTGGCACCGTCGCTCTTTGGCTGCAGGCTGACCCTACTCTCACCGTCAGCCAAATCAAGGATATCATCGCCAATTCCTCGCGCCAGCCCGACAACACTCTCGACTATCCCAACAATATCTATGGCTACGGAGAAATCGATGCTTACCGCGGACTGCTCTACATGCTTGGCCTCACCGCCATTCACGATATCAGCCAGCATCAGCCCGCTGCCGTGCGATTCCATGTTAAAGATGGACAGTTGACCATCAGCATCGACGATGGTCAACTCTCAACTCTTCGCATCTACTCTACCGATGGTCGCCTTGTCTACACCGCCAGCAACCTGCTGTGCGATGCCGCCGGACAGGTCACAGTATCGCTACGCCATTTGCCCAGCGGTGTCTATGCCGTTCAACTCAACACGGGTGACCGTCAGACCACCGGCTCTACGCTCATCAGACTCTAAGCTGAATTATTCATGCCTTAACTTCACCCATGCATAATGTAGCTGGTGAAGAACTTGAAGTTCTTACTTCGATACCTTTCTACCTTTGACGATATAAAGCCCCCCATGATGTGGTTCCATCACGCGGCGGCCTTGTAAATCGTAGTATTGGTCTGTGTCCTGTGATGACAATACAACGTTCTGGATGCCGCTGCTGAATGCCTCGAAGTTACTGGTTACCAGCACATCGTCCAAGAAGAAGCGTCGGCCTGGAGTAAACGTGATGGTAACCGGTCCTGTTCCTGTCAACGTGGTGCTGAAGCGCGTCCAGTCGTCCGTAGTCATCTGGAAGTCCGTCTGCTCCAGTTGACCGTCCCCCTCGACAGCAAGTGTCAAGCTGGTGTCATCACGACTCCAAGGAGATTGGTGTGACAGGCGAGAAGCAGGTGGTTCTTAACACCTACACCGCAACCTTCACCACCAACGCAGATTGGGCAGAGGTGTATGCTTACGCCTGGACTGGTGACGGCGACGCAGCTGTGAAGTTCCTGGGCGACTGGCCCGGCACTAAGCTGGAGGCTTCCGAGGGCGTTTACACTGTAACCATCGAGGCTGAGGCTGCTCCTGAGTTCATCATCTTCAATAACGGTCTTGATGGCGACGCCAAGGAGCAGACCGAGGACCTCGCTTTCGTGAACCAGAATAATTACGAGTACTACGTCACCAAGCCCGTCATTCCCGCTGGCAAGTACTATGTGCTGAACGCAGCCTACGATGAGCCTGAGTTGCTCATGGCCGCTGGTCACAACTGGGGTACGAAGGGTATCGTGAACGAGCGTGGTCTTGACCTTGACTTCATCTACAACGAGGATACCAACACTTATACCATCGATAGTCAGGTGAGTAACGGCGGAGACAACCATTATCTGGGCAGCAACCTCTTTATGGACAGCAGTGCCTTCGGCTGGACTATCGAGGGCGAGTTTGTTTACACTATAGGTGCTGTCATCGACGGTGTGAAGAAGTACATTGCTGTGGACAGCAACTTGAACCTTGTGCTGACCGAGGATGGCACCGCAGATAACGCTCAGTGGGCATTCATAAATAAGGACTACTGGGAGAGAGAAATGCCCTTGCAGAAGATGGAAGCAGCTACTGCCGAGAACGGTGTGGACGTAAGCATCTTCATTAAGGGTGCTGACTTCAACCGCAACGACCAGCGCAACAGTGCATGGATTGCTACCAAGAGCGATGGCAACCAGACAATTGCTAATCGAAAGGATGGTAATAGTAAAGAGGGCATGGCCTACGGTTGCGAGTCTTGGAACAACACTTTCGAGGTTAGCCAGACTATTGAGAATCTGCCCGAGGGTGTCTATGAGTTCACCATTGCCGGATTCGGCACTAATGAGACCACCAAGGTCTTTGCCAACGAGAAAGAGGCTCCTTTTGTGAATACTACGGGAGCTAGTAGCTTTAATGATGCTCTTGATGCTATTTTAACTGGATCATACACTGGCAACACCACTGGCAAGGTGTCTGTGATGGGCGGCACGCTGAAGATTGGTGTAAAGCGCTCATCACAAGTAGATAAAGACTGGGCCGTCTTCGACAACGCCCGTCTGATATACTATGGTGCCATTCCCGCCGACGAGCTGAAGGGTGACTGGGAGGCTGCTTTGGCTGCCGCACAGGCTGCTCTGGAAAGCGAAGACTACGCCTCCGTGACTGGCGAGGAGAAGGATGCCCTGGAGCAGGCTATTTCCGAAAACACCACTGTCGAGGACAATGCCGATGCTTACAAGGCTGCCATCAAAGCCCTTGAGGATGCAACGGGAACCTTTAAGGATGCCAAGAATGCTTACGACGGTCTGGCTGCTGCCAAGACTGCTATGGACGGTCTTAGCTTCAAGTATGCTTCAGCTGAGAAGAAGGCTGCTGCAGAGGCTGCCGCAGAGGCTGCTGCTACCAGTGCCGACGATGCTACTGCAAAGACTACTGCCCTCTACAAGGCTTATCGCCAGTATGCAGAGTCGAGCGCACTGCTCGAAGGTGTTGAGACTGCAACCGACTTCACATCCGTTATCGTGAACCCGAAGGCTGAGTCAGCCATTGCCGCTCCTTGGAACGTCGTGAAGGGCGAAGGATCTGGTGGTTCGCTGGACATTAAGAACGACGAACCTTGGACTGACGGTGAGGACAACTCTACCCATAAGTACTTCGATGGTGGCAACTGGGGTGCTCAGTCATGGGATGTCAGTCAGAAGCAGGAAATCAAGCTGCCGAAGGGCAAATACCAGCTGACCGTGAAGGCTCGTGCCAATGCTGAAATGAAGAGCTTCGTCGTATTTGCAGGTGAGGCAAAGACCGAGATGCAGCACATCGGTAATGCCGGTGGCCTGTTCAACAGGGGCTGGAACGATGCTTCTGTCGAGTTTGAGATGACCGAGGCTGGTGCTATTACCATTGGCGTGCAGGGCATCACTGAGGCCGTTCACAGCTGGATGTCGTTCTCCGACTTCCGCCTGATGAAGTTCGAGGCTTACGAGCCCGTTTACACTGTGGCTGGTGGCTTTGACACTGAAGAGGGTGGTTTGGAAGACCCAATCTTTACTACCACTTGGGATGCCACCTTCGAAGCCAACAACCTTGAAAAGGGCGAAGACGGCATCTATACACTTGAACTCAACGATGTTCCTCTGACTCCTGGTAAGAGCATTCTTTACAAAGTGGTGGCTGATAATAGCTGGGATTACCTCAGCTGGGGCTTCGATGGAAAGAACGCCGACTACACAGTGAAACTGCCGGAAGGCGAGACCCTGCCGGAGGATATGACTGTCGGATACTTCGACATCACCTTCAAGTTCAGTCCTGACCAGCTCGTTGACCCGACAGGAACGTACAATCTCACCTGCGAGGCCGTCTACGACAAGGCCAAAACGGTGTATGTCGCTACAAACATCAACAGCATCATTGCCGGGACTGTCAATAACAATCAGGTCTACAACCTGAACGGCCAGCGCGTGATGAAGGCCCAGAAGGGTCTCTACATCATTAACGGCAAGAAGCAGGTGGTAAAGTAGAATTGGAGGATTAAAAGATTAAAAAACTAAATTCCGGGTCGTGCACACTGGTTGCACGGCCCGGAATTTTATTTCCTGCCCTTTCCCTTACCCGACAGTAGCCGTAAAAGGTTGACCGGGTGGGTTTCTGCATAATCGGGTTCAAGACTCACCACTTTCTCCCACATCTGCTTCGCTCCCTGCTTGTCACCTTTTGCAAACAGAACCATGCCCTTTACTTCGTAGAAGCTGGCTTCGTCGGATATTACGGAGATAGCAGCATTGGCAGCCGTAAGGGCCTCTTCATTTGATTTTTTAGAAAGCTGAATAAGGGCGATGTACTTGAACGACTCGGCCTTGAACAGTAGCTCCTCGTCGAGTTCTGCCGCCTGTTTGAAATAGCGCATGGCTTCGTCATAGTCCTTGTTTGTTCCAATGCCATTGCGGTAAATATTGCCCAGTTCGTAACATGCCCGCTGGTTGCCTTTTCCTGCTGCTGCCTTCAGCAGCGGAAGGGCTTCGTTATAGTTGATGTCGCCAAGCAAATTCAATGCCTTGTAGACGCTGTGGTAGGTATCGAAATTATCGAGCATTTTCTTCAGCTGGCTGTTTTCCACAGCTATGTCATGTATCTTTTTGCCGTTGCTATCGGTTAGCCGGATGACGAATTTCCTTCCCGAATAGACGAGGGGATGAAGGAATTCTTTGTTTTGGGCAAGCATGTTATAATAAAATGACTTCTTGATTGTTTCCAGAAAACTCACGGAGAGACCATCCATGTCAGCATCCACTTCAATGTTGTCGAACGCCATTTCTACCACAAACATTTCGTCTTCCAATTTGAATGAAGTTTTCATATCGTCATCGGCATCCTCCAACTCATATCCTATAGCCTCTACATTCATGACATCGACCGCTTTCTGGAGATCGAAGTCACAAACAGGTTTCTGCTTGATGAGCCACTCGCCATACTTAAGCATCCAAGCCTGCGCGCTTTGAAGGATATTGCCCATAATATGCTTTTGGGCTGCCGTGACGTGCTGCATTGCTTCGGTCTGCTGCAAGCGTCCCTGGAAGAGAAGGTCTTCCTCTGTTAGGGTGCCATAGCTGAGGTTTAGCATGAGCGTGCCCATATTACGGGTCAGATGCTGAAAAATGGCCTCCGTCATTTTCTTATGCTCATCGTCAGCCTCTTGCGAGCTCAACACGTTGAACAACGGGCTCAGCATCTCGTTGATGGATGCCGTGTCCATATTCTCGTAAAACAGTTTGGCATACTTCTTTGGAATGTCTTTACGCTTCTTCACGTCCTGTGCTACACGTCCAGTCCTTACGGCATTGATAGAGTTGGCCATGAACGCCCTCAATTCATTGGGATTCTCTTCCACTTTTTCCCTGACTAGGATAATGTGGCTCTCATACTGCTGACCCTCCGGACTCTGCATCATGGAAGTCAGCTGCTCAAGTTCACCGATGCTGACATGCAACTTGTAGCTGGGCAGGAACACGGCTTCTAAAAAGTCATCGTAGAACTGCTCCTCACGATATTTCTGTACGATGGCCTGTAGCTTTTCGGGGTCATAGCCCAACAACGCTTGATTGTTAAACGGTGCGAGCGAACTGATCATCTTATCGCGGTCGAAGTTTGTCATAACAGAGGGGCGCGACTGCAAGTATGCCCTCAGGGCTGTTACGTAATCGTCTTGCTGTGCATGTGCAATAGCTGCTGTCAGCAGCATCATTACAAATAAGATAATTGTCGTCAAGATGGTGTTTTTCTTCATAATCTTTGTGTATTATTGAGTTGCAAAGTTACGAAAAAAGCTTGTAAAAGCGAAGCGATTTGGGAAGATTAACGCAATTCGGCCTGAAATAAAGGCAAGACGGGGAAGAATGAAGAAGTACAATTTGGGGCAAAAAGCAAATTGGGGAGGATTGGTGAAGGAGTTAGGTTGCCAAATCGTAACCCGATAATTTGGTCCTGATGCAGGTTAATCGACTAAGCAGATATGGGCAAAATGGCGCACTTTTCACCGCCTGTTCACAGCTCGTTTCTTATTCC
>JAEEGL014776013.1_pt1 | contig 12561 bp, 12 predicted proteins | sample 9134231 | NCBI WGS metagenome assembly JAEEGL01 (sample SAMN16246548, study PRJNA631951) | gut metagenome | biome: gut microbiome; feature: rumen; material: fiber-attached | host: Bos | place: Iran: Karaj | collected 2018-10
TATCATATCGGGATTGACGGCGATAAGGGAATAGGTGTTCTTCATATCGTCGCCCTCGGCAAGGACTATGTCAAGGTCAAGCTCGTCCTGCATGGAGAGGAAGGTCGCCTTGTCGGTCAGGCAGTAGGCCTGCTGTTCGCTTGCCATGGTCAAACAGGCGCCCATGCCCTGGCCGGCGCTGATGTACCAGCTGTCGTTTGCAGCGTCGGGCGCGTTTTCGCCCCAGATCTTCAGTTCGGCCTTGTGGGTGCCGCTTTCATCGCCGCGCGAGACGAACTTGCTTTCGCTTTCGCGGATCTTCGCAAAGGCTGCGGCAGCGTCTTCGCAGTCGGCAATGCCCGCCGGGTCGTCTTTCGGACCGACGATGACAAAGTAGTTATACATGAACGGCAGACGCTCCACGCCGTAGCCGCCCGCGATGAATTCCTCTTCGGACGCTTTTGCGTGCACAAGGATCAGATCGGCGTTGCCGTCAATGGCTTTCTGGATCGCCGCGCCGGTGCCTGCGGACTGCACCTCAACGGTGTAGCCGGTCGCCTGTTCAAACACGGGAAGCAGATAGGGCAGCAGGCCGGAATCGTTCACGCTGGTGGTGGTGGAAAGGCGGATGACGGTGTTGGATTGTGCCGGCTGGGGTTCGGGCTCGGTCTTGCCGCCGCAGGCTGCGAGCGACAGCACGAGCAGAGCTGCCAAAAGGATTGCCAAAAGTTTTTTCATGATCCAAAACTCCTTTTCAAACACGGAAGGCGTTCCCGTTTCCGGTTTCGCCCTATGCCGGAGGCCGATTCGGCCCGTGATTTTCGGCAAACGGCCTGATCATCCTGCGATGTTCGTTTAGATTTTCAGGCTCGGACAGGATCAAGCTGAAATTCAGCGTTCTCATTGTAACACACTTCTGCGAAAAAGAAAAGTAGTTTTTTATTAAAATATACAAATTCTCTTGCTTTTTACCGCAAAAATGTGTATGATATGTTTGTATTAGTTTAAAGGAGACAGAGAATGAAATTTGGAGTTGTTTGTGTCAGCGACCGCTGCAGCGCGGGCCTTTGCGAAGACAAAAGCGGAAAGCTGCTGGCTGAATTGGTCGCCCCGCTGTCGGAAAAAACGGTGTACCGCTTGGTGCCCGATGAAAAGAATGAGATCGAAGCGGTGCTGTGTGCGCTTGCGGACGAAGAAGCGGCGGACGTTGTTTTGACTACAGGCGGCACCGGCTTTGCCCCACGGGATGTGACCCCGGAGGCAACTTTGGCCGTGATCGACCGTGCCGCTCCGGGCATCAGTGAGGCCGTCCGCGCAGAAAGCCTTGCCATCACGCCGAACGCCATGCTTTCACGCGCGGTTTCCGGTATCCGCGGCAAAACGCTCATTATCAACCTGCCCGGAAGCCCGAAAGCCGTGAAGGAATCGCTGGAGGTCGTGCTGCCCGTTCTGCCCCACGCGGTGGAGACCCTTTCCGGCAAAACGCAGAACTGCGGAGGAAACTACGGAAAATGAACGAAAAAAGCCAGGTGCAGGGCTATGACGTTTCCGGTCACTCTGCGGCGGTCATCGGCTGCGGCGGACTCGGCACGAACGTTGCCGTCCACCTTGCCGGCGCAGGCGTCGGAAAACTTTGGCTGTGCGATTTTGACACTGTGCAGACGCGCAACCTCAACCGCCAGTTTTTCTATACGCCGCAGGACGTTGACCAACCGAAATGCGCCCTGCTTGCAAAACGGCTTTGTGCCTTTGCGCCGGAGGTCGAGATCGTTCCCGTCAACCGGAAGATCCTGTCGGCCGAAGATCTTGATTTCGCGCGCGAAGCGGAGCTGGTGATCCTTGCCGTAGACAATGTCGATGCACGGCGGATCGTTGCCGAATGGTGCGAAACCACGGGCAAGCCCTATGTCAACGGCGGCGTGGACGGGGCTTACGGCACGGTGTATCTCTGCGTTCCCGGCAAAACGCCGTCGCTGGAAGAAGCGGGCGGTCTGCTGCCTCCGCAGCAAAAGCCCCGGTCGCAAAGCCCGGTCGTCGGCATCATCGGCGCGCTGGAAGCAAAGCTTGCCGTCGATTTTCTTTTGAACGATCCCGCATCGCAGGGCGTGCTGCTCTGCTTTGACGGAATGGAAATACAGACACTCAAACTGAAAAACGGAAAAGGAGCTGATGCAACTTGACCCAGCTGAAAGGTTATATGGGAAAGGTGCTGTTCATTGATCTGACAAAGCGCACCTTCAGCGAATTCCCCTGGACAGACGCCGACCGCAAACGCACCCTCGGCGGCAAAATCATGGCGGCGGATATCCTGCTCAAGCACATCACGCCGGAAATGAAAGCCTTTGACGAAGACAACTGGCTGGTCATCACCACCGGTCCGCTGACCGGCACGGGCTGCCCGAACTCTTCGCGCTTCAACATTTCCACGATCTCGCCGCTGACGAACATCCTCACCTCGTCCAACTGCGGCGGCAACTTCGGTCTGACGCTCAAACGCGCGGGCTTCGACGCGGCGATCATCACCGGCAAAGCCGAAGCGCCGATGCATGTGCATATCACCCAGGACAACGTCGAATTCCTTGACGCCACAGACCTTTGGGGCACAAAGACCGGCGAGGCGCAGGAAAAGCTGAAACAATATCCAGGCCGCCTTGTGATCGGCCCCGCGGGCGAAAACAAAGTGCTCTATGCCTGCGTATTCTCCAACGACCGCACGGCCGGCCGCGGCGGCGTTGGCGCGGTGTTCGGCAGCAAGAATCTGAAAGCCGTCACCGCCTTCGGCACGAAGCTGCCCGAGCTCTATGACGAAAAGGCGCTGCGCGAACTGAACAAAAAGTGGATCCATACCCTGCAGAACCATCCGTTGACCGGCCGCCAGCTGCCAAAGCTCGGCACGGCGGGTCTGGTCGCCCCGATGCAGGCGCACTCGATCCTTGCAACCAAGAACTTCTCCGCCGGCCGCTTTGAAAACTTTGAAAAGGTCTCCGGCGAAGAGCTTGCGGAGCACCATCTGGTCTCCAACGGCGCCTGCACCACCTGCGTTATCCGCTGCGCGCGCATGTGCAAGGTGGACGACAAGGTCGTCAAGGGTCCGGAGCTTGAAACGCTCGGTCTGCTCGGCCCGAACATCCTCAACGACGACATCGAACTGATCCTCAAATGGAACTACGAGCTGGACGAACTCGGCATGGACGCGATCTCCTGCGCCGGTTCCGTGGCCTTCGCCATGGAGCTTGCCGAAAAGGGCGTCCATGATTTCGGAATTCATTTCGGCCAGACCGACAACCTTTCGCAGATGTTCGAAGACATCGCCTATCGCCGCGGCGAGGGCGCTTACCTTGCCGACGGCAGCAAACGCATGAGCGACCGCTTCGGCGGCAAGGAATACGCCATCCACGCCAAAGGCATGGAGCTTGCGGCCTATGAACCGCGCCACGCCGTCGGCCACGGCCTCGGCTATGCCACGGCGAACCGCGGCGGCTGCCACCTGAACGCCGGCTACATGGTCGTGCTCGAAGGTCTGGGTCTCGACGTGGACTCTTTGACCCACCACGGCAAGGCGGCCATTGCCATCATGCTGCAAAACCTGATGGAGGCCGTTTCCGCCTGCGGAAGCTGCATGTTTACAAGCTACGCGGTCTTCCCGGGCTTTTTGGTCGACAAGCCGAACCTGTTTGCCACCCGCGCCATCCTCGCGGTCTTCCCCTATGTGGGCCCGGTGGTCAATCTGCTGTCGCACTTCACAAAGGTCGCCCAGATCCCGCTGCCGCTGCTGCCGCACATCAAGGCTGTGCACTGCGCCACCGGCATGCACACCAGCGTGGCGTCCATGCTGACCTGGGGCGCGACCGGCTATAATACCGAACGCATTGCCAACGTCATCCTCGGCCAGAAAGCCGACGCCGACGTGCTGCCGAAACGTCTGACCGACGAACTGCAGGATCCGAACAATCCGCGCACCAAGGTGCCGCTGGACGTCATGCGCAAGGTCTATTACCGCGGCCGCGGCTGGAACCACGGCATCCCGACCTATCACCGGCTGAAAACGCTTGGCATCATCCTTGACAAAAAATACTACGACGAAGCCGTGGCACGCGCCATGCGCAAAGACTGAGGAGGCGACGGAGATGGCAAAAGTGACAGTGAAGCTGTTCGGCGTGCTGCGCATGGGGACCCACCTTGCAAAAGAGACGCTGGACATTGAAAAAGTGGAAGACGTGTTCGTTTCGCTCAACGAAACGGTCGACAAGGTCTATGAAGAAAACAAAAAGGCCGACCCAACGCTTGAACATCCCGAACCGCTGGCGTTCAAGCACGCCGTGGTGTTCATCAATGGCGAGCCCTGCAAAAAGAAGAACCGCAAGCTCAGCGACGGCGACGAGATTTGGCTGCTGTCGCCCGCGTCAGGAGGTTAAGTATGGCTTTTCAACTGAACAAAGAACAATGCGTCGGCTGCGGCGCCTGCGCGTTCATCTGTCTGTATCATTCGATCTCTGCGGTCGACCCGGAGGGCACCTGCTATGCGATCGACGAAGCAAAGTGTGTGGAATGCGGCCAGTGCAGCCACATTTGCCCCAACAGCGCCATCAGTGCGCCCGAGGGCTGGCGCAAGATCAAAAAGGTCACCATCAACAAAGAGCTTTGCAAGGGCTGCACCCTCTGCCGGCGCACCTGCGCGGCGGACGCTCCCTTCGGCGAAGTGAAACAGCCGTTTGAGATCGACCAGAGCAAGTGCTTCCAATGCGGCGCCTGCGCGAAGAAATGCCGCTTCGGCGCGATCGACGTGGAATATGCCGACTGAGAACCTTTGACCCGAAGGAGCGACTATGCCGTTTAACATCATTCAGGGAGACATCACGACCCGTCATGTGGACGCCATTGTCAACGCCGCAAACGAAACGCTGCTCGGCGGCGGAGGCGTGGACGGTGCGATCCACCGTGCGGCGGGGCCGAAGCTGCTTGCGGAATGCCGCACCCTCGGCGGCTGCAGAACGGGCGAGGCCAAGCTCACGCGCGGCTATGATCTGCCGGCGTCTTATGTGATCCACACCGTCGGCCCCATCTGGCAAGGCGGAAATCACGGCGAAGCAGCGCTTCTTGCGTCGGCCTATCGCAATTCTTTGCTGCTGGCTGCCCAGCACGGCTTTGAAAGCGTGTCGTTCCCGCTGATCTCCGCCGGCGCCTACGGCTATCCGAAGGCCCGGGCGCTGCGCATCGCGGTGGAAACGATCTGCGAATTCTTGAAGACCCATGAGATGCAGGTGGAGCTGGTGGTCTTTGACCGCAGCGCGTTCCGTTCTCAACCGGAGCGTCACCCCGGGCTGAACGATTATCTTGCGCGCACGTTGTCGCTCGGCGAAGAGCGGAACTTGCAGCGGCGGATGTTTTCTTTGCCGTTCGGCAATGCGCCGCGTGCAAAAGAACGCGCCGCCGAAACCGAAATAAGACTCGATGCGTTAGAATTCCGCCCGGATACGAACGCAGACGGGACGGTGGATCTCTGCTTTGCGCAATCGCTTGCAGACCGGCTGCAGGAGCTTGACGAAAGCTTTGCTCAAATGCTGTTTCGCAAGATCGACGAGCGCGGCATGACCGACAGCGCCTGCTATAAAAAAGCGAACATCGACCGCAAGCTGTTTTCTAAGATCCGCAGCAACCCCGATTATCGCCCGAGCAAGGCGACCGCCCTCGCGTTTGCCGTGGCGCTGGAGCTGCCGCTTGAGGAAACAAAGCAGCTGCTTTCCAAGGCGGGCTTTGCGCTTTCGCATGCAAGCAAGTTCGACGTGATCGTGGAATACTTCATCCAAAAAGGGAACTACGACATCTTTGAGATCAACGAGACGCTGTTCTCCTTCGATCAAAAGCTGCTCGGCGCATAAGTAACCGCTGAATGAATCATCGGTTACCTCATTTGTCGCTTTGCGGGCGACCTTTTCAAAACAGAAACCTGCTATACTGTGGTTGTCAGTCGAAAGACCGGCAACCACATTTTTCTTTGGAGGTAACTGACATGAAAAACAACACAGCAAAGACCGCGCAGAACGATTTGACGGAACTGGTCTTCATCCTTGACCGCAGCGGCTCCATGGCGGGGCTGGAAAGCGACACCATCGGCGGCTTTAATTCCATGCTTGAAAAGCAGAAAAAGCAGGAAGGCAAAGCCTTTGTGACCACCGTTTTGTTCAACAGCGAGAACCAGACGCTGCACGACCGCGCCGCGCTGGAGACCGTTGCGCCGATGACCGACCGGGACTATACCGCGTGCGGCTGCACGGCGCTGCTTGACGCCATCGGCACGACCATCGAACACATTTCGGACATCCACAGATATATCCGTCCCGAAGATGTGCCCGCGCACACCGTTTTCGTGATCACGACCGACGGAATGGAAAACGCAAGCAAGCAGTTCGACGCCGCGCAGGTCAGGGCCATGGTGGAACAAAAAAAGGAAGAGTTCGGCTGGGAATTCCTTTTCCTCGGCGCCAACATCGACGCGATCGCAACGGCCCGCCGCTTCGGCATCAGCGAAGACCGCGCCGTGGATTACCGCGCCGACGCGGCCGGCACAGCGCTCAATTTTGCAACCGTTGACGAAGCGATCACAACCGTGCGGGAACACCGTGCGCTCAACGTCGGCTGGAAGAAGGCGATCGAAAAGGATTACAAGAGCAGAGGCAGACACTGAACCTTTGCCCGAAAGAGACCGCCTTTCGGAAAAAAGCCTTGACAATCTTTCCCTATACGCGCTATAATAGAGACACCTGTAAAGCAGAAAAACGCTGCTTGCGGGTGTCTCTAAATCATGTTTCTGCCGCGCCGGTTCCGCAGAGGGCCGGCAGCCTTTTGGTCAGGTAAGAGCCAAAGTGGGGGAATCCGAAAACAATGAATTCCAAAAACGTAATGTACATCCTCAAGCGGATCGGGTTGGCGCTTTTGACGGTCTGGGTCGTCATCACCGTCACGTTTTTCGTGATGCACGCCGTGCCCGGCGGCCCGTTTCTTGGAGAAAAGGCGCTGTCCGAATCCGCAATGCGCACGCTGGAAGCAAAGTACGGCATGGACAAGCCTTTGATGACGCAGTATTTCACCTATTTGAAGGACATCGTCACAAAGTTTGACTTCGGCCCTTCCATCAAACAGCGCGGACGCATGGTCATCGACATCATTGCCGACGGCATGAAAACAAGCGCGAAGCTCGGTTTGATCGCCGCGTTCTTTGCGCTGATCATCGGCGTCGTGCTCGGCGCCATTGCGGCGCTGCGGCGCAACAAGTTCGTTGACAAGTGCATCATGGTGCTGACCACGGCTTTCGTTTCCATGCCGTCGTTCATCATGGGAGCGCTGCTGCTCATTGCGTTCGTGGTGAAGCTGAAATGGTTTCCCGGCAACGGCGCAACGAGCGGCGGTCTGGTCTTGCCCATTGTCACGCTGTCGCTGTATCCGATGGCGTATATCACCCGTCTGACGCGTTCGTCCATGCTGGACGTGCTCGGTCAGGATTACATCCGCACCGCCCGCGCCAAAGGCGTTTCCAAATGGAAGATCATCTTCGGCCACGCGATGAAGAACTCGCTGATCCCGGTCATCACCTATTTCGGCCCGATGATCGCCTATATCGTCACGGGTTCCATCGTGGTCGAGCAGATCTTCGCCGTGCCCGGTATCGGCCGCGCCTTTGTACAGTGCATCATCAACCGCGACTATCCGATGATCATGGGAACGACCATCATTCTGGCGATTCTGATCGTTGTGATGAACATGGTCAGCGACATTCTTTACAAAGTTGTTGACCCGCGGATCAAATTTGATTGAGGAGGGGGATGTGAATATGAAAAAGAAACTGTTTTCCATGCATGTGGATCTGGACCAGTTCATCCCCGCCACCGAGGAAGAAAAAGCCTATATGGTGCAGATGCGTCCCTCCACAACCTTTTTCCGCGACGGCGTCAAGCGCCTTGTGAAAAACCGCGTTGCGCTTGTCAGCTTCATTATCATCGTTGTGATCACCCTTTCCGCAATCATCCTTCCGATCTTCTGGCCCTACGGCTATGAGCAGATGCTCGGCGTGACCCCGGGCAGACCGGTGGATTCCTCCTATAACAACCTTGCCCCGCTGCATTACGGCCGCACCGAACAGGCCAAGATCGACGCCGGCGAAAAGGTATTTCCCCATCTGTTCGGCACGGACTCCTCCGGGCGCGACTATTTCATCCGCATCGTCTACGGCACCCGCATCTCGCTTGCCGTCGGCTTCTTTGCAAGCATCATCGTGTTGATCATCGGCATCCTTGTCGGCTCCGTCGCCGGCTACATCGGCGGCAAGGTTGACCTGATCATCATGCGCATCGTGGACATCATCTATTCGCTGCCCGACATGCTGATGGTGATCCTGCTTGCCGCTGTGCTGCGCCAGACGCTGACCCCGGTCATTGAGGGCACCGTGCTTGCAAAGATCGGCTCGAACATCATCAGTCTGTTCATCGTGTTCGGTCTGCTCTACTGGGTCTCGATGTCGCGTTTGATCCGCGGCCAGATCCTTTCGCTGCGCGAGCAGGAATATGTGCTTGCCGCCCAGGCGACCGGCGCGAAAAGCGGCTGGATCATCCGCAAGCACCTGATCCCGAACTGCATCTCCGTGGTCATCATCTCCACAGCCCTGCAGATCCCGAACGCGATCTTCACCGAAAGCTATCTGTCCTTCCTCGGCCTCGGCGTCAACGCGCCAATGCCGTCGCTGGGCTCGCTTGCTTCCGACGCGCTCAACGGCATCAGCTCCTATCCCTACCGCCTTGTCATTCCCGCAATCGTGATCTCGCTGATCGTGCTGTCGCTGAACCTGTTCGGCGACGGACTGCGCGACGCGTTCGATCCCAAGCTGAACGCGTAAGGGGGTGGCGACATGAGTTTATTGGAAGTCAACAACCTGCAGACCTCGTTCTTCACCGACGCCGGCGAAGTGCGCGCCGTGAACGGCGTTTCCTTCAACCTTGAGCGCGGCAAAGTGCTCGGCATCGTGGGCGAATCCGGCTCCGGAAAATCCGTCACGGCCTATTCCATCATGCAGATCCTTGCCGAAACCGGCAAGATCGTGGGCGGCTCCGTCAAACTGGACGGTCAGGAGCTGGTCGGCGCGGGTGAAAAAGTCATGCGCACCGTGCGCGGCAACAAGATTTCGATCATTTTCCAGGACCCCATGACCTCGCTGAACCCGACCTATACGATCGGCCATCAGCTCATGGAAGCCATCCTTCTTCACACCGACCGCAACAAGCAGCAGGCGAGAGAGCGCGCCATTGAAATGCTGCGGCTGGTCAACGTCAACGAACCGGAACGCCGCATGAAGCAATATCCGCACGAGTTTTCCGGCGGCATGCGTCAGCGCGTGATGATCGCCATGGCCCTTGCGTGCGAACCGGACATTCTGATCGCCGACGAGCCTACCACGGCCCTTGACGTGACCATTCAGGCGCAGATCCTCGAGCTGATGCAGAGCCTGCAAAAGGAACTGGGCATGGCCATCATCATGATCACCCACGACCTCGGCGTTGTTGCCCAGCTGTGCGACGAAGTCATCGTCATGTATGCCGGCTCCATCTGCGAGCAGGGCACGGCGGACGAGATCTTCTATCGTCCCCGCCATGAATATACCAAAGGCCTGATGCGCTCCATTCCGAGCGTGGATTCCGCCGGCACAAAACTGAAACCCATCACCGGCACGCCGATCGATCTGCTGAACATGCCGAAGGGCTGTCCGTTCGCGCCGCGCTGTGACGCCGCGATGAAGATCTGCATCAATCAGCGCTGCGAGCGCATGCAGATCAACGACGACCACGCGGCGGCCTGCTGGGTCAATGTGAAAGAAGCGCTGGAAGCGCAGGACGATGAAGGACAGGAGGCGTGAGCATGGCTGAAATGAACCAAACCCCGCTGGTGGATATCCGCCACCTGAAAAAGTATTTCAACATCAGCGTCGGCCCCTTTAAGACCAAGCCGCTCAAAGCGGTGGACGACGTGTCCTTCTTCATCAAAAAGGGTGAGACCCTCGGTCTGGTCGGCGAATCCGGCTGCGGCAAGACCACCGTCGGCCGCACGATCTTGCAGCTCTATAAGCCCACGGGCGGCGAGATCTATTACGGCGGCAAGATCGTGCAGACCAAGCACGACCTCAAGGAGTTCCGCACCAAGGCGACCATGGTCTTTCAGGACCCCTATTCCTCGCTGAACCCGCGCATGACCGTTTCCGACATCATTGCAGAGCCCTTGGACGTCCACGGCCTTTGCAAGACCAAAGAGGAGCGCCGTGAGCGCGTGCTGGAGCTGATGAACTTTGTCGGCCTCAACAGCGAACACGCCTCGCGCTATGCGCACGAGTTTTCCGGCGGTCAGCGCCAGCGTATCGGCATTGCCCGTTCGCTCGCCGTTGACCCGGAATTCATCGTCTGCGACGAGCCGGTCTCCGCGCTTGACGTTTCCATTCAGGCGCAGGTCATCAACATGTTTGACGAACTGCAGGACAAACTGGGCCTGACCTACTTGTTCATTGCCCACGATCTGCTCGTTGTGCGCCACATCAGCGACCGCATCGCCGTGATGTATCTCGGCAAAATGGTCGAGCTTGCCGACGCGAAAGAGATCTATGAGCATCCGCTGCACCCCTATTCCAAATCGCTGATCTCGGCCGTGCCCGTGCCCGACCCGAAGATCGCCCGCGCCAACGTGCGCATTGCGCTCAAAGGCGACATCCCTTCGCCGCTGAACGCCCCGTCCGGCTGTCCGTTCCGCACCCGCTGCCAATACGCCTGCGACAAATGCGCCGAAAGTATGCCGGAATTCAAAGAGGTTTCCGCCGGCCATTTCGTGGCCTGCCACCGCACGGCGGAAATCAACGATTAACGTAATCAACCTGCAAAGCAGGTAAATTTTAAAGGAGGAACATCCACCATGAAAAAAGCAATCGCCATTCTGCTCTCGCTGGTTATGGTCGTTGCGCTGTTTGCTGCCTGCGGCGGCAATTCCGGCAACGAAACCGAACCTACAGGAGCACCCGAAACCCCCGTCACCGGGAACACCGAGCAGATCAATGTCTGCATTGCGTCTGAGCCGGATCACATCGATCCCGCGCTCAACTCCGCTGTTGACGGCGCGACCCTCATCGCCCACCTGTTCAGCGGCCTTGCAAAATGGGCACAGAAGGATGATGGCAGCCTTGAGATCGTTGCCGACGCTGCAACCGCACTGACCGAAGGCGTCAAGAACGACGACGGCACTGTCACCTACACCTACACGCTGCGCGACGGTTTGACATGGTCCGACGGCCAGCCGCTCACCGCGAACGACTTTGTCTTTGCGTGGAACCGCGCCGCTTCTCAGGAGCTTGCCGCCGACTACGGCTACATGTTCGAGATCGTTGACGGCTACGACGCCATCTGGGCTGACGACCCGGCTCCCGATGCGAAGCTGAACGCGAAAGCGCTTGACGACAAGACCATCGAAGTCACCCTGACCACCGACGTTCCCTATTGGAACGAGCTGCTTGCCTTCCCGACCTACTTCCCCGTGCGCGAAGACGTTGTCGCCGATGAAAAATGGGCGACCGAGCCCGAAACGCTGATCTCCAACGGCCCGTACAAGATGACCGCATGGAGCCACAACAGCGTGATCACCCTTGAAAAGAACGACAACTTCATCGATGCGGACACCATCACGATGAAGAAGATCAACTTCTATCTGTCCGACGACCCGAACAACATGCTTGCCAACTTCCAGAACGGCGACTGGCAGCTGATCGACGATGTGCCGACCAACGAGATCGCCAACCTGAAAGCCAACTATCCCGACGAGTTCAAAGTGACCGGCCAGATCGGCACCTACTATGTCTGCTGGAACATCAATGAGGACATCCTGCCCGCCGGCGCAGAAGTGGAAGACGCCGAGAGCGCCAAGGAAGAGATCCGCTCCGCCATCAGCCTGCTGTTCGACCGCAACTACATTGTGGAAGAGATCGCCCAGGGCGGCCAGGTCCCGGCTTCGTCCTTCGTGGCAATGGGTCTGACGGACGCCGACGGCTCCGAGTTCTATAAGAACGCCGGCACCAACGACTTCGACGGTTACTATGATGTTTCCTCCGACGCTGTTCAGAGCAACTATGACACCGCGATCGAAACGCTCAAGAAGTATTATGATTTTGACGAAGCGACCGGCAAGTTCACCAACTTCCCGACCCTGACCTATCTCTATAACACCAGCGAAGGCCACAAGGCCATCGGTGAATACCTGCAGAGTGCGCTTGACGGCGTGGGCATCAAGATCACCCTTGAGAACCAGGAATGGAACACCTTCCTGAACACCCGTAAGCAGGGCGACTTCTCCATCGCCCGCAACGGCTGGCTCGCGGACTACAACGATCCCATCAGATTCCTTGACATGTGGACTACCGGCTCCGGCAATAAAACAACACAGGGTGCATTGTGGCACAGATGACGTTGCTCGGCCCATGGGAACGAGATTCATCCATGCACAGGCGCGGCGTTATTAACCATTTTGAAATCTAACGCCGATTAGCGGGGCTACGCGACCGAGAAA
>JAEEGL015445547.1_pt1 | contig 12561 bp, 12 predicted proteins | sample 9134231 | NCBI WGS metagenome assembly JAEEGL01 (sample SAMN16246548, study PRJNA631951) | gut metagenome | biome: gut microbiome; feature: rumen; material: fiber-attached | host: Bos | place: Iran: Karaj | collected 2018-10
ACTCTCTATACATTTTAGCACACCGTCGCGCGGATGTCAACGGTTTCGGACAATATGATCGTATCCGACCTCTTTTTTCCGCCGCTTCGTTTTTTTGCCGCGCAAACGCCGAAAAAACAGCCGTCCGCACTTGACAAAAAGGGGGTGACTTTGGTATAATGTTTTTTAATATTTTACCCGCGGCTCCGCCCATCGGAGCCGATCGGAAGAAAGGAAACCCATGTACCGCATCACAGAAAAACGGAGTTTGAATCCCACCGTAACGCTGATGGAGATCGAGGCGCCCTACGTCGCCGCCTCCGCCCGCCCCGGGCAGTTCGTGATCCTGCGCGTGGACGAGGGCGGTGAACGCATCCCCCTGACCGTCGCCGGATACGACCGGGAGAAGGGGACCGTCCGCATCATCTTCCAGATCGTCGGCGCCACCACCTCTGCCCTGAATCGGAAGAACGTCGGAGACACCATTCCCGACTTTGCCGGCCCGCTCGGCAAACCGACCGAGGTCGAAGGGCTGAAAAAGGTCTGCGTCGTCGGGGGCGGCGTCGGCTGCGCGATCGCGCTGCCCATCGCCGAGGAACTCCACCGTCTGGGATGCGAAGTGCATACCGTCATCGGCTTCCGCTCCAAGGATCTGTTGATCTTGGAAAAGGAATTCGCCGCGGTCTCCGACCGTCTCGCCGTCATGACCGACGACGGGAGCGCGGGGCGGCAGGGCGTGGTCACGCTCCCGCTCGGCGAGTGGCTCTCCGCCGGGGAGAACTACGACGAGATCATCACGATCGGTCCCCTGATCATGATGAAGTTCGTGGTCGCCACGGCGAAACCCTTCGGCGTCCCGACCGTCGTTTCGATGAACCCCATCATGATCGACGGGACGGGAATGTGCGGCGGCTGCCGCCTGACCGTCGGGGGCGAGACCAAGTTCGCCTGCGTCGACGGGCCGGATTTCGACGGCTACCTGATCGATTTCGACGAGGCGATGAGCCGCTCGACCATGTACCGCGATTTTGAGGCGGTACGCCGGGAAGAGGAATGCAACCTCTACCGCGACGCGAACAACAAGTAAGGGGGCGGACGAAAAATGCCGAATATGTCTTTGACAAAGAACCCGATGCCGGTGCAGGATCCCAAGGTCCGCGCCCGCAATTTCGAGGAGGTCGCGCTCGGATACGAGGAGGCGACCGCGCTCGACGAGGCGGCGCGCTGCCTCAACTGCAAGAATATGCCCTGCGTTTCGGGCTGTCCCGTGAACATCCATATCCCCGCCTTTATCGAAAAGGTACGCGAAGGCGACTTCGAGGGGGCGTACAAGATCATCACCGAGTCGAGTTCCCTGCCCGCCGTCTGCGGACGCGTCTGCCCGCAGGAGACCCAGTGCGAATCCAAGTGCGTTCGCGGGATCAAGGGCGAACCGGTCGGGATCGGTCGGCTCGAACGCTTCGTCGCCGACTGGCATAACGCGCACGCGACCGCGTCCCCCGAGCGCCCCGCGCCGAACGGACACAGGGTTGCCGTGGTGGGTTCCGGTCCTTCCGGACTTTCCTGCGCTGGGGATCTTGCCAAGCGCGGCTACGCCGTCACGGTGTTCGAGGCGCTGCACGTCGCCGGCGGGGTGCTCATGTACGGGATCCCCGAATTCCGTCTTCCCAAGAAGATCGTCCGCCGGGAGATCGACACGCTCCGCGCGCTGGGCGTCGACTTTGAGACCAACGTCATCATCGGCAAGACCCTGACGGTCGATCAACTCTTCGAAAAGGGATTTGAAGCCGTCTTCATCGGCTCTGGCGCCGGACTTCCCCGCTTCATGGGGATCCCGGGCGAGGCGCTGAAGGGCGTGTACTCCGCGAACGAATATCTGACGCGCAGCAACCTGATGGGCGCCTACCGCGAGGACAGCGCGACGCCGATCCTGCGCGCCAAACGCGTCGCCGTGGTCGGCGGCGGGAACGTGGCGATGGACGCCGCGCGCACCGCCCTCCGTCTCGGCGCCGATAAGGTGTATATCGTCTACCGCCGGAGCATGGACGAACTCCCCGCCCGCCGCGAGGAGGTCGAACACGCGATGGAGGAGGGGATCGATTTCCGCCTTCTCACCAACCCGACGCGGATCCTCGGCTACCAAAACGAGAACGACCGCCGCGATCCCAAGAACGGTTTCGTCACCGGGATCGAGTGTATCAAGATGGAACTCGGCGAACCCGACGCGTCGGGAAGACGCTCGCCCGTCGAGGTGCCCGGTTCGGAATTCGTGCTTGACGTCGACGCCGTCGTGATGTCGATCGGCACCAGCCCGAACCCCCTGATCAAATCGACCACCGCGGGACTTGACGTCAACCGCCGCGGCGGGATCGTCGTGGAAGAGACCACCGGTCTGACCTCCAAACCCGGCGTTTACGCCGGCGGCGACGCCGTGACCGGCGCCGCGACCGTGATCCTCGCGATGGGGGCGGGTAAGACCGCCGCCGCCGCCATCCACGCTTCGCTTTCCGAAAACGCCTGAACGACTTTTGCTCTTTTGACAGACGGAGGTACGGGATATGTCGTGGCTCTACGCGCTTGAATCGCTCCGGCACGCAGCCCCCTGGCTCGCCTCGATCTTCTCTTTCATTACCTATCTCGGCGGCGAAGCGGTGTTCTTCGCCCTCGGGCTGTTCCTTCTGTGGTGCGTCGACAAACGCGAGGGGTTTTACGTCCTTTCGGTCAGTTTCATCGGCACCGTCGTCAACCAGACCGTCAAGATCCTCTGCAGGATCCCCCGTCCGTGGGTGCGCGATCCGAACTTCACGATCTGGGAGGGCGCGCGGGCGGAAGCGACGGGATACTCCTTCCCATCGGGGCACAGCCAGAACGCGGTCGGCGCCTTCGGTTCCCTCGCGCTCTGGAACCGCAAGCACCGGGCGGCGCTGATCCTCTTCCCGATCCTGATCGTGCTCGTGCTCTTCTCGCGGATGTTCCTCGGGGTGCACACCCCCGCCGACGTCTTCGTCGGGGCGGGAACGGCGCTGTTGCTGATCTTTCTCGTCTACCCGGTCTTCTCGCACGACCGCGGGCAGCGGGCGCTGGTCGGTTGGGTGGTCTTTTTGCTCGTGATCTCGCTTGCCTACCTGCTCTTCGTCCTGCTTTATCCCTTCCCCGCCGATACCGATCCCGTCAACCTCGCCGAGGCGCAGAAGAACGGCTGGTCGATGTTCGGTTCGGTATCCGGGATGCTGCTGTTCGCCCTGATCGAGCCCCGCGCGATCAACTATAAGACCCGGGCGCCCCTGCCCGCGCAGATCGTCAAACTGGTCGGCGGACTGGTGCTTGCGCTCGGGCTGAAAGAAGGGCTGAAACCGCTCTTCTCGCTTTTCTTCGGCGACGCGCTCTTCCCGGGCGCGATCCGCTACTTTATCGTCGTGGTCGCGGCGGGCTTGCTCTGGCCGCTCACCTTCCCCTACCTCTCGAAGATCGGCGCGAAAAAAGCGCAGACCGAATCTGATGAACAAAGCCCCTCCCTGACGGAAGGGACGAGAAAGGACGACCCATAAAATGAAACTCAACGAAAACGTCAAGATCTGCTTCCTCGGGGACAGCATCACGGAGGGCGCGGGCGCGTCGTCCCGCGAAACCTGCTTCGTCTCCGTCTTCGGACGGAAGACGGGGGCGGTTGCCAAAAACTTCGGTATCGGCGGCACCCGCATCGCCCGCAAGGAGACGCCGAGCAACAATCCCAAGTACGATCAATGCTTCCTTGACCGGGTGGATCAACTGGATCCCGACGCCGACGCCGTGGTCGTGTTCGGCGGCACCAACGACTTCGGACACGGCAACGGCAAACTCGGGACCCCCGCCGATCCCGCGACCGAGGAGTACACCTTCTACGGCGCTCTGCGTTCGCTCTGCCTTCGCCTGATCCGCCGCTATCCCACCAAGCCCATCGTCTTCCTGACCCCGCTCCACCGCAAAAGCGAGGACGCGACGGTAAACGAGATCAAGATCCCCTGTCACCCGCTTCGCGACTACGTCGCCGTGATCCGCGAGGTCTGCGCGGAATACTCGATCCCGGTGCTCGACCTCTTCGCTACGGCGGGGATCCAGCCCAAGATCGAGGAACAGAGAGCCGCGTTCTGCCCCGACGGTCTGCACCCCAACGACCGGGGCGCGGAACTGCTCGCCGACAAGATCATCGCTTATCTTTCCGCCCTCTGATCCTTTTTCAACGCTGTTTCACCCGGAGACGTCGCGCGGCGTCTCCGGGCTTTTTATTGTGCCCGCACACTTGACACCGCGCGTAAAATGGTATATAATTTTCACAGGAATATAACCTCTCGGTCAAACCGCGGAAAGGGTACGTAATGAACATTTTCCAGGAAGGGTTTCTCGCCCGGATCCTCGCCTCGGGCAGCGTTGGCGACGATCTCTTTTTCCTTTGCATAAAGCCGATCGCCGTCATCCTCTGCTGCGTGGTGATCCCCTACCTGCTCGGCAGCGTGAGCAGCGCGATCATCGTCTCCAAAGTGCTGTTCCGCGACGATATCCGCCGCTACGGGAGCGGCAACGCCGGCGCGACCAATATGTACCGCACCTTCGGCGCGCGCGGCGCGATCCCGACGGTGGTCGGGGACGTTTTAAAAAGCGCGCTCGCGGTGATCTCGGGCGGGCTCTGCTGCGGGTTCTGGTCGACCGGCGGCTTCTCGTTCTTCCCCGACGATCCCTCGCTCTTTATTCTTTCGATCGGCACCAACCCGATCGTCGTCGGCACCTACCTTGCCGGCGCCTTCTGCATCCTCGGGCACGTGTTCCCGGTCTTCTACCGTTTCAAGGGCGGCAAGGGCGTGCTCTCGTCCTTCGTCGTTTCGCTGATGCTGAACCTCTGGCTTGCCCTGGTGCTGTTTCTGGTCTTCGTGATCGTGGTGGCGTTCACCCGCTACGTCTCGCTCGGCTCGTCGGTCGGCGCGGCGCTCTATCCCGTCTTTCTCACCCCGCTCTTTCAGGCGATGTTCGGCGGGGCGTATCCCCCCGTCGCTCTCGTGCTCTTCGCCTTCTTCATCGCGGCGGTCATCATCTTCAAGCACATTCCGAACATCAAGCGGATCATGAACCACGAAGAATCGAAATTCTATTTCCGCCGCAAGCCGAAGATCGACGAGTTCGAAACGGAGGACGACGATGGCGGAAAATAAGCGCGAAAAAATGGCGCAACTGGTCGTTTTGACGGCGGAGCGGGAAACACTCCGCCGTTTTGTCCTCTCCAAACCCAAGTCCCCGGATCTTGCGAAAAAAGTCTCGGCGCGCCTGACCGTCCGGCGGGGGCGCAAGATCCTGTTCTTCGAGGAGTCCTATCCCGGCGGACGGGTGCGGCAGTTCGCCCTCTCGCCCGAAGAGATCCCCGGGACGCTCCCCGCCCTGATGGAAAACTACCTGCAGGCAGACCTGCTGACCCCCTCGGGCGACGCGGTCCTGCTCCGCTCGAAGAAGGGGACCGAAACGCTGCGCGGCGAATCCAACATCCGCCGCGAGCAGGGCGACGCTCCCCTGATCTCGACCCTGACGACGCTCGATCGCGAACCGAAGCGGATCTTGACCGGTTCCGAACCCTTCCTTCTCGCCCTCGGCGTATCGGACGAGCGCGGGCGCGTGCACGACAAGCGCCAGCCCAAGTTCCGGCAGATCAACCGCTTCCTCGAACTGGTCTCGGATATCTACCCCGAACTGCCCGCGGGCGACGCACCTGTTCTCGTCTACGACCTCTGCTGCGGCAAGAGTTATCTCAGTTTCGCGCTCTACCACTACCTGACCGCCGTTAAGGGACGGCGGGTCGAAATGCTCTGCGTCGATCTCAAAGCCGACGTGATCGCCTTCTGCGAGGGCGTCGCCCGCGACGCGGGGTTCCTTGCCTTGGACGGCTGCGGTATGATCTTCCGCGCGGAGGATATCCGGAAACTGCCCCGCGACAGACGCCCGGATCTGGTGGTCTCACTCCACGCCTGCGACGTGGCGACCGACGTGGTGCTGGACGCCGCGGCGGCGCTCGGGGCGAAGGTGATCCTCTCCACCCCCTGCTGCCATCGCTATCTTGACCGCAAGATCGTGTCTCCAGAACTATCTTTCGTGACGCGCCACCCGAAACTGCGCGGCAAACTGGCGGAGGCGCTGACCGACGCCCTGCGATGCCTGCGCCTCGAGGCGGCGGGGTACGAGGTGACGGCGGCGGAGTTGGTCGATCCCGACGACACGCCGAAGAACACGGTCCTGCGCGCGATCCTGCGGGGCGACGCCGCCAAGATGAACGAGGCGAAAACCGCCTACGAAAACGCCAAACAATTCTTGCTCGGCGACGGCGCCGACGCGTATCTTGCCGACGTATAAGGGGGGACGAGTATGACCGAATACCTGACGCATTCCCCCGAGGGAACCGAGGCGATCGGGGAGCAACTCGCCGCCGCGATTGCCGCCCGCCCCTTCGCTTTCGTCGCCCTGTACGGCGAACTGGGCGTCGGAAAGACCGCGTTCGTGCGGGGGTTTTGCCGCTTTTTCAAGATCGACCGTGTGAAAAGCCCGACCTACACCGTGGTCAACGAGTACCGCGGGACGGCGTCGGTCTTCCACATGGATCTCTACCGTATGCGTGACGAGGACGATCTTCTCTCGGTCGGCTACGACGATTATCTCGGGCGCCTGGGGTATCTGCTCTGCGAATGGAGCGAGCGGATCCCGGGGGCGATCCCGCCTGACGCGATCCGCGTGACGATCGCCCGCACCGACGGGGACACCGGACGGAAGATCACGGTCGAGGGCTGCCCCGAACTCTGTAAAGGAGACGAAAAATGCTGATCCTTGCTCTTTCCTGCCCCGCGAAGGGGGCGTCCGCGGCGGTGCTCTCGGACGGGGACGTGCTTGCGTCCTTCTCCGCCGGCGACGCCATGACCGGAAGCGAACTGTTGCTCCCGATGGCGGAGGACGCGCTGCGCTCCGCAGGGGTCGCGATGACCGACGTGGATCTCTTCGCCGTGACGGCGGGTCCGGGTTCGTTTACCGGGGTGCGGATCGGCGTCGCTCTGGTGAAGGGGCTCGCCTTCGGGCGTGGCGCCGTCTGCTGCGGCGTCAGCACGCTGGAAGCCCTCGCGGAGAACGTGTCGCCGCTGCCGGGCTTGATCTGCCCGGTGATGGACGCGCGCCGGGGCGAACTCTACGCCGCGCTCTTCTCGTCCGAAAACGGCGTTTTGACGCGTCTTCTGCCCGACTCTGCCCTGCCCGCCTCGGACCTTGCAGCCCGAATTGCCCGGGACTATCCCGGGAAGCCCGTGATGCTGGTCGGGGACGGCGTCCATGTGGCGGCGCCCGCGTTCCGCGATGCGGGCGTCGAACTTGCCCCGCTTCCCGGCGTGCTGCTTCCCCATTCCGCGATCTCGTGCGGGCGGGTGGCGCTCCGGGCGGCGAAAGCCGGGGGAGCCGTCGACGCCGACGCGCTCGCGCCGGTGTACCTCCGGGAATCTCAAGCGGAGACCACGCGCCGCTTCGGCGGGAAATAAAACGATCATAACCGAAAGGACGGAACAAAATATGAAACGGAAGATCTTTATCGGCGCGGACAGCGCCGGATACCCCCTGAAAGAGGAACTGAAAAAGCACCTGGTCGAGACCGGCTGGGACGTGACCGACCTCGGCACCGACAGCACGGCGTCCTGCCACTACCCGCTCTTCGCCGCGGCGGTCTGCCGCGAGGTGCAGAAGGCGCCCGACGAACGGTTCGGGATCCTGATCTGCGGAACGGGGATCGGAATGAGTATGTGCGCCAACAAGTTCGACGGGATCCGCGCCGCGCTCTGCTCGGACACCTACAGCGCGCGCCTCACGCGCAACCATAACGACGCCAACGTCATCTGCCTCGGCGCCCGCGTCATCGGGCAGTGCCTTGCGCAGGATATCCTCGACAGTTTCCTCTCCGCCGATTTCGAGGGCGGCCGTCACGCGATCCGCGTCGGTATGATCGCCGACATCGAGAACGGGAAGTTATAAGAGGACGCGCGCTTTCTTTCGGGGCACGACCGCATCCCCCGCGCGGTCGTGGTGAGGAAAGCGCGGCAAAGAACTTCATTACGGGAAAGAAGCAGGCGGAACCGCTCGCCGTTCCGCGGCTTCGATAAACGCATCTGCCTCGGTCAGATCCGCTGACGAAAAAGCGCATCCTTCCGGCGGGTGCGTTTTGTACCTTTACATTCCGGACGTAACCACAGTATAATAAAAAAGGAGAAACCGCCATGAAAATCACAAACGACGTCCGCTACGTGGGCGTAAACGACAGAAAGATCGACCTCTTCGAGGGGCAGTATATCGTCCCCGAGGGAATGGCGTACAATTCCTACGTCATCCTCGACGAAAAGATCGCCGTGCTCGACACGGTCGACCGCAACTTTACCCACGAATGGCTCGACAACGTGGCAAACGCCCTCGGCGGGCGCAAACCCGACTACCTGATCGTCCAGCATATGGAGCCCGACCATTCGGCGAATATCGTTTCGTTCCTCTCGACCTATCCCGACGCGACCGTCGTTTCTTCGGCGAAAGCGTTCGCCATGATGGGCAATTTCTTCGGGCAGGACTTTTCCGAGCGGCGGATCGTCGTCGGCGAGGGCTCGACGCTCTCGCTCGGGCGGCACGAACTGACCTTTATCACCGCCCCGATGGTGCACTGGCCCGAGGTGATCATGACCTACGACGCCACCGACAAGATCCTCTTCTCCGCCGACGGGTTCGGCAAGTTCGGCGCGCTCGACGCCGACGAGGACTGGGCGTGCGAAGCGCGGCGGTACTATTTCGGCATCGTCGGCAAGTACGGCGCACAGGTGCAGGCGGTACTGAAAAAGGCGGCGGCGCTTGATATTCAAATCATCTGCCCTCTCCACGGTCCGGTCCTCTCCGAGAATCTCGGATACTACCTTGATCTTTATAATACCTGGTCTTCCTACGGCGTCGAAAGCGACGGCATCGTGATCGCCTACACTTCGGTCTACGGCAACACCAAGAACGCCGTTCTGTTGCTCGCCGACAAACTGAAAGAACGCGGCTGCCCGAAGGTCGTCGTCACCGACCTCGCCCGCGACGATATGGCGGAAGCCGTCGAGGACGCCTTCCGTTACGGACGGCTGGTGCTCGCGACCACGACCTACAACGCCGATATTTTCCCCTTTATGCGCACCTTCATCGAACACCTCGTCGAGCGCGGCTACCGTAACCGCACCGTCGCGCTGATCGAGAACGGCAGTTGGGCGCCGCAGGCAATCAAAGTGATGCGCTCGATGCTCGAAGGCTGCAAGGAGATCACTTTCACCGAACAGACCGTCCGGATCACGTCGGCGCTGAACGAAAACAGCCGGAACGAGATCACCGCCCTCGCCGACGAACTCTGCCGCGACTACGTGCAGAAGAACGGCGCGACCGCGAACAAAAACGACCTGACCGCCCTCTTCAAGATCGGCTACGGTCTCTACGTCGTCACCTCGAGCGACGGAACGCGCGACAACGGCTTGATCGTCAATACCGTCAGCCAGGTGACGAGCACCCCCAACCGCGTCGCCGTCTGCATCAGCAAGCAGAACTATTCGCACCATATCGTGAAGCAGACCGGCAAAATGAACGTCAACTGCCTCTCGACCGACGCCCCCTTCTCGCTCTTCGAGCGGTTCGGGTTCCAAAGTGGTCGGACGGTCGACAAGTTCAAGGGGATCGACGTTCTGCGCGCGGATAACGGTCTGGTCTTCCTCTCCGACTGCATCAACGCGTTTCTGTCGCTCAAGGTCGAGCAATACGTCGACCTCGACACCCACGGAATGTTCGTCTGCTCGGTCACCGAGGCGCGGGTGCTCTCCGACCGCGAGAGTATGACCTACGCCTACTACCAGGCAAACGTCAAACCCAAACCGAAAACCGAAGGCAAGAAAGGTTACGTCTGCAAGATCTGCGGCTACGTCTACGAGGGCGACGAACTCCCCGAAGATTTCGTCTGCCCGCTCTGCAAGCACGGCGCCGCCGACTTTGAGCCGATCGGGTAACGGCGCAAAGTCAAAACCGCCCCGCCCTTTACCCGCACCCGAAAGGGGTAACGCCATGACGACCAAGAAGATCCTGTCCCTGTTTCTTGTTTTCTCCCTGCTCCTCTCGCTTCCCCTGCTGTTTGCCGGCTGCGTCGCCGACGGAAAAGATGGGAAAACCTACCGGCTGATCCCGGTCACGGGGGAAGAAGCGGTCGCCCCGAGCAAACAAAGTTACTCGGACGAGGTGCAGGCGATCCTTGACGAATACTATCAGGAGATGCTGGAAAAGTATCCGTCGTGGAGACAGATCCCGCGCAGGATGCTGCGGGAACGCTATTATGAAGCGAACGGTTTCGTGGACGTCAAATTCACGTTTTGTTTCGGCGGGTTTACGACCGACTGCAGGTGCAGTTTTTCTTCCGAACCGATAAATCCGGAGGGCAGTTGGACGATCGAGGAAAACGGCTTCAGGAAGTTTTATTCGTCCGGCGCCTCGCAAAAACAGATCGACGCCATCCTCGAACGTCTCGCCATGCAGATCGAAGCGCAGATCGAAAACAAAGGTCTCGTCGCGAAAGAATCGGTCCGGGATCGGATCTACCTGTCGTGGGCGGAACGCGACGGCGAACTCTATGCCGAGGCGGAATTTATCGCCGATTATCCCGACACGCCCGAAGGTGAAAACGGATGCGGTATCGACCACGAACACCTGTTCGCATCCATCAAACTCAAATAACGCAAAACCCCGCACTTCCCCGCTTTTTCTGCCGATCGGGTAATCGGCAATAAAACCGCCCCGCTCTTTACCCACGCCCGAAAGGGGGAAACGCTATGTTAGTCAAAAAGATCCTGTCCCTGTTCCTCGTCTGCTCGCTTCTCTTCGTTCTCGCGCTCAATCTCGCCGGCTGTTCGCACAAGATCGTCGCGATCGACCTGATGGCGGGGATCGAACCGAGGGCAAGCGCCGGTACGCCCGGGACCGTGTCAGACACGGCGGCGGCGACGGCTGCCGACTTTGCGCTCCGGCTCTACCGCGAGTCCTACGACGGCAACAACACCCTGCTCTCCCCGCTCTCTGTCTTCGTCGCGCTCGCCATGACGGCGAACGGTGCGAACGGGAACACGAAAATACAGATGGAGAGCGTTCTCGGCATGACGGTACCGGATCTGAACGCGTTCTGCGCGCTCTACCTGAACTCTCTGACCGGGAACGACGACGTGAAACTGGCGCTCGCCAACTCGATCTGGCTGCGCGACGTCGAAAACTTCGCCGTCAAAGAGGCGTTTTTGCAAACCAACGCCGACGTCTACTCCGCCGGCGCCTACCGCGCCCCCTTCAACGCCTCGACGGTCAAGGACGTCAATCAGTGGGTGAAGGATCATACCGACGGCATGATCGACAAGATCGTCGACGGTTTCACAAGTCAGGATATGATGCTTTTGATCAACGCCCTCGTCTTCGACGCAAAATGGGCGAGTCCGTACACGCAGGAAACGGAGGTCAGAAAAGGCGACTTCCACCTCGAAAACGGAACCGTTAAGCGCGTCAAATTCCTCTCGGACACCGAGTCCCGCTATCTTTGTGACGGCGACCGCGCCGTCGGGTTCGTCAAGCCCTACGTCGGCGGACGCTACGCCTTCGCCGCGCTGCTGCCGGCAGAGGGAACGCCGGTCGCGGACTACGTCGCGTCTCTTACCGGCGAAACCGTCATCTCGATCTTGCAAAACGCGCAGAACGTCCCGGTCAAAACCGAAATGCCGAAGTTTGAAACGCAATACAAGATCGTTCTGAACAACGCCCTTTCCAAGATGGGAATGTCCGACGCGTTCGATCCGGACGCCGCAGACTTCACGGGGATCACCGAGTCCTTCCCCATGTTCTGGATCGACGAGGTCCTGCACAAGACCTGCATCGAGGTCGGCGAGAAGGGCACGCGCGCGGCGGCGGTCACCTCGGTCGGAGGGAAAGGGGCGAGCCCCGACATGAAAGAAAACGTCCCCCCGGTCATCCTCGACCGCCCCTTCGTCTATCTGATCCTCGACACTCAGACCAATCTGCCGCTCTTCATCGGCACGCTGAATAATCCGTGACGACGTGATCGTAGAAAAACGTAAAACGGCACCCGCGCACAAAGCGCGGGTGCTTTTTTGCGAAAGAGCGTACAAACGTACCGAAATCAAGGTAAGAAGGTACAAACGTAACGTGTTATCGGTTCGACAAACCGGAATTTATACAAAATACTCCAACAGTTTTTCATCAATCAAGGCAATCGGCTCTTTATTCTTCACATGACTGTATAGTGCGAGTTTTGTGATCTCTTCTTTATCATTTATCATTTCACAAATGTCATCAATGTTTAAGGCAGGTAATCTAATCCCATATAACCCCCCAAGCTCTACTCGTTCATTCGGTGAGAAATAATCAGGCTTCATTAAAAATTTCATTGCTCCAAGATAAATAACTTCAAAGGAACCAAGCCCTAATTCCTCATTGCATTCTCTGATAATGCAATCTCTTGCTGTTTCTCCTTTCTCGATACAACCGCCG
>JAEEGL016876550.1_pt1 | contig 12561 bp, 12 predicted proteins | sample 9134231 | NCBI WGS metagenome assembly JAEEGL01 (sample SAMN16246548, study PRJNA631951) | gut metagenome | biome: gut microbiome; feature: rumen; material: fiber-attached | host: Bos | place: Iran: Karaj | collected 2018-10
ATTATTTATGGTTTCAATGTTAGACCTACAGCAATGGTTTCAGCTAAAGCTGAAGAAGCAGGTGTTGAAATTAGATTACATCGTATTATCTATGCTTTAATCGAAGAAATGGAAAATGCGATGAAAGGTATGTACAAAAAAGAAAAGGTTGAACAAATCCTTGGTCAAGCTGAAGTTCGTACCTTAATTAAGATTTCTAAGATTGGCACAGTTGCCGGTTCTTATGTCACTAGTGGTGTTATTAAAGCCAACTCTCTTATTCGTGTCTTACGTAACGGTGTTATCGTTTACGAAGGAAAGCTTGGATCTCTTAAGAGATTTAAAGATGACGCTAAAGAAGTTAAAGAAGGATTCGAATGCGGTATTACAATTGAAAACTTCAACGATTTGAAGGAACAAGATGTAATTGAAGCATACGAAATGGTTGAAAAAGACTAGTATGGCAGATAGAACCCAAAGAATTCGCTCAATTATTGGTAAGAATATTTCTGAAATTATCCAATTTGAACTAAGAAATCCAAAAATCGGATTTTGCACAGTTAGTGAAGTTTGGGTTAGTACAGACTTTAGCATCGCTAGAGTCTACGTTACATTCTTAGGAGCTAAATATCCTAAACAAAACCTCGAAGAACTTAACAAATGTAAAGGTTTCGTGAGAAGCTCACTTGCTAAGAAAATTGATATTAGAAAAACTCCAGAAATTACATTCTACCTTGATGAGACTTACGAAAAAGCAAAGCGTCTAGACGAAGTGCTTCAAAAAGAGTCTGATCAAATTGAAAAAATGAAAAAATAACAAATAGGATGTCGTAAGACATCCTTTTTTATATTCTGATGATTTTATATAAAATAAATGTTATATTTAGGTATCGAAGTTGTAACAAAAGTCTATTTTGTCTAAAGGAGAAAAACTATGGATTTTATTGAATCGAATTTTGTAAAAGAAATGTGCGAAATTACCGCTAATATGTATCGCCAAGGTTGGGATGAACGTAATGGTGGAAATATCTCTTACATGATTGATCGAGAGGAAGTCAGAAAATTTATTCCTGTTGAAAAGAAAATTAGAAGTATTGAATTAGGCTTTGCTGCTGATGAAATCGTTAGAAACAAGTTCTTCCTTGTTACCGGAACAGGCAAATATTTCAAGAACGTTGAAAAAGATCCAGAAACCAATTTAGGTTTAGTTAAAATTTCTAAAGATGGAAAAGAAGCTGCTTTAATTTGGGGCTTTAAAGATGGTGATAAATTCACTAGTGAATTTCCAGCACATCTTATGAGTCATGCAGCAAGACTTAAAGTTAACAAAAAGAATAGAGTTATAATGCATACTCATCCAACTTACACAATTTGTATGGGTGCTTGCTTACCAGTTGATTCAGTTGAATTTACAAGAGCACTTTGGAAAACAAATACTGAAGCAGTTGTTGTTTTCCCAGAAGGAATTGGTGTTCTCCCATGCATGGTTTGTGGAACAACTGAAATTGGTGAAGCCACAGCTCAATTAATGAAAAAACATAGATTAGTTAGTTGGACAAACCATGGCATTTATGGTGCTGGTGAGACTATCGATGAAGCCTTTGGCTTAATCGAAACAGTTGAAAAAACTGCAAAGATTTATATGTTAACAATTGATCATGTTGAAAACGTGATTCCTGATTCAGTCATTATTGGCTTAGCAAAATTATGGAATCTTAAAATGATGCCTGGCGTCATTAAAGAAAAATAATGAAATATTATCTTGCCATTGATTTAGGAGCATCAAGTGGCCGACATGTTGTCGGCTTTCTTAAAGATGGTGAGATAAAACTTGAAGAAATACATCGTTTTAAAACTGAGATGGATGATTCTCCAGATGGTTTAGTGTGGGACATTCCTCGTATTTTAAACGAAATTAAAATAGGCATTAAAAAAGCATTTGCCAAATATAGCAAAATCGAATCTCTTTCAATTGATACTTGGGGTGTTGATTATGTCCTTATGAAAGACGATAAGGAGATTAGACCTTTTTATGCTTATCGAAATGAGAGATGCCAAAAAAGCGCAGAAAAAGTGCACAATTTAGTAAAATTTGAAGAAATTTATGGGAAAACCGGCATTCAATTTGCTGCGTTTAACACAATTTATCAGCTTTTCGATGATAAAGAAAAAGGAAGACTAGATAACGCTACAGATTATTTGATGCTTCCATGTTATTTTGTCTACAAATTAACTGGTGTAAAAACACATGAATATACAGAGGAATCAACAGGTAGTTTCTTAGATCCTAGAACAAGACAATATTCATTTAAATTACTTGAGAAATTGGGTTTTGATAAGCGTTTCTTTACTCGGCTAATTATGCCTGGGCATGAAGTCGGTTATTTACTTCCTGAGGTTCAAAAAGAAGTTGGTGGAAACACTAAAGTTGTTCTGTGCGCATCTCATGATACAGCTAGTGCTTTTGAGGCAATTGACGTTGATGAAGAATCTTTGATTCTTTCATCTGGTACTTGGTCATTACTTGGTGTTAAATTAAATGAACCAATTATTAATGAAAAATCCTTAAAAGCTAATTACACAAATGAAGGTGGAGTTGGCTATATTAGGTTCCTAAAAAACATCATGGGAATGTATCTTACTAATAGAGTGAAAGACGAAGTCGGATTATCATTTGATGAGATAGCAGAAGGATTAAAACATTCATCTTATAAAGAAACATTTGATGTCAATGATCCAACATTAAATGCTCCTAAAAATATGAAAGAAGCAATACTAAATTTACTTAAAGCTAAACCGCCAAAAGATGACTTCGATTTATTCGCATCGATTTATCATTCGATGGCGTTATGCTATCAAAAATCAATCGAAGAATTAGAAAAAATTACCGGTAAAACGTATAAAAAGTTATATATTATCGGTGGAGGTGCTAAAAATCTCTATCTTAATGAATTGGTGAAAAAGTACACAAAGTTAGATGTAATTCCAATGCCGATTGAGGCTACATCGTTAGGAAATATTAAAGTTCAAATGAAAGCGAGCAAAGAATTATGAGAAAAGAAGTTAAACAAATCTATGCAAATTATGGAATTGATGTCAAAAAGGCATTGAGAGATTTAGCAAAGACAAAAATTTCCTTACATTGTTGGCAACTTGATGATGTAAAAGGCTTTGAAAGTGAAGGAAAATTGACTGGCGGAATTCAAACAACAGGTAGTTATCCTGGTAGAGCAAGAAACTTCAAAGAATTAACTCAAGATTTAGACGAAGCTCTAAAGTTTATTCCAGGTAGCAAGAAGATTAATCTTCATGCTATATATCAAATCGGTAACAAAGTTGATAGAGCCGATATTGGACCAGAACAATTTAAGGAATGGGTGAAATGGGCTAAAGAAAGAGGTTTAGGATTAGACTATAATCCAACTATTTTCTCACACGAAATGCTAGTTGACGGATTAAGCCTTTCTTCTCCAGATGAAAAAGTTAGAGATTATTGGATTAAGCACTGCATTAATGGTCTTAAGATTACCGAAATGTTTGGTAAGGAATTAGGTCAAAAAGCATTAATGAACATCTGGATTCCAGACGGTTTAAAAGATGCTCCTGCAGATAGAATTGGACCAAGATTAAGACTCAAGGAGTCTTTAGATAAGATTCTTGCAGGTTATAAATACGATAAGAAAGTAATGGACGTCTCAGTAGAATCCAAAGTTTTCGGAATCGGCGTTGAATCATACACAGTTGGCAGTAATGAATTCTATTTAAACTATGCTGCAAGTAGACATATTTGCTGTCTTTTAGATACAGGTCATTTCCATCCAACAGAGAATGTAGCTGATAAAATCAGCTCAATGTTTGCATTTTATGACAAGCTTGCATTCCATGTCTCTAGACCAGTTAGATGGGATAGTGATCACGTTTTAAAACTTAATGATGACCTTCAAGATGTTGCAGACGAATTAGTGAAATGCAACGGACTTCAAAAGAGTTACATTGGTTTAGACTATTTTGATGCTTCTATTAATAGAGTTGCAGCACTTGTTATTGGTGCTCGCAATATGGAAAAAGCTTTGCTTAAAGCATTGTTAACTCCTTGGAATTTGTTAAAAGAGGCTCAAGATAACTACGACCACACTAGAGTTCTTGCTTTGCAAGAAGAGTTAAAAACTCTTCCGTGGGGTGAAGTTTGGGATGAATATCTTAAATCTCAAGGAATGGTAAGTGATAAAGAAATGTTCGAACAAGTTAGAACATACGAAAAAGAAGTCTTAGCAAAAAGATAATTATGAAATTTGAATTGCTCGACAACAGAACAGGGCAAAAAGCTGATATTAAAACAATATTTGAAGCAAAAAGAATTAAAAATTCTTTAGTATTTTTGTTTGATGCCTATGATTCGTCACTAAATAGTTATTCAGATAAGGACAATGGTGAACTATTTAAAGGTGATGTTGTTGAAGTTTTCTTAGATTTAGGTTTAGAAGAGTATTTTGAATTTGAGGTTGCACCAAATGGAAGGAATTTTGTAGCGACAATAAAAGAAAGAAAACCAACTTTCATTCCTAACGATTTTTTTAAAAGTGAAGTTGTAATAAAAGATCAAAATTATTTTGTAAAAATGATGATAGATTTATCAAAGTTTAACAGTGTTAAAGACATTAAATTTAATGCCTTTAGAATCGAAACTAAAGGCATCAAAACTGAATACTATTTGCAAGCTTTATCTCCAACACTTTGCAATGATTTTCATATCAGAGATAAATTTGTAATATTAAAGTAAACTACATTGGATAAAAAGGAGAATTGAAGTATTTCAGGTTGTTTTCAATAAATGCCTCGATTACTTCTTTTTCTTTTTTATGTTCTTTTTGAAGTGCTAAATCATGAATTTGAGGAAGCTCTTCTTTGGTGAATGAAATGACCCCAATCGGTTTCTCAAGTTTATAAACAATATAACGATTTACATCATCATCAAGATTTAGACATTTAAGTTCAAGTCTTAATTTTGTTTCAACTCTAGAATCTTCTGCTTTGATTACTGGCTTAAACGATATGTCTTTTCTTTCTACTTTGTAGAAAATATCTTGATAGTACAAAATTTCTTTATCGTAATTTTCCATCATTAAGAAGAAATTATCTTTTGCGGACGGATATTTTTTATATAACTTTTTGAGTAAATCCTTCATTTCTGCACGCATTGTATTTCCTTCGTTAGGGCAATGTGATGGGAATGATGGAATCTTTTCCTCTTTTTGACATTTAATTATGTCTTGTTCGTGGCAAAGAATTAATGGACGCACAAATTCGATGTCTGCTCGATCTAGATGCATTTTTGGTTGGAATGAAGCAATTCTCCCTCCAAATATTTCGTTCATAAACAATGTTTCAATTGCATCATCGCCGTGGTGGGCAAATGCAACTTTGTTGCATCCAAGTTCTTTTGCAGCCTTATTTATGGCTGCTTTTTTCATTCTTGAACAAATTGAACAAGGAAGATTTGGAGCATCTTTTTGTTGGATTTTTAGGATTTGAAAAACTTCTTTTGAATCAACGACTTTAAGCTCTAATCCAAGAGTTTTAACGTATTCTTTAATTGGCTCTGCATCAAATCCTGGAAAACCTAAATCTAGAATTGCCGGAAAGATTTCAAAATTAACGCATTTAAAATGCTGATACTGAGAAAGTGCTTTTAAAAGCACCATGGAGTCTTTTCCACCTGAAACGCCAATCATGATTTTGTCGTTTTCATGGAAAAAATCAAACTTCTGGTCAGCTTTTCTAATTAGTCCAAGTATTGATCTTAGTGCTTTCATTGCGAATATTATACATTTTATTTGTTAAATACCACAAACAATATAGAATATAGTTATTCATGCTAAGTGGAAGTTTATTAATAAATAAAGAAATAGGTCTAACCTCAAGACAAGAGGTTAATAATGTTTCTCGTAAATTAGGTGAAAAGAAGGCTGGTCACATCGGCACCCTTGATCCTTTTGCGGACGGACTTTTAATCGTACTTTTAGGTAGTTCAACTAAGATTTCTCCTTTCCTCGAAACAATGGACAAAACATACCTGGCCACTCTCAAATTAGGAGAAAAAACTAACACTGGAGATTTGACTGGAGAAGTGGTGGAAACTAAAGAAATTCCAACTCTTTCAAAAGATAAAATTTCTGCAGTTTTACAAGGTTTTTTGGGCAAAAGTAGCCAAATTCCGCCTCTTTTTTCTGCGTTAAAAGTCAATGGTCAAGAGATGTATAAATATGCAAGAAAAGGCATAGAAATTGAAAGAAAACCAAGAGAAATTGAAGTTTTTGAAATTAATTTAGTAAGTTTCGATAAGAGCGAAATCACTTTCCTTGCAAAAGTTTCGAAAGGAACATACATTAGAACACTTGGAGAAGATATTGCAGAAAAACTTGGAACAGTGGGGCATTTAACAAGACTAACTCGATCTGCAATTGGACCATATTCACTTAAAGACGCAAAGAAATCATCAGAAATAACTGAACAAGATTTGTTGCCTATCGAAAAGATGTTGAGTCATGTAAAAGCATTCGAAGTAGATGGAGACCTTGCGAAGAAAGCATTAAATGGAATGCATTTCAGACTTCCAATAAATGATGAAAATATCCTATTAAGGGATAAAGACGGCATTATAGCTTATTATAGACGAGAACCAAGCGGCGTTTACGGCTGTGTACGTGGTTTAAGATAACATTCAAAAATAGCGCAGAAATTATCTTTGATAAGTAAGTGCTATTTTTTCTTTTTATGTGTATAATGTTTTCTCAATGAAGACAATTCTACTAGATTACAAAAAACCAACTGAAAGATTTGATGCTCTTTCAATATGTTTAGGTTACTTTGATGGAGTCCATTTAGGACACCAAACTTTAATCAAATACGCTAGAAAAAATGCTAAATATATTCTTGGATTGTTAACATTTTCAAAACCGATATCTACTTTAGTAGATAATGGAAAGATAAAAGAAGTTTTAACCTCTCTTGATGATCGTTTTAAAATCATTTCAAAGTTAGGCGTTGATTTTTATTTTGTCGCACAAGTTGATAAGGAATTTACTAGCCTTACTGATCTTGAGTTTATCGAAATGCTAAGGAAGATGAATGTTAAAGAAATCTTTGTTGGAAAAGACTTTAGATATGGCGCAAAAGCTCAAGGAACAATTTCAACTTTAAAGGACTATTTCGATGTAAATGTCATTGATATTGAGAATGTAAATGGTGAAAAAGTTTCTACTCAAAAAATCGATTCATTACTACTCGAAGGAAAAATAAAAGAAGCAAATGATCTCTTAGGTCATAATTATACAGTTGTCGGTTCAATTGTTTCGGGAACTCATATTGGGACCGAACTTGGATTTCCAACTTTAAACCTTAAGCTTGCAGATAACTATGTTCTTCCAAAATTTGGAGTGTACAAAACAATTTGCTACATCGACAATGTCCCACACGTTTCTATTACGAATGTGGGAGTTAAACCAACGGTTGGAGATAACTTTGAACCTGGAATTGAGGTTCATCTTAAAAACTTTGAAGGCGAGCCAAAAGGAGATGTAATAAACCTTGAATTTTTGAAGTTTATTCGTCCAGAGATTAAGTTTTCTTCTAAAGAAGAATTAAAAGCACAAATCGCTAAAGACGTGAAAGAAGTGTTCTAATGTTATACGGAAAATATTTGAATAAATATCACTTAAAATATGGCATCTTCATGTTTTTAGGCATTATCTTTTTAGCAGCCGTTGATATTTGTCAGTTATTTATTCCAGATTTAATTGGAAAACTTGTTGAATTATTCACTGAAGGTTATGACCCAAATAGTGTTATGAAACAAGTTCAAGTTTATGGACTTCAAGTTCTTTTAATTTCATTAGGGTTATTCTTCGGACGTATTATTTTTAGATTTTTCTTATTCGGATCTTCCACAAAGATGATTGAAGGTTTAAGACAAGATATGTTTGATAAGTCCTTAAGACTTGACCAGACGTATTATCAAGCTAATAAGGTTGGTAATGTCATGTCTTGGATTACTTCCGATACCGAAGAACTTCAAGAATTCCTTGGCTGGGGAACTGTCATGTTAGTTGATGGATTCTTTATGACCGGAATCGTTTTAACCAGAATGTTTATGCGAAACTGGATTATGACTTTGTTTATTGTCCTTCCAATAATTTTAATTATTGTTTGGGGACTTTTAGTTGAAAAAGTCATGGCAAAACTATGGAATAATCGTCAAAGTGCATTTGACCGTTTATATGATTTCTGCGAGGAAACATTTACCGGAATTCGTGTTATTAAAGCTTTCTTAAAAGAAACTCAACAATTATTTAGATTTTCAAAAGTTGCTCGTAAAAACAAAGACGCTGATATTAAACTCGGCGTTATTAGTGTTGCCTTTGATGTTGTCATCGTTGTTTTAATTGAAGGTATTGTTTCATTAATCATCGGACTTGGTGGATGGTTTGTTTATTCTGCTGTAACCGGAAATCCAGCACATGTTTTTGGTATGGATATTCATATTACTGTTGCAGAATTAGTCACTTTCTTAAATTATTTTATAATTTTAATTTGGCCATTAATTGCTCTTGGTTCTGTTATTACAATGCACGCAAGAGCTAGAACCTCTTATCGTCGTATTGCAAGATTTATGGATGCTCCTGAAATTATCAAAGATAATGAGAACGCAATTGAACTTAGAGATGCATCAGGAAAAATTGAATTTAAGAATCTTACTTTTGCTTATAGCGACAAAGACGAGCCGGTCCTCAAAGACATTTCTTTGGTAATTAATTCTGGTGAAAATATTGGTATTGTAGGTCGAGTCGGATCAGGAAAATCCACTTTAGTTTCATTACTAACTAGACTCTATAACTTAAAACCAGGCACCTTGTTCTTTGATGATATTGACGTAATGGATTGCAAAGTTAGTAGCATTAGAGAAGCTGTTGCAGCAGTTCCTCAAGATAACTTCTTATTCTCGCTTTCTATAGAAGATAACATTAAGTTTGGTAATAAACTTGCGACAAAAGAAGATATGTTAAAAGCAGCGGAATTTTCTGATGTTGCTAAAGATATTGATGGTTTTGCAAAGAAATACGAATCACTTACAGGTGAAAGAGGCGTTTCACTTTCTGGTGGTCAAAAACAAAGAATTTCTATTTCAAGAGCATTTATAAAAAATGCCCCGATATTAGTAATGGACGATTCCGTTTCTGCTGTTGATATCGACACAGAAGAAAAAATACTCGCAAATATAAAGGAACAAAGAGCAGGAAAAACAACGATTATTATTTCTTCTCGTGTTTCAACAGTTAATAAATTGGACAAAATTATCGTTTTAAACGAAGGAAGTCTTGAAGCGTTTGATACACCAGAAAACTTGCTTAAGGTTTCTCCAACCTATAAGAAAATGGTGGAACTTCAAAAACTTGAAGATGAATTAAAGGAGACTAACTATGCCAAGCACTAAGTCAAAGCTAATTGGTGATGTAAAACTTCCTTTAAGAGTCATCTTGAAGAGAACTTTCAAATACTTAAAACCACATAAGTGGAAAATGTTTTTAGCATTGCTCTTAGTTATACTAAGTGTAGCATTGGATATCCTTGTTCCGCTTATTTATAGAGACATTATTGATAATCTCAATTCCGTTAATATTGTCCTAAAACTTTTATTTGGTGGAATTGCTGTTTACTTCTCCTGTTTTGTTATTTCTCAAGGCGTTAGATTTATTGAAACAATAATCCTGCAGCGTATCGGTAATGCTGTTGTTTACCAGATGAGAATAGAGACCTTTGAGCATATCGAAAAAATGTCTTTAGATCAGTTTGAAGTAATGCCTGTTGGTTCACTTGTTACAAGAGTTTGTAACTATACTTCTCAACTTAGTGATTTGTATACAAATCAATTAGCGAATTTATTAAGAAATATTTTAACTGTTGTTGGTGTTTATGCCGTCATGCTTTTCATTTCGCCATTCTTAGCTTTAATCATCCTTGGAATAGCAACTGTTGTTTTAATTGGTTCTATTTTCTTCAGAAAAAGAATCTCAAGATTACATAGACTTGAGAAAGGTTATTTAAGCGATATAAACACAACACTTTCTGAAGACCTTAACGGAATGAAAATTATTCAATTATTTAATAGAGAAGAAAGCGCACGAGAAGGATTTAGAAAGAAAAACACAATTTACCGTAAAAATAGATTCAAAATTATGGCAACTTACACGTTCCATAGACCATTTGTTATCCTTTGCCAATACATTGGAACAGCTATCTTATTCTTCTTCTCAGCTAAGCTAGCTTTAACTGCCGGAACAGTCGTTGTTTTCGCCTGGTTCCTCGAGAAATTCTTTGAGCCAATTCAATCAATTGCAGACCAATTAATGCACATTGAAAGAGCCTTAACATCATCTGAAAGATTATTCAATTTATTGGATGTTCAACCAAAGGTTGTTGATAAGAATACGGCGCAAGACATCCCTCATTTTAAAGGCAAGATTGAGTTTAGACATGTCTGGTTTAGTTACGACAATAAGAACTGGGTTTTGAAGGACGTTAGTTTTGTTGTTAAACCTGGTCAAACATTTGCTTTGGTCGGTGCTACCGGAGCAGGTAAAACGACAATTTTCTCGCTTCTTACAAAAGCATATAAACCTCAACAAGGACAGATCTTAATTGACGATATTGATATTGATGATATTAAGATTAGCTCTATTAGAGCAGCAATAGGTCAAATGCTTCAAGATGTCTATCTTTTCTCAGGCACAATTAAGTCGAACATTACCCTTTATGATGAGAAATACACAGATGAAGAAATTAAGTCTGCTTGTGATTATGTAAATGCAAGTTATTTTATCGATAAATTACCAAATAAATATGAAGAAAAAGTGGTGGAACGTGGTGAGAACTTTTCACAAGGGCAAAGACAATTATTGTCTTTTGCTCGTACAGTTTTAGCAAAACCACAGATTATGTTGCTTGATGAAGCGACTGCAAATATCGATACAGAAACTGAATCAATTATTCAGGATTCTTTAAACAAAATGTCGTCTCTTGGAACAATGCTTGTCGTTGCCCATCGACTTTCCACGATTCAAAAGGCTGATCAAATCGTTTGTTTACAAAACGGAGAGGTCATTGAAAAGGGTACTCACAACGAACTTTTAAAGAATAAAAATTACTACTACAAACTATATAAATTACAATTTAAATAGAATATTTCCGGTTTAGTTGAAATTTACAAAGTTTATTATATAATTTAAGCGTAGAAAAAGGATTATTTGCTATGATCAGGAAAATTATCAAAAAATTAAATAATTTTAAGTTTACATCACTTATTGCAATGATTATTTCAAGTGTTAGCATTTTATATGCTATTTTCTCATTTGCATTCTTCCATTATGCAGGTGATTTACTTGAAAATGAAAATTACATCAGAGCAGTTGGTTTTTATGATAAACCAAATGGCGGATTCCTTAGTTTATTAGTTTTCCTTTGCGCATTCTTATCACTCATTTTATCAATCGTAGTCGTTTATGGTTCTTGGCCATTTGTTAAAAACCAAGAAAAACAAGCTCCAAGAAAGAACAACTTATTTGTTGGTTTCATCTCTGGTATTCTTCAACTTGGATTAGTTATCTTAATGATCGCTTTACTTGGTGAAAAACCACATACCGCAACTGGTATTATCATTACTCTTCCATTTGGCATTCTTTCAATGATTGGACAACTTCTTTATTTGTTCCCATATATCACATGTAACTTCTACATGCCAGAGATTAACCGTAAATAATTCAACTCAAATTAAATGGTCTCCTTAAAAAGGAGACTTTTTATTTATTTTCTATTTAACATATGTAGAAAAAGTGATAAAATAATTAACGTTAAAGGAGAAATTAAATGAAAAAATTATTCTTATTAGCATTACTTCCTGTTTTTGCTTTAGCAGGTTGTAATGGCATTTCCAAAACTGAATATGCCAAATTCAAAGAAAAAGCAGACAAAGCAGTTGAAAACGCAAAAGAAGTTGACTATGTTACCTATAAAGGTAAATATGGCGATGAAGAAATTAAGTTCTCAACCAATCAAGGTCTTGCCAGCTACTCAGCAAGCGAAGCAATCGTTGCAACAGGCTTAGGCGCAGTTGACAGAGTCGACGCATTCACACTCGCAGAAAACAGTGACTACACATACTACACTGGTTTAGGCTTCAAAGTCGTCACCGCAGATGCAAAAGTTGAATACAACGGAAAAGGATTCCTTACCCACGCTGAAGGTAAGCTCAACGGTAAAGAATACAAATTCTCAGTCAAACATACATTCAAGAAATAAGTTGACTAATTAAGATGGGACTTGTCCCATCTTTTTTATTGTTGAAATTTTTATTGTAAATATTTTACAAAATCTTTATAATAATCACGCAACTTATCCTAAGTTTAACGAGTACTCCGACGTTATGCCTGGGTTAAGCGAAGAACTATTAAAGGAGGGATAAACATGTTATCCAAAGAAAGAACTGCTGAAATCGTCAAGAAGTATGGCAAGAACGAAAAAGACACTGGC
>JAEEGL017341325.1_pt1 | contig 12561 bp, 10 predicted proteins | sample 9134231 | NCBI WGS metagenome assembly JAEEGL01 (sample SAMN16246548, study PRJNA631951) | gut metagenome | biome: gut microbiome; feature: rumen; material: fiber-attached | host: Bos | place: Iran: Karaj | collected 2018-10
CGTGCGCCGGAGGATCCGAAGCCACGCATCCTGTTCAGACATCCGGACCGCACCAAAGCATCGAAAGACAAGATCCTAAACGGATCAGAGGATATATAAAAGGAGGGTTCCTAAACTATGATCGGAGTCTACAATCACTCTGTTATCGTGACTTATCTTGGAGTCGCGCTCGCGATAACGGGAATGGTGTTTTCGTTTAACGGGTATTTTGAATACGCGATACTTTGTCTCGCTTTGGCAGGCGCGTGTGATACCTTCGACGGAAAGATAGCGCGTGCCATGAAAAACAGAACCGAGGAGCAGATCATCTTCGGCGTCCAGATTGATTCTCTGTGCGATATGGTATGCTTCGGTGTAACTCCCGCGGTCCTCGCATACAACATGGGACTTCAGCGTCCGTGGGGCATTGCGGTGGAGATCGTATTTGTTCTGTGTGGAGCCATCCGTCTTGCTTATTTCAATGTGATGGAAGAGATGAAGAAAAAGGAACCGCCGAAAGAAGAGGGGGCCAAGTATTTCAGAGGGATGCCCATCACCACAATCACGATCATCTTTCCTGTGGTCTACCTTTTTGAGCCGTATGTAAAGCATGAGGTGTTTGTTCTCATATTGGCGGTCTGCATGCTTCTCACTGCATTTTTATATGTATTTGATATACGCATCAAAAAGCCCGGCAACGCCGGTATCGCCGTTATGATGGTATTTGTCACGATCGTGATGCTTCGTGTATTACATATTTTCTGGTAAGGTGGAATAAATGGATTACATAGATCTCAATGGAAAAAAGATTATCGAGGAGACAGAGCAGGATCGTCTCTTGACATTTTTGTATACGAATAAGTTTGGAAGGATGCTGTTAAAGCCTTTGGTACAGCCCGGTATCTCAAAGCTGTCGGGGCGTATTTTGTCATCCTTCTTTTCACGTCATCTGGTGAATCCGTTCATCAAAAAAGAGAAGATAGATATGACGGATTTTCCGAAAAGAAAATACACGTCTTTTAATGACTTTTTTACGAGAAAGGTTACAGATGGGGCGCGTCCTGTTGATCCGGATCCGAACGCTCTTATCAGTCCCTGCGACTGTCGGGCGACGGTTTATCCCATCCTTTCCAACTCGAACTTTTCCATCAAGCATACAGAGTATACGCTTCGCTCGCTGCTTCACTCGAGGAGGCTCGCAGACCGTTTTCAGGGCGGCTATATCTACGTTCTCCGTTTGACGGTGTCTGATTATCATCGCTATGTTTATGCGGCATCGGGGCGTCAGTCAAAGCAGTATCGCATAGAGGGAAGCTTTCATACGGTCAATCCTGTGGCGAATGATTATCTGCCTATCTACAAGGAAAACACGCGTGAATACACGCTGATCCACACTGAGGAGTTCGGTGACGTTCTGCAGATGGAGGTCGGCGCACTGCTCGTTGGAAAGATAAAAAATCACAAGGACTCATGCTACTGTGTCCGCGGTGAGGAAAAAGGGTTCTTCGAGTATGGCGGGTCGACGATCATCGTCATCACCGAGCCGGGAGCGGTTACGCCACGAGAGGATCTCATCCTTAATACTAAAAACGGAATGGAGACACGGATCCTGCAGGGTCAGAGGATCAGCATGGCGTCTCCGAATGAGAAAAACCTGTAACGCTCTTTTACAGCTTCCTCATACGCCTGCAGGATGAAGTCGCGTCCGGCGAGTGCTGAGACCAGCATAAGGAGAGTTGACTCCGGCAGGTGAAAGTTTGTGATCAGGGCATCAAGTATTTTGAACTTATAACCCGGATAGATAAAGATATCCGTATCGCCCTCGCCGGCGTGGAGGATACCGTTTTCATCCGTGGCGGATTCGATGGTTCTGCAGCTGGTTGTACCAACGCAGATGATTCGTCCGCCTTCTTTTTTTATTCTGTTGATCTTGTCAGCTTCCTCCGGCAGTATCTGGTACCATTCCGAATGCATATGATGTGCGGTCACGTCCGTAACCTTTACCGGACGGAATGTGCCGAGTCCGACATGGAGTGTTACGTCGGCGATTTCTACGCCCATATTTTTCACCTTGTCAAAAAGTTCCTCAGTGAAATGAAGTCCGGCCGTCGGGGCAGCAGCAGAGCCGTCGTATTTCGCATAGACGGTCTGGTAGCGGTTTCTGTCCGCGAGCTCGTGGTGGATATACGGCGGGAGAGGAGTCTGACCGAGTACATCCAAAACCTCTTCAAATATCCCCTCATAGGTAAACTTTACAAGCCTGTTTCCGTCAGGGAGTACCTCGAGTATCTCTCCGCGAAGAGGAGCATCCTCTCCCTCGCCTCCGAAGGAAACTCTGGCGCCGGGTCTCAGTTTTTTTCCGGGCTTAACGAGTGTCTCCCAAACATCACCCGACCTGCGCTTTAATAAAAATACTTCGACATGAGCGAGCGTATCGGGCTTTACCCCGAGGAGTCTCGCCGGTATAACACGAGTGTTGTTTCTGACCAGACAGTCGCCGGGGCTGAGATACTCACAGATGTCTTTAAATGATCGGTGCTCGATATTTTTATTGTTTTTATTCAGTACCATAAGTCGTGACGCGCTCCTGTCCGTAAGCGGATCCTGAGCTATCAGTTCTTCGGGTAGTTCATAGAAAAAATCGCTGGTTTTCATGTAATTCTCCGTTTCGATTGCAATTTATAAAACTAATAATACCTATTATCGAGTTTATTGTCAAATATGTTGTTGCAAAAATGCCGATTTTGTGAGATAATCAATTGTCGGGAAATGATCACAATGATCACCGTTAGAGGAGATAGGAGAGTCATGGGAACGAAAGAGCGTAATGAGGGAATCGATCTTTTGAGGATCGTAGCGATGTTTTTGGTTATGATACTCCATACCCTGGGGCAGGGTGGACTTTTGGGAGTAAATGGAGATGTCGTCAACGGTCGTATCATATGGGCTATGGAGATCGTAGCGTATGGTTCCATAAATATCTTTGCGTTGATCAGCGGATACGTCGGATATTCAGAAAAAAGAAAGCCGTTTCGGGTGTCAAGATATGTCATGCTGTGGCTGATGGTATTTACCTACAGTGTAGTTATGACTCTCATCGGATACGGGATACTGGATGAAGGAGCCGTCAGCGGAAAGGACATAGCAGCATCATTTTTCCCGGTAACCGGTGGTTCTTATTGGTATTTCCTTGCATATACGGGACTGTTTGTACTGATGCCTGTTTTGGATGCGGCGATAAGGTCATTCTCGGAGGAAACACTCCGAAGGATATTTGTTGTCCTTCTTATCGTGTTCAGTGCTTATGATTTTTGGTCTGACAAGTTTATTCCGTCAAACGGATACTCTATGGTATGGCTGGTTATCATGTATATCGTCGGCGCCATCATCAAAAAATGCGGAATCGGTTATTACATGAAAAACAGAACACTGATTCTTATCATCGTTCTTTGTAATCTCTTTGCATGGATTTGGAAGATGGTCACACCTACATTCCAGATTTTCAATATCGGTATTTCAGGAGACACATTTGTTGATCTTACATCGCCTGCGATGGTGATTTCTTCGATTGCGTTTGTTGTTCTTTTTTCAAAGCTCAGGATCAAAAAAGAAGGAGATTTGCACAGGTTTATAAAGTTCAGTGCACCGGCTGTTTTTGCTGCCTATATCATATGCAGTCATATGCTGGTATGGTGGCATGTACTGCCCGGAAAATTTGCATTTTTGGCAGGCAGAAGCGGTATCGAGCTCGTCGGAATAGTGCTCGCGTTCTCTGTACTGTGTTTGGGATTGTCAGTTCTGATAGAGAGAGGAAGAATGGCTTTATTCGAGCTGATGAGAGTGCGCAAGGGCGTAGAATGGCTGGAGGATAGGATACGTGACAGACTGTTCGCGCCAAAGGAGCATGTATCTGACAAGGAGCGTATCGAGAGACTTATGAACGCACAGAAAAAGCACGCGACACCGATCCACACAGAGGTAAAACCGAAAGCGGCGTCACATGCTGAGCCTGTATATAATATTCAGGATGATGAATTAGATGGTGTAGAAGTGGAGATCAAGGAAGACTTCTGAAAGGATATAGTCTGTTATGATCTCTCTACGACCTCGTAACCGTGCTTCATAAGAAGATCACGAGCGATCTCTACGTCACCATCGGAATTGAGCTCGATGCGGAGTACTCCGTCAGCGAACTCGCGGTTATTTATAATACCTATATTTCGAATACTGAGTCCACCGACTGACAGGATGGTAGCGATGCTCGCAATGGCTCCCGGTCTGTCATCAATGTTTACAAAAAGCTCGTGCATTTTTCCAACCAATGCATTGGCTTTTTTTGGTAGTGAGTTTCGATAGTCACCTGCCGTTTCAAAGGCATTGAAAATGGAATCACCATCACCCTCGCCTATCTCCTCGCGATAGTCTTTTATCATGCTTTCAAGCTCTGAAAGAAGCTCGTCTATAGCCGTGGAGTTGGTCAGGCAGATCTCCTCCCACATCTGCGGAGAGGATGAAGCTATGCGCGTGATATCCCTGAAACCGCCGGCTGCAAAGGTCTTTAACGTCTGTTCGTCATCGTCGTGGTTTCTCACCAGGTTTACGAGCGCAACCGCCAACAGATGCGGAACATGAGATATGGCAGCTGTGATATGATCATGCTTATCGGGATCGAGAACGACGCAGGTCGCGCCGGTCATTTTTACAAGATCCTTTAAAAGAGTGATATCCTCTTCGGAGTTCTCCCCGGTAGGAGTCAGAAGGTAAAAAGCGTTTTCGAGCAGGATGTCGGTGGCGTTTGCGTATCCCGTCTTTTCCGAGCCGGCCATGGGATGTCCGCCGATAAACTTATTGCTCATACCAAGCTCAGCGGCAGCACGTACGATCTCGCCTTTAACGCTGCCTACATCAGTGATGATACACTGATCTGATGCAACCTCCTTTACGCGGGGGAGAAGATCGATGATCTTTCTCACGGGAGCGCATAAAAATATCACGTCACAGTCAGCGAAGTGATCATCGATATCATAAACGATCTCATCGATCACACCCTCACTTACTCCGACCTCAAGGTCGGGATTTACCCGTCTACTGTAAACAAGGACGCGGATGTCCGCGCCCTGTTTTTTTAAAGCCTTGGCAATCGATCCACCGATCAAACCGAAGCCTACAAATCCTAAATTTAATCGCTTAAACATTGTTATTTCTGCACCTTAATTTTCAATATAATTTAATAGGTTAATTGCTGTTTTACTCGGATGTTTCTTTCTGTGCCCGTTCGGCGCGTCGCTATGTGCTTAAAGCTCCGAGTAACCAAAACTGTTAACCATCGCATCGAGCTTTTGACCCTTCTGGCAGAAAGGACATGTCTCCTGCGAGAACGTCTGATAATCATCAAGATCATCCGCACCGAAGATGTGATGAACCTCGTGTCCGAAGATCTCACCTGATGCTGAGAAGATCGCTGATACTCCCTGCACGATACCTCCATAGTACTGGATACACTCGATACCACGGGCGATGGTGCGTCCGGTAGTAGCGGATGCGAGTAAGAGCAGGATATTTTTATTCCTGATCATCGGCTGGATATTGTCACGGAAGATCATCTGACCGCCTGCGCCGATCTCCGGTGTTACGATGTACAGAGAATCATGTGTGTTCAGAGACATAACACCGTTTTTCTTGAGTTCTTCGGCGAGATATGCACCGATGACCTCACAACCGTCTGTAACGACGATGGTATCTATAGGTTTGTTATACTGATAGTCCGAAGCCATAGACTTGGCAACCTCGGCTGCCTCGCTGTGGCGGTACTTCAGCATGGTCATATCGATATAGCAGTTGATATGAGAGTGAACTGTTGCAAAATGTCCCTTCAATACACGAAGCTTAAGATTCGGATTTACTTTGGATGGGATCTTGATTTCGTGGTCGACTAAAAGCATGTTATCCTCCATTCCGAGGCGCACTTACGGCAAACCGCGACACGCCCTCTTTCAGTGTAGCTTGCTCCTTTATCATCATACCACATTTTTTTTGAAAAGAAAAGCAAAAACTGTAATTTTTGACAAGAGAATAGTTGAAAAAAATCCTTAAGCGTGGTATGATGGTAACATCGTTCGCTTTATATATTAAGGAAACGCTGATTTATGCGTTTTCGGCGAGATAATTCTTTGAGAGAGGAGGGAAGATATGGCACTTTTTTTCGGAAAGAATGCTGCCAAGACAGCACAGACGGCAGATCCTAAAGAGATGACCGCGAAGGAAGCCATACTCTCAACTCTCACTCCGAGGGGTTTCGACACCGGAGAGCTTTCAAGTGATGTCATCCCCCCGAACTTCACCGATCCGGACGTTCTTTTTGATATCCTGGTTAAGACAGTGAGTTCATACCATCCTTCCAGTGATCTGGACATGATCCAAAGAGCATATGATCTTGCGAAAAAAGCCCACGAGGGCCAAAAGAGACGTTCGGGTGAGCCGTATCTGACTCATCCTGTTTGTGTGGCGATCATACTTGCCCAGCTGGAGATGGATAAAGAGACGATCGTTGGTGGACTGCTTCACGACGTGGTCGAGGACACCTCGTATACAACGGAGGATATCACAGAGCAGTTCTCCGAGGAGGTTGCTATACTGGTTGACGGTGTCACAAAGCTGACCCAGTTGAACTATTCGGCTGACAAGGTTGAGGTTCAGGCGGAGAACTTAAGAAAAATGTTCCTCGCCATGGCCAGTGACATCCGAGTTATCATCATAAAGCTTGCCGACAGACTGCACAACATGAGAACGATGCAGTTTATGCCGCCTGAGAAGCAAAAAGAAAAATCCCGTGAGACGATGGATATCTACGCGCCTTTAGCGGACAGGCTCGGTATTTCTAAAGTAAAGGTCGAGCTCGACGACCTCGCGTTAGAGTATCTGGAGCCGGAGGAGTACAGAGAGCTGAAGCAGGAGTTTTCAGAGCTTAAAAAGACCAAGGCAAATTTTATAAAGGACATCATGGAGGAGGTCGGTACCCATCTCGAGGAGAACGGTATAAACGCCACCATCGATGGACGTGTAAAGCATCTTTTCAGTATCTACAGAAAGATGATCACACAGGAAAAATCCCTGGATCAGATATACGATCTATTTGCAATACGTATCATAGTCGATACGGATCAGGAGTGCTATACGGCGCTCGGTATTATTCACGAGATGTATAAGCCTATACCGGGACGATTTAAGGACTATATCGCGATGCCGAAACCGAACAACTATCAGTCGTTACACACGACACTGATCGGTCCGGACGGACAGCCGTTTGAGATCCAGATACGTACCTACGAGATGCACAGGACGGCCGAGTACGGAATCGCCGCTCACTGGAAATACAAGGAGACGGGCGGATCATCCGACCGTACGATGGATGACAGTGAACGTGAAAAAATGGCATGGCTCCGTCGTATTCTTGAGTGGCAGCACGACATGGATGACAACAGGGAGTTCCTCAGCATCATAAAGAGCGACCTGGATCTTTTTTCAGACAGAATATACTGCTTTACACCTGACGGAGATGTGAAGACGTTACCGACAGGCTCGACACCTATCGACTTTGCGTATTCGGTACATACCGCGGTCGGAAACAGGATGGTAGGTGCGAGAGTAAACGGAAACATCGTAACAAACGATTACGAAATACAGAACGGTGACCGTATCGAGATCATCACGAGCCAGAACTCGAAAGGTCCGAGCCGTGACTGGCTGAAGATCGTAAAGAGTACGCAGGCCAGAAACAAGATAAATCAGTGGTTCCGCCAGCAGTTCAAGGAAGAGAATATAGAACGAGGCAAGGAACTCATAAACGCATACTGCAAAAAGCACAGCGTTGTGCTATCGGATCTGATGAAGCCGGAGCTTATGAATGCGGTGCTGCAGAAATACGGATTCTCCGACTGGGATGCTATCTGTGCGGCAGTAGGACACGGTGGACTGAAGGAAGGCCAGGTGGTCGAGAAACTTCAGGAACGCTACAAGCATTCTACAAGCCGCATCATATCCGACCAGCAGGTGATCGAGGTCGTGGAAAAGGCCAGAGAAGCCAGAGAGCATGGCGGGCTTGACAAGACCAGAGAGGCACTCGAGAGCAAGAGCGGTATCATAGTCGAGGGTCTGAATGACCTTGCAGTGCGTTTTTCAAGGTGCTGTTCACCGGTGCCGGGAGATGAGATCGTAGGCTTCGTGACCAGGGGACGCGGTATTTCCATACATAGAACCGACTGCGTAAACATGATCCACCTGCCGGAGAGTGAGAGAAACCGCCTGATAGAGGCTGAGTGGTCGCAGAACGCCAGAGATGGTGAGGGAACCTATCCGGTTGAGATCATCCTCTATTGTATCAACAGAAACGGTATCCTTATGGATATCTCGAGAATATTTACGGAGGGCAAGATAGACGTCCGCTCCATGAATGTCCGAACCAATAAACAGGACAAGGCTACGATAACCATCGGATTTGAGATACATCGTGTGGCACAGCTTGACGAGCTTTTGAAAAAGCTCCGCCAGGTCGAGAGTGTCACGGATATAGAGAGGAGTACCAATGGCTGATAAGAAAAATGTCATCATACGCGCCATGACTGTGGGGCCTGTCGGGACAAACTGCTACTTGGCTCATGTCGAAGGGCGTACGGACTGTGTCGTGGTCGATCCCGGTGCGAGCGGAGACAGGATCGCTAAGGTCCTTTCAGATGACGGGTTGAGCCTTAGTGCGGTACTTCTTACGCACGGGCATTTCGATCATTATGAGGGAGTGCCGGAGCTCACCGCGAAGATGGGTGGAAAGGTCTACATCCTCGAGGAGGAGATGGATCTTATCACCGATCCCATGAAGAACGGTTCCATGGGACTGATGGGCAGCGGTTCGGCCATAGAGCCGGAGTGCACGGTACGAGATGGAGAGGTACTGAATCTCGCCGGTATGGATTTCAAGGTGATTCATACTCCCGGACATACCAAAGGCGGATGCTGTTACTACCTCGAGGATGAGGGAGTGCTTTTCGCAGGCGATACCATTTTTATGGAGTCGATAGGTCGTACGGATCTTCCGACGGGAAATATGAAGGAGATACTTCAGTCAGTGCGGGAAAAGATACTTGCGCTGCCAAACGATACAAAGATACTGCCGGGACACGGGCCCGCTACTGATGTTGCTTACGAGGCGGCCAACAACCCATATGCATAGCAGTCGAAGTGAACCGTAGCGGCTGTTGATCCTACGGACTCCGCTTGCGCCATTCGGAACCGCAGCGGTGCATGCGCTGACAGTACCAGCGCTACGCACCGGCGCTTCCGACAGGTCCTTCGGATCTAACAGCCTGCTACTCCGTTCACTTCTTGCTGATACATATCTGCTTCAGGAGGGATCGTGAAGCAACTATTGGAGGAAACGATAAATGATAACGATTGAGATCAAAGCATCGAGCGAACATAAAAACGGCGAGTTTGCTTATGATCTGATGACACTTGCAAATAGCTTTTACCCTGAGAGGGAGTGCGAGGTAGTCACGCGTGAGGATTGGTCCGACCGCGAGGACTATCCGCTTCGTATACTCTTGAAGGGTAAAGAGATTCTTGAGACTGTTTTAGAGGATTACAACAAAGAGGTTGTAAAGAGAGAGGCCTACAGATTTTTCTCGAGAAGAAGTAACTCGGCTCTGCCGTGGGGAATCCTCACCGGTATCAGGCCGGCAAAGATAGCTTACAGGCTTTTGACCGAGACGAACTCCAGACAGGAGTCCTTCGAGATACTGATGGACGATTATCTGGTATATCCCGAGAAGGCTGAGCTTGTTCTCGATGTGGCTGTAAATGAGCATCACGCGATGAGCGGTTTGGATTTGGATGCCGGCTACAGTGTTTATGTGGGGATACCTTTCTGTCCGTCGATATGCGAGTATTGCACTTTTTCTTCGTACCCCGTAAAGCAGTATCAGAACAGGGTGAGTGACTATCTGGACGCGCTGGAAAAAGAGATGGATTTCGCATACGTGTTCACTCATGCGCAGAGGAGAAAGAGGACGCTTCATTCCATCTATGTAGGTGGAGGAACACCGACCGCGCTTGAGGCACCTGACTTAAAGAGGCTTATGGATATCATTCGCAAAAAGCTTCCGATGGACGAGGTGATAGAGTTCACGGTGGAGGCCGGACGTCCTGACAGTGTGGATATGGAAAAGCTGCAGATCATGAAAAATGCGGGAGTGAATCGAGTATCGATAAATCCGCAGTCGATGCTGCAGGAAACTTTGAAAAGACTTGGAAGAACACATACCGTCGATCAGGTCAGAGAGGCTTTCCGAATGGCCAGAGAGGTCGGGTTTGATAACATAAACATGGATCTGATCGTGGGACTGCCGGAGGAGGATGAGGTTGATTTTTACAACACTCTGAATCAGGTTTACGATCTCGGACCGGACAGTATCACGGTACATACTCTCGTGATCAAGAGAGCTTCGAGACTCAGACGTGAGCAGATGGAGACGGGCGGATTTATAAGACCGGAGGATACGCTGATCCCGGTTCTGCAAAAGGGTAGCTACGACTTTTTGAAGGAGCATGGCTACGAGCCTTATTACATGTACCGACAGAAAAATACTCACGGTACCACCAGAAATACAAACCAGGAAAATGTCGCATATGCGAGACTTGGCAAGGAGTGCCTCTACAACATTTTTATGATGGAGGAACTGGAGGATATCATCGCATTCGGATCAGGTGCGTCATCAAAGCATGTTGTGCATGAGCGTCCGAAGACGGATAAAAAAGACGGCGAAGATGAGGTTGTTTTTGGAAGACATCGTATCTATGAGCCGACCAGGATCGAGAGAATAGAAAATGTAAAGAGTGTTGAGGATTATATCTCACGTATCGATGAGATGATAGCGAGGAAACAAAAGATCCTTGATGACGAGATCGAAAGACATGCGATGATGAACCGAAAGGTGATCTGATATCAGAAAAAATGTGCGCACGCACTTTATAATTGGAGGAAAAAATGACACTGAAAAAGAAACCGACAACAGGAATGAGAGACATACTTCCACGCGAGATGGAGATAAGAGAGTATGTTCTTGACATGATAAGAAAGACATACAAAAGCTTTGGCTTTGATCAGATAGAAACACCGTGTGTGGAGCCTATAGAAAACCTCACCGGTGGTCATGGCGGTGAGAATGAAAAACTGATCTTCAAGATATTAAAGCGCGGGGAAAAGCTTCGTCTGGCTGAGGCAAAGGAGGAAGCGGATCTCACGGACGGAGGACTCAGGTTTGATCTCACTGTACCTCTGGTAAGGTATTATTCGAATAACAGTGCAGAGCTAAGCTCGCCGTTTAAGGCTATGCAGCTCGGCAATGTATGGAGAGCGGATCGTCCGCAGAGAGGGAGATTCCGCCAGTTTATGCAGTGTGATATCGATATACTCGGTGAGGCCTCTAACCTTGCTGAGATCGAGCTTATACTTGCCATGACAACTCTTCTCGGAAAACTTGATTTTAAAAACTTTACGATAAGGATAAACGATCGACGCATACTGAAGGGTATCGCAAAGTATTGCGGCTTCAATGAGGATCAGTATGACGACGTATTCATCGTACTTGACAAGATGGACAAGATCGGTGCCGACGGCGTAAAGGAGGAGTTACTTTCAGCCGGCTATGCACAGGATGCAGTTGATAAGTGCATGAGTATATTTGCTGCTCAGGATCTGAGTGAGGGCGCAGACGGTGTGGGAGCGATCGGACTCGACAGGCTTTCAGATCTGGCATCGACTCTTGGTGACAGTCTCGAGGAGGGAGTCAGCGACAACCTTTCAGAGATCATGAGTGTGGCAGCGGACAGTGCCAGTGCGGAGTTTAAGATTCTGTTTGATCCTACTTTAGTTCGAGGCATGAGCTACTATACCGGACCGATCTTTGAGATCGCGATGGATGAGTACGGCGGATCAGTCGGAGGCGGCGGTCGTTACGATACGATGGTTGGAAGGTTCACCGGACAGGACACACCGGCGTGCGGGTTCTCGATCGGTTTCGAGAGGATATCGATGTTACTTATGGAGCGCGGATATCAGATCCCGTCCGAGAGTAAGAAAGTGGCATTTTTGATCGACAAAAAATGCACGGCAGAGCAGGTGAGATCCTCGATAGACCAGGCAAATAAGCTTCGGGCTGAGGGGGCTCATGTCAGTGTCATGCGCATGAAAAAGAACAAAAAGTTCCAGAAGGATCAGCTCACGGAGCAAGGGTTTACAGATATCAGAGAAGTGTTTAATGACTAATATCACAGGGTGTCGCGATTTAATTACATTCGCTCGGGCCCGCTTGCGCTTAATTCCAAGCGTAGCGGTGCATGGCGCCAAAATACGGCGCCTACGCACCGACGCTTGCAAATGACCCTCGCCGAATGTGAATTAAATGCGCTCAACCCATGAATTAGTGATTTAGAATATCGATGTGATATACTTGAAATTGTGATGTGAGTATTCTTGAAATTGTGATGTGAATATTATTAATGATAATAATAAATAAACTATTATGAGGTGAA
>JAEEGL017461284.1_pt1 | contig 12561 bp, 10 predicted proteins | sample 9134231 | NCBI WGS metagenome assembly JAEEGL01 (sample SAMN16246548, study PRJNA631951) | gut metagenome | biome: gut microbiome; feature: rumen; material: fiber-attached | host: Bos | place: Iran: Karaj | collected 2018-10
AGGGCATAAAAAAAGCCCCTGTTAGGGGCAGCCCGTAATCGAAACGCGGTTGGCGGATTCTTCAAGGCTCTTTAGAGCCAGCTGGTATCACAGGCTTATAGCCGCAGAGGAAACCACCAGCTGAGCTGGTGGTTATGATTGCACGACGAGAAAATAAAAATATGAGTCAGCTAGACATGGGAAGAGAGATGGAATTTGATACTATAATAACTACGCTGGGACACACCGATGATTCTCCGGGAAGTTATAAAGTTCTCTTGTCAAAAGACGGAAATAACCGGGAGACAGTTGATGAAGGTGAAAACCGGAGCATATATACTTGTAAAACCTAATATGTAAAAATGCACAATACGTAATACAGAAAATGTGTTGCATATTGTCTTTTTTATAAAAATGAACGTGATAGTTATTGAATGAAAATGATTTAAGTGTTACAATACCTTTTATGTATGTGTTTGACATACTGTAATATAAAACAGAGATGAATGCATATACGATTACTTTTTATGGGAATATTGAAAAAATAGGAGTATATAATGAGCGTTTTAAGTAAAGTAATTGGAACACACAGTGAAAGAGAAATAAAGCGAATCACACCAATCGTTGACAAGATTGAGTCATACAGAGATTCCATGATGGCTCTTTCAGATGAGCAGTTAAGAGCAAAAACAGCAGAATTCAAGGACAGACTTGAGAAGGGAGAAACGTTAGATGATATCCTTCCTGAGGCGTATGCTGTTGTCAGAGATGCTGCAAGAAGAGTATTAAATACAGAACATTACAGAGTTCAGCTTATGGGTGGTATTATTCTTCACCAGGGTCGTATTGCAGAAATGAAGACTGGTGAAGGTAAGACACAGACTTGTTTGTTACCTGCATACCTTAACGCATTGACAGGAGAAGGTGTACATATCGTAACAGTTAATGAATACCTTGCACACAGAGATGCTACATGGATGGGACAGGTTCACGAATTCCTGGGTCTTACAGTCGGATGCGTTCTTAATGATATGGATCATGATGCAAAACAGGAAGCGTACAACTGTGATATCACATATATTACAAATAACGAACTTGGTTTTGATTACCTTAGAGACAACATGGTTGTATACAAAGAACAGTTGGTACAGAGAGGTCTTAACTACTGTATCATCGATGAGGTTGATTCGGTTCTTATTGATGAGGCAAGAACACCTCTTATTATTTCAGGACAGAGTGGCAAATCAACAAAGCTTTATGAGGCATGTGATATTCTTGCAAGACAGATGCAGAGAGGTACTGCAAGCGCAGAACTCAGCAAGATGGATGCCATCATGGGTGTTGATATAGAAGAGGATGGAGATTTCCTTGTAAACGAAAAAGACAAGATTATCAATCTTACAGCAGAAGGAATTAAGAAGATTGAAAAATTCTTCCATATAGATAACTATGCCGATGCAGAGAATCTTGAATTACAGCACAATATGATTCTTGCACTCAGAGCTCATAATCTTATGTTTAAGGATCAGGATTATGTAGTAAAGGATGATGAAGTACTTATCGTAGATGAATTTACAGGACGTATCATGCCGGGTAGAAGATATTCTGACGGACTTCATCAGGCAATAGAAGCAAAAGAGCATGTTAAGGTTAAGAGAGAGAGTAAGACTCTTGCAACTATCACATTCCAGAATTTCTTCAATAAATATACGAAGAAGGCAGGTATGACAGGTACAGCTCTTACAGAAGAAAAAGAATTCAGAGATATCTATAGTATGGACGTTGTTGAAGTTCCTACAAACAGACCAATCCAGAGAATTGATCATGATGATGCCGTATTGAAGACAAGAAAAGAAAAATACTACGTTGTAATACAGGAAATCATCAAGGCTCATGAAAAAGGACAGCCTGTACTTGTTGGTACAATCAATATTGATGCATCTGAAGAAATAAGCAAATTATTGAAAAAAGAAGGTATTCCACACAATGTATTGAATGCAAAATATCATGAGCAGGAAGCTGAAATTGTTGCACAGGCAGGTGTTCACGGGGCCGTAACAATCGCAACAAACATGGCCGGTCGTGGTACTGATATCAAGTTAGACGAGGAAGCAAGAGCAGCAGGCGGTCTTCTCATCTTAGGAACAGAGAGACATGAATCAAGACGTATTGATAATCAGCTCAGAGGACGTTCAGGTCGTCAGGGAGATGTAGGTGCATCTAAGTTCTATATTTCATTGGAAGATGATATTATGAGACTTTTTGCATCAGAGACACTCATGAAAGTATTTAACGCCATGGGAGTTCCTGAAAACGAAGAGATTCAGCACAAATCATTGACAAAGACAATCGAGAAAGCTCAGAAGAAGATTGAAGGAAACAACTACGGAATCAGAAAGAACCTTCTCGAGTACGATAAAGTTAATAATGAGCAGAGAGAAATCATTTACGCTGAGAGAGCAAGAGTTCTTAACGGCGAGAACATGAGAGAGTCAATCGTCAACATGATAAATGATATTGTAGAAGATGCGGTTAACTCATTTATTGTTGGAGAACACAACTCAGGCGACTGGGATATGGAAGGACTTTCAGAGACAATTCTTCCAATAATGCCTATCAAGTTAAAAGAGACAAAAGAAGAACTTGAAAAATTAAACAGAAGTGAGTTTATGCAGCTCCTCAAAGAAAATGCAATCAAACTCTACGAGACAAAAGAGTCAGAGTTCCCGGAAGAAGAGCAGATCAGAGAAATCGAGAGAATTATTCTTCTCAAGGTTATTGACAGAAAGTGGATGGATCACATTGATGATATGGATCAGCTTCGTCAGGGTATCGGACTTATGGCATACGGTCAGAAAGATCCTGTTGTTGAATACAAGAATGAAGCCTATGCAATGTTTGGAGACATGATTGCAGGAATAAAAGAGGAGGCAGTAAGAATGCTTCTTCACATTCAGGTTGAACAGAAGGTTGAAAGAGAAGAAGTTGCACAGGTTACAGGAACAAATAAGCAGGATGACAGTGCAGTTAAGCAGCCTAAGAAGAGACAGGATATTAAAGTATATCCAAACGATCCTTGTCCATGTGGCAGTGGTAAGAAATACAAACAGTGTTGTGGAAGAAAATAGCAGATGCTGTTTGTTAAAATAACAGATAATAAGTATTGTTAATTATTAGCAAAAATAAGGCAGGTATAATAACCTGCCTTTTGCTACAATGAGTGTTGGTTGGAAGGTTATAATATGGTAGAGTTAGATCAGTTTAAATTTGAATTATCGGGATATGATGAAAAGATAAAAGAACTTGAAGATTCCATTAACTATGATGAAAAATGCAGTCGAATAAAAGATTTGGAGGCTGTAATGGAAGCACCGGATTTTTGGGATGATATGGAAAAGGCAAATAAATATGTCAAAGAAATCAATGCCTTGAAGTCTGAAAAAGAGAAAATTGACGGTGTAAAAAATCTGTATGATGATGCGATAGTTCTGATTGAGATGGGATATGAAGAGAATGACCCGGATATTATTCCGGAGGTTAAAGAATCTGTTGAAAAATTCGTTGAACAATTTGAAGAATTAAGGATACAGACATTGTTGTCAGGAGAGTATGACAGTCACAGTGCAATAGTTAAATTGAATGCCGGCGCGGGCGGTACTGAATCCTGCGATTGGGTTAGCATTTTATATCGAATGTATACCAGATGGGCAGAGAGAAAGGGCTTTACTATTAAAGTTCTGGATTTCCTTGATGGTGATGAGGCGGGAATCAAATCAGTTACCATTCAGGTTGACGGAATAAATGCATACGGATATCTGAAGTCTGAACATGGTGTTCACAGACTGGTAAGAATATCTCCATTCAATGCGGCAGGTAAGAGAATGACTTCTTTCGCATCCTGCGATGTCATGCCAGAGATTGAGGAGGATTTGGATGTTGAGATTAATGAAGAAGATCTCAGAATAGATACTTACAGATCAAGCGGTGCAGGTGGACAGCACATTAACAAGACCTCTTCAGCTATCAGAATTACACATCTTCCTACAGGAATTGTTGTTCAGTGTCAGAATGAGCGTTCTCAGTTCCAAAACAAGGACAAAGCGATGCAGATGTTGAAAGCAAAATTATACATGATGAAAAAACAGGAAGAAGAGCAGAAACGTCTTGGAATTCGAGGAGAAGTAATGGAAAACGGCTGGGGAAGCCAGATCAGATCATATGTGCTTCAGCCTTACACAATGGTTAAAGATCACAGAACAAACGAAGAGACAGGAAATGTTAATGCAGTTTTAGACGGAGATATAGACAGATTTATTAATGCTTATCTCAAATATATCAATACAAATACTGAAGAAGAGTAGATGATTAAATAGTCAAAATAAGATAGAATCTGCATTGTAGAAAACAATTGTTTATCAAAACAGTTGCCATATATAAGCAGATATGCTAATATTTTTGTTGATAAAAAGGTTTAAACACAAATTGGAAAAAGTGAGGAGATAATATGGTAAACATAGCAATACTAGGTTATGGCACAGTTGGTTCAGGTGTTTTTGAGATTATTAACACAAACCAGGAGATTGTCAATTTCAAAGCGGGAAATGAGTTGAAAATAAAATATGTTTTGGATTTGAGAGATTTTCCGGGAACTCCGGTTGAGAATCTTTTGGTTCGTGACATGGATACGATAGTAAATGACCCGGAAGTTGAAGTGGTAGTTGAAGCTATGGGTGGAGTTGAACCTGCATACACATATGTAAAGAGCGCATTGCTTGCAGGAAAGTCTGTATGTACTTCAAACAAAGAACTTGTTGCAAAGCATGGTGCAGAACTTATAAAGATTGCAAAGGATCACAACAGAAATTTCCTGTTCGAGGCAAGTGTAGGTGGTGGTATTCCTATCATCAGACCTCTTAATCAGCACATTACAGCTGACAAGATTTGTGAGATAACAGGTATCCTTAACGGAACAACTAATTATATCCTTACAAAGATGGATAAAGAAGGTCTTGATTTTGACACAGTGTTAAAAGAAGCACAGGCTTTAGGTTATGCAGAAAAAGATCCTACAGCAGATGTTGAAGGGTTTGATGCCTGCAGAAAGATAGCTATTCTTGCTTCTCTTGCAAATGGCAAATCAGTAGACTTTGAAGATATATATACAGAAGGAATTTCAAAAATCACAGATACAGATTTTAAGTATGCTGAGAAGATGGGACGTTCTATCAAGTTGCTTGGAAAGTGCAAACTTGAGGATGATGGAATTGTTGTGTCAGTTTCACCAAGACTCCTTGCACCAAGTCATCCGCTCTTCCACGTATCAGATGTAGTTAACGGAGTACTCATAAGAGGAAATGTTGTTGGTGATTTGGTATTTATCGGAAGCGGAGCAGGAAAACTTCCAACTGCAAGTGCAGTAGTATCTGATGTTGTAGATGCTGTAAGACATCTCAACGTGCCTACAACAATTCAGTGGGAAGCAGAGAAACTTGAGGTTCTTGATTTCTCAAAATCAAAAAAACAGTTCTTTGTTCGTGTTGCAGGACAGAATAAAGAGCAGATTGAAAATGCATTTGGTGAAGTTACTTATGTTGATGCCGGAATTCAGGGTGAAGTTGGATTTATTACAAGAAGCATGAGCGAGAATTCTTACGAAGATGCCGCATCAAAAGTAGAAGGCGTTATTACAAGAATAAGAATTGAAGCATAGAGATATGCGTATGTCAGGTGTGGGAGGACTCCCGCATCAGGCACATAAGTGCTAAGTGGTGAGTAACAAAGACTCATCATATAATAAATTAAAAGAACGAGAGGCGTTAATCATGGAAGAAACAAAGGTAGTTAAATTTGGTGGAAGTTCCCTTGCAGATGCAAAGCAGTTCAAGAAAGTTGCTGATATCATACTTTCCGATGAAACAAGAAGATTTGTTGTAGCATCAGCACCGGGAAAAAGATATATAGAAGATATAAAAGTTACAGATATGTTATACGACTGCTATGAGAAGGCAGCCGCAGGCGAGAACTATGAAAAAGAGTTCCAGATGATTAAGGACAGATTCAATGGAATTATCAAAGAACTTGATATCAAGGATTTCTCGCTTGATGAAGATTTTGAGACTATTAAAGCAGCATTCGCACACATGGCTGGTAGAGATTATGCAGCAAGTAGAGGTGAATACTTAAACAGTAAAGTTTTAGCAAAATATTTAGGTTTCGATTTTATTGATCCTGCAGGATGCATTTTCTTTGACGAGCAGGGTAAATTTGATTGGGAAACTACAAAGAAAAAATTAGAGCCAAAGCTTAAGGCAGTCAAGAAAGCAGTTGTTCCGGGATTCTACGGATCAATGCCTAACGGAACTATCAAGACATTCTCAAGAGGAGGATCAGATGTTACAGGTTCTATCGTTGCAAGAGCGATTCAGGCAAAACTTTACGAAAACTGGACAGATGTAAGTGGTATTTTAGTCTGTGATCCTAGAATTGTAAATTCTCCTGAACCAATTTCTACAATCACTTACAGAGAATTAAGAGAGCTTGCATATATGGGATTCAATGTATTGCATGAAGATGCTGTATTCCCTGTAAGAGCTGCAGGTATTCCTATTAATATCAGAAACACAAATATTCCGGCTGATCAGGGCACTATGATTGTATCTGAGTCAGCAGAACCTTGTAAGCATATCATTACAGGTATTGCCGGAAAGAAAGGGCTTTCTGTAATTAACATTGAAAAAGACAGAATGAACGGTGAAGTTGGTTTTGGACGTAATGTGTTAAGAGCACTTGAAAAGAACAATGTAAGCTTTGAACATATGCCATCAGGAATTGATACAATGAGTGTTGTAATTGCTACAGATGCTCTCAGAGGAAAAGAACAGAATATTTTAGATGAGATAAAGACAAGAGTAAATCCTGATCATATTGACATCGAAAACAACCTTGCACTTATTGCAGTTGTAGGTAGAGGTATGAAGAGTACAAGAGGTACTGCAGCAATCTTATTCAAAGCCCTTGCAGATGCCCGTGTAAATATTAAGATGATTGATCAGGGATCATCAGAGCTTAATATCATAGTTGGTGTTGAGGAAGAAGATTTCGAAGTTGCAATCCGTGCAATTTACAAAGGTTTTGTAGAAATCGAGAGATAGAATCTATCTCTCGTGCTAAGTGTTGATTAGCAAAGCGGACTCTCCATAGAGTCTTTAATAACATGAATATAGACTGGATTATGAAAGATGATATAGTATGTTTTGGTGCTATATCATCTTTTCTTGAATAAGTATAAAATAATGTTATAATGATAGAAGCCTGATATTCGTTTCGCAAGGCATTGGTGATTGCATGTAGTTGCTTTGTTTTTGCAACTTACACATATTCCACAGCAGGAATGCAAAGAACGTTCTTTAACGTGGGGAAAGTTTGAATTTTGCAAAAAAGGATTGTGAACGGGTTTGGAAATGATAAGTGTTTTATAAACTAAAAAATAAGTGTTTTATAAATTAAAAGACATGTGTTTTACAAATAGAAAGAATAGAGAGAATAAGATGATATTTGAGACGAATTCACCGGAAGAAACATTCGAAATAGGAAAGAAACTGGCAAAGAAAACGAAGCCAGGAGAAATAGTATGCCTTGATGGTGATCTTGGGGTCGGAAAGACAGTATTTACTCAAGGTTTTGCGAAGGGACTTGGTATAATAGACAACGTTAACAGTCCTACATTTACCATAGTACAGATATATGACGAGGGAAGACTTCCTCTTTATCATTTCGACGTATACAGAATTGGCGATCCGGAAGAAATGTATGAGATAGGATATGAGGATTATTTCTTTGGTGAAGGTGTTTGTCTGATTGAATGGTCCAAATTAATTGAAGAACTGATTCCTTCAGACAGGATAAAAGTAATTATTGAAAAAGATATTTCAAAAGGAATGGATTATAGAAAGATTACAGTGGAGGGAAGAAATGAAGATATTGGCGATTGACAGTTCATCGATGGTTGCTTCAGTAGCTATTGCTGATGAAAAAATAACTATAGCGGAATACACCATAAACAGTAAGAAAACGCATTCTCAGACTCTCCTTCCAATGATAGAGGATATGTTTGAAAAATCCGAAATCCCCAAAAGTGAAATAGATTATATTGCAGTTGCAGGAGGACCGGGATCATTTACGGGACTTAGAATAGGATGCGCAACAGCAAAAGGACTGGGACTTGCATGGAATAAACCATTGGTTAAAATACCTACAATGGATGCAATTGCATATGGCGTCTTTGGCGTTGAAGGAGTAGTGTGTTCAATGATGGATGCTAGAAGAGAACAGGTATATGCCGGTTTGTACAGATTTGTGTATAATGAGATGCAGACAATAATGGAACAAAAGCCTATTGACGTAAGAGAATTGATTGAACAATTGAATGCAATGGGAGAAAAAGTAACATTTGCCGGTGATGGAATTGAAGTGTACGAAAGTATAATTAAAGAGGCTGTTACAACAGACTACGTTTTTGCACCAACACATACAAACAGAAACAGAGCAGCTGCATTGGCTGCCCTTGCTGTAAAATACATAGAACAAAACAAAGTGATAAGTGCAGCAGAACTGGTTCCCGATTATCTCAGGGTTTCACAGGCAGAAAGAGAGCGCAATGAAAAAATAAAATCTCATGTGTGAAATTTTGTCAGTGGAACATATCAGAATGTAGATTGCTCTTTAAATTGAAATGAAAAAAGGTAAAATATGGAAATAAGAAGAATGACATTTGATGATCTTCCTCAGGTATATGAGATTGAAAAAGAGATTTTTTCAAAGCCATGGTCGTACAAAGCGTTTAAAGATGCATTGGATTTGTCGAATGCAGTATATCTTGTTTGCGCGAGCAAAGAGGAAATATTGGGTTACTGCGGATTATATTGTGTGTTGGATGAGGGAACTATCACCAATATGGCAGTGAGGGAAGAATTTAGAAATAAAGGAATTGGATATATGCTTCTCCAAAATATAATAGACGAAGCAAAAAAAATAGGGATAACAAAGATGACTTTAGAAGTCAGAAAAAGTAATCTCGCAGCGTTTCATTTATATAAACAGGTAGGATTTGAGGCGTCAGGAATAAGAAAGAATTTTTATTCTGCGCCACCGGAAGATGCAATAATAATGTGGAAATATGATATGCGATAACATGTGTCATATTCACAGTCTATATATCAGATGCGAGATGTCCCCCTCCTCTAAACAAGAGAATATGACAATAAGATGTGGGCGGGAGTTTTGAAAAAAAGAGAATTAGTTGTGAAAATAAAAGAAAGAAGAGGCAGTTGAGATAATGTTAGATGTTTGTTTGCTTGGTACAGGTGGGATGATGCCACTTCCAAGGAGGTTTCTTACTTCACTTATGGCCAGATATAATGGAAGTAATATACTTATAGATTGCGGAGAGGGAACTCAGGTAGCAATCAAAAGTAAGGGATGGAATTTCAAACCAATAGATGTAATATGTTTTACACATTATCATGCCGATCATATAAGCGGGCTCCCAGGGTTGCTACTTACAATGGGAAATGCAATGCGAACGGAACCTGTAGTGATGATTGGACCAAAAGGATTAAAAAGGATAGTGGAGAGCCTGAGAGTTGTGGCACCTGAACTACCTTTTTCGATAAAGTACATTGAATTATCAGATTCCGAGGAAACAATAGAATTTGATGAATATAGAATCAAAGCATTCAAAGTAAACCACAATGTGGTATGTTATGGTTATTCTATAGAGGTGGATAGAAAAGGTAAATTCGACGTTATTGCTGCACAACAATTGGATCTCCCGGTCAAATACTGGAGGGTTCTTCAAAATGGCGAGGAAGTAGAATATGAAGGAAAAATATATACACCTGCCATGGTTATGGGAAAGGCCAGAAAAGGTCTGAAAGTTACTTATACAACCGATACCAGACCTGTTCCTTCTATCACAGAAGCTGCAAAAGATGCGGATTTATTTATCTGTGAAGGAATGTATGGAGAACCTGACAAACAAGCAAAGGCAAGAGAATACAAGCACATGACATTCTTAGAGGCGGCGCAGATAGCAGCCCAGGCATGCCCGAAGGAAATGTGGCTTACACATTTCAGTCCGTCATTGACAAGACCGGAATATTTTATGAATCAGGTTACAAATCTTTTTGAAAATGCAAAGCCGGGTACAGATGGAATGTCTGTAGATTTGCTATTTGACGAAGAATGCTAGGTAAAGAAAGTCAAGATCTTTTTTTTGATAGAGAAAATGAGAGGATTAAAATGCAAGATATAAAAATATTGGCAATTGAAAGTTCATGTGATGAAACAGCAGCAGCAGTAGTTGTAAATGGAAGGGATGTTCTGTCTAATGTGATATCTTCACAGATAGATATACATACATTATATGGTGGTGTTGTTCCTGAGATTGCATCCAGAAAACATATTGAAAATATAAATCCTGTTATTGAAAAGGCACTTAGTGATGCTGAAATGACACTGGACGATATTGATGCTATAGGAGTTACATATGGCCCGGGACTGGTAGGTGCACTTTTAGTCGGTGTGGCGGAAGCTAAAGCAATCAGCTATGCAAAAGATATTCCACTTATAGGAGTTCATCATATCGAGGGACATATTTGCGCAAATTATATTGATAACAAAGATCTTGAACCGCCGTTTATATGTCTGGTAGTGTCAGGGGGACACACACATCTTGTAGTTGTAAAAGATTACGGAGAATACGAAATACTTGGCAAGACAAGAGATGATGCGGCAGGTGAAGCGTTTGATAAGGTTGCAAGGGCAATAGGTCTTGGCTATCCCGGAGGACCAAAGATAGATAAAGTATCAGTGGATGGTAATCCGGAGGCTTTTGTATTTCCACGTGCAAAAATAACAGATTCAGTCTATGATTTTAGTTTCAGTGGATTAAAGTCTGCCGTTCTTAATCAGATTAATGCGGCAGGAATGAAAGGGGAAGAAATAAATGTTCCTGATATTGCAGCGTCATTCCAAAAGGCAGTGGTGGATTCGTTAGTGACAAGAGCCATGACGGCACTTGAAGAAACGGGATTTAAAAAGTTTGCCATTGCAGGAGGAGTTGCATCTAACACTGCAGTGCGAAGTGAGTTTGAAAAAGAATGTAAAAAGAGAGGTATTTCATTTTACTGCCCATCAAAAATATTATGTACGGATAATGCAGCTATGATTGGATCGGCTGCGTACTTTGAGTACAAAAAAGGCGTTAGAAGTGATTATCATCTCAATGCAATACCGAATCTTAAATTAGGTGAAAGATAACAGTGAGCAAAATGGAGAAAATAACTGCAATAATACTAGCTGCCGGAAACGGTAGCAGAATGAAAAGTAAAACAAAAAAACAGTACATGGAGATAAATGGAAAACCGGTTATTGCACATACTTTGACTGCATTTGAACTGAGTGAAGTTGATTCAATAATATTAGTTACTGGAAAAGATGAAATTGATTCGTGTAAAGAGATAGTTGAAAAAGAAAAAATAACAAAAGTTGAAGCTATTGTTTCGGGTGGAAAAGAACGCTCGGATTCTGTGTATGAAGGACTTAAAACCTGCACTGACTCTGACTATGTCTTGATACATGACGGCGCAAGACCGATTGTAACAAAAGAATTAATTGGAACATGTATAGAAAAAATGAAAGAATATAAGGCGTGTGTTGCGGGAGTGCCTGTTACTGATACAATAAAGATTGCCGATGAAAACGAAAATATAAAAAGTACACCCGACAGAAGTACATTGTGGAGTATCCAGACACCACAGTGCTTTGAATACAGCTTGGTAAAGGGGGCCTTCGACAAAATGTATAATGAAGGAGGCGTAAAAGTAACAGACGACGCAATGGTGGTTGAAAAGTATCAGGATAAAAAAGTAAAGATTATCATGGGCGATTATAGAAATATAAAGATTACAACGCCTTCTGATATACAGATTGCAGCTATGTTTTTAAATGAAATATAACTAAGAAAACTGTAATGATATAGCTGCAGGAATAGGAATTATGCAGACGTAAGAATAGTGATAATGTTGCTGCATAAATGGGAAAAAATAGACGGAAAATAAAAAATAAAAAAAGTTTGATAAAACTGTTGACATGTATATAAACTCATGCTAATATATATTTCGTTGCCGCTGAAAAAAACGGCAACAACTGAGTGGAAAAGTGACAGAAAAGCAACTGCTCAAGAAAATAAAAAAAAGTAAAAAAGTGCTTGACAACAACAAAGGCTTTTGATAATATAATAAAGCACGTTGCAAGACGGCACAACAGAATATGGAGAGGTGTCCGAGTGGTTTAAGGAGCTGGTCTTGAAAACCAGTGATCCCGAAAGGGACCGTGGGTTCGAATCCCACCTTCTCCGTTCGAAGTTCAAAACAAAGAACTTCAACACAGGAACATTGATAATTAAACAGCAACCATCCCTGAAAATTTCAAGAATAAATTTTCAGCGAACATCATCGAAAGATGATTTTCCAAAACAGTAATTGATGGAAGAATGGCTAACGTCATTCTGAAATGGATTAA
>JAEEGL010425746.1_pt1 | contig 12560 bp, 8 predicted proteins | sample 9134231 | NCBI WGS metagenome assembly JAEEGL01 (sample SAMN16246548, study PRJNA631951) | gut metagenome | biome: gut microbiome; feature: rumen; material: fiber-attached | host: Bos | place: Iran: Karaj | collected 2018-10
ACGGAGATATCAGCAGGCAGAACGCTTTCGCCGAGCATGTGCCGGAAGGTTTGCGCATCGTTTTCGTCTTTGAGGCGCTGACCTTCCACCCGATGTCCGAAGATTTCGTGAAAGAAAACACCGGCAGCGTCGGCGGACATCAGGGCCGGACCGGAATATGGTTCAGCCACGGGCGCTTTCTGCAGTTGCTGCAGCCGGCGTATAAGGTCCTTGATGGCGTCTGTCACCGTTTTGTCATCAGGCAGCCGGTCGGGGCGGAAGGCGAACCATTGTACGAAAAGCGGCAGTTGCATACCGTCATCGGCTCTGGCCGTCAAGTCGCAGCTCAGCGTGGCATAGGGCTGGTTCTGCACGATGACACTGCCCTCGCTCGACACATAGTATTTGCGCACGTATCTGACCGACAGCGAGGCGTCACATCGCAACAACTCCGGAAAATCTTTCCCTATGGCACTGTAGCGGCAGAGCCGTTGCAGCCATTTTTCCACATCGCGTGCCGAAAACGGTGCATCAGCGGGCGATTCGATATACTGCACCGGAGGACTTTCGGTATAGTCGGCTGATTCTCTGTTATTCCGGACACGTACGGCGGCATCGGCCGAGACGGCGGCCAGACGAGAAACAGCCGCACGGTAGGCAGCGTCTGCCGACAGCCAGACAACCTGCCGGACGGCATCCGGTTCGTCTTCAAGTGGAAGATAGGTGGTTTCTGCATCCTCCGGTCCATTGTCCGATGGATGGTAGTTGTCGAACTGCCAGTCGCCGACGCGGACCATCGGGGTGAAAATCCGGTAATGCCGGTCCTGATGTTCGGAAACGGCTCCGAAGGAGGCCTCCAGATACCAGGTCTGTTGGTCATCTACGCGGAAACTGACAAAGTAGGGCGGGGAAGCGGTGGCTTGCCACGCCGTCATTTCCCGTTGCAGTTCCGTCTGCAGCAGGTCGGCCAGTGCATCTTTCCGCGGTGCGGCATGGATGACGGAGCATGCAAGACAGAGCACCATGCCCAGCAGGGCCGGCATCTCCATCGGGCGTATGCGGCGTCGCTCCACGGCTTGCCGGTTTACAGATTGGCCACGCGGATAACGTCTGCGAAGACGCCGGCCGCCGTCACTTCCGCTCCGGCGCCATAGCCTTTGATGACCATGGGCAGTTCCTTGTACCGTTCAGTCGTAATGAGGATGATGTTGTTGCTTCCTTCCAGATTGTAGGCCGGATGGCACTGGTCCACTGTACGCAGCCCCACCGAAGCCTGGCCGTTCTCGAAGACGGCAACGAAGCGCCAGCGTTTGTGCTCCTGCTCGATTTTGCGTCGTTCCTGCTCGAACTGGGCATCGTAGGCCGGTACTTTCTTCCAGAAATCGTCCAACGTACCTTCGAAGCAGTCATCGGGCAGGAATTTGTTGACCACGATATCCTCTTTCTCAAGAGCGCATCCGGCTTCGCGCGACAGGATCAGAATCTTGCGCACGACATCGGTGCCGCTGAGGTCGATGCGCGGATCCGGCTCGGAATAACCCTGTTCCTTGGCCAGCCGGATGGTCTGGCTTAGCGGGATTTCGCTGCTGATGGTGTTGAAAATGAAATTGAGCGTCCCGGACAGTACCGCCTCGATGCGAAGAATCTTATCACCACTGAGAATCAGGTCGTTCATGGTGTTGATGATAGGCAGACCTGCACCAACGTTTGTTTCGTACAGGAAACGTACACCACGTTCCTTGGCCATCCGTTTCAGATTCTCGTACCGGCTGTATGCCGATGAGCAGGCAATCTTGTTCGGTGTGACAACGGAGATGAAATTGTCGAGCAGAGTCTCGTATTTGGAGGCGATGACCGGACTGGCCGTACAGTCGACGAATACACTGTTTCGGAGGTTCAGCGCTTTGATGCGTTCTACGAACTTGTCGAGATCGATGGGCTCGCCGCGCTGCTCGATTTCCTTGTCGTAGCTCTCGCCCGGGATGCCTTTCAGATCGAACAGCATTTTGTCGATGTTGGCTACACCGATGATGTTGATTTTCAGTTTATGACGTTCCATCAGGATGTCCCGTTGGCTGCCAATCTGTTTGAGCAGGCTGTTGCCGACGGTGCCCGTACCTACCTGGAAAAGATGCAATGTCTTGAATCCCATGGTAATGAAGAAGTCCTCGTGGATGACATTGAGCGCTTTGCGCAGGGCATCTTTCCGGATGGCGATGGAAATGTTGAGTTCCGACGAGCCCTGGGCCACGGCGACGGCGCTGATGCCGTTGCGGGCCAGTGCCTTGAAGAGGGTGGCAGCCACGCCGGGCATGTTTTTCATCTGTTCCCCCACCACGGCGATAATGGACAGGTCGCTTTCCGTAGTGACATGGAAGTCGTATCCACCGGCCGCTTCTGCCGCAAATTCCTCGCGAATGGCCCGGACCGCCCGGTCGGTGTCTTCCGGTTGGATGGCGAACGTGATGGAGAATTCCGATGAAGCCTGGGTAATCAGGATGACATTGACCGACACGCGTGCGAGGGCGTCAAACAGACGTTTGGACGAGCCGGATACACCGACGATGGCAGGACTCTGGACCGTGACCATCGTTACGTTCGGAATGGAGGATACGCCTTTGATGCGGGCCGTCTCGCTGCTGCTGGCATCCCGGCCGATCCATGTGCCTTCGGCCTCCGGATTGAAGGTGTTCCGGATATGGATGGGGATATGCGCCAGATAAACAGGCTGCAGCGACGGCGCATAGATAAGCGATGCGCCGAAATGCGACAGTTCGAAGGCTTCGTTGTACGACATGGAAGGGATGGGCATGGTCCGCTGTACGATTTCCGGATCGGCTGTCATGAAGCCGTCGGTGTTGATCCAGAGTTCCAGCACGTCGGCCTGCAGGGCGGCGGCAATATGCGCAGCGGTGCAGTCGGTCCCTTTCCGTCCCAGAACAGCAAGGCTGCCGTCCTCGTTCCGGCCGATGCCGCCCGCCACGATGGCTGTTGCAGTCAACGTCTGCAGCCGGGCACGGATCTGCGCCTGTGTTTCTTCCTTCAGGACGAAGGCTTGTTTCCTTTCACAGCCGGTGCGGATAAGGTCGCAGGCATCCACGTATTGTGTGCCGGGAATGACATGTGACAGGATCGTCGCCGAAAGGATGGGGCCGGCGCCGCAGAGTCTGATCCGGGCCTGCCGGGGCATCGCCTGCAGCAGATAGGCGCCTTCCAGCAGTTGTGCGCAGGTGACGAAAATGTCCTTCACCTGACGTTTGACTACCTGGCAGCGGTCTGCAGGCACCAATTCGTCGATGATTTCCTCGTGTTCCTCCTGGATTTTCGCCAGTCGGACCTTGTAGTCGTCGTTGTGGCAGACAGCCATGTCGGCCAGTTGCATGAGCCGTTGTGTCATGTCCTCGAAAGCCGATACCACCACCACGCATTTCTCCTTGCGTGAAACAATGTTCTGACGGACCAGGCGGATGGCCTCTGGCGTACCCAGCGAAGCGCCGCCGAATATGATTACTTGCATGTCGTTAAAAGTTTATATTTCAATATTGTTGAATCCCGACACCGTCGTCTCGGGTGCGATTTTCTGAATCAATCCCTGCAGGACCTTACCCGGTCCCAGTTCAGTGAACTGCATGGCACCGTCCTGCACCATGTTGCGGACGGACTGTGTCCAGCGCACGGGAGCGGTCAGCTGAGCCTTGAGGTTCCGCTTGATCAAGTCGGGATCCTGTGTCGGCTGTGCATCCACGTTCTGGTATATTGGACAACGTGGCCAGTTGAAGGCCGTCCGGTCGATGGCCTCTTCCAGTTCCTCCCGTGCCGGCAGCATCAGCGGTGAGTGGAATGCGCCGCCCACCTGCAGGCGCATGGCCCGTTTGGCGCCGGCTTCCTTGAGGCGGATGCAGGCTTCGTCCACCGCCGCCTCTGTCCCGGATATGACCAACTGTCCCGGACAGTTGTAATTGGCAGGCACCACGCCGGTAATTTCCTGACATACATTTTCGACCGTTTCATCGGGCAGTCCGAGCACGACGGCCATCGTCGAGGGCTGCATTTCGCAGGCTTTCTGCATGGCAACGGCCCTGGCGGAGACCAGACGCAGCCCGTCTTCAAAAGACAGGGCACCGGCGGCGGTCAGAGCGGAAAACTCTCCCAGGGAGTGTCCGGCGGCCATATCCGGTCTGAAGCGGTCGCCCAACAGGGCTGCGAGGATGACGGAATGCAGAAAGACAGCCGGTTGGGTGACCCGGGTCTGTTTCAGATCTTCGGCCGTCCCGCTGAACATGACATCGGTGATACGGAATCCCAGCAGGTCGTTGGCCTGCTCGAACAAATCCCGTCCGAGCGGGAAATCCTCGTAAAGCTGCTGCCCCATGCCGGGGAACTGGGCGCCTTGCCCGGGAAAAACAAATGCGGTCTTCATGTTTAAAAAATTACGGTCAGTCGCCTTCGGGTTTCACCAGCGAAATGGTCGGCGAAGGCGGGATTTTAAAATCGTTGAACGGATCCGGCTGTGCCGGGTCGTAGGCGGTGTAGTCTGGTCGGATGTGCGACGTAAAGTCTTCGAGATTCAGGCGTTTCATCTCTTCGATGACACATTTGGCCAGCTGGTAGCCGCCGTAAGGGTTGAAATGAGTGTTGTCGGCCAACGCGGAGGTCTGTCCCGGAAACGTATTGGCAGCATAGTGCACAAATGCGTTCTTTGAGAAGTCAGTTCCTTGTGCTTCAAGGGCTTCATACAGCACTTTGCTTCTGGCGTTGAGTTCGATGACCGGCACATTGTAGCGGGCGCCGACGGCTTGTACCGTGTCGGTGTAGCCGGCCAGCGAGTTGGTGACCTTGCGTTCGGCATCGAAAGTGCGCCGGTTCATCGGCGTGACCAGCACCGGGTGTGCCCCCACGCCGCGGGCGGTTTCGATAAACTTGACCAGGTTGTTCCTATATGCCGTTATATTATTGTTCTTCTGGTCGTTGTGACCGAATTCGATGAACAGGTAATCGCCGGCTTTGATTTTGGTCATGAGCTTGGCCAGCCGCCGTTCACCTTCGAACGAAGCGAGAGTCTCGCCCGATTCCGCATAATTGGCAAACACGATGTGTTCGTCAAAGAAACGGGGAATCATCTGCCCCCAGCCGCACCATGGTTCGTTGTCCTGATCCACGACGGTCGAGTCACCGGCCAGGAACACCGTGACGACCTTGTCGTTCCGGGTAATTTCAATGGCGTTGATGCAGGGCCGGGCATCGTTGAACTCCAGGGTGAGCTTGTCGTCCCAGTTAAGTTTGCCGTATTCGCGCGATTTGAGCCGGACCGTTTCGTTGTCGCGGATGACCGTGTTGCGGATGTTGACATTGAAGGTATAAGTGGCGTACTTGCCGGCGGTCGTCGCGGCGCGTTCCACCGCCAGGCGTCGCGATTCGGCCCGGACAGTGGTCACCGTCGCATCCTTGGCATCCCCCATGATCACCTTGACCGTGTAGTTGCCTTCCGGCAGGTCCACCGAGAAGAAAAACGGCTGCTCGGCCGTGCAGAAATCGCCGAGCAGTTTGTTGCCGCCGCGGTTGACGTCCTGTACTTTGGAACCGATGTCGAATCCGTAGCTCTTGCCGGCGCCGTACACATCGGCAGAGGTTACCTGGATGTAACCCTTTTCGGCTTTACCGTTGCCGAAATCGAATTTCCAGCTGTCTTGCTGGGCTGCCGCCTGGCCTGCGGTCATAAGACAGCAGATGGCGAGCATTTTTCCGATGAGTGATTTGCTTTTCATATTCCAGTGTATTCAGGGTCTTGAAATATTCCGGGCCGGCCGTTCCATCAACTCGACGTGCAGCCCTTCCCGCTGGAGTCCGGTGACGTTTGATACTTGCAGGTCGCTGTAAGCCTGGATGTTGCAATCTTCGAAAATAACATTCTGAATGGGGCTGTCATCAAGTCCGTGCAAACTGCCGGTGGCGTTGGCCTTGCCGTGGACGCCGATGAGTCGGATGTTCCGGAAGACCGGCAGCACTTCGGCCGGCGGCAGTGGATTGACCATGCGCCATTCCATGTTCATTTCGAAGGCCTGGCGCGCGTCCCGGATTTCGATGTTGCGGAATACGATGTCTTCGACGACGCCACTGCGGCTGGGCTGGGTCTTGAAACGGATCGGCGCCCAGTTGCCGGCATCGGCGATGCAATCTACGATTTCCACATTGCGGATGCTGCCGGAAGTTTCGCTGCCCATGGCCACACCGCCGTGCCCGTATCCGAAGAGGCAGTCCCTCACGGTAATACGTTCACTCGGACGGTTCACACGGAGACCGTCGCTGTCCTTGCCTGCCTTGATGGAGATGCAGTCGTCATTGACATCGATGGCGCATTTCTCAACGACGACATCTGCACTGGAATCAATGTCGATGCCGTCAGAACTGGGGATGTTGTGGTCGGCCGAAATATGCAGATTGGATGCCAGCACATTTTTGGAATAAAGGATGTGCAGACACCAGACAGCCTGATTGTGCAGGCGGATGTCGCGGATGATGACATCGGAGCACTCCTGGAAGCAGATCAGACGCGGCCGGCCCACATAGGGGATGGGCGGAAGCGTGATGGTTGAGTCGGGATAGGCCTGCTGCAACGAGTCCAGCAACGCTTCTCTCTGCCGTTTCGCTTCATTGCTGTTGGCCAGCCAGATGTCGCCGCTGCCGTCGATGGTGCCTTCGCCGCTGACGATGCAGCCTTTCACGCCGATGAAGTTGATGAGCGCGGAAGTCCATTTGCGTTCGATACCTTCCCATCGTGTGTCGATGTTCGGATAATCCTCCTGCCGGACGGATCCCTGCAACTTGCCCCCTTCCTCGAGGTACAGATCGACCCCTTGTTTAAAGAAAAGGGCTCCTGTCAGGAACGTGCCGCGGGGCACCACCACGATGCCGCCCCCTTTCTGGGAGCAGTCATCGATCAGCTGCTGAATGGCCTGGGTATTCATGGTCAGACTGTCACCGACGGCGCCGTAGTCCGTGATGACATAACGTTGGCGACTGCTGCAAGAAACCAATAAGAGGCTGCAAATTAGTCCAATAGAATAAATGATACGGTGTCTCATGGTATGGCGGTTTATGCCTGCAAGGCGGCGATTTGTTGTTTCAATGCTTCGATCTTGGATTCGGCGTCCGCTTTCTTCTTGCGTTCCATGGCCACGACCTGTTCCGGTGCATTCTGCACGAAACGGCTGTTCTCCAATTTCTTGAGAACGTTCTGAAGAAAACCTTCCGCATAGGCGAGCTCTGCCTGCAGCCTGGCTATTTCTGCGGAGATATCCACGCGGCCGGTCATGGGCAGGAAGTAGGTGGTGGTGCGGACCATGAAGGACAGACTGCCTTCCGGTTTGGCATCGCACGGTACGATGTCTGCCAGTGTGGCGGCTTTCGACAAGACTTCGGGCAGTCTCACCTGGCCTTGGACATACAGAGTCAGAGCCTCTTTCTGCGGGATGTTCTTGCTCTGCCGGATGTTGCGCAGTTCGGACACGATGCTCCGCGTCTCATCCATGGCGTCGATCAGTTCCGGATCGGTTTCTCCGGCTTGTGGCCAGGCCGCGTACATGATGCTTTCGCCGTCCTGCCGCTGCTGCAGGCACTGCCAAAGCTCCTCGGTGATGAAAGGCATGAAGGGGTGCAACAGTCGAAGCAACATGTCGAAATAGTGCAGGGTGGCTTGCAGTGTGGCACGGTCGGATGGCTGCTGGAATCCCGGTTTCACCAGCTCCAGATACCACGACGAGAAGTCGTCCCAGAACAGTTTGTAAACGCACATCAGCGCTTCCGACAAACGGTATTTCTCGAACAGGTCGTTCATTTCGGCCACGGCGGCGTTGATGCGGGCGCCGAACCACTTCACGGCCAGTGCAGCCGTGGGAGACTGCACCGCCCGGTCGTCCGCCTGCCAGCTCTGCACCAGCCGGAACGCGTTCCATATCTTGTTGTTGAAATTGCGTCCCTGCTCACAGAGCGCATCGTCGAACAGGATGTCATTGCCGGCAGGGGCGGAGAGCATCATGCCCATACGCACACCATCGGCACCGTAAGTGTCGATGAGTTCCAGCGGATCGGGGCTGTTGCCGAGCGACTTCGACATTTTCCGGCCGAGTTTGTCGCGGACGATGCCTGTGAAATAGACGTGCCGGAACGGCATGTCACCCTGGTATTCGTAACCTGCCATGATCATGCGCGCCACCCAGAAGAAGATGATGTCCGGCCCCGTGACCAGATCGCTGGTGGGATAATAGTATTTTATCTCGGGATTGTCCGGATGGCTGATGCCGTCGAACAGCGAAATCGGCCACAGCCATGAGGAGAACCAGGTATCCAGCACATCCTCGTCCTGACGCAGGTCTTCTGCCCGGAGCCGGTCGTTGCCCGTTTTTTCCCGGGCGACGGCCAGTGCTTTCTCGGCATTTTCTGCCACCACAAAACCGCCTTCCGGCATATACCAGGCCGGGATACGGTGTCCCCACCACAGCTGGCGGCTGATGCACCAGTCTTTGATATTCTCCAGCCAGATGCGGTAGGTATTCTTGTATTTGGCCGGTACGAACTGCAGCGAATCGTTCATGACAGGCGGCAGGGCCATATCGGCGAAATGCTTCATTTTCAAGAACCACTGCATCGACAGTTTGGGTTCGATTACGGCATTTGTGCGCTCGGAATGGCCCACTTTGTTGACGTAGTCCTCTTCTTTTTCGAGCAGTCCGGCCTCTTTCAGGTCGATGTCAATCTGACGCCGCACATCGAACCGGTCCATGCCCACATACAGGCCGGCCGCTTCGGACAGCGTGCCGTCGTCGTTGAAAATGTCGATAGAGGGCAGGTGGTATTTTTCGCCCAGCATGTAGTCGTTGACATCGTGGGCTGGCGTGACTTTCAGACAGCCGGTGCCGAACGTGATGTCCACGTAGCTGTCCTCGATGACCGGGATGGCACGGTCCACCAGCGGAATAACGACCTTATGTCCGGCCAGCCACCGGTTCTTGGGGTCTTCGGGATTGATGCACATGGCGGTATCGCCCATGATAGTCTCGGGGCGCGTCGTGGCAACCACGGCGTAATACCCTTTTTCGTCCCGGTATATTTTCTCGCCTTCCATGCCGGTGGGCTGCACCGTTTCCTGGTCGGCGACATAATATTTCAGATAGTAGAGTTTATTGTGCTCTTCCTTGTAGATAACTTCTTCGTCGGAGAGGGCCGTCTGGCGTTCGGGATCCCAGTTGACCATACGCACGCCGCGGTAAATCAACCCTTTGTTGTATAAATCAACGAAAACTTTGATAACGCTTTCACTGCGGGGACCGTCCATCGTGAATGCTGTGCGGTCCCAGTCGCATGAGGCCCCCAGCCGCCGGAGTTGCTGCAGGATGATGCCGCCGTGCTCCTCTTTCCATGCCCAGGCGTGCTTCAGGAATTCCTCCCGTGTCAGGTCGCTCTTGTGGATGCCCTGTTCGGCCAGTTTCTTCACCACCTTGGCCTCAGTGGCAATCGAGGCGTGGTCCGTGCCGGGTACCCAAAGCGCGTTCTTACCCATCATCCGTGCGCGGCGGACCAGAATGTCCTGGATGGTGTTGTTCAGCATGTGTCCCATGTGCAGTACACCTGTGACGTTGGGGGGCGGAATGACGATGGAATAGGGTTCGCGGCTGTCCGGCTCGGAATGGAAAAGCCGGTGGGCCGTCCAATAGCGATACCACTTGTCTTCGGTGGATTTCGGATCGTATTTCGACGGTAGGCTGATACTCATTATACTTGTATATTGAATAAATGACAAAAGTAACAAAAAATAACGGAAATCCCGTCAACGGCTGACGGAATTCGCGGCACCGTGGCAGTCGACCGGGCGGTGAGGGGCGGGCTTACAGAAGGTCGAGTTGCAGCAGCGCCTCTTCCGAAATCATGTCTTTGTTCCAGACCGGTTCGAATACCAGGTTGATGTTCACCTGACGTACGCCGTCGATTTGCGATACGGCATACCGAACGTTCTCGACCAGGTCCTCGGCCATCGGACATGAAGGGGCGGTCAGGGTCATGGTGATGTTCACCGTGTTGTCTTCCTGGCAGTCAATGTTGTATATCAGTCCGAGGTCGTATATGTTGATAGGAATTTCAGGGTCGTAGATGCCTTTCAGCGTTGCGACGATTTTTGCTTCCAGAGAAAGTAACTCTTCCATGGCGAATTTCGTGGTTTAGGCAACCGGATCTGTCCGGTCGCGGTCCTGTACAGCCGAGAAAGCGACCGCGTAGGTCTTCATCTGTGCAATCATGGCGGACAGACCGTTGGAACGGGTCGGCGAAAGATTCTCGCGCAGGCCGATACGGTCGATGAAATACAGGTCCGCACCGATGATTTCCTCCGGCGTCCGGTCGGAGAGGACACGGATCAGCAGACTGACGATGCCCTTGGTGATGATGGCGTCGGTCTCGGCCTCGAAATGCACTTTGCCGTCGCGGAGTTCGGCAGTAAGCCAGACGCGCGACTGACAGCCGCGTATCAGATAATCGTTGGTCTTGAATTTCGGATCGAGCGGTTGAAGTGATTTGCTGAGTGAAATCAGGTACTCGTATCGGTCCAGCCAATCGTCGAACAGCTCAAATTCCTGAATGATATCGTCTTGTATTTCAGATAATGTCATGTGTTCCGTTTTTCATCCGGACGCATTCCCCGGACGGGCAGCAAAAATAAAAATAAAAGCCGAATGAACGATAAAACGGCTAACTTTGTCAACCTAACTTCAGAGAAATCATCATGGGGAAAAAACACGGACATCCCAAAGGTCTCTATCTTCTGTTTACTACGGAGATGTGGGAACGGTTCAGTTATTACGGCATGCGCGCCATCTTCGTGCTGTACATGATCAAGGCACTTGCCTTCGACAAAGAGGTGGTCTCTAACATTTACGGAAGTTATACAGGGCTGGTTTATCTCACGCCGCTGATCGGCGGCTATGTGGCGGACCGCTACTGGGGCAACCGGCGTTCCATCATGACCGGTGGTATCCTCATGGCCATCGGCCAGTTCTGCATGTTTCTCAGCGCCTCGTTCTACACCGATGTACGCCTGGCGACCATCCTGGTTTTCGTCGGACTGGGATTCCTGATTTTCGGTAACGGTTTTTTCAAGCCCAACATCACCACCATGGTCGGGCAGTTATATTCCGAGGACGATCCGCGGTCGGACGCGGCCTATACCATATTTTATATGGGCATCAATCTGGGTGCCTTTATGTCGCCGCTGGTGTGCGGCACGTTGGGCGAAACGGGCGATCCGTCTGATTTCAGGTGGGGGTTTCTGGCCGCCTGCATCGGCATGATTGTCAGTGTGACGAGTTTCAAGCTTCTGCAGAACAAATATCTTGTGACGCCGACCGGCCGGCAGATCGGCGTGGAACCGAATGTCCGGCGGGCGGTTGCGGTCGCGCAGGCGTCTGCGGGCACCGAAACCGCAGCATCTGAGGTCCCGTCGCCGGCTACTCCGATGGCTCCGACAGCTCAGGCTACCCAGATGGCTCCGACAGCCTCGGCTCACGGCGGTGTATTCAAGGAATTCGCCCTTTGGATTGTCGTGGCGGCGGCGTTGTATGGCATTTTCCGCTGGCTGTGCGGTTTCGACGGCATCGGTTCGGCCATTTTCGCATTCTGTATCGCGGTTCCGTGCTATATTATCAGCGACCGTTCCCTGACACGGGAGGAACGCGACCGCGTATTGGTCATATACATTATATCTTTCTTTGTGATTTTCTTCTGGGCGGCTTTCGAGCAGGCCGGCGCTTCGCTGACCTATTTCGCCGATGAGCAGACCAACCGTACGATTTTCGGATGGGAGATGCCGGCCAGCTATTTCCAGACCTTCAACGCCATGTTTATCGTGTTGCTGGCACCGGTTTTCGCCATGCTGTGGCCGATATTGAACAAGCACCATCTGGAACCGGCCTCGGTGACCAAGCAGGCCATCGGCCTGTTCCTGTTGTCTATGGGCTATCTGCTGATTGCCATCGGCGTCAAGGGCGTGGAACCGGGTGTCAAGGTAAGTATGTTCTGGCTTATCGGCCTGTATTTCCTGCACACCATCGGTGAGCTGTGCCTGTCGCCCATCGGGCTTTCCATGGTCAACAAGCTGGCGCCGGTCAGGTTCGCGTCTCTGCTGATGGGAGTCTGGTTCCTGTCGACGGCGACGGCCAACAAGTTCGCAGGCATGTTGAGCGGACTCTATCCCGAATTCGATTCACAGACCGGGGAACTCATCCGTGCCACGTCGTTTTTCGGGCATCCTATCACCGGTCTTTACGACTTTTTCATGATATTTGTGGTGATGGCCGGCGTCTCGGCAGTGATTTTGGCGTGCCTGACACGGTGGCTCCAGAAAAAAATGCATGGGGTGAACTAGCTGTCCTCCCGACCATTGCCTTTCCGACTTCAAAAAACTTCGAAAAAAAGTTGGAAAAAGTTTGGCGGGAATAAAAAAGGGCGTACATTTGCACCCGCTTTCGCAAGGGACACGTCCCTGCGTGGAGCAGGCCGGGGGGAGCCCCGGCGGGATCTTTGAACAGACTGGAAAA